>Ga0315288_10006090_pt1 | contig 15278 bp, 20 predicted proteins | sample YL17G11_20_MG_FD_203454 | JGI IMG/M metagenome (GOLD analysis project Ga0315288, IMG submission 203454) | Sediment microbial communities from Yellowstone Lake, YNP, Wyoming, USA - YL17G11_20 | ecosystem: Environmental > Aquatic > Freshwater > Lake > Sediment | place: USA: Wyoming | collected...
TCCTCGTGCTCGACGCCACCACCGGCCAGAACGCTCTCACTCAAGCGCAGGAGTTCAAGGAAGCGATCGGGCTGACCGGCGTCGTGATGACCAAGCTCGACGGCACCGCCAAGGGCGGCATGATCATCACCATCGCCGAGGAGATGCAGCTTCCTATCAAGCTGATCGGTGTGGGCGAAAAGGCGGATGACCTGCGCGACTTCGATCCGAAGGAGTTCGCCGGGTGGCTGCTGCCCTAACCCCCCATCGCCTCCTCCTCCTCGATCTCCTCCAGCAGCTTCCGATCCTCCTCCGTCAGCTTCGCGGTCGTGAGCAGATCCGGCCGCAGGGCGCGCGTGCGCCGCAGCGACTCCTTGCGCCGCCATCGCCGCACCTGCTCGTGATGGCCCGAGAGGAGGATGTCGGGAACGCTCCAGCCGCGGTAGTCGGCCGGCCGCGTGTACTGTGGGTACTCCAGCAGGCCGTCCTCGAACGAATCCGACTGCGCGCCGTCCTCGGCGCCGAGCGCGCCCGGCAGCAGGCGCACGACCGAGTCAATCACCGCCATCGCCGGCAGCTCGCCACCGGTGAGCACGTAGTCCCCTATGGAGATCGCCCGCGTCGCGAGGCGCTCCCGCACTCGTTCGTCCACGCCCTCGTAGTGCCCACAGAGCAAGATGAGGTGGTCCTTCGAGGCGAGCTCGCGGGCGACCGGCTGCCGGTACGGCTCGCCCTGCGGCGAGAGTAAGATGATCTCCTCTGCACATCCGGCGTCCGCCGCGCACCGCGCCGCGTCCACCGCGGCGAAGAACGGCTCCGGCTTCATCACCATCCCCGAGCCGCCGCCGTAGGGAGTGTCGTCTGTGGTCCGGTGGCGGTCCGCCGTGAAGTCGCGCAGGTCGCGCACGCGGATCTCGGCGATTCCCGCCTCCTGGGCGCGCTTGAGGATGCTCTCGGAAAGCACAGGGCCGAACATCGCGGGGAAGATGGTGATGACGTCTATCTTCACGAGTCGCCGCCCTCATCGGCTTCCTCTTCCGGCGGGAGCGAGACCACCATGCACCTGGCCGCGAGATCCACCTCGCGCACCACCTGGCGCAGCGCCGGGATCATCGCGTGTGACGTCACGTACACGTCGTTTCCGGGGGACTGTATCACCTCGCTTATCTCACCAAGATCGCGACCGTCGTCGGCGAAGACGTGGACGCCGATCAGATCGTGGATGTAGAAGGATCCCTCTCGAAGCGGCAGGGCCATGCTCTCGCGTATCTTCACCCAGGCCCCCCTCAGTGCCTCGGCCCCCGCCCGATCCCGGCACCCCTCGAACTGCACGGTCAGGCCCTTCGGCGAGACGTGGACCGACCGGATGCGCGCCATTCGCTGCTCGCCACCGGCCAATTCGAGACACACCTCATCCAGGAGGCGGAAGCGCGCGGGGACATCGGTCTCCGGGCGCACTTTCACCTGGCCCCTGATGCCAAAAGGAGCCACGACCTGGCCTACCACCAAGTTCCATGGCTCCTGGCTGTCGTGCATTGGCTCTGACCTACGCTTCGCGCACCTCTACGACGATCCCATCCTTGATCAGAATCTGCGATGCGCTCAATTTCTTGAACAGATCGTCGCCGGCCTCAATATCAACTGTGCCCTCGAGACTGCCTCTGGAAAACTCAGAACCCAACTCCAGCTTCTCGGCTTCTTCGATCTGCCTCCGGAGGTCCTGGACGATCGCCTCCTGGCGCCGTTTCTCAGCCTCGATCTGCCGCCGCGCGCCCATCGCCTGCGTGAGATCGGTGCGCTGAAGATCCGCCAGGAAACGCCGACTCTGGAAGTCCATTTGGTCGATCCGCCGCTGGGTCGTCTCCGCCGCCTCTTCCAGCTCAGCTTTCAGCTCTTCCTTGAGTTTCTCAGTCACGACTGCCTGGACGGCGATGGACCGCCGTACGGTTAGCCCCATCCCGGTTTGTCCTCCCCACCTGACGTGCCGCCTTCATCCAGCTTGTTGATGTCCACCCAGATGCTCTTCCGCTCTTTTGCCCCGGCAGCTCGCACCAATGTGCGCAAGGCGTTCGCAATCCTCCCCCCCTTGCCGATCACCTTGCCAAGATCGTCCGGCGCAACGCGCACTTCGAAGATAACACTGCGCTCGCCTTCGACTTTGTTTACGCCAACACGCTCCGGCTCATCCACCAGGGACCGTACGATCATTGTGACGAGTTCCTGCACGCTCATACCTCCCATATGCTCAAGCTACGCCAAGGGTCTCTTAGTGGCGCCAGAGCGGCCGCGCGCCCCACACGGCCCTCATTGACGCGTCTCAGTTTGGGACGCCCACCGCCCTTGCGACCTGGTGCGTCGTTCGCCCTTCCACCTTCCTTCTGGAGTTCGGTTGCGGAGCGCGCGCTGGCAGAGCACGGCCCCGGTATCTCACTCGCTCGCCTGCACTGAGTCGCTTTCCTCAGCCGCGGGAGCCGGCGCCGGCTGCCTCGCCGGTGCGGGCGCCTCCCCGCTGAACTTCTCCCAGACACCCGTCTTCACCAAGATGGACTTTGCCGTATCGGACGGCTGTGCGCCCCGCTGCAGCCACCACAGAGCGCGCTCCTCGTTGACGCTTATCGCGCTGGGGTTGACCCGCGGGTTATAATGCCCAATCACCTCGAGGAACCGGCCATCCCGCGGCCCGGCGTTCTCAGCCGCGACCAGCCGGTACTGAGGCTGCTTCTTCTTTCCGATGCGACGCAGTCGAATGCGAACCGCCACACTGTCCTCCTGCGGCCGGCCTGCGGCCGGCCGAATCCCAGATCGTCTATCGTGAGAGGAAGCCGGGGATTCCCATTCCCTTCGGTAGCCGCCCCGTCTTCTCCACGTCAACGAACTGCGCCAGCATCTGGCGCATCTGACGGAACTGCTTGAGCAGCAGGTTCACGTCCTGGCGCGACGTCCCACTGCCGCGCGCAATCCGCCGTCTCCTGCTGCCATCGATCATATCGGGCTCCCCCCGCTCGCGCGCTGTCATGGACTGCACAATCGCGGTCATCTGCTTCATCCGCTTCGGGTCGACCTCCAGCGGCGTCTGCTGCCGCAGCGCCTGGATCCCCGGGATCATCCCGAGCAGGTGGTCCAGCGATCCCATCTTGCTCAGCCGCTGTAGCTCCCGCATGAAATCATTGAGATCGAACCGCTTCTCCCGCAGCCGCCGCTCGAGCTCTTCCGCTTCGCGCTCGTCGAGCGCGGCTTCGGCCTGCTCCACCAGCGTCAGCACGTCGCCCATGCCCAGGATGCGCGAGGCCATCCGGTCCGGATGGAAGACCTCCAGCGCGTCCGGCTTCTCCCCCACGCCGGCGAACTTGATGGGTCTGCCCGTCACCGCGCGGACCGACAGCGCCGCGCCGCCGCGGGCATCGCCGTCCAGCTTCGTCAGGATCACCCCGCTGACCCCGACCGCGCGATCGAACTCGCCGGCCACGTTCACCGCGTCCTGCCCGGTCATCGCGTCGAGGACGAGCAGCACCTCGCACGGGTTCGCGGCCTGCTTCATGGCGACCAACTCGCCCATCAGCTCCTGGTCCACGTGGCTGCGCCCGGCAGTGTCTACGATGACCGGCGCCAGCCCGTTCCGCCGCGCGTGCTCGACCGCGGCTCGCGTGATGGACAGCGCGTTGTCCGCGCTCCCCTCGAACACGGGCACGCCCACCTGCTGGCCGACCACCCGCAACTGCTCGACCGCGGCCGCGCGCCGCAGGTCCGTCGCGACCAGGAGCGGCCGTCTCCCCGACTTCTTCAGCCGGGCCGCCAGCTTGCCGGCAGTCGTGGTCTTGCCGCCGCCCTGCAGCCCGACCATCATCACCACCGGCGTCTCGCCGGCGAGGTCCAGCTCGCTCGCCGTCTCCCCCAGCAGCGCGGTGAGCTCGTCGTAGACGATTTTCACCACCTGCTGGCCCGGGGTGAGGCTTTCCATCACCTCCCGGCCAACGGCCTTCTCGCTGATGTGGTTGACAAGGTCCTTGACGACTCGGAAATTGACGTCGGCCTCGAGGAGGGCAAGTCGAATCTCGCGGCACGCGGCGGAAACGTCCTGCTCGGAAAGTTGCCCTCGTCCCCGAAGGTTTCGCAGAACGTGTTGGAGTTTCGCAGTCAGGCCCTCGAACATGACAGACGCACCCACCCAAAGGCAGATCAGGAGCCGCTCGCTGCCTTAGAGCCCGTCGCCCGGGCGCGCGTCTACTACCGCGAGGCGAACCCCGTCTCGCCCTGTCGCGGCGAACAGACGGGCCGCGGCAGGAGACGTAGTATAGCAGGCAACCAAGGAGAGTGTCAAACGTCGCGCCGGGCCGCGCGGTTTCATTGAACGGTACACGGTTGCACGTCTCGCGCCCTATTCAGCGCCGTCATCGGCATTCTCTCCCAGCCGCGCCAGCGCCCGCCGAAGCATCCTCCGCTGGTTCGGGTGGCTCAGCAGCGACATCGCTTGGTGAGGCGCGAACCAACCGCAGTCGAGCACGTTCTCCTCCGGTTGCGGGGAGACGGCCGAGCCCGCTGGCGCGGTGAAGACGAACCAATCAACGCGCTTGCGGTACCGCGTCCCGTCGCGTTCGAACCGGTGCTCGGTCCAGGCCAGGTGGCCGAGCGATTCGAGTCGCGTCAGCCCGATCTCCTCGCCGATCTCGCGCCTCGCGGCCTCCTCCGATGTCTCGCCTTGCTCGATCTGCCCCTTCGGCAACACCCAGGTCCCATAGGTCGAGCGCATGACGGCCACCCGAAGGTCGCCCCCCTCGCCGCTCACCACGACTCCGCCGGCCGACCGGAGCGCGGTGATCTCGGGGGCGGAGCTGGCCTCGTCTCTTGTGCCCTTCTTCACTGCTGCGCACCCCAACTCGCAGGCCGGCGCTCTTCCCAGGGCGCAGGCTCGGGGATCCCGAACGTGTCTCGCTTGAGCCTGAGGTAGTAGCGGTAGTTCTCGAGCGTCACATCCGGCGGCACGCGGTGATCCACGTGCGGGATCCAGCCGCCCGCGTCCACAAAGGGCTTGATACGCGCGGTCTCCGCCTCGATCGCCTCCTTGCCCTCGGCCAGCGCGCGCTTGTTCACCCCGCCGAAGATCAGCACATCCCGGCCGTACTTCTCGCGCAGCACGATCGGGTCACTGCCCGCGGCCACCTCCACGGGGAACATGCCGTTCACGCCGCCCTTCAGCCAGAGCGGCACAAGCGTGTTGATGTTGCCGTCGCAGTCCGTGTAGATGATGTCGCAGCCGTGCTTCCTGAGCGTGTCGGTGATCCGCTTGTAGCGCGGCACCATCAGCTTGTCGAATGCCGCGGGCGAGATCATCGGGCCGCCCTTGTAGCACATGTCCTCCCAGCCGCTGCCGAAGTCAATCTGCACCTGCGGCGCCGCCCACTCGATAGTCTTGATCACGACCTGCGTGATCTGCTCCATGATCTCTTCGAGCAGGCCGGGGTCGTCGTGCACCATCATCGCCGCCCGCTCGAATCCCATCCAGTCGCGGATCCAGCCGTAGAGGCTGCCCATGCCGATCCCCAGCGGGTAGTCTCGCGTCTCCCACTCCTTCTTCATCGCTGCCCAGTCCGCCTGACCGGGCAGCCGGCGCGGGTCGCCGGGGTTCATCTTCGGCTTGAAGTCTCGCTCCCACTCGGCTCGGCCCTTGAGCGCGAAGTCGAGGAAGTGCGGGATGGATGACTTGCCCGAGGCGTGGACGAGACAGGTCGCGCCGTTCGAATCCCGGATCAGCAGCTGATCGCCGCGCTTCTCCAGCACCTTGTGCTCGAAGCCGGGGAGGAGCCCGGCGTGCACCGGGACGTGGCCGGTGGGATCGAAGCCGAAGTAGACGTCGGCTTTCCCGTTATCGTCGATCTCTCTGGGCAACCCCTGCTCGTGCCAATCCCGCAGCGTGTCGTCCCAGTAGCCGAACTCGTGGTCGGGGATGCGATCCACGGGCTGGAAGTGCATGGTGCGCAGGAAGCGCTCTCGGTGAGTCACCTTCGGTTCTCCTTTGCTGTGCGGTTGCGCTCACTGTGGGATAGGCGGTCGAGGATGACCTCCGGCAGCGGCCGCAGGTCGGTGATGCGCAGGCAATCGGCATCCGGGTGCGCGGCGCGGCGGTCAACCAGGACCGGTCGAATGCCGGCCGCCTGTGCGCCCTGCACGTCGTCGGAATAGCTGTCGCCCACGTGCCAGGCGGTGCGTCCGGCCGCCGCGGCGGCCTGCGCGGCGGTGAAGAACATATGTCCCGCGCTCTTCGAGCTGCCTGCGGTGAACGCGTCCAGCACGAAGTCGAAGCAATCGCGAATCCCGAGGCGCTCGAGATCAGGGCCCGCCGCGGGCCGGCCGGTGACGATCCCCAGCCGCGCGCCGCGCTCGCGCAGATCGCGCAGCACCTGGAGGACTTCGGGGAAAAGCGCTATCGCCTGGGGGGCGGAGAGCAACTCGATCAACCGCGCCGTGTGCTCCCGAAGGTCCCGGGCCACGCCCAGCGCGGCCAGCAACTGCCCATCGTAGTCCATCCAGAACTCGCGAACATCGCCCGCGCCAGCATGCTTCGCGATGCACTCGTTGTAGAAGCCGTCGAACGCGCCCCTCAGCACCTTCGTGGCTTGCTCCACCGAGGCATTGATCCCCGCCTCCCGCGCCACCTGCACGAACGCGTCGGCCCAGTCGATCTTCCATTCCACAAGGGTATCGTCAACGTCGAAGAAGACGTAGGCGTGGGAGAACAACAGGTTTCTCCGGGTGCGGGAACCGGCCAGGGCGCTCGGAGAGCGGGCTCAGCCCCTGTTATTGACCGAGCCCACTCCTGGCGGACTCGGCCTGGGAGAGTATACCAGCGGGGCGGGGGGTGGTCAAATGGGGGGGGCGAGGACAGACGTCCGCTTCCGAGGAGGTCCGTTGGGAGAGGCGCGCGACCCCTCTGCTCAGTCAACTCTTCGGGTTGCTTCGGGTTGCTTCGGTAGCTTGCTGCCGAAGCCCCCTCCACCAATCCATCACCTGCGGCCACTGTGGCAGGAGGCAAGCTCCTGCCCTACGGGCTGGGGCCCCTCACTTCCCCTTCAGCCCATGATACGGAAACACTCGCTCCTTCACTTCCCGCACCGACTGGGCGCCGAATCGGCGCGCGGCTTCGGCCCAGATCGGGTCAATCTCCGGCTTAACCTGGTCATGGAGGAAGGGGAGCTCCTTCTTCTCGGGATCAGCCGGATTTCGGGACTTGGGCTTGCGCTGGGCTTCGGAGGTGTTGGAGTTCTCGAACCGGTAGCGCTTGGCCTGGGACTCGGGGATGCGCTCCGGCGGCGTCACCTCGGCCATGCGGGCGAAGGCGAGCGTCCACGCCCTGGGCACGACCGTGATGTGGTACCCCCCGCCACCAACGGCTACCCAGCGCGGGAAGCGGCCGGCGATCTCCTCGATGATGGACATGTATCCGCGAGTGGTGAGGCACATGTGGGTCAGCGGGTCCTCGAAGTGGGTGTCCACGCCGAGCTGTGTCACGATGAAGTCCGGCGCGAACGCCTCCAGGATGGGGATGATCGCCTCGCGGAACGCCTCCAGGTAGGTTTCGTCTTCCGTGTACGGCAGCAGCGGGAGGTTGACCGAGAACCCTTCGCCCTCGCCTTCGCCGACCTCGCCGATCTCGCCCGTTCCAGGGAAGAGGTAGCGCCCGCTCTCGTGGACCGAGATGGTGAGCACATCGCGCCGGCTGTAGAACGCCTCCTGAACACCGTCGCCGTGGTGGGCGTCTATGTCCAGGTAGGCCACTTTGACCCCGTCGCCGGCGCGGTGGAGCAGGTGCGCGATGGCGATGGCAGGGTCGTTGAACACGCAGAAGCCGGCCGCCTGGGCGTGATGCGCGTGGTGCAAGCCGCCCGCCGGGTTGAACGCCACCGAAGCCGTGCCGTCGAAGACCAGGTCGGCCGCGAGCACGCTGGCGCCGGTGATCAGCGCCGTCGCCTCGTACAACCCCTCCGTGATCGGATTGTCGATGGTGCCGAGGCCGAAGGCGTACGGCCGCTTGGGCGATCGGCCTTCGCTGGGGGCGCGGACGGCATCGATGTACTCGCGGCTGTGGACCAGCGCGACCGTGTCCTCATCGGCGGCCGAAGGTCGTGCGATGGAGACGTGCTCGTTCTCCAGGATGCTGCAGGCGCGGATGAGATCGTAGGCGCGCGCCACCCGCACCGGTTTCATCGGATGGGATGGCCCGAAGTCGTAGTCCTTGAAGCGAGGGCTATAGACGAGAGCGGCAGTGCGCATGAGGCGTCCGGTCACCGCCCACGGCCGCGCCCTTGACCGCCGCGGCCGCCCCCGCCGGCGCCGCCGCCCCCTCGCAGGGCCCTGCCCATGATGATGCCGTGATAGGTGCCGTTCGAGTCCACCAGAACCGAGAACGGCCTCCCCTGGGACAGGTTCTGGTCGAGCTGTTCGGAGAACATCAGCGCGTGCCACACTGAGCGGTCGCCCACCGCGAGAATCCGGTCACCCTTGCGGAACCCGACACGATCTGCCGGGCTGCCTGCCTTGACGTCGTTCACAGGCAGCCCACCACCGGGCCCGCCGGGCACCGGTGGAATGCGCAGGCCCAGCTTGTCCCAGAGCTGCTCGACTGACTCCATGACCGGGTCGTCTGGTTTTTCGGGGTGAGTGCGCACCCAGATCATGAGCGCGACGAAAACGATGGCGGCCACGAGCAGCACCACTCGTGGTGACAGCAAAGGCTTCATAAATCACTCTCTCGCATCACGATAGCTCGGCCTGCGGTTCGGCAGGATGACGCGCCTTTTCGACAGCTATGGGGGCTGCGCGCCTTCCCCCTGTCCCTCGGCGGGCGCGTGCGACTTCTCACCGCCCCCGCGTATGTCCGCCTCCAACTGGTCCAGTTGCTCGGCTACCTCCGCCCGGCGCGCGTAGAAGCTGGTAAGCCCGCAGTCCACGCACACGTCCGAGTAGAGGGCGATCAGGCCACTTCGTTTCCCTCCATCATGGGTGATCACCTGGAGCTGCACGCCCGGGACTCGGCAACCTCGGATCATGCTTGTCCCGGAACAACTGGGGCACTTGCGCTGCCGCCTCCGATCATTCTGAGGCGACGCAAAGTCCGCTGAGGCGGCCCCTGGGCGCACGTGGTGCTGGGACTTGGTCTGCATTCGCCCACTCATACCACCTCGACCTTTCTGCCGGCGTCGGCGTCACTGCCCCGGCGCCGGTCCGCCGTCAATGTACCGCTGGCGCTGACCCCTTCGGAGGCGCGGGGATCTCCCCGAACTGCTCCTCGTAGCGCCGCACGTTCTCGGCCAGGGCGTCGCGAAACGCTTTGGCGATCACCGGGTGCATGATCACCCGAACCTGCGTCGGCGCCGATTCGATCTCCCTGTTCTCCGGCCCCAGCCGCTTGAAGTCCATAAGGAACTCGAGCGCAACGTGGGTGATCTTCACCAGGTTCGAATAGACCGCATCGAAATCCTGATCGTCCGCCATTCCGACTCTCAATCTGCCGGCGTCAGCGCGTCTCCGACTCGTCTTCTGGGCCTGGGGAGCGCAGCGACAGGACGAGCCGCTCGGCGCCCTTGGTCAGCACGACCTGGCCCTGGCGGATCTCGGACACAGTGTAGCCTGCCACGGTGTCGCCGCGCTTCGCGTAATACGGCTTGCTTCCCCGCCTGATCGCCGCGAGCAGTTCGTGGCCCTGCCCCTGGACGATCCCCACCAGCTTGATCTGCTCGCCCGGCTTGGGCTGCTCCTTCTGGCCCGCCTCGGGCTTTGGCGGCTGCGTCGGCTTCCCCTTGAACGGATCGTGGCTCCTGGACCCGGGCGGCTCGGAGACGGTCGGCTTCTGCGCGACCGGCGCGGGCGGGGGTGGTGCGGGCTTCGAGGCGCTTCTGTTCGACAGCGCCCTGATCCCCACGAAGAGCGCGACCGCAATGGCCAGCACGGCCACTGCCAGCGCCAGGAACGCGACATCTTGTCGTTGCCCCGTTCGGCCCATGCTGTTCCTTCTCCTCCCGCCGCCTCGGTGCTGCGATTGCTGCGTCAACGCGGCCCTATGGCCGCGGTTGCTCCTCTGGAGGAAGCGGAGTGATGCCGGTGACTGTGAGCGTCAACGTCTTCCCCGAGCGGTCGATGACCATCTTGGCCGATTCCCCGGCCTTGACCTGGTTCAGGGCAGCGATCACGGCGCCCGGATGAACTGTCTTCACGCCCCGGAACTCCAGGATCAGGTCGCCGATCTGGAGGCCGGCCTTCTCCGCGGGGCTGTTCATCGCCACCAAGCCGACGCGCACCCCTCTCCCGCGATCCTCTGCCAGGGGCGCCATGATCGCGGCGACCCCCAGCGGCTTCATGCCTCGCCGCATCATCTGGATCTCTTGATCTCCAACGTTGGGCTCAGGCGGGCGGGGGGGCTCAACCGTCTCAGGGGGTGCGAGCCTCGCGTTGTGGAACAGCGCGGCGAATGCTATAAGGGCCAGGAATATCAACAGTGCCGCCACTGGCCCGCTTACGTTCTTCGTCAACCTGGCTTCCCTCCAGTGCAATACCCGGACGGAATCGGCCGCGGCGCCCGGAGCGCATCTTCAGAGCGCCCTATAGCGTCCCCAGGGGCCGTCCGAGAACCCGCCTCTGTATCGACTAAGGCAAGTGTACCATGTATGCTGCCCTTTGTTAATACGCGGCTCCCAGAAGCAGGGAAGCCGGCGCGGCCAGCCCCCCGGCAGGACGGCACGGTGGGCCATTGAAAGACGCTGCGGAGGACGAACCCCATGATCTGTGATTCGCACTGCCACCTGAAACACGGGGACGCCGAGAGGACCGAGTACTCGCCGGAAGCGATCCTGGAGATGATGGATGCCGCGGGCATTGGCCGAGCAGTCGTCTTCGCGATGTCAACCACGACCAAGCGCTCCATCGAGATGGCCGAAGATGCGGTGCGGCGGTTCCCGGACCGGCTGATCCCTTACGTCTACGCGCTGCCCAGCTATCAGCGACCCGTGTGCGACGAGCTCGAGGAGGCGATCGGCCAGAGGAGATTCCGAGGCATCAAGATCCACCTGGGCGAGTGCACCGTCGCGGATTACGTCATTGACCCGGTGATGGAACTGGCAGGTCGCCACGGCGTCCCCTGCCTGGTGGACTTCGTGGGCCGGTATGGCGCCGCGGAGTCGCTCGCCACTCGGTTCCCCCAGACGAACCTCATCGTCTGTCATCTGGGGCAGTATCTCTGCACGAACGCCCAGGTCATGGATCGCTTCATCGGCCTGGCGGAGAGGTGCCCGAACGTCTATCTCGACATCAGCGGCGTCGTCATGCTGCACAAGGTACAGGACGCGGTCCAGCGCGTCGGTTCGGAGCGGGTGATCTGGGGCACCGATGGCCCCCACAAGACTCCCGACACGACCAACTTCGCGAGGCTGTCGCTCGACTCTGTGCGAGTGCTGAACCTGGGGAAGAGGGCGGAGGCCGACGTGCTCGGCGGCAGCATCATGAAGCTGATCGGCAGCTGACATTCCCAGCCCCGTAGGGCAGGCCCGCGTCTCCTGCCCCTGGCAGCCAGCAGCCTGCTCGCGCGAAGCAGGGGTAGGGCCGTGTGTAAGGCGGGTATGCGTGCAGTCCGCAGCCCGCCGATAGCGTAGGGCAGGAGCGCGTTTCCTGTACCCCACGGTGGTGCCCAGGACTGGATTTGAACCAGCATGGCCTTGCGGCCACTGGCCCCTCAAGCCAGCGCGTCTACCAATTCCGCCACCTGGGCAGCCAGGAATCCAGTTGCGTGTGAACGACTCAGCCGCGAAGGGCGACGATGCCAACGAACGACGAGATGATCAGGAAGGCGACGGCGACCCACATCGTCACGCGCTCCAGCTGGTCTTCCAGACCCGCGATGCTGGTGGAGGTCTTGCCGCCGATCGTGCCCCAGCCGAAGCCGGAACCGCCCTGCTCGCTCTTCGTGGTCGTTACCGCCGTCAGAGCGATCAGCCCCAATGAACACAGCACCTGCATCGTTACCAGAACAATCAGCATACCGGCCTCCGGCCAGGGTATTCTAGCATAACGCCCAGCGGCTGGGCAAGAGGCGTGCTGGCGCCGTCGTGCGATGGCGCCCAAGAGCAAGGACCCGCACGCGACAGGGTGAACTTCAGGTAGCATGCCGGAGCCGCGACCGCCGGCGTACTGCCGATCTGGCACCTGTGGAGACTCTACCGCCCGAACTGGAACGCAGACGCAAGCGCCTGGAGCGCGCTCTCGGCCGGCCGGTCCTGGTTCGTGGCATCCGAACGCCCAATCTGGAGCTGCGGGGAAGGCTGCGCGTCGAGAGGAGCCGCGTCGTGATCGAGTACCAGGTCGCCGAGCAGGGCTACTTCTGGCACATCTCCATCATCGAGGAGCTGCTTTCCCGCGCGGCCGCGGGGCACGCGGCCTTCGAGCTGCGGGAGCCGGACCTCGACCGCGGGGAAGAGTCGCAGGAACGATGAGATAGGCGATTGCCAGCGTCACCATCGTCCAGGCGAACAGTGGCTGTCCCGCCGGGCCCCGCTTGCCCGCCGCCAGCCGCACCGTTGCCGAGAGCACCGACCGCTCGTACATCCCCGCCTCCGCCGCCACTCGCCCGTCCGGCGAGATGATTGACGAGATGCCCGTGCTCGCCCCCCGCAGCACCCACCGCCCCGTCTCGACCGCCCTCAGCACCGCGATCTGCTGGTGCTGCGCCGCAGCCGCAGTGCGGCCGAACCAGGCGTCATTCGTGATTATCACGAGCACCTGCGCGCGCCTGTCGGCCAGTTGCCACGCGATCGCCGGGAACGTTGATTCGAAGCAGATCATGGGCCCGACGGCGATGGTCCCGGCCTGCAGCACCGGGTGCACGGCGCCGGGCGCGAAGTCGAACTCCCTGACGTGGTAGCGTTTCAGCAGCGGCAGCCAAACGCGCCCTGGGACGTACTCGCCGAACGGGACAAGCTGCACCTTATCGTAGCGCGAGGTGAGGTTGCCGGTGGGCGAGTACAGGTACGCCGAGTTGAACGTGCGGCCGCGGTCGTCGTAGTACGGGCCGCCCGCGAGCAGCCACGCGTCAGATGACCGCGCGATCTGCGACAGCCGGGCCGCGATCCAGGGCTGAGCCTCGGGCGCGCCGGGGATGACGCTCTCGGGCCAGATCACGAGCGCCGGCCGCTGTTTCGCCGCCTTCACCGTCAGCGATCCGTAGATGTCCAGCGTCTTCCGCTGTTCGGCGGCGGAGGGCGGGATGTTGACATCCTGCGCCGTCAGCGGCCCGTGCGCGCTTCCCTGGATGATGACCGCCCGGATCTCGGGCCCGCCGGGCCGCGGCAGCTTCTTCGCGATCGCCCGCGCCCCGAACAGGCAGAGAGCGACGACCGCCAGCATAGCACCGGCCCGCAGCCACGCCCGTCCCGGCCGCTCCCCCCGAATCCCCGCGATCACGACCTCCGCCACGGCCGCGTTGACGAGAGCGATGAGAAACGAGAGCCCCAGCGTACCGGCGAACCTCGCGACCGGCAGCAGGTCCGGGCACGGGCTCTGGCTGTAGCCCAGCCACCCCCAGGTGAAGCCGAAGTCTCCCAGCCCCCTCACCCACTCGACCCCGCACCAGAGCACAGCGATGCCGATCATCCGCGGCGCCGTCCCCAGCCGGCCGATCCACCGCACCGACATCGCCCACAGCGCCAGCCAGAGGCCGAACGCCGCCGCCGCCAGCGCCAGCACGGAGACGCCGAACAGGTAGAGCCAGTAGCACAGCGCGCCGAAGAAGACGAACCCGCCGACCCAGCTCCCGATAAACGCTGCCCCTCCCCTACTTAGCCGCAGCGCGACGATCCAGGGCACGAGCGCGACCCAGGCCAGAAACCAGAGCCCGGCAGGAGGGAAGCAGAGGCTGAGCAGCAGTCCGGAGAGGGCGCAGAGGAGAGTGGTCGCGCGGAGGGAGAGAGTTGTGCGATGCTGTGCCACGATGTGGACTCCGTGCCGCGAAGGCGAATCGCGATTCAAACGATGGGATTATAGCTGGTTCGCCTCAGCTCCTCAACCGTCTCACACGAAAAGGCCCGGCGCCTCCTCGTGGGAGGCGCCGGGCAGACAGGGCCGTTAGAACACCGCTGAGACCTCAGGGCGTGGCCAGCGTGGGCGGCATGAGATACTGCGGCCGGACCGCCGGTAGCATCGCGTTGAACCTGTCCTTGAATCCGTCTACTGTACCGCTGATCACGTAAACGGGTTGGACCGCGTCCATGTCGGTGCCGGGCGCTCCCTCGTAGTAGATCATCTCCACACGGTCGATCGTCGCGTAGAAGGGCCCGTTTGGCCCGGCGGGGCCCGTGAGCACACCAGCACCTGCCTCGATCGCCTGCACAGCCTCAGCCGTGGAGAGTACCGGATACCGCCGCAGCGGAGTCACGTTCCTCATGTTTCGGGTTACGCGGTAGACCTTGCCAGCACCGTTCACCCGCACGGAGAACGAGCCACTCTCAAGTCCCGACAGCTGTCGGTGGTATACGACGGCCTTCCCTATCACGCGGTGCTGGGTCTCGCTCCGCTCGGGGGTACTGAACTCGATTGCCTGGCCCTCCTTCACGCCAGCGAACGTGCAGCCCTCCGGAAGGAGTCCCGATCGAGTCAGGAACTCCTCGGCGGCCGCCTTGCAGGCCTCGTCGGACGGCGCTTCCTTGGTCTGATCCGGGTACTGGCTCCGTATCGTGAGCATGAGATTGCCATCGTCGGAGAGGGTCACATCCAGGTCTCCCAAGCTGGTACTGGTAAGCTCGCCTACTGTCGCCGAGTAGTCGCGCTCGTCCGACACCGTCTCAGGGAGCAAGGCGTACCTCTCTGCAGAGACGGGTACTCCGGCCCGCGTCGCCAGATCGCACACCGCGTCGCGGGTGAGCTGGCTCCGCACGACCTTGTAGACCATGACAGGCGGCGGCGACTGCGCGCTGACGACCCCCGTTGCTGTGGTGAACACATAGGTAGGGGCCATCTGAGCAGCCCGTGATAGAGGCGGGGCCGCCAGCTGAGGAAGGTCGTTGGCGATCCGGCTGGCGTCGGGGTCAGCGGGCCTGTCAGTCGCTACCGCCACCGCGGCCAGCAGAGCACACCCCGCGACCGCCAGACCTGCGAGGACAGCGTTTCGCATCTTCATCTGTCACCCCTCCTTCTCTTCACCCACTACTGGGTCCAGTATGTTGTTTCGGCGAAATGCGACGGAGTCGACGCGTCGCAGTGCTCTGGCGGCCCGCCCATGCCATACCCGCGCCAGTTGCCCAGCAGGTAGTCGTTCATGCAGTCTC
>Ga0315288_10006091_pt1 | contig 15277 bp, 9 predicted proteins | sample YL17G11_20_MG_FD_203454 | JGI IMG/M metagenome (GOLD analysis project Ga0315288, IMG submission 203454) | Sediment microbial communities from Yellowstone Lake, YNP, Wyoming, USA - YL17G11_20 | ecosystem: Environmental > Aquatic > Freshwater > Lake > Sediment | place: USA: Wyoming | collected...
CGACCTCCCAATATGTTGTCGGTTATCCAACACTCATATCGGGTTGTCGGCTTCTTTCTTATCACTATTACATCTCCAGATTTTGGCTAAAGTTCACAGAATAGGAGTTCTGCAAAATTGCAGGTAATCAACAAACGATTTTTTCTTTTCTAAGTAGGCCTAACCTGCAATTTTGCAGAAGCCTTTTATGAGAACTCCAAAGGCGGGTATTATTGCGGGCATACGGCCTGCTGTCAAGAGTTGATATTTTGCAAGTTTGTTCTTGACGGACGGTCGGACATCGGTTTTAGTTGTGTTCGGCTGCAAGAATTTGCAGGAAAAACGGCTTAGGTATTTTTGGAACGGTCAGGGGCGGAACCTTGATCTTGTTGGAAAGGATTTAACGATGAGAACTGTCAGACTTTCGGCACTGTTTCTTGTGTTTGTTTCGACGTTAGTTGTGAGCGGCTGCAATTCCAAGCTCAAGGACCTTCGAATCCAGAACGAGACTCAGCGCAAACGCATATCGCAGCTTGAGGCGGAGCTGCAGGCGGGCGCCCTGCAGCTCGACCAGTTAAAACGACAGCTTGGGGACGCCGAGGCAAAAGGCGGCGTCGAAGTTGATACGCTCAAGCACCAGATTACGGCCCTTGAGCAAGACCTTGCCAAAAAGAACGAATTGCTTGCCTCGATGCAGCAGAAGCTGCTCTATGGGACGGCGCTTCCTGTTGAGCTGAGCACTATGCTGGAGGACTTCGCCAAGACGCACAGCGATATAGTCGAATTCGACGCGAATACGGGGATTGTGAAGTTCAAGAGCGATTTGCTGTTTGACAAGGGCAGCGCCAACGTTGCCGCGACGGCGGTGGATGCGGTCAAATCGCTTTGCGGAATTATCAATTCGGAAGAGGGAAAGAAATTCGACATTATTATCGCGGGGCACACGGATGATATTCCGATTCGCAAGGCCGATACGAAGGCCGAGCATCCGACGAACTGGCACCTGTCGGCGCACCGTGGAATATCCGTGCTTAACGTGATGACAGCGAACCAGGTAGATCCGAAGCGGGTGAGCGTACGCGCATTTGGCGAGTATCGGCCGCTCGAACCGAACGCGGCCAACAATGGAGGCAACCCGAAGAACAGACGCGTCGAGATTTACATTGTTCCCGAAGGAGCGTAGGCCGGCGGGGCCGATTCGGCTTCGGATAAAAACGATGGCAGAGCGCACTCTAATTATTATCAAGCCGGACGGTGTCCAGCGGCACTTGGCCGGCGAGATAATCGGGCGATTGGAGAGAAAGGGATTCAAGCTCGTTGCGGCAAAGTTCCTGCGGATCTCCGCTGATCAGGCGCGGGGATTGTACTCTGTTCACAAGGGAAAGCCCTTTTACGAGCCACTGGTGCAATATATTTCGTCTGCGCCGGTGTTTGTGACGGTTTGGGAGGCGGACGGAGTCGTAAACATGGCCCGTAAGTTAATGGGGGCGACCTTCGGGTTCGAGGCGGAGCCTGGGACTATTCGTGGGGATTTCGGGTCATCGACGCGATACAACCTCGTGCACGGCTCGGACAGCGTCGAATCGGCTGGGCGTGAGATCGGGCTGTTCTTTCGGCCTGAAGAGATAGTCGATTACGAGCTTGGGGACGGGGTTTGGCTTTACGGCAAAAAAGCTTAGTCCGAGAACATAATTTGCTTTGGGATTTGGGATCCGAGGGTCTGTCAATTCTGCATTAGGAGAGGCCTGTGCGGACGCGGCGTCCTGCATCAGAGGCGGCAAAGGCCGTTTTTATTGCGGAGGCCGGCTGTATGGGGCGTAGTGCAAAAAATACGCCAAAAAACGCAAAAAAATTGTGAAAGTCCGCGCTTTTTTGGCAGAAATGAATAGAAATGCGTGGTTTTCAGAGGCCATGTCTATTGACCCCGTCGTAGTATTGCAGAGGCCGCAATAGAACTTTTGCCTTGAACAAGGCGCGTCTTTATGGTAGAATGGCTGGAAACTCCGGACTATCAAGGAGGACGGAATAGATATGAAGAAGATGCTTTTCTCCCTTATCTGTCTGCTGCCGGCTTTTGCGGCGGCGGCAAACGTAATCAGCGTTGACTGCAATGACCCGGCGGCGGATTTCCACCGTATCCAAGATGCGATTGATTCTGCATCGAATGGGGATACGATTCTGGTCAAGCCGTGCACCTACAACGAGAATATCAGGTTCAAGGGCAAGGCAGTCATACTCACGAGCAAGAATCCCTACGTTCAGAGCGTTGTCGAGACAACGATAATCACGACGGGGACGGGTTACGCGGTAAGCTTCGATTTTGGCGAGGGGAGCGGCTCGGTAATTACCGGCTTGACGATAACCGGGCGCGGCATTTACTGTTACGGCACGTCGCCCGTGATTACCAGGAACATCATCAGGCAGTGCACGAACAACGCCATTACCGGGGCGAACGGCGCAGCGCCGTTTGTCTCACACAATACGATAATCTCAAATAGTCCGGGGGCCATCAACAACTGCCATGGAGAGATCTCCGACAACACGATAAACAATAACGGCAACAACGGCGCCTTGCACGAGTGCAGCGGCAGCATCATCGGCAATGAAATCGCAAACAATGTCACTACCGGTCACGGGGGGGCGATGTATTGGTGCGGCGGCGCCATCACCGGCAACGTGATTACGAACAATACAGCGGGAGGCAACGGCGGAGCGATCTTCGTGGGCGCCGGTGCGGTGACGGGCAATCTGATTGTCGGGAACAAATCGGGCAGTCTTGGCGGCGGCCTGTACGCCCGCAGCGGGGCCATCGGCCACAACATTATTGCCGGGAATCAAGCACAGTACGAGGGCGGAGGAATAAATGAGTGTAGCGGGGGCATTTACAGCAATACCATAGTCGGCAACAGAGCCGACGTAGGCGCCGCGATATCCTACTGTCCCGGCTCTATCGAAAACAACATCATAGCGTTCAACGAGGCGGGCGATACCGGCGGCATTAAGGGAGCGACCAGCAATTCGTACAACAGCTTTTGGGAAAATGCGGGTGGCAACTTCGGGGGCGGTGCGTCCGCGGGCGCCGGTGACGTGGAGAGGGACCCCTGCTTTGCGGAGGTCGGCTACTGGGACCCGAACGGAACACCCGCAAACCCCGCCGACGACTTCTGGGTTGACGGCGACTACCACTTGCTATCCGAAGCCGGAAGATGGAACCCACATATCGAGATGTGGGTGTACGACAGCGTGACCAGCGCGTGCATAGACGCCGGCGATCCGAACTCCGACTGGACGGGCGAGTACTGGCGGCACGGCGGACGCATAAATATAGGTCGAGACGGTAATACTGCCGAGGCCAGTATGTCGCTGAATGACGTTGGAAACGTCGCGGATTTGAATCTGGACGGGCTGGTGGATTTCAATGACCTGATGCTCTTCAGCCACAAATGGTCGTTGCGACAGCCGCTGCTGCGCGAAGACCTCGACAGGGACGGGCAGGTCGATTTCGTGGATTATGCGGCTTTTGGGCCGAATTGGCACGCCTTGCCGCCGCCCAGCCCCAGCCCTATGACCTGGCAGACCGAACCCTATGCCCTCTCGGACACCCAGATTACAATGGTTGCCAGTGACGCCAACTCCAGCGACGGCAGCGGCGTGGAATACTATTTCGAGGAAACCAGCGGCAATGCGGGCGGCAGCGACAGCAACTGGCAGGCGGAGAAGACCTATACGGATACCGGCCTTAACAGCGGGATGGAGTATTCGTACAGGGTGAAGGTCCGCAATAAGGACAATCATTTGGAGACCAAGTTCTCGCAGATACGGTCGGCGACGACCCTATCACCCCCGAATCCGAATCCGATGACATGGAAGACGGAGCCGAATGCGACGTCTTACAGCACAATTACGATGCAAGCTGCTGCCGCGGCATCGACGGATGGCACGGGGGTCGAGTACTTCTTCGATGAAACCAGCGGCAATCCCGGCGGCAGCGACAGCGCGTGGCAGGATAGTGCGAGCTACACCGATACGGGATTGTCCGGCGGGGTGAATTACTGCTACAAGGTCAAGGCTCGCAACAAGGGCAATAAGCTCCAGACGGCATTCTCGGAGCAGCGCTGCGCGACGACTCCCGCGGCCCCGGCCCCGACGCCGGACCCGATGACGTGGTCGCTGGCGCCGATGGCGACTTCTCACAGTTCGATTAAGATGACCGCGACGACCGCCACAGCCGGCGACGGCACCTCAGTCGAATACTACTTCCAGGAGACCAGCGGTAATCCGGGCGGCAGCGACAGCGGCTGGCAGGCCAGCCCCGTTTATACTAATACCGGCCTGACCAAGCAGACTCAATACTGCTACAGGGTAAAGGCTCGCAATACCGGCAATTCGCGTGAGACGGCGTGGTCGGACGCGAGGTGCAGAACCACCCCATGCGATGACACCACGCGCCCGTATTTCCCTTCCCCGCCGGGCTATTGGGAATTCCAGCCGTGCGAGTGCAAGCACAGCGCCTCGAATATGGACTGGTGGGCGGAGATGACGGCGGCAGAGGCTCAGGATGACAGCGGCTACGTTGAATACTTCTTCGAGTGCGTGGAAAACAGCTCAAAGAGCAGCGGCTGGCGGGTCTGTCGGCACTGGGAAATTTTGCTCGGCAGGTCGAACCAGGGCTACAGCTTCCGTGTCAAGGCGCGGGACGGATGCCACAATGAGACGGCCTGGTCGCCTGCTGTTTTGCTCCAGCAGTGCGCCGGCGGCGTCTGCCCCCCGGACGTCTGCAACTGAGCAAAGGGCTGGTCTCGATACTGGATACTGAATGCTCGATACTCGCACACAGGCCCGACGAGGATCGACAATCGAGAATCGAGAATCGAGCATCGAGAATCGAGCATCGAGAATCGAGCATCGAGCATCGAACATGGTTGCCATAGTTGCCGTTGTTTGCTCTGTCTGGTCTGTTATCCCCGCGGAATTCTCACCTACTGCGCTAATGCCGGGAGATTACAACAATGATTGGCGAGTGGATTTTGGGGACTTTGCCTTGCTCGGCGGCGCATGGCCACAGGGGTTCACTTGGATCGACCTTTCTCTATTGGCTGCAAACTGGCTGGCAGATGCAACTACCGGACAGGAGGCAATGGTGAGCCGGGTCTATCCGGACAAAGCCCGCTATGACCCCGGCGACACGGCTACCGTTACTGTGGAGCTCACAAACGCCTCAGATAGCCCATTCAGGGGCGCGGTTATACTGAACATAGACCGGCTTGGCGATCCTGTTTTTGTCACCCGTCAAGCCGTCGCCCTGGCGCCGAATACCGCGGGCAGCCTCAGGTTCACATTTCCCACCCCGTTGGCCGACTTTCACGGTTATCTCGCGGAGGCTTGGCTCAGCAATGGCTCTTTTGCAGTTACAGCGCTCGATGTATCAAGCGACTGGCGACGCTATCCACGATACGGCTACGTGACCGAGTTTTACGAGGGGCAGCCCAGCCAGCGAGGCATCGATATTTTCAACCAGCTAACACGCAATTACCACATCAACTGCGTACAGTTCTATGACTGGATGTGGCGGCACGAAAATGTCATCCACAGCACGCCCCGCACTATTGTGGACCCGTGGACCGATTGGCGGGGGGCGCATATCTCCTTTGCGGTGCTGAGCCAGATGGTTGCAAACGCCCACCTCTTGAATCTTGCAGTCATGCCGTATTTCCAGATTTATATTGGGCTGGACGGCTACGAGTCAATTTCCGGGGTCAGCCCCCAATGGGGCCTGTTCTCCGACCGAAACCACACCAACCAGTTTCACCATACCGCCGGGAGCGTCAATTTTTGGGTCTTCAATCCGGCCAACGTGAATTGGCAAAATCACCTGATCGGCGAGTACACCGACGCACTGACGTATCTGAATTTCGATGGCGTGCACCTCGATCAATTGGGCAACATAGGCGGCGGAACCTATTATGATTACTATGGGAACTATGTGGATCTGGGCAGCAGCTTCTCCCCAATGCTGAACCGTTCCAAGGACCACCTCAGTTACCTTCAAGGACAGAATCCAGCCCTGGCAGGGCATGATGCGCTAACCTTCAATATGGTCGATGGAGGCATAGATCATTGGGGTGTGAACGATGTGGTCCGTAACGGCCGCGTGGATTTTCTCTATAGTGAACTATGGGGCAGCGAGACCTATAGGGACGTCCACGATTTTGTGAAAAAATCACGTGCCGAGTCCGGCGGCAAACCAATCGTCCTTGCTGCATACGTTAACCGGTACGAAAACAACGGGGGGTACTTCGACGATGACAGCGTGCGGTTGGCCGATGCAGCGTTCTTCGCCAGCGGCGCGTTCCATATCGAGCTCGGCGACGGCGACCGGATGCTCGGCAACGAGTTCTTCCCGGACCGTTCCAAGCAAATGTCCGCTGACCTGGAATCTGCGATGAAGGACTATTACGATTTCATAACGGCTTATGAAAGGCTGCTATTTGCGCCCGGGCTCGATTCGGGCGATACGGGCTTACAGTGGATTTCCGTGACCGGCCAACCACTTTCCGGCAATGCTGCCGCCGAGAAAATCTGGTTTCTGACCCGCCATACCGGCGAATTTGAGGTCCTCCACTTGCTCAACCTGCTCGGCAACGACGAGCAATGGCGCAATATATCCAATCGCCCGCCCGTCTTGACCAATTTGTCTGTCAAGTACCGTCTCGGGCCCGATGCCGACGTGAGCGGCGTGTACTTTGCATCGCCCGATTTGAACCACGGTATAACGCGATCGCTGGCTTACGTCACAGGGCGCGACGGCCAGGGCAGTTTCATATCGTTTGTCGCGCCAAGCCTGGTTTACTGGGACATGATTTACTTTGAGCGGGCGGTCGGAATCCCTGCCGACGCCCGGTACGAGGCGGAGGACGCCGTCAAGTACGGCGTCGGTGTTAACACCGACCACAGCGGCTACTCCGGCGCCGGCTTCGTGGACCATTTCGACAACGCAGGCGACAGTGTCTCGTTTGTTGTCACCTCAGCGATAGAAGACGACTATTCCCTGGAGTTCCGCTACGCCAACGCCACCGGAGCAGCCGCTACTCGCCAGGTGATTGTTGACGGCGACTATGCCGGCGGCGTCTCATTTCCAAAGCTGGCCGGCTGGGATAGTTGGGCCACAGCGCCGCTCCTCTGCCGGCTCAAGCAGGGGGTCCACCAGGTCGTCCTCTATTTCAGCAATGCCAACGGCACGGCGATTAACCTCGACTATCTCCGGGTCGCTCCGGCCGCGGGCCCACACGCCGGATTATAGACGACATATCAGAACCCCTCATAAAAGGCCGACCCGGTGGAAGAAGCTATGTCTATTTATCAAGACATCGCCTTTTATTGCTGGAGATGGGCGAGGGATAAGCGGGAGTGTGGGGTTATTCTGCGCATCTCCTTATGCAGGGACACCCTGCAAGCCACGGCGGCAAACAAGCAGCCGTTCGCAGATTGGCAGGGCAATTTTCCCCTCCGAGTTTTCAAGTGTTTCGCAGTAGAATTTGATTATTGAAGGCTGGAAAAGCGTCCTGTATGATAGGGAATCAATAGATGCAGCGTTATTTGAATGACGGCAAGGAACCCGCCGCGCCGGGTCTGAGATGACAAAAGAGGACTGCGAAGACTTGTTCCCGACAGAGCCTGAACCAACCGGCCAGTTTGACAATGATTATGTCCCGGATGATGCGTTGCCGCTTTGCCCGAAGTGCCTCAAGCCGTGTCAGCCGCTTGCGTATTACTGCGACAAGTGCGGCTCGAACGATGCCATCAATCCGCTCACGCCTTACATTTCTTTTCTGAATATTCGATTCAACTACGACATCTTCTTCACGATGTGGCGCAAGATATGGTGTGAAAAGGAGACGCGAGCAGTGGTCAGGCTGTTTTATCTGCTCATGCTCATTGTGTATGCCCCGATACTGTTGATGGTTGGCCTGCCGGTGTTTCTGATCTACAAAATCCCTCAAAAACAGGTGCGCAGGGCGATCCTGACAGCGATTGTTGCTACCATAATTGTACTGTTGGTATTGTATGCGTTTTCGGGGCCGCCCAAGGCGGCCGTTTCCGTTCCTGTTGATTTTGGGAGATTTTAAATAAAACTTGATTTTTTGAGGATGGCGCTGTTACCATTTCCGCTTTGCCCGAAGAAAATGGCCGTGCCATAATCAACAAACGATTTTTTCTTTTCCAAGTAGGCCTAACCTGCAATTTTGCAGAAGCCTCTGAAAGGAACACAATGCCCAAGCTCACTTCAACATTCTTATGTTCTTCAGCAAGTATTGTTCTGGCTTTATTTGGTATGTTGGGCATCCAGTCGGCGGGCGCCGCAGAGCCTTTGGCGAGGATAACGGTTGAGGCGGGGGAGCATACGCGGGTCGATACACCGGTTTGCGGATTGTTGGACGGTGTGCCTTTGGGTCTTCCGGGCGCCAGTTACGTGCTGACCGAGGGCAGCGCTTCGGGGCAGAACGTCCTGCCGGCGCAGTTTGAGCCCGGCAGCCCGGCGAAGCTGTGGTTCATCCTCGCCGGCGAAACCAAGCCGGGGGCCAAACGCACTTATGAATTTTCAATTCAAGAAAGAAGCGCCAAAGGGCCGGACGCCGGCGTTTCGGTCAGGCAGACCCAGGATTACTGCGACATACTGTACGGCGATACGAAGGTGTTGCGGTACAACCACGCCATCGTGCCTCCACCGGCCGGACAGAGCGACCTCTACAAACGCAGCGGCTTCATACATCCTTTGTGGTCGCCGGCCGGTTCGGTGCTGACGAATATCCACGCGCCGGATCATATTCACCATTTAGGGATATGGATGCCGTGGACGCATACGGAGTTCGAGGGTAAATCGGTCGATTTCTGGAATCTCAAAGAGGGGCAGGGTACGGTGCGATTTGTGAAGTACGTCTCGACGACCGACGGGCCGGTGTATGGAGGTTTCCAGGTGGAGCAGGAGCACGTCGCGTTGAAGACAGCCGAGGGCGAAAAGGTTGTGCTCAAGGAGGTATGGGACGTTCGGGTCTATAACGTCGGCGGTCCGGGCTCGCCCGCCGGCGGTGGGGCGGGCAAGGGCTACTGGCTTTGGGATTTCAAATCGACGCAGCGTTGCGTTGCCGATAGTCCCTTGCGTCAGGTTGAGTATCGTTACGGCGGATTCGGCTTTCGAGGCGCGGCGGAGTGGGATGAGCAGACCGCCGAGTACCTCACCAGCGAGGGCAAGACGCGAAAGGACGGGCACGCCACGCGGGCGAGGTGGTGCGATACTTCAGGGAAAATTAAGGAATGGGAGGGCGTGACATTTTACAGCCATCCGGAGAACTTCAGACATCCGGAGCCGATGCGGATATGGCCGGAAGGGCAGGTCTTCTTCAACTGGGCGCCTTCACAGGCCGGCGACTGGGAAATGAAGCCGGGCGAGGACCACGTATTCAGGTATCGGCTTTACGTGCACGAGGGGAAGGTCAATGTTGCGGACGCCGAGCGGATATGGGCGGACTACGCCGAGCCGCCTAAGGTGACGATTGAGGCAGTAGGGGGGGGCTTGCCCGACCGAGCTGGTGGGCTGAAGCCCACCCTACGAGCGGACCGCCCGAAGGATGCGATTGTGCTTTTCGACGGCAAGGATTTTTCGCACTGGACGACCGGCGGCGACAAAGAGATAGGCTGGAAGATTGCCGACGGCGAGATGACAATTGTCCCCAAGTCCGGCAGCATAATGACTAAGCAGAGCTTCGCTGATTTCAAGATGCACGTTGAGTTCAAAACGCCGCAGCTCCCGCCCGAGGTCAAGGGGCAGGGCCGGGGCAACAGCGGGGTGTATATACAGCGTCGGTACGAGGTTCAAATCCTCGATTCATACGGCCTGGAGCCTAAGAAGAACGAGTGCGCATCAATCTACACGTTCAAGGCCCCGGATAAGAACGTCTGTACAAAACCCGGCGAGTGGCAGAGCTACGACATTACCTTCCACGCGGCTCGGTACGAGGGACAAAAGAAGGTAAAGAACGCGCGGATATCGCTTATACACAACGGGGTTCTGGTCCACGACGACGCCGAAGTGCCGAACAAGACCGGTGCGGGCCAGCAGGAAGGGCCTGAGCCTGGGCCGATTCTGCTGCAGGAGCATGGTAACGTGGTGTCGTTCAGGAATATATGGATTGTTCCACTATAGCGTTCAGCTTATGAATCATCCAGGGAATCCGAAGGGGACCGTCTATTCGGCGTATCGTGATTACGGGCGGTTCGGAGCGTTCTTCAAAGATACTATCAAGGCCGGCGAGACGTTGAGACTTAGGTATCGCATCTGCATCGTCCAGGGCCGGATGCCCAACCGAGCCGATTTGGCAAACAGATACACAGCGTTTGTTGCCGTTATAAATGGAAATTTTTCAATTGCTTGGTCTGGCGGCCAGGCTATAATGCTGAAACGCCTTTGGAGTCCCGAGCAGCGTGGGCCTGATTCTTGGGCGTAAGTCTTTTTGCCGAAAACGGTTATGTAGTGATCGTCCTCGGGAAGGAGGAAACTGCAATAAAACAGTGCTCGCAAGCGTTTTTCTCAGTGAAGCGACGCACTTTATGGAAGGCTTCTGATTTTAAGGCCTCTGCAAAATTGCAGGTTAGGCCTATATTGTTGAAGAAAATCTCTTTCATGATTTTCTTCAATAATTACCTAAGTGATTACGAGACAATATGTTGCCATCGAAAAGAAAAAATCAGTCCTGAGCAAAGTCGAAGGAACGATTTTTTCTTTTCTAAGTAGGCCTAACCTGCAATTTTGCAGAAGCCTTTTTTCTGATTTTAGATTAAGGAGATTTGAACATGGCAAGAGATGTAACACTCTTCACAGGACAATGGGCGGATTTGACGCTGGCCGAATTGGCCGAGAAGGCGGCGAGCTGGGGCTACGACGGCATGGAATTGGCATGCTGGGGCGATCACTTCGAGGTCGATAAGGCCTTGACGGACGACAATTACTGCAAGGCCAAACGCGAGATGCTCAAGAAGCTCGGGCTGAAGGTCTTCGCTATATCGTCGCATTTGGTCGGCCAGGCGGTCTGCGACAATATCGACGAGCGCCACAAGTCAATCCTGCCCGAGGATGTTTGGGGCGACGGGGACCCGGAAGGCGTGCGCAAGCGTGCAGCGAAGAAAATGATTCAGACGGCCAAGGCGGCGAAAAAGCTCGGTGTAAAAGTGGTCAACGGGTTCACCGGCAGCTCGATCTGGCATCTCGTGTACTCGTTCCCGCCGGCATCGCCTAAGATGATCCAGGCCGGGTATGACGACTTGGCCAAGCGCTGGATTCCGATTTTGGATGCTTTCAAGGACGAAGGCGTTAAGTTCGCTCTGGAGGTCCATCCGACCGAGATTGCATTCGACATCGCATCCGCTCAGCGCGCCCTCGCGGCGGTCAAAAACCACAAATGCTTCGGCTTCAACTTCGATCCGAGCCACCTGGGCTATCAAGGCGTCGATTACGTGAAGTTCATCCGCACGTTCGGCGACAGGATTTTCCATACGCACATGAAGGACGTATGGTGGGGTCACGGGGACGGCACGGTTGGGGTCTTCGGCGGCCACACCGACTTTGCCGATCCTCGCCGTTTCTGGGACTTCCGCTCGATAGGCCACGGCGACATCAACTTCGAGGAGATTATTGTTGCGCTGAACGATGTCGGCTACCAAGGTCCTCTCTCGATTGAGTGGGAGGACAGCCGAATGAATCGCGAGCACGGCGCCAGGGAGGCCTGCGAGTACATCAAGCGGGCGGACTTTGCCCCGTCGAAGGTCGCTTTTGATTCGGCGTTCGACAAGGACTCAAGATAAGAATCGGGCCTGCCGGGCCTAGTGACGCTCGGCCCGCCGCGGCGGGTCAGTTTATTATGGGAAAGTTGTCTATGACGGCAAGAGATACTATCAGCCGGCGCAGGTTTCTTGGGGGTACTGCCGGCGCCGCTTTGGGGGTGATTGGTTTTCCGTACGTCGTATCTTCCGGGGCTTTGGGCAATGCAAGCCAGACTCCGCCGAGCGACCGGATTACGTTGGGATTTATCGGCGCCGGCAAGCAGAGCCAGCACCTGATGGACTCGTTTCTGAACTCGCCGGGCACGCAGGTATTGGCGGCCTGCGACGTTGATAAGCTGAAGCTCGCCCGCGGCAAGAAGAAAGTTGAGGACTACTACAAAGGCAAGGGGCGGACGGAGCAGTGCAAGGATTATGGCGACTTCCGCGACCTGCTGGCTATGGATGATATCGACGCGGTGGTGATTTCGACGCCTGACCATTGGCACGCGATTACGGTTATCGAATCGGCCAAGGCGGGCAAGGACATCTACTGCGAAAAGCCGCTGTCTCAGACGATCAAAGAGGCCCGGGCTATGGTCAACGCGGTTCGGCGTTACGGCAGAGTCTTCCAGGTCGGCAGCATGCAGCGTTCGGACTGGCACTTCCGGCTCGGCTGCGAGCTGGTAATCAACGGTTATATCGGGGATTTGAAGCACGTTACGGTTGGCGTCGGCGGTCCGCCGGCGGAGGACACGCTTGCCGCAATGCCTGTGCCGGATTATCTGGATTGGGATACGTGGGTTGGCCCGGCGCTGTGGCGGCCCTATAACTCGGAGCTTTCGCCGCATTTGAGCTGGGACGGCTTTCCAAACTGGCGAAATCACAGCAGCTTCGGCGGCGGCGGAATGACGGACTGGGGCGCGCACCATTTCGATATCGCCCAGTGGGGCATGCAGATGGACGAGAGCGGGCCGGTCGAAATAATCCCGCCCGCCGGCAAGGATTACAAGGTGCTGACGTACAAGTACGCCAGCGGCGTCACTATGACGCGCGACAGCGCCAACGGAATACTCTTTACCGGCGCCAAAGGCAAGGTGGAGACCAATCGCGGATACTTGAAGACCTGGCCCGACGAGCTGAAGGATCAGAAAATCGGGCCAAACGAGGTTCATCTCTACGAAAGCAAGAACCATTATGTTGACTGGCTGGATGCAATCAGGAAGCGGACCAAGCCGATCTGCGATATTGAGACGGGGCTTCGGTCGGTGAGTGTCTGTCACCTGGGGAACATCGCCTACAAGCTTGGGCGTCCTTTGAAATGGGACCCACAGCGTGAAGAGCTCATCGGCGATCCCGATGCGAGCAAGCTGCTTTGGCGGCCGTATCGCAGCCCGTGGCACGTTTGAAATTGGTTAGACTCGTATGGTGTGCAAAATAAAAAACAAATGCAAAAATGCGTAGGGTGGGCTTCAGCCCACCAGTTCGGTGGGGCAAGCCCCAGCCTACCAAGACTATTTAGGTATTAGATGGGAGTGGTTGCTATGAGAACAAGGTGTGTTAGTCGGCGTGATTTTTTGCGAAAAGCGGCCGGCGCCTCGGCGGCGGCAGTGAGTTTCCCGTATATCGTTCCGTCTTCGGTGCTTGGAGCGGACGGCAGCGTGACGCCGAGCAATCGAATTACGATGGGCTGCATCGGCGTCGGCAGCCAGGGCAGCGGCAACATGAGCAACTTCCTCGGCAAGAAGGATGCGCAGGTTGTGGCCGTCTGCGACATTGATAAGGGCCATCGCGACGGGGCCAAGAAGGCGGTTGACGAGAGGTACAAGAATAGCGACTGCAAGGCGTATTCTGACTTTCGCGAGCTGATTGCGAGGGATGATATTGACGCGCTGTCGCTGGCGCTGCCGGACCAATGGCACTCGATACCGGTTGTGATGGGAGCAAGGGCTGGAAAGGATATGTACGGCGAAAAGCCCCTGGCGCGCACTATCAATGAAGGCAAGGTGATGCGGGATACGGTCAACAAGTACGGCCGGATATGGCAGACGGGAAGCTGGCAGAGGTCGGTGAATGATTTTCATCGGGCTTGCGAGCTTGTTATCAACGGGCGGATCGGCAAGGTGCAGAAGGTGGAGGTTGGGCTGCCGACGGGCGGCGGCTCCGGGAATAACCCGGTGCAGCCCGTGCCGGAGGGCATTGACTGGGATTTCTGGCTCGGCCCGGCGCCGTGGGTGCCCTACAGGGGCGTTATTCACTGGGACTGGCGGTGGATGATGGATTATTCAGGTGGGCAGCTCACCGACTGGGCGGGCCATCATATTGATATCGCGCACTGGGGCCTGGGGCTTGATTTGACCGGGCCCGTTGAGATTGAAGGCAAGGGCGAATATCCCAACGACGGGATTTACGATGCCGCGACGAAGTACAAGTTCACCTGCAGGTACGCCAACGGGATGACGATGGTTGTGGCCAATGACCAGCAGCAGCCCAAGGGGATGGGGACCGTGTGGTACGGCGAGACCGGCTGGATTCACGTTGACAGAGGCCGGTTCGCGGCCAGCGACGAGAAGATTTTGAAAGAGGTGATCGGCCCGAATGAAATCAAGCTTTACCAGAGCAGGGACCATCACCAGAATTTCCTCGATTGCGTCAAGACCCGCAAAAAAACGATCACCCCAATCGAGATTGCTCACCGGTCAATTAGCGTCGGCCTGCTTGGCGAGATTGCGATGCTGACCGAGCAGAAACTCAAATGGGACCCGGACAAGGAGGTTTTCATCGGCAATGATGCGGCAAACAGGATGCTGTCCAGGCCGATGCGCAGCCCGTGGCACCTCTAAAGAATCGACTATTGATTATTTATTATGATTGTTTGGCGTCTCCTGCCGTTTGTGAAGGTGAAATACTGATATAGCGAAAGGAACGAATATGAATAGAACAAAAAGGCTGATTGGTATTGTTCTGTTTTGCGCGGCGGTCGTGATGTTGCTGTCGAGTGCGTTGCGGGCGGAATCGCCTAAGGAGCTGCGTGCAGTGACGGAGGAGGAGATAGCGAAGATAGCGGCGGCATTGCCGTCGAAAGCGGTAGTCGAGGCCAAACCGAGGAAAATGCTGGTCTTCTGGCGGTGCGAAGAGTTCTTCCACAACTCTATACCCGTTGTGAATAAGGCGCTGGAGATGATGGGTAAGAAAACCGGGCTGTACGACGTCGTGATTACGGATGATTATTCCGTGTTCACGCCCGAGAAGCTCAAGGAGTTCGATGCGGTCTGTCTGAATAACACCACACGTCTGAAGTTTGATCCGAAAGAGACGCCCGAGCGCTGCAAAGCCCTTCTCGATTTTGTAAAGAGCGGCAAGGGCATTGTCGGCGTCCACGCCGCCACCGACAACTTCAACCGGTGGCCTGAGGGCGAGGAGATGATGGGCGGCAAGTTCACAGGCCATCCGGGGGGCGGCGGCGACACCGTGGCGATCAAGATTG
>Ga0315288_10006092_pt1 | contig 15276 bp, 13 predicted proteins | sample YL17G11_20_MG_FD_203454 | JGI IMG/M metagenome (GOLD analysis project Ga0315288, IMG submission 203454) | Sediment microbial communities from Yellowstone Lake, YNP, Wyoming, USA - YL17G11_20 | ecosystem: Environmental > Aquatic > Freshwater > Lake > Sediment | place: USA: Wyoming | collected...
CAAATATATTCTTACATCCTCGCTCTTTTAACTTCTTTACCACATAAGAACCTAAAAATCCAGCCCCTCCGGTAACGATAACTCTTTTATTATCCCAAAACCCATCTTGCACCTCCATCATCTGTCATTCCCGCATGCCTCTGTCATTCCCGCTAAAGATTCCCCCTGTGAAAACAGGAACAGGAATACATTCCTTTCTGTTTTTTCTTTTTATTTTTCAATTATTACACATTCACGCGATACTCGATACTCGATGCTATATACTATTTTTATCCCACCGTCAAATGATTCTCTGTCCAGCCAATCCCTTTTGCCTTCAAAATCTTTTTTCCTTCTCCCGGCGATTCCAATCCGATTAATTCCATATCACTATCTACCATTATTTTGACCAATTCCTTAAAGGTAATCCGGGGATTCCAACCCAGCTCTCTCCTTGCCTTAGAGGCATCAGCCAACAATAATTCTACCTCTGTAGGCCTAAAGTATCTTGGGTCTATCTCTACATATTTCTGCCAGTCTAATCCGGCATAATCAAAGACTCTTTCTAAAAATTCTTTTACTGAATGAGTTTCTCCTGTCCCGATAACATAATCTTCCGCCTTATCCTGCTGTAACATCAACCACATCGCCTCTACATAATCGGGGGCATAGCCCCAGTCTCTCTTAGCTTCTAAATTACCCAAATATAATTTCTTATCTTTGTCCGCAATAATCCTTGCCAACCCTCGGGTAATCTTCCTTGTTACAAACGTTTCGCCCCTACGGGGTGATTCATGATTGAAAAGTATGCCATTACAGGCAAAGAGATTATATCCTTCCCGATAATTACGAGCCATCCAGTAGGAATAGATTTTAGCTGCCGCATAAGGACTTCTTGCTCTAAAAGGAGTATCTTCATTCTGAGGTGCGGGGGCATCACCATACATTTCACTACTAGAGGCCTGATAAAATTTAGTCTTTATCCCGCTTCTTCTTACTGCCTCCAATATTCTGGTAGTTCCTAAAGCAGTAATATCACCGGTATATTCCGGGATATCAAAACTAACCTGGACATGACTTTGGGCTCCTAAATGGTAAATTTCATCAGGTTTTATATTATAGATAAGATTAGTAAGCTGTCCTGAATCACTTAGATCTCCATAATGAAGATGTAATCTTACCCCTGCTAAATGGGGGTCTTTATAGATATGGTCTATCCTGCTGGTATTAAAAGTACTGGCCCTTCTTATCAGACCATGAACTTCATAACCTTTGGAAAGCAAAAACTCTGCCAGATAGGAACCATCCTGACCAGTAATGCCGGTGATTAGTGCTTTTTTCATTAGGTATTCCTCCTCAAAAATTAACATAATCAATTAATATATTGTTATTTTTTATGTACTATTTTATAAAAATATTTCTAAAAATCATTTTTATTATTTGATTTCCATTTAACATATTGAATTTCATCTTCTACAAGCTGATTGATTAATTTATCAAAGCTAATATTGTATTCCCATTTTAATTCGCGTTTTGCTTTTGAATTATCTCCATAATTTATCTCTAAATCATTTGGCCTATAAAGACTTTCATCTATTTTAACGAACTTATCAACATTTAAATTTAGTTTTTCAAATACTCTTATAACAAATTCCTCTAAACCATGAACTTCTCCAGAAGATATAACATAATCATCCGGTTTATCTTGTTGTAACATCAACCACATTGCCTCAACATATTTAGGTGCATATCCCCAATCCCTGTAAACTTTCATATTTCCCAATCTCAACTCATCTGCCAAATCCAAACTTATTTTAACAGCAGCATTAATAATTTTTTTTGTAACAAAATTTTTATTTCTTAATACCGACTCATGATTAAAAAAAATACCACATACTGCAAATAAATTATAAGCTTCTCTGTAATTTAAAGTGATCCAATGTGATGCAGCCTTTGATATTCCATAAGGACTTATGGGATGTAAAAGAAAATTCTCATTTATAGGTAAATTTTCCTTCTTCACATTACCAAACATTTCGCTACTTGAAGCCTGGTAAAATTTTATTTTAGGATTAGTAATTCTCACTGCTTCTAATAATTTTGTCGTACTAACAATATTAAATTCAAGAGTTTCTATTGGTTGATTAAAAGATAAACCTACTGAACTTTGCGCAGCTAAATTATATATCTCATCAATTTTGTTTTTTTCAATTATTTTAATTATATTCGGTAAATCTAAAAGGTTAGCTTTTATGAATTTAATTTTTTCTTTAATATCCAAATATTCTAGATTTTTCAAATTTGATTTTGAATTATTTCTTATTAGTCCTATTATATTATACCCTTTTTTAAGCAAAAATTTGCTTAAATACGCTCCATCTTGGCCCGTTATTCCTGTTATAATTGCTGTTTTCATAAAATACCTTCATATAATCTTTTTGTTTGATGTGCAGTTTTTTTCCAGTCAAATTGTTTAATTCTTTGGTAACCTTTGTTCAATAACTGTTTCCTTAAATCTTTTTTATATATCACTTGTTGAATACTATCCAAAATAGCTAATTTATCTTTTGGATTAAAATATATCGCAGCATCTCCCGCCACCTCTAATAATGAACTTATGTTACTAGCTATTACCGGACAACTGCAAGCAAAGGATTCTAAAATAGGAATACCAAAGCCTTCATAAAGAGATGGAAAAACAAAGGCAATCGCCTTTTGATATACATAAGCTAAAATATTATCGCTTACAGAATATTGAAATATTTTATTTGCGATATTTAACTTTTTAAATTTTTCTTTTTCCATTTCTTTAAAATTTCCGCCACCGACACACACAACGTTTAGTTCAGCATCTTCAACAAGCAATGTAGATATTGCTTCAATAAATAAATTAAAATTTTTATAACCGCCCCTACTTCCAACAAAAAGAATGTATTTTTTGGGTAGGTCAATATTTATATCGTCAGTACTTTCACTTGGATTAATTGAATTTGCAAGGTATATAACTTCTATTTTATTCTCATCTATACCAAAAAACCTTATAATATCTCTTTTGGTATTCTCTGATATGGCAATGATTCTTGTAGCTTTTTGTGCCAACAACTTTTTCCTCTCTGCTGTTCTATCTCTAGATGAAAACATTTCTGGATATATCTCATGAATCATATCATAGATAGTTAAAACAAAAGGTTTAACATCTAAAAATTTTAAAAAATACGGGTCATAATAAGTGGGATGAAAAATATCATAATCCCCTTTTATTAAAAGTTTTTTACTTATATTTTTATTCAAAATATTAATAAGTCTATACTTTCCCCTGAAGGTAAAGTTTTTAAAAAAGGGCTTATATTTTAAATCATTATACTTATTTAAATAATAATTATTAGAATATCTCAGAGATAAATCATATTTTATTCTATTATCATTTTCAAAATTCTTCATCAACTCAAAAAAATACCGAGAAACACCACCATAAATTTGAGTAGAAAAAATTTGATAGTCATATAATACTTTCATTATTCATACCTACTCTTTGATTTTAGAAATAAGAAAATTCATATCATCCACTGTTAGACTATTCATTTTCTTTTTTACATAAAAAAATAACCCAAACCTTTGAAATTTCAATAAAAAATTAAATAATTTATTTCTAATTTTTTTATTTTTTGTAAACATGTGAACATTTCTACTATTAGAATATAAATTCATATTATATTTTTGTGCAATATATTTTAATGTTTTATAAGAATAAAATGAAATATGTTGACCACCCTCTAAAGCATAATACCACCATGCTTCAGGTTTAGGTAAAGTAGAAGGTAAAAGTTCAGTTGAAAAAAGAATATTATCAGAAAATTGTATCATACTTTCAATTTCTTTAATTGGTTCAACAAAATGTTCAAAAGATTCAAAGGATGTTATCAATTCATATTTTAAGCTATTACTTTTCGATTCAAAACCTCGGGCAACTAAATTAGGAGAATAAGGATCGTGCCAATAAAAATCAAAACCTATATCCCTCATCAATCTTGTTAAAAATCCATACCCTCCAGCAAAGTCAAGAAATTTGCCATATTTATTAAAAAGGAAATATAAAATAACTGCTGTTATTCTACTGCTACCAATATTTCTTGCCATTATTCCGGTATCAATAATGCTAATAGGATCACTATACGCTTCTTTTAACCAATAAGGTTCTTCTGTTTGTAAAAAACCACAATGGTCACAGTAATAATATTTGATATTATTTTTATTTAATATTTTTGCCGAAAATATATTATGGGTTTTATTATCACATATTTTACATTTCATTTTTTATATCCTAAAATTTCCTCAATAGCGTTTTTTAGTTCTCTATAATAATTTTCTTGAGAATTATGCTTTAAAACATATTCTAAATTTTCTTTTTGCATTTTAATAATTTCATCTTCCCCGAGACTTAGTGCCTTATTAACTGCTTCTTCAACAGCTTCTGGTGTAAAATCTTCAATCCAAATTTCATTTCCAGTTGATATTGTTGTTTCTTTTGTAATAATCGGTATAAGTGCGCCATTACCGATTGCAGTTAATGTACTGGGAGAACCACCTTCCATACAACTTGGAAATATAACAAATGCACAAGTTTTAAGAATCTTGGCAAAAACATCTGATGTAATATCCACAAAACCATAAGTAATAATATTTTCAGTCTGATAGAGTTCTTTAAAATAAACTTTTTCAAAGTCAGGTTCATTTTTTATTGGCCCGCATATATGCAAAGTTAAATCGGCTCGCCTATAAAAAACTTCCAGTGCTAAATCAAGTCCTTTACGAACAAGCCCAGAACTACCAAACCATAAAAAATTCGTTTTCGAATTAGACATGTTTCGATCTTGCAATATCTTATATGCATCTTGAGTTCTGTAAAACAAACCTGGGATAGGATAAATTGGAGCATTACTATATTTTTTGTAACTATTCACACAAATTTCATTTCCAAGAGCCAAAATTGCATCAGCAAGTGTAACTTGAGGCATCCAGCTTTTTTCTATATATCTTGCAGAATTAAAAAGCCATACTCCTTTTTTACTATAAACATCTTTAATTCGTTTAAGAGAAACATAATTTGTAAAGCAAATTTCCATACCAGTACCATAATGAATAGTTTTCAGATGCTTATACCCCAATTCAAAATACTTTACAAATGCCTCACCAAAACCCACTAAAACATTGTATTTAGAGAAATCAATATACTTATCGTAATAATAATCTACTATATCTACATTGAAACCCAACTCATTTAGAATTTTAGCATGGCTCATTACTTCAAAATAGCTAGTATGACTTAATTTTTGCCCTTTTATAAATGGATGGGTAATATACGATAAAAGGGTATTCTTTTTATAATTAGTACCAAAATAATTTACAATTTTTTTCTTAGAAAAAAATTTATATATTTTTTTTAGAATATTAAATATTGCAGGAAATTCGTCTTTAATAAATTGTTTTAAATATTTCATACTTAATCCAATTAGTGTTTTAAAAAAGATGTTTAATAGATTTTTTGTTTTCTTTACAAAACGATAAATTATTTTACGCTCAAAAAAAAATGCTTCTTTCATACTATATTCATCCGCTCCCATATTCCTTTCTATTAAAGGAGGATATGTAATATGTGATATATCAATTTCATATTTTTCTCTATTCATATTTTTATCTGGTGTTCTAATTCCACTCCTTGCACCAACACCAAATCCAATATTGGAAATCATATTTTTATTTGGTAGAATTGCCAAGCCATCGTTGTACCACATAGTAAATAACCATTGATAATCCCAAGTGTCTATTTCTTTATTCTTCATTCTATTAAGAATATTTTCCCAGTAATTTAGAAATTTTCCTTTCCAATATTTTCTTAAAAAGTTATCATCTTTTATTTGATTTAGTTCTACATTGTAATATCTCCATCTACTTGCCCAGCTTGCCCAACCCCAAATATGATTAATAGCAGAAAAGTAATAATCGGTTTCACCTCTTTTAATCCCATCTTGGAAATTACATCCACCAATATGCCACACTCGCATATCATCTTTATATTTTTCTAAAAGAATTTCGCAAAACCAGAAAAAACTTTGGCTGGGCAAACAATCATCTTCTAAAATTATTCCCTCTTCAACATTTTCGAAAAACCAGTCGATAGCAGAGCTAACCGCAATCTTACATCCTAAATTTTTATCCCTAAAAAGAGTTTTAACTTTACAATCCCAATCTATTTGTTCCATTACCTTTCTTGCCTGCTTACATTTTTCTTTTTCGCCTTCCTTATCTTCTCTCGGCCCATCTGCTGCTACAAAAAGCTGTTTTGGTTTTGCTTTTTTAATTGCACCAAATACCTTTTGAGTAGTATCTGGTCGATTAAAGATTAAAAATAATACAGGTGTAGTGAATGGAGAATGCGGCACAAAATTATTTTTCATTATTTAGCAACCTTTCAAAATAATTAATAGTCTTCTTTAAACCTTCATCAAGCTGTATTTTAGGTTCCCATTTTAATTCTATATTAGCTAAATCAATATTCGGGTTTCTTCGTTTTGGGTCATCCTCTGGAAGAGGTTTATAAATAATATTTGATTTCGAATCAGTTAATTTAATTATCTTTTTAGCAAGTTCTAAAATAGTAAATTCTGCAGGATTACCAAGATTCAAGGGCCCTACAAAATTTTCTCTACTATTCATCATTTTAATAATTCCATCTACTAAATCATCTACATAACAAAAACTTCTCGTTTGGCTTCCATCTCCATATATGGTAATATCTTTATTCTTCAAGGCCTGTACAATAAAATTACTAATAACCCTTCCATCATTTGGCTGCATTTTAGGCCCGTAAGTATTAAAAATTCTTATTACTTTAATTTTTATTTTCAATTGCCTATAATAATCAAAAAATAAGGTCTCTGCACACCTTTTACCTTCATCGTAACAAGCCCTCGGACCAATAGGATTAACATTTCCCCAATAACTTTCTGGTTGAGGATGTATTTCTGGATCTCCATATACCTCGCTGGTAGAGGCTTGTAATATTTTAATTTTTAATCTTTTAGCAAGTCCCAACATGTTAATTGCTCCAATTACACTGGTCTTGGTAGTTTGCACTGGATCAAAGCTGTAATAAACAGGACTAGCCGGACAGGCTAAGTTATATATTTCATCTACTTCTATATATAAAGGAAAGGTTATATCATGACGGACTACCTCAAAATAAGGGTTATCAAGAAGATGAATTATATTCTGTTTACTCCCGGTAAAAAAATTATCCACACAGATTACTTCATTTCCTTCGTTTAAAAGTCTTTCGCAAAGGTGTGAGCCGATAAATCCTGCCCCACCGGTAATCAGAATTCGCTTTTTCATTTTATGTCCTCTATCTTTCTATAGATATCTGAATCATTTTTTTGTATAGGATGAGAAAGGATATTAATCCATTTAGATTTTTCTAATGTATAAAAAATATGATTAACAAACGGCTCAATTAATATTACCTCTCCTTTTCTTAATATTTTTTCCTCTATATCACCAGTCAATTTATTTTTTATAATTTTTTGCGCAATTACTTTTACAATACCCTCTAGTATAATAAAAATTTCTTTGGTTTTCTTATGATAATGATCACCTCTAACAACTCTTGCTTCTGTTTCAACTAAATTGAATTCTTTCCAATTTCCAAAATTAATTAACCCTTCAAATTTGCCCCTTTCATCTTTATATATAAAATATCGACTAATTGTTTGTATCATCTCTTACCTCTTTTTCTATATAATTCCAAAAATCTTTTAATTGGTTTTTTTTAACAAAATTTGATTGAATTAATGATAAATCTCTTTGAAATGGTAAAGAATTTAAATTTACTTCTTGAGGACAAAATTTAACATTATCTTTTTTTGTTAATTTAGCCAGTTTAATTCCAAATTCATATCTACTCAAGTGTTTCTCGCTAACTATATGAATTATTTTAGATTTAATTTTATCATAATTATTAATGATATTTTTAATATTTTCATTTAAAAATTCTATAGGCGTAGGAGTAAAATAAATATTCGAATATAATTTTATTTCTTTCCCCTCATTTATAGCTTTAAGTAACCAGTCGAAAAAAGTTCCACCCCTACCCATTACAGCTGCCGTTCTTATAATTTTATAATTTAATGCGGAATCCTCTAAAATATTTTCTGCAAGTAATTTTGTTTTACCATAAATCGTTTTAGGATTTTTCCTATCATCGTTATCTTTATAGTTACCATCTGTGCCTTCAAAAACATAATTTGTTGAAAAAAACAAAACCCTGGTATCAATTTTGTAATTGCAAATTGTACTTACTAAATCTTTAATAGGCTTGGTATTAATTCTATATGCAAAATCATAACTTCGCTCACATTCTTTTATATTTTTATTACCTGATACCCATAAAATAAAATCTGGTGTCTCCCGAAGTAGATAATCTTGAAGACTTTTATTATTCGTAATATCAACTTTTTCTAAATACGAGTTTTTTTTATTTAAATTATATGTACCTTTAACCTCGAAATTATCAAATCTAATCAAATATTTATAAAGCCTGTACCCAATAAATCCAGAAGCTCCTATAATAGATATTTTTATCACTTTTTATCTCCCGATAAACTCTTCATAATTGTTTCTTGCCCTCCATCATAAGTTTTATAATCTTTGAGAGCATTTTCTCCTATTTTATCTACTAATTCTTTATACATTCCGGTTCCAGGAAAGGGTACACATTTGGAAAGCTGATAATTTCTATAAATATTACCCCTTCCCCCGAATCCAAATTCTTGCAATATATTCATATCTTCTTGATAGATTTCATCTGTTTGCCCTGGCAAGTCTTTCATCATAGTTAGATGGATCATTAATTTTGGATATTTTTTAGAAATGTATTTTAAAGTTTTTCGAAAATCCGTCCTCTCTATTCCTTTTTTTATTCTTGCCAAAACTTCTAAATTAAATGTTTCTATTCCAAATCTCATTCCCACACACCCACTGTCAATCATTTTATCGTATAACCAATCTGGCGAACAATCAAGCCTCCCCATCATAGTCCAAGGCAAATCAATGCCTTTCAAATAATCACAAAGCGTAGAAATTCTCCAAGTTACTAGGTTAAAAGTATCATCATCAAAGAATATACTCTTATATCCCTGTCTTTTAACTGCTTCTTTTATCTCCTCTGCCACTTTCTCTGGTTTCCTAAGCGATACATTCCCCTGATACATAGTCTGAGGCCAAGCACAAAAAGTACATTTAAACGGACAGCCTTTTGAGCTATATATTTGCAGTTGGGGTTTTTCGGTAGGCATAGAAGGATCATAATATTTAGTAGCACTTTTATAGTCCCTAAAAGGAAAGGGCATTTTGTCTAAATCTTTCACCACTTCAGATTCATAAATCCCGGATTTTCTGCTTTGAATCATTTTTAATGAATTTAATATATACTCACCTTTTAAAAAATATTTGATATGTAGATTTTCTTTCTGTGCCTCATCTGCTTTTATAGCTAAATGAGGTCCTGCCAGGGCAACCTCCGAAAATTCTGCTATTTTTTTAGCTACCCAAAGATCAATATCAATTGTTGGTGTTGAACACTCTACAACTACTATATCAGCTTTTTCATTTTTTACTTCTTCTAAAAAAGCTTGGTAGTTATATTGCTCTTCAGCAACTGCATCAATAATATTCACTTCAACTCCATTCGCTTTTAAGTAAGCCGCGGCATATCCCATAAAAAAAGGATAAGGAGCATAATTCATTGGTTTGTCCATTGTAAAAGGCCATCTCGAACCTGCCCTTACTCCATATCGAATACCTTTACCAAACCCAATTTTTTTATTTAAAATATTAAATATTCTTCCTGCACCTGGTATTTTTCTATAAATAGGTTTAAAGATAAACCCATCAATTTTAAAATTATTTTCAGGCATTGAACTATTTGAACGAATTACTGGTGCATTTACAAAAAGTATTTTCATTTTAAACTCCTAATATATTCATACAACTCTCTGGCTTTTGTTACAATAGAAGCATGCTCTGTTACATATTCGTATCCTCTTTGAGCAATTTTTTTTCTTTCTTCTTTATTTTTTAAATAATAATCTATTTTTTTAATTAAATCATTCCCACCATCTGTGAAAACTAAACAATCGTTGAGTTCTTTTTCTGCACTTTTCACCCGGTCGCTGATTAAAAATCCCTTACAAGCTAACACTTCATAAGTTCTTAAAGTAACCACATCCCAGTCTACACAAGATTGAAGGGTACAGTTAAGATTTATTTTTGCGCTGCTATAAAGCACAGGTAATTTTTCTAAGGCAATTTTGCCTTTTGATAATTTTTCAAATTCTTTTTTATAAGAAGGATATTTTCTCCAATTTCTCCAAAAACGAAATCTAGCTCTTGGGATTTTCCAATTACCAAAAAGACCGAAATTATATTTTATGGCAGGATACAAATATCGCATAGTTCTATTTACACCCTTTATATCATTACCAACATATGCTACGTCAAAAATATATGCATCTTCTTTTTCCCTTGGATAAAATATATCTAAATCTACTCCAAAAGAAAGAAAAAATCCTTTATATCCTGATACCCGATGCATCTCAAACAATCGCTTTGAAAAAAATATATACCCATCATAGTTAATCTTTTGGAACTTAGTAAGCATTTCTTTCATCTTATCTTCATAACTATTTTGAAAATATAAAATATGTTTTTTAGCCCATTTATTATTTGGTTCTGTATCATTTAAATATATCATTACATCTAATAAATCATCAGGTATATAATTTGGAGCATATAATTGTGCATCGGACACCTCTGGTAATTTCTTTAATGCTCTGCACAATGATTCGCTAAATAATTCATCACCAATGACATTTGCTTTGGAATGTAAAGAATGTTTATTCCATTTAATATAAAAACCTATTTTCATAGTAATTGCCCTTGTATTTTTAGCTTAGAAAACTAAATAAATTTTTGTATTTTACCTTACGGATTCTCCTCTATTTTTCTTTTCTTTAAAATTAAAACTTTGTTATTAATAAAAAATAATCTTTTTTGTACTTACATTTAAATTTAGAGGTTTTTAGAAACGAATACATGTAAGAAAAAATCCTTGACACTATAAAATATACCGTCTTTCCCAAAAAACCATAACGTAAAATCATTTTCCTTTTATCTATATTCGAAACACTTCTATACTTAACATCATAAAAAATAATTTTATTAGATTTATAATTTTTTAGTATTTTAATCAAACAATAAGGATTTAAGGGAAATTCATTTCTATCGTAATGAGATTGATTAAATTTCGTTTCATAAATATATTGAAAATAAATCGCCGGATTAATAAGATTTGGTTCGAATGCAGCAAATATCTGTCCCTTTGATAAATTTTCATTTAAATAACTTAAACTTTGTCTTAGTTCTAATTTATTTAAATGGTGTAAAAAAGCACCAGCAAATATTATATCATATTGCTTTAGATTTAATTTCTCTAACAACTCTCTGCAAATGGTAGCGTTTATTAACCTAAATCTATTTTTATATCCCTTTTTTTCAAGGATTTTACCAGCAATTGAAAGCAAATTGTCAGAGATATCAATCATATCTACAATACAATTTTCATGTTCTAAAAAAAATCTAGTAAAGGCTCCTGACCCCCCCCCAAACTCCAATACTTTTATTATGCTTCTATTATTGCTTATGTTGTAGTCAATTATTCCTTGAACTATTTTCCTATAACTCTTATCTGAATATACCAAATAATCATCTTTAATTGTTTCATAAATTGTCATGATATAATCCTAAAATTTATATATTTTTTATGTATATTTACATATTAGAATTTATATTATTTAAAATTTTTACTCATAAAATTATATTTTTATCTTTCTATACACACAAGATATATCCATTGATGAACTTCTATAAACTTCTACATACTTCTCCGATAAAAAAGACCTTCCACCCTTTAAATAAAAATTATCAGCAGCTTTATCGATATGGGTGAGTTGGCCCCTCCAGGGGGCACGAAGATATATAAAGCTACCAACCTTAAGAAGAGGATGAATTTTATTAATAAAAATTTCTGAAGAATTTTCCAAATGCTCTAAAACATCAATGCATATAATACCATCTGCATTATTTGGCTCAAAATAATCTAAGACATTTAAAAAATTTACACATTTTTCTAAATGATTCTTTTTTATACGATATTTTACAAATTTATTCACATCATTAGGCACATCTAATAATATTAACTTACCTCTAAGTTTATTTTCTAAAAATAAACCCATACTTAATGAAGCAGTTCCGCATCCATAATCTATATATAGACCGTCTTTTTTAAAATAAGAAGCTATCACTTGAAAATTCATTATCTCTATATGTTGATTAATAACATTACAACAAATATTATAATAGGATGTCTTATTATTCCATGATTTATAAAAACTAGATAAATCATTTTTTTAAAAAAGTTTTTCTTCGAACTTTGGCCATTGATTAGAATATTCATAAAACTGTTCAATATTAATATTCATATATTCTTTTACATCTCTTAAAGCTAAACTATAACTTTTAAACACAATTTTCCTTAAATCTTCAGGATATTTTTTAATTAATTCAAATTTAATTTTAATTTTTTGCAAAATTAGTTTTAAAAAACCTAATTTATTATATTTATTTTCAGGATATTTAAACATATATTCTCCTTATAAAATCCGAAATTACTCTTATTAAATTGAAGGAATTCAATAAGAGAACAAAGTTTTTTCGGGTTTTTTTTGATATAATCAATATAAAATTTGTCGTTATTAAATATGAAATTAAAGTTGCCCAAGCTGCACCGACAATCCCATACTTTGGTATAAGAAGAATGTTCAGTAAAACATTTAGAATACTCCCCAGAAAACTATAAATAGACCCTAATAACTGTAAATTTTCTACTAAAAACCATCTTCCGCTGGCGCAACCTAAAAATACAAATACACCAGCCCAAATATATATCTGTAGAACACCTATAGCCTCTTGGTATTGAATTCCAAATAATAATTTTATAATATTATGAGAAAATAACATAATTGGCAAGGCTATTCCAATTGCCGACCAGGTCATCAAATTATATAATTTTTGTAATCTTTCATAATATAATTTTTCACTTATCTTTTTCGCGTTAATTATTGCCGGAAAAAGCGAATTTGTAATAGCCATTGGAATAAAATACCATACTTCTGCTAATCTAACTGCTACTGCATAATTTCCCACAGCTTTTGCATCAAGCATATTTTTTATCATTACTTGATCTATTTTCATATAGATTGATATAGCCATACCTGATAATATAAGTGGCCAGGAATCGCTTAATAATTTTTTTGCTAAATCTAACTTTGGCCTCCAACTAAACAAATTTAATTTTTGTTTTATATACATTGCAACAAACCCTGAGGCTAAAATTATACTTTGAAGCAAGGTAACCATCGCAAAATATATAAGGCCCATATTTAAATGTATTAGCAAAAGTTTTATGACAGAACATAAAATTGTAGCAAATATTTGAGCATAAACTGTATATTTTGATAATACTCTTGATTGAAAATAAAAATTTATTACATTAAAAGACTGAAAAATTGTGCCAATAGCGATTACAAAAATAAGTAAATTTGTAAAACTATCATTATTAGTGAATCTTACGGCAATAACAATAGCTATAAGCATTAAAATAGAGCCAATAATCTTAAGAACAAAGGTTGTTCCTAATAATTCATCTCTTTTTTTCTCATTCTTGACTAACTCTCTAACTACAATATTATCCAATCCTAAAGCGGCAATGGCTGAGAAAAGACCCACAAAACTACCGGCATAGCTAAATAACCCATAATTATTCGGGCCTAAGTACCTGGCTACATATACACCTACAAATAAAGCAATAATCATTTCAAAAACATTGAAAAATAATAACCAACCCGTATTTAAAAAATATTTTTTAAACCCAGAAGATAATTCTATTTTATGAAATTTAGCTTTTAGAATATGATTAATTTTCAATATTTGGTATCCATTTAATTAAAAACTATTCAGAAATAATAAAATCTTTTATAATAAATTATTGAGATAATATTAAAATATTTATTATTTTTATAAATTTTTAGTCGTTTATTATCTTCTTCCTACTCCCTCATAGATTAAACCTAATGGTTTTAATACAACTGGGTCGTACAAGTTTCTTAAGTCAAGTAGAATGGGAGATTTGAGTAATTTTTTTATTTTTAATAGATCAAGATTACGGAATTGATTCCATTCGGTCGCTATTACCAGGGCATCGCAATGCTCAGCGGTTTCATATTCATCCTGGCAATAAGTTAGAGTGGGAAGAACTTTTCGAGAATTTTCCATTGCCAGGGGGTCAAAACATCTGATGTGTGCTCCTCCTTTTAGTAAGAGTTTAATAATATCAATAGAGGGAGACTGGCGAATATCATCGGTATTTTGCTTAAAAGCTAAACCTAAGACGCCTATGGTTTTATCTTTAAGACTCCCTAGCAGGTGTTTTATCTTTTCTACCATCAATTCTCTCTGCCTTTTATTTGCGGAGATTACTGCTTGTAAAGTTTTAAATTCGTATCCATAAGAGGAGGCAATACTGCATAGTGCTTCAGTATCTTTGGGGAAACAGGAGCCACCAAAGCCGGGACCGGGATGCAAAAATTTAGGACTAATCCGGCCATCAAGACCCATAGCTTTGGCAATCTGATGAACATCTGCACCAACTTTATCACACAAGTTGGCAATCTCATTAATGAAGGTAATCTTGGTAGCTAAAAAGGCATTACAGGCATATTTGATTAACTCAGCCGTTTCAGGAGTGGTAAAGACAAAAGGTGTATCAATTAAGTAGAGGGGACGATAGATTTCCTGCATTATTTTTAAAGCTTTGGGGCTTTCGGTGCCAATTACTATTTTATCGGGATGGGTGAAGTCATAGACTGCCGAGCCCTCCCGGAGGAATTCTGGGTTGGAGACGAGGTCGAAGGGATATTTCACCCTCACCCCACCCTCTCCCTTCAAAGGCGAGGGAGTATGTGAAGAATCTCCCCTCAAGGGTGAGGGGGAAAAAGAATTAATTATTTCATTGATTTTGCGGGTGGTGCCTACTGGAACTGTGCTTTTAATAACAATTATTTTATAATTATTAATGAATAAAGCGATTTGCTTTGCTACTTCTTCAATCTGGGCAAGATTTGCTGA
>Ga0315288_10006093_pt1 | contig 15275 bp, 14 predicted proteins | sample YL17G11_20_MG_FD_203454 | JGI IMG/M metagenome (GOLD analysis project Ga0315288, IMG submission 203454) | Sediment microbial communities from Yellowstone Lake, YNP, Wyoming, USA - YL17G11_20 | ecosystem: Environmental > Aquatic > Freshwater > Lake > Sediment | place: USA: Wyoming | collected...
CGCCCGTGGCACTTGCTGCGGAAGATCATTTTATATCATTTGAGGGTTTTCGCACCCTCAAACTCCCGCGCAAGGAACGCTTTCACCTACGGGCTCACGCCCGTAGTCCTCAGCTGATTTTGGATAGAAGGTTTTTTTACGCCTCACGCCTTGCGACTTACGCCTTGCGGCTTTTTATTCCCATTCGATCGTGCTGGGGGGTTTGGAAGAAACATCATAAACCACCCGATTCACGCCCTTCACTTCATTGATCACCCGACTGGAGATGGTTCCCAGAAGCTCCGCCGGCAACGGCACCCAGTCAGCCGTCATTCCATCTAAACTCTCCACGACTCTCAGGGCCACGACCCGTTCATAGGTGCGCTCATCTCCCATCACTCCCACCGTGCACACGGGAAGGAGAACCGCAAAGGACTGCCAGACTTTCGCATACCATCCCGAACGGCGCATTTCCTCCTCGACGATCGCATCCGCTTTGCGCAGGATGGCCAAGTCCTCTTGGGTCACGGCTCCCAAAATGCGCACAGCCAATCCGGGACCGGGGAAAGGCTGACGCTCGATCAGTTCTCGGGGCAGGCCGATTTCTTTCCCCACCTGGCGTACTTCGTCCTTGAAAAGCTCCCTCAGCGGCTCAATCAGCTGGAGATGCATCCGTTCGGGAAGGCCGCCCACGTTGTGGTGGCTCTTGATCTTGGCCGAAGGTCCCCGAAAAGAAGTGGACTCGATCACATCGGGATAGAGTGTCCCTTGGGCTAAAAAGGTGACCCCGCCGATTTTCCGGGCTTCCTTTTCAAAAAGAAAAATGAACTCGTTCCCGATGATTTTTCTCTTCTCCTCCGGGTCAACCATCCCGGCCAATTTTCCCAAGAAAATTTCCGCCGCCTCCACGGTCTTCAGGTTCAATCCCAGATGCCGACCGAAGAGTTCCTGCACCTTCCGGGCTTCGTCCTGGCGCAGCAGCCCATTGTCCACGAAGATACTCGTTGAACGATTCCCCACAGCCCGATGCAGAAGAACGGCTACGACCGACGAATCCACTCCGCCGCTGAGAGCACAAAGCACCCGCCCCTCCCCAACCTCCTCTTTCAAGGAACGAACCGTCCGGGTAACGAAGGATTCCATCGTCCAGTCGGCGGCGCATTGACAGATGCGGAAAAGAAAATTCTTCAGGATTTCTTTCCCCAGCGGCGTGTGGACGACTTCCGGATGAAACTGGACCCCGAAGGCTTTGATTTCTTCGCTCTTGATTGCCGCCACGGGGGAATTGGCCGAATGGGCGATCGCCCGGAACCCAGGCGGAGGAACCTCAATTCTGTCTCCGTGGCTCATCCACACCTGAACCGGGGCTCCATGATCGAGACCCGCGAAAAGGTCCTCACTGTCGTCGATGAAGAGCTCGCTCCGGCCGTACTCGCGCTGCAGCGACCTCCCCACCTTTCCGCCGAGTACATGGGTCATGAGTTGCATGCCATAGCAGATGCCTAACGTTGGGATCCCCATCCGGAAAAGCTCCGGTGGATTCAGGGGAGCTCCTGCTTGGTACACGCTCGCTGGCCCGCCGGATAGGATGATTCCTTTCGGGCGGAAAGCCCGGGCCACTTCTAAGCCTACATGGAAAGGATGAATCTCGCAGTACACATGACATTCCCGCACCCGGCGGGCAATCAACTGAGTCGTTTGCGAACCATAGTCCAGGATTAAAATTCGGCCTTGAAAATCTTGCCCGATCATAGCTTAAAATTCTGTAAAAGGATTCTCCGCCCCTACGCTGTAATTCGGTGCTTCTTTGGTAATGATCACGTCGTGCACGTGGCCTTCTCGCAAACCCGAGTAGGTGATGCGGGTGAACTGGCTTTTTTTCTGCAATTCTTTCAAGTTCCGGGATCCCAGGTAGCCCATTCCTGCACGCAGGCCACCCAAAAGCTGATAGATGCTGGAGGATAGGGGCCCCTTGTAAGGGACTCGCCCTTCGATTCCTTCGGGTACGAGTTTGATATCCTCTTCTACCTCACCCTGATAATAGCGGTCTTTGCTGCCGCTTTTCATGGCCTCGATGGAGCCCATCCCCCGGTAGATCTTATAGCTCCGCCCCTGGTAGAGCACCATCTCTCCCGGGCTCTCGTCCGTCCCGGCGAAAAGGCTTCCGATCATCACCGAGTCCGCGCCTGCGGCCAGAGCCTTGGTGATATCCCCAGAAAACTTAATGCCCCCGTCGGAGATGAGCGGGACGTCGTAACGCTGAGTTATCTGGGCGCTCTCCTGGATGGCCGTAATCTGCGGAACCCCCACGCCGGCAATGACCCGGGTCGTACAGATAGACCCCGGCCCCACTCCCACCTTCACTGCGTCCGCCCCAGCCTTGATCAGGGCTTCCGCGCCATCTGCTGTAGCCACATTGCCCGCTATGAGCTGACAGTTGGGGAAAACCCGCTTCGTATCCCGGATGGCCTCCCCTACGCCCCGGGAATGGCCATGGGCTGTATCGATTACGATGACATCGGCGCCAGCACGGAGCAGGGCTTCCACGCGGACTTCCCGGTCTACGGATACGCCCACTGCGGCTCCCACCCGCAGCCGGCCCAGGTTATCTTTGCAGGAATTGGGGTATTTAATGGTCTTCTCGATGTCTTTGATGGTGATCAGGCCTTTGAGGTTGTTATGCTCGTCTACGACCAGGAGTTTCTCAATACGGTTCTTGTGCAGAAGTCGCTTTGACTCTTCGAGGGTGATGCCCACGGGTGCTGTTACCAGATTCTCTTTGGTCATCACTGCTGCAATGGGCTGGTCTAACCGGGTCTCAAACCGCAGATCGCGGTTGGTCAAAATTCCTAATAGTTTCCCCTGCCGGGTTACCGGCACTCCGGAGATGCGGTACTTCTTCATGATTTCCAAGGCTTCATAGATTTTCTGATCCGGGTCCATGGTAATCGGGTCGACGATCATTCCGCTCTCGGACTTTTTCACTTTGTCCACTTCTGCTGCCTGAGCGGGTATGGACATGTTGCGATGGATGACCCCAATTCCCCCTTCTCTGGCCATCGCGATCGCCGTTTGAGCTTCTGTTACCGTATCCATTGCGGCGCTGATCAGAGGAATATTCAGCCGGATGGTTCGGGTCAGGTTGGTCGATACTTCGACCTCCCGGGGGAGGACCCCAGATTCGGCCGGGATGAGCAGGACATCATCAAAAGTAAGACTCTCTGGGATCTTCTCGGGCACCATCTCCGACTCCTTGTCGATTGGGGAAAAACAAAGCTGTTAAAATACTCTATTATGGCCAAACTTGGATGTCAAGAATGGAAAAAAGCCTCGCCCCTGCACTTTTGAATTTACCCTTTATTGTGGCCCGGTTGGAAGGGCGGAGAGCGTCTGCATTCCGAGATTAAATTTAGAGGGATCATTCCTCCGGATTCCATGGAAAGACCCGCGCTTCATTCAGCCGAGCCATACGCCCTTCCATCAGGGTCCGGCAATCTCTTTGATCTCCAGGCGGGTAGGCGCTTCGCTCATCGCCCCACCTTGGGCCACAACGAAAGATGAAACGTAAAGGGGATATTTCGGAAGGGAGAAAACGTGGAGAATTTTATTTCTTAGGGAATTCGAGAAATCCCATCCAGCAGAACCCCTTCTAACAAGCCCGAGTCAACTACAACTAACGTTTCCAAGTCAAAAGCTTCCAAAAGATTCAAAACGACCACCGACCCGGCGACAATCAAGTCTTCTCGTCCCTTCTCCAGACCGGGAACATTTCGCCGCTCCCGGAGAGGAAGGGATCGAAGGTAGAGATAGATTTTCTCCAGATCCGGGCGCCTGATTCGATGACCGCTAATTTTTTGGGGATCATAAACCTGAAGGCCCTGATCGATAGCCGCCAGCGTGGTCATGGTACCTGCCGTACCCAGAAGATGGGGATGGAGGTCCTCAAACGGAAGGCCCTCTCTTTCGAACCATTCACGAATTTCCCTCAATACTCTCCTGGCAGACGTCTCCAGGTACTCCAGCTCCTCGGGCTGTGGTGGATCGTTCCTTAGAAATTTTTCAGCCAGGGCGACTACTCCTAAAGGGACACTCCGGATCCCTTTGGGTTCGTCTCCTTCGACCCAGAGGATTTCCGTAGACCATCCTCCTACATCCGCGACCATCCGGGTAAGGGTTTTGTCCGTTAGAGAACCGAGTACCCCTTTCAGCATCAGGCAGCCCTCCTCTTCCCCGGAGACCAGACGAAGAGAGAGGCCCGTGCGTTCAAAGACGCGCTGAATAAAGACTTTACCGTTCTTCGCCTCGCGCAAGACTCCGGTGGCAACAGCAAAGGTGCCCTTCACCCTCTCCTTCTTCAGCAAATCAGCGAAGACGGCGAGAGTTCCCAGGGTCCTTTCCATGGCGGCTTCATCCAGCTCCCCTTCTTTTGAAAAATTTCCCCCCAGGCGGGTCACGCTTCTTTCTACTCTCAGGGGCTGAATCTTTCCCCCTTCTACCCTCTCAGCGAGAAGGAGGCGCACGGTGTTCGAGCCAACGTCTAAAGAGGCATACCGCGGCATGGACATTGCGTAATTATTGAACTGGGCTCAGGGGCCAGGAGGGAAGGAAAAAAAGTTGGGGAAAGCTCTCACCCGCGCTTTCCAAAAATTTGAGGATCGTTTCCTGTAATAGAAGGTCGAGAAGAGAAAATCTTTTTTTCTCCGGATAAATGACCTCAGGCTCACCTTTGATTCCAGCCATCTTGGCGGCCAGGGCGATGGTGTCTTGAAGGTTCCCCAGCTCATCTACCAACCCCAGAGTTTTGGCCTGATCGCCCGAGAAAATCCTTCCATCCGCCAGGCTCCGAACTTTATCCAAGGGGAGGTTTCTTCCTTCAGCCACTGCCCGAATAAACTGCTCGTGAACGCTATCCAGCACACCCTGGAGCAGCTTTTTTTCTTCCTGGGTCATTTTCCGGAGGGGGGAGGCGATATCCTTATGCTTGCCGCTCTTGATCACTGTAGAACGCAAGCCGAGCTTTCGAAACAACTCTTCCACGTTTAAACTCTCCACGATCACGCCGATAGAGCCGGTGATGGAGCCGGGGTTGGCCAGAATCCTATCTGCGGCACAAGCAATGTAATACCCCCCGGAAGCGGCAACAGAACCCATCGAGACCAAAACTTTCTTCTCTCGTTGGACTTTTTTTACCTCGGCATGGATCTCCTGCGCCGGGCCCACCCCTCCGCCTGGCGAATCGATTCGCAACACGATAGCTTTGACTTGTTCATTCTTACGGAATTTGATTAACTTTTCGACGACGGGTTGGGGATCAATGATGACCCCCTTGATCTCGACGATGGCAACCTTCTCATCCCCCCACAGGCTCTCTTCCCGACCTGTAAAATAGGACAGGACCCAGACGCTGATAAAAAAAAGACTGAGCAGGACGCCGAAGACCAGGATTCCCAAAAGCAGAGGGTGTTTCTTCATCTGCGGATTATCGTTCCCGGAGGTTATCAGCTTCGCGCGCCCTCTTCTCCAGACCCTCTTTTAGCATCCGACCAAAGTCGGAGGTATCGTCATAGTAAGCGGTAGAAGGCTCCTTCCGCGGAGGATGCGCTTGGTACCGGTCTATATCCTTGATGGACAGGCCGATTTTATGCCGTTTCGGGTCTACATTGATAACCACCGCTTGGATTTCATCCCCCACCTTGGTCACTTCTGTGGCATTTTCCACTCTCTGGTGGCTGAGCTCGGAGATATGAACCAAGCCCTCGATTCCAGCCTCAATCTCTACAAAAGCGCCAAATTTCGTGACATTCGTTACCTTGCCCTTGATCATCTGTCCTATCCTGAACCGATGGTGGACGTCGTCCCAGGGGTTCTTCTGAATCTGTTTAATGCCCAAAGAGAATCGCTGGTTTTCCTTATCGATGTTCAGGACAATGGCTTGAACTTCCTGGCCTTTTTTGAAAACCTCCGAGGGATGCTTCAGACGTTGAATCCAGGAAATATCCGAGATGTGAACCAAACCATCGATCCCCTCGTCGATTCCTATGAAGATGCCGAAATCGGTGATATTCTTAATCCGGCCCTGAATTTTTGTTCCCACCGGATAGCGCTCGGCAATGGTATCCCAGGGATTCAGGGTGGTCTGCTTTAGGCCGAGGGAAATACGCTTTTGGCCCTGATCTGCATCCAAGACCATCACTTCTACTTCGTCTCCTGCCGATAAAATCTTGGAGGGATGCCGGACCCGCTTCGTCCAGGACATTTCAGAAACATGAACCAAGCCCTCTACCCCCTCTTGAAGCTGCACGAAAGCCCCGTAATCTGTGATCGAGGTTACTTTTCCTTTTACCCGCGCTCCCACGGGGAACTTCTCGACGACATTTTCCCAAGGGTCGGGGAAAGTCTGCTTCAGTCCCAAAGACAAGCGCTGGTGCTCGCGGTCAAACTGCAGGACTTTGACCTTGATCTTCGTACCAAGGGTAAGGACATCCGAAGGATGGTTAATCCTTGCCCAGGACATATCTGTAATATGCATCAGCCCGTCGATTCCTCCGAGGTCAACGAACGCGCCATAATCCGTGATATTCTTGACCACCCCTTCCACGAGCTGCCCTTCTGCTAAGTTCTCCAAGGTTTTCTGCCGCAGGGACTCCCGTTCCTTCTCCAAGAGAATGCGTCTGGATAAGACGACGTTCCCTCGCCTGCGGTTCAGCTTGATGATTTTAAATTTAAAAGTGCTGCCAATGAGCTTTTCTAAATTGCGAATCGGGCGAATGTCGATTTGAGAGCCCGGCAAAAAAGCCTGGACTCCAATATCTACTGTGAGGCCACCCTTAATTCGGGAAACAATCTTCCCCTCGATGACTTGGTCTTGGTTCCAGGCGCGGCTGATTTCCTCCCAGAATTTAAATTTATCCGCCTTCTCCTTGGAGAGGCTAACCATGCCAATTTCCGATTCTTTTCTTTCTACATACACGTCGATGAAGTCGCCGACGGCCACCGCCGGGCTGCCTTCCTTCGTGAGAAATTCGCGCAGAGAAACTTGACCCTCGGATTTAAATCCTATATCAACCGTTACGAATTCTGGTCCAATATGGATCACTCGTCCGTGAACCACTTCTCCTTCTTGAACCTCGTGCAGGCTCTCTTCATAAAGGTCTTTGAAGCTTTCCCCTTCATCGGGTTTGGCTTTGGCTTCGGTTTTCTCTTCGCTTCCCTCTTTCGGAGGACCATCCTCCATTCTCCCGCTAATAAGCTCTTCCTCGTTTACTGACATTCAATACCCCCTCGGCCTTATTCCTTGCAGCATAAAGACACAATTATAGCATAATTTCCAGAAATCACAACATAATTAAAATCTTAAATGTTTCCCGATAGAAACGAAACCCGACGATAAATCCTTTTTCATCGCTGCGAACCCTTTTTGATGACCTCCAGGATTTTCTGCACGACCTCTTCGGGGGTCAATCCTGTGGAGTCGATGGCCTGAGCATCTGGGGCCGGACGAAGCGGGGCCAATTGCCGCAGGGAATCTTGTTCATCCCTCTCCTTCATTTCCCTTTCCACCCCCTCTAGGTTTACGGAAAGGCCTTTGGAGACCAATTCCCGGTGACGCCTGCGGGCTCTTTCCCCCGGTTCAGCGTTTAGAAAGAATTTGTATTTTGCTGAAGGAAAAACCACCGTACCGGTGTCCCGGCCTTCCGCTACCACCTTTCCTTTCGCCCCAATTTCCCGCTGCAGACGAACCATCGCCTGTCGAACAGGGCGTTTCATCGAGACGGTAGACGCCATCCATCCAATTTCTGGCTCCCGAATCTTCTCGGTCACGTCTTCCCCCTGGCAGATTATTCGTTGCTCTTCCCCATCTTCCCCCCGGAAAAAAATTCTCAGCTTCTGGCACAATCGGTCTAAAGCTACCTCATCTACCGGGTCGATACCTTCTTGTTTGGCGCAGAGGGCGACCGCCCTATACATCGCTCCAGTGTCCAGGTAAAGGTACTTAAGCCGGCGGGCCAGCATCTTGCCAACCGTGCTCTTCCCGGCTCCCGCCGGCCCGTCGATGGTAATGATTTCCGCTCCCTCTTCCTTTTCTCTCCTCCGCTTCATCCTGTCCTTAGCCTTGACTTTCCATTTCCGGGGAATTCATTTTTCTGCCTTCTTAACCCATCCAAATGAAAAAATCAATTGGTTTTTCCGGATGATCTGATTTGCCATCTCGAAAAACTCCTTGGAAAAATACAGAAGAAAGGTTATGATGATCAGAGATTCTCCGCGCCCGTCATCCCCAAATATCTGGCCCCTGCCGATGGGGAGGAAAGGTATCGGGAAGCGGGCCAGGGCATGGCTGCGAACGGTCATACCTCCTGGACTGGAAAAGGAGAGGATAATGGAACTCGCTGAAGCTATGGCCAATCGTTCTCGGAATCATCCCCTTCTTTTTTGTCCCCCCGTTCCTGGCCCTCGGCTCAATCGTTTCTAAAATGAATCCCTTAATAGATTTTCACAACCGAAGAATCAATTATCTGCGGATTTCGATCACAGACCGTTGTAACCTCCGGTGTTATTATTGCATGCCCAAAGAAGGGGTTTCCCAGTTCGGCCATACCGAGATTCTACGGTATGAGGAAATCTTGCGTCTGGCTGAACTGGCCGTGAAGAGAGGCATCACCAAGATCCGCATCACCGGGGGAGAGCCATTGGTGCGCAAGGGCGTTGTTTCGCTCATCCACCAGCTCTCCCACCTCCGGGGCATCCAAGACCTGTCCATGACCACCAACGCAATTCTTCTCGAAGAATTCGCCCCGGCCCTTTTCCAGGCCGGGTTGAAAAGGGTGAACGTCAGCATGGACTCCCTGAGGCCGAAAAAGTATCGAGAGATTACCCGCGGGGGGGATCTGGCCAAAGTATGGGCGGGGATCGAGGCAGCCAAACAAGCAGGCATCTCTCCCATCAAGATCAACGTCGTGGCCATCACGGGGTTTAATGACGGGGAGGTCCTGGAGTTTGCCCGGTTGACGATGAAAGACCCCTATCAAGTCCGCTTCATTGAATTCATGCCCATCGGGGTTACGAATGAATGGAGGCCCGAGCGTTACCTTTCCTCCGGGGAGATCAAACGACGAATTGAATCCTCTTCCCCCCTGATCTCATTGGATAACGGAATCAACGGCCATGATGGGCCGGCACGACTTTTTAAACTTCCCGGGTCGGTTGGGGAGATCGGGTTTATCAGCCCCATCAGCGATCATTTCTGTGGAGCCTGTAATCGTCTGCGGCTCACGGCTGATGGAAAACTGAAAACCTGCCTCTTCGCAGAGGAAGAGACCGACTTGAAGGTACTGCTGCGTTCTGGTTGCAGCGATGAGGAATTGGAAAGGAAGCTGGATGAAGCCATCTCGAAAAAACCTCTTCGTCATGAAGCCTCCGGGGGGGTGATGAAAAGATGCCACCGGCCCATGGTGAAGATTGGCGGTTGAGGCGCGGAAGGGACTGTTTCATCCCTGAACCATGAAATTAAAAGATATCTTCCTATCCGCTCTTTCCGGCTTTCTCCTGATCCTGGCATTCCCCAAATTCAACCTCGAGATTTTGGCCTGGGTTGCCTTCATCCCCTGGCTATGGGCCATAAATAAGAAAACCCCTTCCCAGGCTGCAACCCTGGGTTTGATTGCCGGCCTGGTCTTCTTTACCGGCCTTCTTTACTGGATCTACGTTGTGCTGACAGAATATGGCCATCTCCCGGGTCCGACCAGCATTTTCATCTTGATCCTCCTCACCGCCTACCTGGCCCTCTATTTCTCAGGCTTTGCTTTTCTGCTGCGCTGGGCGGCAGGCAAAATTGAACTTCCGGAAACCCTCTTTGCCCCTCCCCTCTGGGTGTCCTTAGAATATCTTCGGGGAATCCTTTTCTCCGGTTTTCCCTGGGGCCTTTTGGGTTACTCGCAGTTTCTAACCCTACGCATGGTGCAGATATCCGACCTTACCGGCATCTACGGTGTCTCCTTCATCATCGTTCTGACCAACGTATCGCTCTACCGATGGGCTGTAATTTCGTTGGACCGGGGATGGAAACCAGGCTTGAAAGAAATCCTGGGCGCGGGGATCATCTTGGCCATGACGGGAATCTATGGCCAAGGGAAGCTTATCGGCCTTGACCAAAAGACGGAAAGCGAAAAATCTTTTCTCGTCTCGCTGATCCAAGGCAACATTCGGCAGGATATTAAATGGGAACCCCAGTTCCAGGAGGAAACGGTAAGAATCTACACCGGCTTGACCCATCGGGTCAAGCCGCAACGGCCGGATTTAGTCATCTGGCCCGAGACGGCGACCCCATTTTTTTTCCAGAGTGCCTACCCTTTCCAGTCCCGCATCCTGGAGCTGACGCATCAATTGGGAGTCCCCATCCTTTTCGGCGCCCCGGCCTTTGAGCGCGATGGCCCAAGGATAAATTATTTCAACAGCGCCTTCTTGATCTCCCCAGAGAAAAAGATCCTGGGAAGGTATGATAAAATCCATCTCGTTCCGTTCGGGGAGTATGCCCCCCTTTCCGGTATTCTCGGATTCACCCGGGATATCATCGGCGCGATCGGCGATTTCACGCCCGGCAAAAGGGTCCATAACCTTACTCTGCCTTGGGGAAAGTTTGGGGTGCTCATCTGTTACGAGGCCATCTTCCCGGACCTAACCCGTAGGTTCGTAGATCAAGGCGCGCAATTCCTCGTCAATATCACCAACGACGCCTGGTTCGGGCGTACAGCCGCCCCTTACCAGCATTTATCCATGGCCACCTTGCGGGCTGTAGAGAATCGCGTCCCCATTGCCAGGGCGGCAAACACGGGAATCTCGGCGCTGATCGATGCCGGCGGCCGGGTCCTCATATCCACGAATCTCTTTACAAGGGAGACTCTTTCCGGTAAAATATATTTGAGTAAATCGCGAAGCTTTTACACGGAGTTTGGAGATGTGTTCGTTTATCTGTGCTTGGGGTTCACGGCATTTTTTTTAATTTTGATCCGTTATAGAAGGGGCTATCGTGTGGAACGACGTACAAGATAAAATCTCTTTTCTCGAAGGCAAAATCCAGGCTCTTCGAGGTCATCTTTGACCTAGACGGCAAAATCGCCCGCCTCCAAGAAATCGACCAAGAAACCCTCAAACCCAATTTCTGGACCGATAATGAAAATGCCCAAAAAATCCTCAAGGAGAGGACCGCCCTCAAGTCCGACGTGGATTTCTGGGAAAATCTGAATTCAGAATTGGAGGAAGCCAAAGGATACTTCGAGCTGGCCCAGGAAGAAGGGGATGAGGAGACCTTGCGCGAGGTGTCTGCCAGAGTTTCCCGGGCCGAGCAGGACATTCAAGCCGCAGAATTCAAGCGGATGCTCGGGGGAGAAAACGACCCCAACAACGCGATCGTCTCCATCCATTCCGGTGCCGGAGGGACCGAGGCTCAGGATTGGGCGGATATGCTCCTGCGCATGTACCTGCGTTGGGCCGAACGGAAAAGATTTCATACCGAGATCATCGACTACCTTCCCGGCGAGGAAGCCGGAGTCAAAAGCGTAACCTTTACCGTGGATGGAGAATATGCCTATGGCCACCTAAAGGCCGAGTCTGGAATCCATCGACTGGTGCGCATTTCTCCCTTCGACGCCGGGAAACGTCGGCACACCTCGTTCGCCTCCATCTTTGTTTACCCGGAAATCAAAGAGGATATCGTCGTGGAGATCAATGAGGATGACTTGCGCATCGATACCTACCGCTCCAGCGGGGCTGGCGGTCAGCACGTCAACAAGACCGACTCCGCGGTGCGCATCACCCACCTGCCCACAGGGATCGTGGTCCAGTGTCAGAATGAACGGTCTCAGCACAAGAACCGGTCCATGGCCATGAAAGTGCTCAAAGCCCGCCTTTACGAACTGAAACGGAAGGAGCAGGAAGAGAAGATGGATCAGCTCCATAGCACCAAAAAAGATATTGCTTGGGGAAGCCAGATTCGCTCCTACATCCTGCAGCCGTACCGATTGGTTAAGGATCACCGCACCAACCTGGAAGTTGGGAATGTGGACGCGGTCTTGGATGGCGACCTGGACCCGTTCATCGAAGCCTATCTACTGCAAAAAACCAATTGAAGTGCCTAAAGTGCCCTTAAGTGCCTAAAATAAAAATTCTAAATCCGAAGCACTAAACTCGAAACAAGTTCCGCCAAGGCGGGATTCAAAGATCGCATGTTCAAAACAAAAATTTTAGAATTTTGATATTTGGATTTGTTTAGCCGCGCGTTTCGCGGGATTCGATATTCGAATTTCGAATTTTCTTATTGACCATGGAACTCTTTATTCTTGGTTCTGGAACTTGCATTCCCACGGCCGAGCGCGGCCCTTCCGGACTCGCCTTGGCTTTGGAATCTCACCTTATTTTTTTTGATGGCGGAGGGGGCTCCCTACGGCAGATGGCCAGGTTGGGCCTTGATTTTCGCCAGGTCGATTATCTCTGTACCACTCATTTTCACCCCGATCATGTCTCCGACCTGGTCCCCTTTCTCTTCGCCCTGAATTACACAGTAGATTTTATTCGGTCTCTTCCCCTGCAAATGATTGGCCCCTATGGGTTGAGAGCTTTCTATGATCAGCTCCGGGGAATCTTCGGCCATTGGATCGAAGCCAAAACTTACCCACTCTTCTTACACGAACTCAGGGAGGACCGCACCGAGTTCCCGGACTTTTCTATCGAGACCCGGCCTATGGCCCATTCAGGGGCCAGCATCGGCTTCCGAGTGAATGCCCAGGGCCGATCGATGGTCTATTCTGGAGACACGGAATACTGTGATAATATCGTCCGACTGGGACGAAATGCAGACCTGTTAATCCTGGAGTGCTCTTTCCCCGATGAACGGAAAACCGCAGGTCATCTCACCCCTTCTTGGGCGGGGAAGATCGCCCGCGAAGCCTCATGCAAAAAGCTTCTGCTAACTCACTTTTACCCTGTATTTGAGGGATACGATATCCTCAAGGACTGCCAGAAGGAATTTTCGGGTGAAATTAACCTGGCTGAGGATGGGATGAAGATGGCCATTTAAAACCTGCAAAAAGAAAAAAATGAATTGGCCTGATTAGCCCAATTGAAAATAGACCTTCTTGATTTCTTCATTGTCCATCAATTCTCGGCTTTTCCCCTCCAACCCTACCCGACCATGATCGAGGATGTACATCCTTTCGGTCAGATTCAGGGTTAGCTGGCATCCTGCTCGACGAGGATAATTTTCTCAAGGAGTCTGACTTCACGAGACCTCTTCCTTGGGAATCTCACGCCTCCTCTTACCCATCCAGGGGATGAGGGGCGAAACCAGCAGGAATAGAGCGAGAATCAAAGAGGCCGCGGATAAAGGCCGAAGAAAGAAGATAGAAAAGTCCCCCTGAGACATGATCAGCGACTCGCGCAGGTTATTTTCCAAGAGTGGACCCAAGACAAAGGCTAAGACCAATGGAAGAAACAAAAGCCGCAATGCCCAAATCGGGTCCTGCTCGCCCTTTGCGGGCCATCGGGTACCTATCCAAGCAGATGACCGCGGACGCAGCCTCCCCGCGAATATTTAAGTCGTTGACCCTCCATGCATGGCTCCATAGTAAATTCCGGCCAGAGAGGGACCCCTGCTCCCGGAGTTGCATAGGTGGCCTCCTGCCAGGATTGGCTTTGGCATAGGCGACAAACTCGTTCCAGGTCTTCCAGGGCGCATCCGTCTAGGCATCCTCTTCCGGACTCAAAATTTTCTGCAGCACGCTTTCTTTGGGTTTGGGTGCTTCATCCGGGCGGTAAAGCATCACACCGCCACGGACCGGTCGGATGACGATCTTTCCCTCCTCGGACATTCTTTTGGTAACCTCGACCGGATTCTTGCCGAAGTGCTCTTTAAAGGCTTGGTTAAAACCGCTGTAGACGCTGTGAATCCCCAGATAGGGCGGTTTGCGCAGCCGCTTGATGGCCCGTAAAACAAATTCTTCTTCGCCGATTTTTGTTGCCGTCTCTTCGCTCATTTTTTGGCCTCCTTTTTGAGTCTTATCTCTTAAGATGCCTTTCTTACGGCTTCCAAGACCAGACGGACTAGGTCATCGGGTGTAGTGCCGGTAAATTGGTAGTTGGGTTTCTCATAGATAGATTGAACTTTCTCTTTGATCTTCTTCTCTTCGGCCGGAACCCCCTTCAGGGATTCTTCTACCTCTTCCAAGGCAGTGACCGGCGAACAGAGAAGATTCCCGGAAAAAAGAAGATTTTGGATTTGAGCTTCTTTGACCAGGACCACCGCCCGGATCAATCCTCCCCGCGGCACCTTCCAAATGGTCTCTCCCCGTTTTATCCCCGATGCAATGGGACCAAACTTCTTCCCTTCGGTGCGGGCCAGGAGCATTTCGGGAGAATACTTTCGCCGGTTTTCCTGCTCATAATTCATCTCTACCTCGGTTAGCCGGCCGAGTACAAGTTTAACACCGAAGATCTTCTCCAGAGCATGCTGATAGGCCTCTCTTACCTCATCCAGGCTGACCGGCTTTCCTATTAGCTCTTCCACGGACACCGCCCGCTCTCCGGCGGATTTGGCCGCTTTATCGGCGAATTTCTCGGGAGGAATGTTCAAAGCCTGGTTGATTTGATCAATGGGTGAAGGTTTGTAGAGAACCACACTGGCTCCGCTCCATAGCTCTCCAAAAAAGCTCCCTCCCATCCAGGAGATTTTTCGCCCTTCCACTTCCATGTCGTTGAAAGGTCGATATTGAGCCCGGATTCCCCACTGCCGGTTGAATTCTTCGGCCATCTGGGAAATGATCATTTTAAAAATTTCGGAAACGGTTGGCGGCAGGAAATTTTTTCCCACAATAATGTAGGCGGCGAAAAATCCAGGGTACCCCACGTTTACGTAATAAGGTTGCAAACGGCGGCTTACTCCGATGTCATTGGCCCGGCAAAACTCTAAGTTAATATCTTTTTCCGGATCCGGATAGAACCCCAGGGAAATCCCAATCTTTTTCATGTGACAAAAAGCCACCGTATCCGGAACCCGCCCTTCCATCCGAGCCTGTTGGATGGCCGGGTTCAAAAAAATGGAATTTTCATTGAGGTCGACATAAAGGTCAAGCAATCTCCATTCTTTGCTCATCGCCTCCTCCTCGGTTGCACGATGGATTTACCTAAACATTGCAAAAAAGACATTAAAAACATCACCCCCACCCTCCCCTCCCCCGAAGGTGTGAAAAAATCGATTTGGCTCTTTGTCACGTCATTCCGGCGAAAGCCGGAATCCAGTGTTTTTA
>Ga0315288_10006096_pt1 | contig 15272 bp, 17 predicted proteins | sample YL17G11_20_MG_FD_203454 | JGI IMG/M metagenome (GOLD analysis project Ga0315288, IMG submission 203454) | Sediment microbial communities from Yellowstone Lake, YNP, Wyoming, USA - YL17G11_20 | ecosystem: Environmental > Aquatic > Freshwater > Lake > Sediment | place: USA: Wyoming | collected...
ATTACTAATAATCTGGCATATATAGATTTTGATTATGTAACTGGAGATAAATCTAAGATCGGTAATTATTCTCTAGATATTGCGAATATTGAAAAGATTGGTATTGTAGAACCTACTTCAGATACGAACTTAAAAGTTGGTGACAAAGTTAAATATATCGGTAGATCAGTTGAAGTAAAAGATTGGACAGGGACAATAGAAAGTTTTTCAACTTCTGGCTTTGGTAAGCTTAAAGCAACAATGAAATGGGACAAAAAAGGTGGAGAACACATTACGCCATTCTTAAAGAATTTAGAGAAAATTGGAAAAGATACAGGACCAACACAGCAATATACTGAGCTTTGGGATCTAAAGATTGGAGATATTGTTGAATATACAGGAAGTAAATTAAAAAAGAGTTTGGGTGGTGTTAAAGGTAAAATAGTTGGAAAGAAGACTAAATTAAACTTCAAAATAAAATGGGAGAATGGCAAGCGTGGCTCATTCTATTATAAGTTCTTAAAAAAAGTAGGCGTTGAAACAATTGCTGATATACTTGCAGAACCACCAGAAGATATATCTAAACCCGACACTGATATTAAAGTTGGTGATATTGTAAAATACATTGGTTCTCAAAATGCAAGCAAAAAAGGCAAAATAGGAAAAGTAATAAGTGATGAAGGTTCTGGCTTAGATGGAAAAGCATTTAAAGTAAAATTCGAAGATGGCAGCAATGATTTTACAGCTTATGCTAAAAATTTAGAGAAAATTGCTGATAAAAAATCTTCTGATTTTAAAGATATTAAAGTTGGTGATATTGTGAAGTATATGGGAACAAGTTCACCAGAAGTAAAAGGATTAACTGGCGTAGTTACATCAATTGATGGTGGACAAGTATTTGTTGATTGGGAAGGATATAAAGAATTTGGCGTATTTATGGATAATCTTGAGAAGATAACGTCAACTGCTCCAGACAAAGTAAAACAATATCCAGCTAAACAATTAAAGGTTGGCGATAAGATATTGAAAACATTTTCTGGTGGAGCTTTTGATAAAGATATAAAGGGAACAGTTATTGAAGTTGCTGAAGATATGAATGGCTTAGGAGCTACTGCAAAAATTAAATGGGCAAATGATACTGAAACAATCATAGACCAAGATGGTGATTATGAGATTCTAGGTGATGATAAGATCGTACTTAAGTCAAAAACGCCAACACCGATTGGAGATATTGTTCTTGTTAAGAAAGCAGGTGGAAGTCATTGGGTATCTGAGATGCATGAAACAATTGGAAAATTTTATACAGTTGATGATAACGATTCATCTACAGATAGTGTGCAATTAAGCAATGGATACTGGTATGATAAAGATGTAGTTATGAAATTTCCTTTTGAAGATGAGCTTAAAGCATTAGACAAAGAAGGCAAAATTAAATGGACAGATGTTCCTAAAGGAATCACCCCTAAAGGGTTTTTTATAATTCAAGGTGACATAATAACAAGCTCAAATGGTGGTATATATGTTGTGGTGAAAGTAGAAGAAAAGCCAGCAGCCGGAACTAAAGAAGCTTATACTCGATACTGGATATCAAGCCCAACAAAAGATATTAAAGCTATGAATCAGGCTGGATCTGATGGTGGGTCTCTTTCATATGTAAAGGATTCTGCTATAAGGAAAGTGGGGAAACTAATATAATGTCTAAACTTATGAATATGAAAAAATATTTAGTGGCATATCAGGGCGATGGCTACGGCGGTGCACGCAAATTTCGTGTTTATGACGAAGCATTCCGCAACTATGGCACTACCTTAAAAACCTGGCTTGAAGATATTACAGTGCCTAGAAATGATAAAGAAGTTCAAGTAGTAGTTATGTTTGGCTATCCTGAATTTGCAACAGCATTAAGATCTGCTCGTGAACAACAAGTAAAACCAGAAGTAAACAGAGAACTTAATGAATATCTTGTAGATCTTAGAGATGATAAAACAAGAGTTCCTATTATTTCTTTCTATCCATCTAATATAACATATGATCAAACTAGAGAACTTCCTGGTGAAGTATTTTATAAAGGAAAATTTGTAGATGCTTCTAAGAAAGACATTATAATATTAAATAAAGAAGTGCCATTTCTTGTTCAATGGACTCTTTCAATTTGGACAAAGTATAAATCAGACATGGGATATGTAAGACAACAATTACTTAATAGATTTAATCCTAATGTAGTTTTCTTAGTCGATGATCAGGAAATACCGTGCAGATTAGACTCTATCACAGATACAAGCGTATTAGAATCTAAAGATGGAACTGCACAATTAGTAAGAAATGAAGTTGTTATTTCTATGGATACTTGGATAAAAAGAGATCCTGCTTCTGTAAGAACAGTGATAAAAGAAAAAGTGGTGTTTTATGAAGAAGCATATGTTGGTGATAGTCCAATTAGTATACTAAACCAATTGAATAGGGCTTAAGGAAAAATAAATGAATAATTATGGATATATTTATAAAACTAGTTGTGCTGCTGTAAATAATCATATCATACGTGGTAATAATCTAAATACATTAAATAAGAGGAGATAAAAATGGGAAAAGTTAAGATTGTAAATCTTAGGTTACAGCTTATAAATCTTTTAATAAAAGAAAATAATACAAATAAGACAGTACAGTTACTTTCTAAGCAAGACATAATAATTGATACCTCAGCAATAACTGATCAGATTAATAGGCTTAGAGATCTTAATATGATTTCTGTACTGCCATACACTGAAGTAGTCATAGTGTGAGGATAAACAAATGAGTGGACCTTTTATAAGTAGTCAAGATATCCTAGTTTATATATTACAACAGGTTGAACAGAATAAATGGGATGATGCACAATTTGCCGCAGTACTTGCTGGCTTTAGTGGCGTCAGTGGATATAGTTTAATATCAGGATATTCTGGAGTATCTGGGTATATTGGGCCTATAGGATATTCTGGCTACTCTGGCCATTCAGGAATCAGCGGGTATTTAGGATGGAGCGGTATATCTGGCTACTCTAGTTTGTCAGGCTACTCTGGAATATCAGGCTACAGTAGTGAGTCAGGTTATAGTGGTTTTTCTGGCACTAGTGGATATAGTGGCATAGGTTTATCAGGTTACTCAGGTGATTCTGGTTATTCTGGCTATAGTTCAGATTCTGGTTATTCAGGAATAAGTGGTTATAGTTCAGATAGTGGCTACTCAGGAATATCTGGCTACTCAGGAATATCTGGCTACTCTGGAGATTCAGGCTACTCTGGAATATCAGGTTACTCTGGAATATCAGGTTACTCTGGAATATCAGGTTACAGTTCAGATTCAGGATATTCTGGAATATCTGGTTACTCATCAGATGTAGTAGGCCCAGATGGATTATCTGGCTACTCTGGTATTTCTGGTTATTCAAGTGGAGTAGCTGGAGATAGCGGTTATTCTGGTATTTCAGGTTATTCATCTGATTCTGGCTACTCTGGTATTTCTGGTTATAGTTCAGATTCTGGCTATTCTGGTATTTCTGGTTATAGTTCTGATAGTGGCTACTCTGGTATCTCTGGTTACTCTGGAATATCTGGTTACTCTGGAATATCAGGATATAGCGGAATCTCTGGCTACTCTGGAATATCAGGTTACTCTGGAATATCAGGTTACTCTGGAATATCAGGTTACTCTTCATATTCTGGAATATCTGGCTATTCAGGAATTAGCGGTTTTTCTGGAATAAGCGGTTTTTCTGGAATAAGCGGTTATTCAGGTATTTCTGGATTCTCCGCTATTAGTGGTTATTCAGGATTGATTGGTTATTCTGGAACAAGCGGGGCAAGCGGTTACTCTGGACATAGTGGTTATTCTGGAATTAGTGGACATAGCGGATATAAAGGTGATGTTGGATATTCTGGAGCAAGCGGCATATCTGGCTACTCTGGAATTAATGGAATAAATGGAGCATCAGGATATTCTGGTATGGGTTCTTCAGGTTATTCTGGTAAAAGCGGATATAGTGGAATATCTGGTTATTCATCAGATAGTGGTTATTCAGGAATATCAGGGTACAGTGGTAGAGTTGGATTAACTGGTTATTCTGGAGCTGTAGGAATAAGTGGATATTCAGGAATCACACTTTTATCAGGCTATTCTGGAATATCAGGTTTTTCTTCTAGTGCAGGAATTGGTTCCTCAGGTTACTCTGGAATATCTGGCTACTCTGGAATATCAGGTTACTCATCACCTGGAACAAGTGGCTATTCAGGAATCTCAGGCTACTCTGGAATATCAGGTTACTCATCACCTGGAACAAGTGGCTATTCAGGAATCTCAGGCTACTCTGGAATTTCAGGCTACTCTGGAATATCAGGCTACTCATCAGATTCTGGCTACTCTGGAATATCAGGCTACTCAGGTTATTCATCTGATAGTGGTTACTCTGGAACATCTGGATACAGTGGAATCTCAGGCTATTCTGGAATCTCAGGTTATAGTGGAGTAAATCCCAATCTGACAGGCGATGTTACTTCAGTTGGTAATGCTACTACTTTGGTTAAATGGGATACTGGGAATGTATGGTACTTACCAGTTGATGTAACTACTTCTGCAGAGACAGCTATTAACGCTGCCATTACCGCAGCTACAAATGGAGATGTTATTGAACTTGCAGCTGCTCCCTATACAATAGACGGTTCTATATTGTTGAATAAGAATGTTTTATTGAAAGGACAAGGTATAAGTAAAACTACAATATCCAGTACATCTGACAATGTTGACATGATTGTTATGTCTTATGATGGTGCAGAAATATCTGATATGTATGTAACTAGAAATGTCACAAACGTAGCTACAAACGACAAGTACATGATTCTTTCAGATGCTTCTGGCTGTTGGGCAACTAATGTAAATTTAGATGATACTTCAACCGGTGAAGATGACAAGGGCCTGATAATGGTAGGTGCTACAGGGGCTATTCCTTTCTCACATAGCATACATTTGAAAAATTGTAGTCTTAATAGGTCTCAGGGAAATCTAGGTTACTGCATTGCTCTTGATTCAAGGGCTAATAATTCACGCGTTCGTGCTGAAAATTGTAGTATATACATAGGATGCACAGATAGTCCTACCCTTGGAAATACTGCTGTAATGACATCAGCGAGCGGCGGTTTAATATATATTTTTGGTGGTGGCTATATCTCATCTGATTCTAATACTGCTACAGGAACTGTAGTTGCAAGTAATGGACGTATACACATAAATGATACTGAAATTAGTAATAATGGCTTTGCTGGTTCGTATGAATTACTACAATCTGGAACAGGTGTTATCACGGTTATATGTTCTGATTTGTATAATAACTTAATATCAGGTGCCATTATCTATGAAGATACGCTTTATACAAATAATGTATCGATAAATGGAGCTTATACATTCCCTACTACAGCTGGAACAAGTGGTTATTATCTGCAATCAGCAGGAACTAGTTTAGCAGCTGTCTGGGTATCTAATTTAGGAGCTTCTGGATATAGTGGAATATCTGGTTATTCTGGCATCTCAGGCTACTCTGGAATATCTGGCTACTCTGGAATATCTGGCTACTCTGGAGGTAATGGTTTTGATGGCTCATTAAGCACTATAGTTCTAGCTAATGGTACTTCTGCAAATTTCTATGTTGTAAATGGTATGATTACTGCAATCAGCGGTTACGCATAAACATAGAACTAGAAAGATTTGATTAAAGGGGCTGAGTTAGTATCAGTCCCTTTATTTTTTACTAAATAGATTATACTGACATACACGCATAAGATACTCCTGATAGCTAAAAAGAACATAGCTATTTAAAATAAAGAGATAAAAATGAAAACGAATACAAATTCAGGAGGAATAAAAAATGGGAGTTTATTTAAGTCCAGGTGTTTATACTGTAGAAATTGACGTTTCACAATATCCAAGTTCTGTATCAACCGCTATCTGCGGCATGGTAGGTACTGCAGTAAATGGTCCGGTTAATACTCCGACCTATATTACTAATCCACAACAATTTTTAAATACTTTTGGCAATCCAACACCAACAAGTTATTTGGGATATGCTGCTTTAGCATATTTAGAGAAAGGAAATCAGCTTTATATTACAAGAGTTGGGGCTACAGTTGGCAGTGATGCATTAGCAAAGGCTACAAAAATGGTAGTTGGTGGTACACAATCAATAGAAACAGCTGCAACACCAGGGTTGTATACATTGACTGGCCAAGATAGCTTCGGCATCATAGTAAATGGCACTGGGCTGCAGACAATTTATTGGAATAGTGGTGGTGGATCTGCAACAGATTTAGCAACTACAATTAATCAACAAGTTAATGGTCTTACTCTTACTGCATCAGATATAGCTGGCTGTCTATCACTTCAATCTAATGCTGTTGGTGCACTTTCAACTCTAGAAATTTCAAGAATAGATAATAGTGATTTCAGCTTTCCTAATATTACTCCGGCTATAATAACAGGAACAATATTAGAAAATTATGTAATTACAAATACTAATAAATATATGAGTGTTAAGATAAATGGCGGAGTAGAAGTTCTTGTTACTCTTACTATTGGAACTCGTACAGCAGCACAAGTAGCAACAGATATAACAAATGCACTTTCACCTTATGCAACGGCAGCTGGTGTTGGTGGAGTTGTTGTTATAACTTCTGTTGAATCTGGTTCTGGTACTTCGCTAGAACTTCAAAGCACTTATGCTGGAATAATTTTATCTAATACAGCATATTCAACTCTTGGTTTCTTCCCAATAAGCAGTGGAATAGGAAGTGTTTCTGGAACATCAACAATCCCCGCTGGTGTTGATAATGTAACTCAGATATTACGAGTTGATGCTATCTATGAAGGTACTTGGGCAAGTTCAGCTGATAATGATTTACAACGGGTATATTTCAGCATACAAAATAATTCAGATACTTTAACATTCAATCTTAATGTTTATTATGGTGGTATGCAGGTTGAAGGTTATCAACTTTTAACTAGAGGCGCTGCAAATGTCGCTGACGCAAATTATATTGAAAAGATAGTTAATGTGCAATCTCAATATATAAGAATAGCTGATCAAACATCAAATGCTGGAGCACCACACAATGTAAATCCGTATACAACTGCTGGTTTATTAGCTGGTGGTAAAAATGGTATATTAGGAATTTCAGATGGTGATTACATTGGAGTTGCATGGAATCCTGCTACGGATGCTGCAACTGGTATTCAAACATTCTCAGATGCAGATAAGATTAACATTAATATTCTCTGCACTCCTGGTATATCTTCAACTGCTGTAATAACCGCTATGCTCGCACTTTGTACTGCACGCGCAGACTGTATGGCTATTATAGATCCTCCACTTGGTCTTACACCTCAGCAGGTAGTTGATTGGCATAATGGAAGAGGCAATGGTAGTACAACTTCTTTAAATTCAAGTTACGGAGCTCTATATTACGACTGGCTAGAGATATATGATAGTTATAATAAGGTAAACATATATGTTCCGCCATCAGGGTTCCTTGCTGGAGTATATGCTCTCAATGATTTTGTTGCTGAGCCATGGTTTGCTCCTGCTGGTTTGAATAGAGGAAGAATTCTTTCAGCAATAGGTACTAGATATTCACCTACTCTTGGTGAAAGAAACTTGCTTTATGGAGATGGCAATTCAATTAATCCAATTGTTAACTTTGTTCAGGATGGAATTACAGTATGGGGTCAAAGAACATTACAGAGGACCTCTACTGCTCTTGATAGAGTTAATGTAAGACGTTTAATGTTGTATTTGAGGAAAGTTGCAGCTAACTTCAGTAACTTCTTCGTATTTGAACCGAATGATCCAGATACTTGGAGAAGAGTTAGATATACGTTTAATTCTTTCCTGGCAGATGTTCAAAGCAGAAGAGGTATTACAGACTATAAGGTTATCTGTGATGAGACTATAAATACACCTGTAGTAGTTGATAGGAATGAGATGAAGGTTAGGATATTAATCAGACCTACTAAAGCTGCAGAATTTATAGTACTTGAGTTCGTAATTATGCCTCAAGGCGCAACATTAGAAACTGAAGCAATATTATAAAATACTGGTTATTATAAAAGAAAAGAGGAAGCCTAATAAGCTTCCTCTTTTTTATTTGAAGATTATCCAGACTATAGTAATTGAAATTATTGCCATTATAATGTCTTGAATAACAAGAGTTAAATTAGGTCCTATTTCTATCATTATATTCCTTTGCACATTTATCACATAATGTTATTATCCAATCTTTAGTCTGTGTTACATTTGAATTAGATCCACATTTCTCGCATACAAATGCTGACAAATATTCTGCAAATCTTATCATGCCTTTTTGCGTATGATAATGTTCATTTTCTTGGTACCGTTCTTTACAGAACTTATACATCATATTTCGCAAAAAATTGTATAAATATTTTTTTATTATAGCTTTAAAAGTATAATGTTTTTCTTTTTTATAAACTCCAGATGTGTAGAATCTCAGAGTTCCATATTTTTCCTTAACTTGTGATGCTGTAATTTCGGGATACCCGTTTTCATCTATATCCCATTGTATTAAACCACACAACATGTCAATAAGATTGTACCAGCCATCATCACACTCGAATCCCCAGCACATTGCTGTTTCTGTACACGGTAATTTATGTTGTACAAATATTTTTGGATACTTCTTATAAAGTTTATCTTGTAATTTTTTATCCATTATTTATCCTCCGCTAAATTTCAAAGTGCTTCACTTAATTAATAGCAATTCCTTTTATTATATTTAATAAAAAAGGAGAGCTTATAAGGCTCTCCTTTAATATATTTTGCTGTTTATACTTACTTATCGTCTACTGCTACTGTGTACATCCCAGTAGACTTACCCATATTGAATAACGCCTTATCTGGAAGAACGGAAACTCCTTGCAGCATTCCCTTAAGTTTATCTGCCTGCAGTCCTGCTATTTCAACAGCCGCTCTTCTAGCGCCTGCTTCGCCGGCATACATAGCATCTCTCTTAAGTTGTTCTACTTGAGCTTCAGCTTGCCCTTTTGCAAGAATACCAGAGGCTAGAGCAAGGTTAGCATCTCTCAAGCCCTCTGCTTCAAGAGTTTGTTTCTGCTTTTTTGCTTGGGCTTGAAGTATTTCTTTCTCATTATCAGCTTCAGCTGTCTTTACAGTCTGAATCTTTCTTGCCTCAGAATCCTGTCTAACCTTTTCAACATTAGCTTGAGTTTCTGCAAACATTCTCTTTGCAGCTTCCTGTGCAGCAATTGTCTGTTCCTTAATCTTCAAAGTTTCTTGTTGAGCTAATACTTTGGCAGCTATTTCAGATTCATATTTAGGATCTAGGTGAACACTATAGACTATAATATTCTCTACGAATATACCTCGTTCTCTTAAAACATCGGTATTTTTAAATTCAGTCTCTAATGTTTGGACGAAATCTACGAATCCTTGACCAGAGTATATTGACAATGCTGTATGCGGTCTGGCTACTTTATTTACGATCTCAACGATAGTCCTCTTTAATATGACATTCTCATAAGTCTCTCTTAAACCTTCCTTATGAAGAGTCACCAATTTATGTGGTGCAAGTACAGGAAGACCATCTTTGTCAGTATCATAGCCTATACGATAGTTCATAGAGATAGCGATCCATGCTTTCTGACCACCATTTTCTCCGCAATTTACTTCTATTCTATCGTATTCAGCATCTTTAGTTTCGTCTTTTGTATTAAATGTTACCTTCTGTGTTCCGATATCATACTTGTAGATATCAGTTGTCCATCCGCAATACACTTTTGTTCCTGATGTCCATACTTCATTCATAACGCCCTGAAACAGATCTTGTCTTACTACTGCTTCATTACCTTCGATCTTTACGAATGATACTGTGTGAAGCAAGGTCCATAGGGCGATAATTCCAAAAACTACAATAATCGCCATTTTAGCTATAAATGGTCCGGGATTCTTAGCAATGTCATCGAGCGTTTGCTTTGCCATTTTTAACTCTCCTTGTTTATTTTATGAAGCTCTTCTAATTTCCGTTTAGCCACTTTTAACTTATCTGTATCCACGCTAGGAATTGATTTTGATAATTCAATTATATCATTGATATTATTTATCATTTCCTTAACGTTTTCTTTCCTTGCCTCCCTTCTTCCTATTTTGCGAATTTGTGACCATACAAACCACATTATTACTAAACTCGCTACTATAACTACTAATTCTCTAAATACTAGGACAAACATTTATTTCACCTCTTTTCTGTTTTGGTATAAAACTCTGCAGATTTCTACATCCTTTAGTGATGCATTGAGATAATTTTGGTTCTTTGATAAGCCTGTGCTTATCAGAATTGTAGCCACATTTCCAATAGAGGCAGCGATACAGGATTCGATTAGATTTTTTCTGGGATGGCATCGAGCGGTCTTTCAGATTTCTCTTCTTTTGCTTTTTGTAAAACCTTGAATGCTCTTAGAGTATTAATACGTCGGGCTGCCATATTATATATTTTTAAGAGCATTTGTTCATCTGTTTCTGAATTTATTTTAAATAAGATAGATACATCCATTATTTTACATTTTTACTTTTAGACCCAGCAGTTCGCTTTTTCGATTTTTTATTAAGTTCTTTTCTTTCTTTTTCATAAGCTTCCTTAAATTCTGGATCTTTTAATAGTTTCTTAAGATGAATATCTACATTTTCTATAACGCATTTAGATTTGGATCTTTTCGATATCATGTATTAATGCCTCCTTGTCAGTTTCCAATATTTTCATAAGATCAAATATTTTCTCTGACCATCCAGCGATTGCATGGACTTTCTTTTCAGGAAACATAAGGGTTCCATAGCTGTTAAGATCAAATGAGTATACATAGGGATCTGCATTAAATTTATTTTTATAAGCTTTAAAAACTTTTGACGGAGCACCAGGATTCATGAATGAGGAATCTTCCATCCATCCCTGCATGTCTGAAAGTATAATTATCCTATCATACTTCTTATCTATTTTTTCAAAAATTGAATGGAAGTTAGTGCCACCGCCAACATCTTCATCATCCATAATATTACCCATTAAAGTAAGCACACTATCTTGAGGATTAAGTGTCTTGTATTTAGCTTCGTTGGCAAATATCATAAAATCTGCATCGTCATTAGTTTTAGCAAGAACAGAAGCAAACATAGATCCAATTTCAATTGGTCTTCCATTCATAGAACCAGATACATCTAGGACTATCAAAGTCTTTCCATCAAATTTAGGAACATTAGATAATGCTATATCTGCAGCTTTGCTTATTGCTGCAATAACTTTGCGCGGAGGATTATCTAATTCTTTTATTTGTTTATATGCGGTAGAGAACCTAAAAGGAAGTACTAAGCTATTCTTTATAAGTTTTTCATCAGTTAACATGGTTATGGCATTGTCTATCATGTCTGGTGCCTGTTGAATAATGTTTCGTAGGTTTCTCAATAATGCAAAATAGCCTAGTTTTCTAGATTCAATAAGGTTAACCCATACATCTTTTTTAAGCTCTACTTTTTCTTCTTCTGTTTTAGCTTTCTGACCTGCTTCAGTAAGATCCTTTTCCCAAGTATCTTTTGCTTTAAGTGTTCCATTTATAAGATCACCTATTGCAAATCCATTCTTTTCAGTAGGGGTAGGATGAATAAGATTCACCAGATCAATCATAGACACTTCTTTATTCTCGCACTTATATTTACCTAGCTCATATGAATTAAACTTACCTATCGCTTTACGGAAGCCTTTCTTTAAGGAATTAGGTATAGGTCTATCTCCATAATTCTTCATATGATAAGCTATAATTTCTAGCATATCATCTGGTCTATAAACAATTTTATCAAAGAAGTTTTTAGTCCATTCCTCACCTTTAATATTTTTTGCTATCTCACCAGCAACTAGATGTGATACAGATCTCATACCGAATTTAGTTCTTGCATATATTGCTGCTTTGCCTACGAACTTCTTATCTGAAATATTATTGATAATATTTATTATTCTTCTAATAGATTCTTTAGAAGATTCGTAATACTTATCATCGAGAAAAGATGTCAATAGGGCGCTAATAAGTTCTAGCTTAGGAGATTCTGAGAAAGCATTTCCGCCAGCTAAATTTACTGTATCTGTTCCAGCCATTTTTTTAATAGCATTAAACTTTGACATCTGAACCTCCTTTTAAAGTAAGGGGAGAAAATTAGTCTGAGTGTCTTTCTAGCATGAAGTAGCTCAGACTTCACTCCCCCTTAAAACATGAGGAGAAAATTGAAAAGAGTTCGCTCAGGGTTTCCCCTGATTTTCCATTGAAGTATCTCTTTTCTCACTGCCTCAAAATAAAAAATGGAGAGAAAATTGTTAAGGGGATGTATATTTTTATTTTTTCCATCGAAATATAGCAAAACGATGTCGATATACCATTGTTCCGGTATATCATTCTTCGAGATAATATCCCCGAAGGGATACATGAAGTAACCCTTAACTCACTGCTCCAAATTTTCAAAGATATATATGATTAATAGCAAGAACTTCTTATTTTTTATACTTTAGTTTTAATTTTTTGCCACCTATTGTCTTAGTCGCTAATGGCCTTGTTTCTGTCTTATTAATTGGGAAGTCCCAATAATACTGACCAGTACTATCTATTTTAGTTTTAATATTACCACAATCCATGTTTGATTTTTTCACGATATAATCCTTCTTGTACTTGAGTTTCAATATTCCAACAAACTGCACAAAGACCATCTTTGTGAATTATTGGATGAGTGCACAATCTGCATTCTTTTGTTGTATTCCATATTAAAGGCAATGCTGGTACATAAAGATCTGAAGCCTTATCTGATTGCCAATATTCCTTAGTATCAAGATCCATTATAGTAAGTTTGCCTTCATATCCTCCACCAGTGTCTACGTCTATTACATCTGTTCCGATAATGGGCAATCCACTTCCAAAAACCCATGTCGAAGTATGTCCTACCCATACTTCTTTATATGGTGTAAGCTTTTGCTCTTTATTAGCCTTTAAGTTTTTCCAAGCAGCAGTAATAAGGTCTCTATCCCACATCATATCTTGAGCATGATTATCTTCAACTTTAGAACCTTCTCTGATGCCACCATGTACGAATAGTATGCCATTTTCTTCATACCAGAGATGTGACTTGTTCTTTAGGAAGTCTATATGTGTCGGTGGAATATCTAAATGATCCTCATATACATATGACTTTAACGTCATCCTGCCACCCTGCTTGACCCATAGCATATTGTCCATGCTATGTGTATCATCTTCCATCCAATCTAGAACCCACATATCATGATTGCCCATGATAAATATAAGATTCTTTACTTTAAGGAGTTCGTCGATAACCTGTTTTGTTTCATCCCAGCCATCACAGACATCTCCAATAACAATAAGTCGATCATTATCATAATCAAACTTTGATCGCTCAAAGCACTGGATCAGCGTCTTATGTCCTCCATGAATGTCCGCAATAACGAGTGTCCTCATTTCTCTCCTAATTTTTGTGCTATTTTAAGTAATCTTAAAGATTTAACAGTTTCTTTACCTTTATTTCGTTTCATTAATTGTCTTCGTTTTGCTAATGTCAAATCATTCAATTCCATCTTCTCTTCTAATGTATATTTCATTCGTATTCACCCCTTATCGGATTAGCTTTTAAATAATATTTATCTATATCAAAAAATATCTTTTTAGATTGACTTATTATTCTAACTCCGTCTTTTGGAACTTTTGTTATTTTTCTTGTGATAAGCCGAAAGTTGCCACTCCTATATTTATATCTTTGTAGTCTATTGATTAAATATTCTATATCTTTAGATATTTTCTTTGGCAGGTCAATAGGTATATTTAGATATCTTATATGATCGAAAGCTCCATCCACCGCTAGGCAAAATTCCATATAAGTCTTAGCTTCTAACATACGCTCTAAATGCATCATATAGAGAGCTAATGGGTATATAAAACCCTTGCCAAATTCTGATTTCATTTACGCCTCCCATCGAATATAATATCACCAGGTTTAACGCCAGCATCACCATATTTATGAAATCTTCTTCTATGTGCAGCTTCATCCTTAAAAACTATCAAATTTTTAATTTCGTCATTAAGTGTGTTTTACTTTAATTCTAGAAGGCCAAGCAGAATCGTAAGGCTCAAAGTGTATATCTTTTCTTCGCTTTAACTTTAATAACATCAATTACCCAATGCCCTGCATCGCTGTTATCACCGGCACTACTATCTTTTCCAAGATATAAAGTATCTCTTACTATACTCATATTAGCTGTTATTGCTCTGATAAAGTCTACCATAACTGTATCAGGCTCTAATCTGCTTATAGGATCAGATATATGTTTCTTTTTTGTTACTACTCTCCTACGCAGATTTTTAACGTAGTCAATTGTCTTATCTACGAACTCTTTTCCACCCCAATGATTAAATAATGCAACGCTTTCCTCACCATCATTGATAAATGATACTGATACTCTATTGCCCATGTTATCCTCCTATTGTTATTTTATACTCCACTTTTGTCGGCATATATTTAAATATGCGGATATTATCATTGCCTAAAACCTGATTCGTTTCAATGAATGTTCTTACTTCATCCTCTGTTTCATAACCACCGATTTGTCCAGTAGCTTTTACATAGACAAGATAGTTACTTACTTCTGCTGCATTTCTTGTTTTGCTGCCTCTGTATTCAGGATTCAATCTCCAAAGTCGTTGATGTAATCCAGTTGGTGTAATTTTACGACCAAATTCTTTCTTGAATTCATCACAGAGTTTCATGTCTCTTATTTTAGCTGCTGATATTTTACCATTTTTCAAACACTTCTTAACTGCTTCTTGCGACCATATTTTTTCTTGTTCTGTTAACATATGTTCCTCCTTCTTAGCTGCTGTAGACTCTTTCATTACTTCTTGATCAGTCTGGTCATCTCAATAAGACGAGGCTTATACTCTATTGAAAGAGTATTAAATCTATTGCCTCCGCTTATCTGCTTCAACTGCTTGTATATAGGAGTACCATTTATAATCGTACTAGTACCCATTCTCCATCTGCGCCGCGCTTCTCCTGCCAGATCTTCAGGTTTTGGATTGATTGTATAACCACGGGGTGTTGAATGAACATATTCATCTACCTTGCCATTCAGAAATTTTTCACGAACAGTGTGAACTAGTCCTGAAATTACTGCATTAGATCGACTTAGATCGTCAGATAATTCTTG
>Ga0315288_10006099_pt1 | contig 15269 bp, 12 predicted proteins | sample YL17G11_20_MG_FD_203454 | JGI IMG/M metagenome (GOLD analysis project Ga0315288, IMG submission 203454) | Sediment microbial communities from Yellowstone Lake, YNP, Wyoming, USA - YL17G11_20 | ecosystem: Environmental > Aquatic > Freshwater > Lake > Sediment | place: USA: Wyoming | collected...
ACCGGGGTTTGGGCAATCCCTTATATGGTGGATATCCGCCTCCTATACTACTGGCGTGACATGCTCCAGGAAGCTGGCATCGATGAGCAGACCGCTTTTCAGAGCCTTGAACACATCGCCAAGACCTTGCAGCGTTTGCGAGAAAACGGTCTGAATTCCCCCTGGGATATGTACGATTATCATTTCGAGATCTTGCACTCGGCTTCAAGTTGGATCTGGGCATCGGGCGGGGACCTTTTCTCGCCAGATGGCAAGGAAGTTGTTTTCAACCGTTTGCAGGCTTTAGAGGGTGTTCGAGAGTACTTTAAGTTGTTGCGATATGTGCCCTCTGAGCGCACCGGGGTGCCGGTGGAATTATTTACACAAAGGCGAACTGCAGTGGCGATTGCCAATGCCTGGGCTTTCATGCAGGACAATCCAGCCGACATGGGCTGTGCTCCCCTTCCGGGCGGTTCATACGTCGGCGGTTCTGATCTCGTGGTATGGAACACCACCCACCATGAGAGTGCTGCACTCCAGTTTGTACGTTTCTTGAACCAGCCGGATGTACAATCCCGCCTGATCTTTCAAACCAACGATATGCAGCCCGTCAGCCAGGGCTTTCAAACCACCAATACACTCCCCTCCCGCATGGAGCTGTTGAATAAGGCTGCCGAAAGCCAGGACCCGATCCGTAAAGCTACTTTGCAGGCTGCACTCACCGGACGGATGTATCCTTGCGTTCCGATGGTGGGTCTTGTCGAAGAGCGTTTGAGCGCTGAGTTGTTCTTGATCCAAAAAGAGCTGATTTCAAACCCCCAGGCTGATCTGGACGGAATAATCTGTTCTCGCTTTGACATGCTCGCCAGGCGGATCAACGCTGGGTTAGGTTCCATTCCAGGCAGGTAATTCTCATTCGAAGTTCAACCCCTTCCCCTACCTTCCAAGATCTGCTTCGCCTGGCATTCCCTGAGTCAGCCATTCGTTGGCTCGCGGGAGAACAAAGTACCGGGCAACCGGTGCAGTGGGTTTCTACTTCCACTGAGGATATACACCCGGGAGATGTTCTGCTGCTCAAAGGATGGGCAGCCAACATTCAGGCACTGCGCACAGCTCACGAGATGGGGGCGGCAGGTATCATCCTGTCGGGGGCAGAGCCGGCGAGTACGATGTACTCATCGTCATCGGCTCTGCAGGCATCGGCGATGAGTGCATCGGAACTTGCATCCCTTTCACTTCCAGTTATAGCCCTTACAACGGATGAGGAAGATATACGCTCGATCCAGCGCTTGCTGCTCATCTTGCTGGTAAGCCAGCGCGCTGGTCTGGTGGAGCGCGGTTACCACATTCACCGGCAGCTCGCTCAGCTTGCCGCAGAGGGTGCCGGGCTGCCGGGGTTGGTGCGGGCCATGGTGGAAATTTCAGGCCGGGGTTCAATCGTGCAGGATAAGCGCGGCTATATCCTGGCTGAACAGTCCTCGCCGGTGCTCCTGGGCATCTGGCAAGATGTGCTGCTGCAGTTAAGCGACCTGGGCAGCTTGCCCGAAGCACTGCAAGACCGCAAGCAGGCGGGAAAGACCGGTGCCACGTTGCAGGAGATTCCCGGGGGCCTTGTGCGGTTGGTTGTGCCGGTTACGGTCGGCGAGGTTGCTCGTGGTTATCTTTCGCTGGTAGGGCTGGCCGAAGAGATCGACGAGCTGGATTTTATGGTTGCTGAGCAGGGAGCGGTGGTGTGTGCCATTGAAATGGCGCGCAGTAAAGCGGTCCGAGAGATGGAAAAACGTTTACAGGGCGATCTGTTGACTGCTCTGTTGCACGAAGAACTTTCGCCTCGGGATGCCGGGCTGTGGGCGCAGACGATGGGTCTGGACCTGCTTCAGGCTCACATTGCCCTGCGTTTTGCCTGGGAGAAGCCTGAAGCTCCCTCCCGCCGGCGCTTGGAAACGCTGATCCATGGTGAAGTGCTGCGCCTGGGACTGAAAGTGATCCTCAGTGCCATGGGCGCTGAGGTGATCTGCTTTTGTGAGATCGCCTCAGGTTCTGGTCGCCCGGAGCAGGCTTTGAAATTTGGCCAATGCGTGCTGGATCAGGCCAGGAATGAATATCCGGATATCCCGGTGTTATGTGGAATCGGAGTGCCGGTTTCAGATCTGGTAGCCTGGCGGGCTTCTTTCCGCCAGGCCGGGCAGGCTTTGGAAATGTCGCGCCGCCTGGAAGCAAAAAAACCCTTGTATTTCCCGGATCTCTCTGTGTATCGCTTGTTGTTTCAGATCGAGCATAACCCGGAGCTGATAATCTTCCAGGAAGAAATGCTGGGTTCGCTGCTTGCACAGGAGAACAGCCTGGAGCTGCTGCGTACCCTGGAAAGTTATTTCGCTCACAATGGCAATATCTCTCAAACGGCTGAGGCCTTGTTCATCCACCGCAATACCCTCATTTACCGCCTGGAACGCATTTCTACCATCCTTAACTTGGATCTTGAAAAGCCCGAAACCCGCCTGGCGCTCCAGTTAGCACTGCATATTCACCGCATGGGGAGCGCGCGGATCGAATAGTGGTGGCGATGGGCGATGGGCGATGAGTACATCGCGGGTACATCGCAGTACATCGGATGTAAACATCGTCCTTTACCGTAAGCGGCTTCTTGTGCAATATGCACAATAGATGCCTACGTAATTTTATACACTTTGCCAATGGACATTTTATGGGGGAAAAACTATACTTGTTCAAATTTCCACAGGACAAGTTCTATGAGTCTATATTCAATCTTTTCTGTTTTGTACGATGTAGTCATCGCCATTGGCTTGCTGGTTCTCATCCTTGGGATTGAGAACCCAATCCGCGCCTGGGCAGCCGCACCCCATCGCAGGGGATAGCCGAAGACCAAGGGGTTGAAAACCCCCAGCACCTGGAAAAAACACGGGGCTGCCCACAAAAGGGCAGCTCCGTTTTGCTTCCCAGGACAATGGCGATGATTACATCGACTTGCACTTTATCTTACTTGGATCGAATGAGGAGTACTTGCCAGTTATGCGTTCAGACCAGATCAAATTAGGTTACGAAAGAGCTCCCCACCGGGCGCTGTTGAAAGCTACCGGAGTTACCGATGACGACTTTAGCAAACCGTTCATCGCTATTGTCAATTCTTACATCGATATCGTGCCCGGTCATGTGCATCTGCAGGAGTTCGGCAAGCTGGTCAAGGAAGCTGTGCGTGCTGCGGGAGGTGTGCCCTTCGAGTTCAACACCATCGGTGTGGATGACGGGATTGCTATGGGACACGAAGGGATGAAGTTTAGCTTGCCGTCGCGTGAGCTGATCGCCGACAGCGTGGAAACGATGATCCAGGCGCACCAGTTCGACGGTATGGTGTGCATCCCTAACTGTGACAAGATTGTTCCCGGCATGCTGATGGCTGCTCTGCGGGTGAACATACCTTCAATTTTCATCTCGGGTGGGCCGATGGCAGCCGGCAAAACGCCCCAAGGTGAGGTGGTGGATTTGATTTCGGTTTTTGAGGGTGTGGGCGCTTACAAGGCCGGCAAGATCGACGCCGCCCGTCTGAAGCTGTTGGAAGATTATGCCTGCCCTTCCTGTGGATCCTGCTCGGGTATGTTCACAGCCAATTCAATGAACTGCTTGATGGAAGTGCTTGGCCTTGCGCTGCCCTTCAACGGCTCAGCGTTGGCGAAAACCCCCGAGCGCGAAGATCTGGCGCGGCAGGCTGCCCGGCAGGTGATGGATTTGGTTGAGGGCGACATCACGCCCCGCCAAATCGTGACCGTTGAAGCCTTCGATGACGCTTTTGCACTGGATATGGCCATGGGCGGTAGCACCAATACGGTTCTGCATGCCCTGGCATTAGCTCATGAGGCTGGTGTAGATTACCCCCTGGAGCGTATCAACGAGGTGGCAGACCGTGTACCTTACCTGTGCAAGGTCAGTCCCTCTGGCCCCTGGCACATGGAGGATGTTCACCGCGCTGGCGGGGTGCCTGCCATCTTGAACGAGATAAACCGCCTCGGAGATATTCTGCACCTGAACCGGTTGACCGTCAGCGGTATGAGCCTGGGTGAATCGATTCGAGGGATCACGATCCGGGATCGTGAAGTGATCCGCCCGGTAGAAAACCCGCACTCATCCACAGGTGGCCTGGCAGTCCTCTTTGGAAATCTGGCGCCTGATGGGGCGGTGATTAAGACAGGTGGGATAGTTTCGCATTTACGCCAATTCACTGGTCCGGCGCGAATCTACGAGAACCAGGAAGAGGCCATGACAGGTATCCTTGCGGGGGAAGTTCAGCGCGGCGAAGTGATCGTTATCCGTTACGAAGGCCCACGCGGCGGTCCCGGTATGCGCGAGATGCTCTCTCCGACCTCGGCTCTCATGGGGATGGGTTTTGGCGATGTGGTAGCCCTGATCACCGATGGCCGTTTTTCGGGAGGCACGCGCGGGTTCTGCATTGGGCATGTCAGCCCTGAGGCTGCCGCCCACGGCCCGATTGCTGCCCTGTGGAATGGGGATGTGATTGAGATTGACCTGGATGGACGCAGCCTGAACGTACGCTTAAGCGCAGAGATAATCCGGGATCGTTTGGGGGCGCTGCCACCCTTCGAGCCCTGTACGCAGAGTGCCTGGCTGCGCCGCTATGCCCGCATGGTAACCAGTGCCAACCAGGGTGCAGTTTTGGTCTAGCTTGGCCGGACAAGAATTCTAGCTTAGCCGGACAAGACTGTCCGGCGTACACTTTGGAGGATGAATGAAGAAATCGGGTGCTGATATCTTATGGGAATGTTTGGTGCACGAAGGCGTCGAAGTGGTTTTTGGCCTGCCAGGAGGCGCCATCATGCCCACTTACGACGTGATGCTGAATTACCCCATCCACCATGTGCTGGTGCGGCACGAGCAAGGCGCTGCCCACATGGCTGATGGGTATGCGCGCGCTTCGGGTAAGGTTGGCGTTGCTGTGGCTACTTCGGGGCCAGGAGCCACCAACCTGGTGACGGGTATTGCCACAGCTATGATGGACTCTTCGCCGGTGGTGTTTATCACCGGCCAGGTGCATGCTCACCTGATCGGCGGGGATGCTTTCCAGGAAGTCGATATGACGGGCATTACCCTGCCGATCACCAAGCACAATTATCTCATCACCCGCGCCGATGAGGTCGCTCAGGCCGTCCGCGAGGCGTTTTATATCGCCCGCAGCGGTCGGCCTGGCCCGGTTTTGATCGACTTCTGCAAGAACGCTCAGGTGGAGAAGGCCGAGTTCGAATATCCCGATGATGTACTCATCTCCAAAGTCTCGCTCCCTGGTTACAAGCCGCCCGAGCACGCTCCCAAGGCCGATTTACAGCGTGCCATCGAATTGATCGAAAAGGCAGAACGACCGGTGATCTTGGCGGGACACGGCGTGTTGATGTCCAATGCTATGGAAGAACTGTCGATGCTGGCGGTGAAGACACACACCCCGGTAGCGATGACCCTGCTTGGTTTGGGGGCTTTCCCCGCCTCGCATCCCCTCAGCCTGGGCATGATGGGTATGCACGGCGAGGCCTACTGCAACCTGGCCATCCATAACTCCGACCTGATCCTGGCCTTGGGCATGCGCTTCGATGACCGGGTAACCGGGAACCTGCGCAATTACGCCCCCAACGCCCGCAAGATCCATATTGAGATCGATCCTTCTGAAGTGCACAAGAATGTGGCAGTGGATGTTCCGCTGGTGGGTAATCTCAAATCCGTGCTGCGTGACCTGATCCCCATGGCGGATGAGTATGACCATGAGGCCTGGTTAGCCCAAATTGGGGATTGGCGCTCAGAAAGCCAGGAACGAGACATCCTTTCCTGGCCGGATGATGGAAAGCTGTATACCGCCAAGGTGATCCGCGATCTGTGGGAAGCCACGGCCGGCGATGCAATCGTCTCTACCGGCGTCGGTCAACACCAGATGTGGACGGCCCAGTACTACAACTTTGACAAACCTTACCGATTGATCACCTCCGGCGGCGCAGGCACGATGGGCTTTGGCCTGCCTTCGGCCATCGGTGCCTGGTTCGCACACAAAGACCGTGAGGTGTGGGTGGTGGATGGTGATGGAAGCTTTCAGATGACGCAGTCTGAGCTTTCGACAGCCATCCAGGAAGGCGCCAATGTCAAGATTTGTATCATGAACAACCATTTCTTGGGGATGGTGCGTCAGTGGCAGGAGTTCTTCTTCGAGAGCCGCTATTCGGGCACACCGCTGCGCGGGCCAGATTTTACCAAGATTGCCGAGGCGCATAGCATCCCGGCTCGGCGTGTCCTCAAACCGGAAGATGTTCAGCCAGCGTTGGCATTCGCTCACCAGACACAAGGTCCGGTTCTGATCGAGTTCCAGGTCGAACGCGAAGAGGCTGTTTATCCAATGGTGCCTACCGGTGCGGACCTGGCCTCGATGATCCGCCGGCCTCACCGTGAGTGACGTTGGGTACAACGATGGGCGATGAGTACATCGCGGGTACATCGGGCAAACGAGAAATAGAGAGAGGTGGATTATGCAGCATACCCTGATCGCTTTAGTCGAAGATAAACCCGGCGTGCTTAACCGGGTGGCTTCCTTATTCCGGCGGCGAAATTTTAACATTGCTTCTTTGAATGTTGGCCTCACAGAAAAGCCGCATATGTCGCGCATGACCATCGTTGTCGATGAAGATGGTTCAGCCCCCCTGGATGCACGCCGGGTGGAAGCCAACTTGTACAAGCTGGTCAACGTGGTAGATGTGCAGGATGTAACCAACCTTCCAGCCGTGTTCCGCGACCTGGCTTTGGTGAAGGTTAAAGCCACCCCCACGCAGCGCAGCGAGGTGGCTAACCTGGCCTCCATTTTTCGGGCCAATATTGTTGATGTTGCCCCCGACTCGGTGATCGTCGAAATCACTGGTACCGAAGATAAGATCGAAAGCCTGGTCGAGCTTCTCCGCCCATTGGGCATTCTGGAAATGGTGCGCACCGGTCAGGTCGCCATGACGCGCGGCGCAGCCAGCGGCGTACGTTACGTTCCGGGTACCAACGGGAACGGTTACCACGATTAGCAGGTTCAAAAAAGGAAAATCGATGTATACATCGCCTATGGCACAGATTTATTACGATAAGGATGTTGATCCAGCGTTGATCCGCTCGAAAAAGGTCGCCGTGATTGGCTATGGATCTCAGGGACACGCCCACGCCCTGAACTTGAGTGACAGCGGCGTGCAGGTGAAGGTGGGCCTGCGCCCGGGGAGTAAATCCTGGGCTAAGGCTGAAACGGTTGGTCTGACGGTGGTGGATATCGATACGGCTGCTGAATGGGCCGATATGGTCATGCTGCTGGCTCCTGATACGGCGCAGCCAGAAATTTACGCCCATCATCTGGCGCCGCATTTGCATCCTGGGAAAACCTTGATGTTCGCCCATGGCTTCAACATCCGTTATGGGACCATTACGCCGGCGGCAGGCATCGATGTCAGCATGGTCGCTCCCAAGGCGCCCGGTCACCGGGTGCGTGAGATCTTCACCGAGGGCGGTGGAACTCCTGCTCTGCTGGCTGTGCACCAGGATGCCAGCGGGCAGGCCAGGGCAAATGCCCTTTCCTATGCCTATGCCCTCGGCGCGACCCGGGCGGGTGTGCTGGAAACTACTTTTGCAGAGGAAACCGAAACGGACCTGTTCGGCGAGCAGGCTGTGCTGTGCGGGGGTGTCACCGCACTGGTGAAGGCCGGTTTTGAGACCCTGGTCGAGGCCGGTTATCAACCAGAGGTGGCTTATTTTGAGTGCCTGCATGAGCTGAAGCTGATCGTCGACTTAATGTACCGTGGTGGTATGAACTACATGCGCTATTCTGTCTCCGATACCGCTGAACACGGTGACTATACGGCAGGCTCGAAGATCGTTACCGAGGAGACGAAATTTGCCATGTCAAAGCTCCTGAAGGATATCCAGGATGGTACCTACGCCCGGGGCTGGATCGAGGAAAACCAGAACGGCCGCCCGTGGTTCAACGAACAGCGCCGCAAAGAGCAGGAGCATCTGATTGAAAAAGTGGGTGCCAACCTGCGCCAGATGATGCCGTTTGTCAATCCGGTCACGATTAAACCGGGAGAATAAAGCTGCTAGCACGGGGCGATCAGATGAAGAGGATTTCAAGAACATTATGAACCCGAATTATGTCCGCATTTTCGATACAACCCTGCGCGATGGAGAGCAGTCGCCCGGAGCCACGTTGACCTCAGCGGAGAAGCTGGAGATCGCCCGCGCCCTGGCCCGCCTGGGTGTGGATGTGATCGAGGCGGGTTTTCCGGCTGCCTCGCCGGATGATCTTGAAGCGGTGCGGCGGATTGCTCTGGAAGTGGGGGGCGATGGGTACATCGGTGACGATGGGTACATCGGGGGCGATGGGTACATCGGTGACGATTCCATCGCACTGCATCCCGGGACCAAGCGGCTTGGGGAGCTTCACCAGCGTGTGCCGGCCATTTGCGGCCTGGCGCGAGCGAATAAAAATGACATCGATGCCGCCTGGGAAGCTGTGAAACACGCTGCCCGGCCGCGCATTCACACCTTCCTGGCCACTTCCCCGATCCATATGCGCTACAAGCTGCGCATGGATCCAGAAGAGGTGGTCGAGCGCACTCGCGAGATGGTCGCTTATGCCCGGTCGCTGTGTGAAGATGTTGAATTTTCTCCCGAAGATGCCGGGCGCAGCGACCCTGAGTTCCTGTATCTGGTCCTGGGTGAAGCCATAAAAGCGGGCGCAACGACTCTCAACATCCCCGATACAGTAGGTTATACCACACCGGATGAGTTTGGCCGCCTGATCGATGGGATTATGAAGCATACACCGGGGATTGAGAATGTAGTTGTCTCGGTTCACTGCCATGATGACCTGGGCCTGGCAACAGCTAACACGCTGGCCGGCATCCAGGCTGGGGCGCGCCAGGCAGAAGTGACCGTGAATGGGATTGGTGAGCGGGCGGGCAACACCTCGTTAGAGGAAGTCGTCATGGCCATGCAGACGCGCCGGGCGGTCTTTGGCTTGGAAACCGGCATCGACACCACCCAGATCGCCCGCACCAGCCGCATGGTAGCCAATTACACTGGCATTCCCGTCTCACCCAACAAGGCCATTGTCGGTGCCAATGCCTTTGCTCACGAGGCCGGTATCCATCAGGATGGCATGCTCAAGAACCAGATGACTTATGAGATCATGCGCCCGGAGGCGGTTGGGTTGAACCGTTCTCAGTTGGTTTTGGGCAAGCATTCTGGACGCCATGCCCTGCGTGTGCGCTTAATGGAGCTTGGCTATGAGCTGAGCAACGAAGAACTCAACATAGCCTTCGAGCGCTTCAAGCAGTTGGCGGATAAGAAGAAGGCCATCACCGATGCGGACCTGGAAGCCTTGATGGAAGACCGGGTCTATCAAATGGATGAGATGTACAGGTTGGATGGGCTGCAGGTTACCTGCGGGACGATGGGCATGCCCACCGCCACGGTGCGCCTTAGAGATCCCAATGGCGCATTCCACGTTCAAGCAGCCGTCGGCACCGGTCCTGTGGATGCCGTTTACAAGGCCATTGATGTTATTGTTGGTGCCCGGAACCGCCTCCTGGAATTCAACGTTCACGCGGTTACGGAAGGTATCGATGCGATCGGTGAGGTCACGGTCCGCTTGATGGCTGAGAACGGCGTGATCCCGCAGCGCACTTCCCCGCAGAGTGAGCAGTCTCAATCCCGTTCGTTTGGAGGCTATGCCGCGGACACCGATATTGTGGTCGCCTCTGCCAAGGCTTACCTGGCCGCTTTGAATAAGTTAGTTGTCCTCAGGGGATTTCATCCTGGTGAAGAATCCGTAAAGAGCAAGCAGTTGGTTTAAAAGTACCTGGCCATTCCCAAAAACCGGTCAGGCTTATTGAAAGCTGAGAGGAGAAGAATAATGAACGCTCAAGACAATCCAAATGGTCCGGTTCGATCACAACTCGATCCTGAACGCGATACCAAAGCCTATCCTGGCAAGTGGGATCTGTCCAGCCTTCCCCAGCCTACCCATCCCCCGTTGAATGGCACAGAGCATGGCCAGGCACCCGCTGAGCCATCGGCGATGAGTACATCGGAGCCGGGCCGTACGGACCTGCCCCAGAGGTATGCTGAGATGCAGATCGATCCTTTCCTGGATGAGGATGAGGATACCCCTGAGAGCTGCTGGGGACGCCAGATTTAATGAAAACCCCCAAAACGCTGTTCGACAAGATCTGGGATGCCCATGTCGTGGCGCAGGAGCCTGGCAGCCCTGCTGTTCTGTATATCGATCTGCACCTGGTCCACGAGGTGACTTCGCCCCAGGCCTTTACCGGGCTTCGGCAGAAGGGTCTTCTTGTGCGCCATCCCGAGCGCACGGTAGCCACCATGGATCATTCCACGCCGACTGTAGATTTGCATCTACCCCTGGCAGATGCTGTGGCAGACCGGCAGGCCGAACAGCAGTTACGCCAGCTCCAGGCTAACTGCGAGGAATTTGGGGTCAGGCTCTACGGTCTTGACAACCCCCAGCGTGGCATTGTGCATGTTATTGGGCCTGAGTTGGGCCTGACGCAGCCGGGCCTGACCATTGTGTGCGGCGACAGCCATACGGCAACCCACGGCGCGTTTGGGGCTTTGGCCTTTGGCATCGGCACCAGCGAAGTCGAACACGTGCTGGCAACCCAGTGCCTGCTGCAGAACCGCCCCAAGACCTTCCAGGTTAATTTTGAAGGCCAGCTTCCTGGCGGGGTCACAGCCAAGGATATGATCCTGTACCTGATCGCCACGATCGGTATAGGCGGTGGGACAGGCTGCGTAATTGAGTACGCCGGCCCAGCAGTGCGTACCTTGAGTATGGAAGAGCGCATGACCCTGTGCAATATGACCATCGAGGGGGGTGCACGGGCGGGGATGGTAGCTCCCGATGACCAGACGATCGAATACCTGGCCGGTCGTGAGTTCGCCCCCCGGGGTGCAGCCTGGGAACAGGCGGTTGCGCATTGGAAGTCGCTGCCCAGCGACCCAGGCGCAGTCTATGACCGCTCGCTCTCCCTGGATGTCTCAAAGTTAGAGCCAATGATCACCTACGGTACCAACCCCGGCATGGGCATCCCCATCTCGCAGCCGGTTCCGGACCCCGCTCATGATCCTGATCCATCCAGGCGTGCTGCGCACGAAAAAGCCTTGAACTATATGGGCCTGCAGCCTGGTCAACCGCTCCTCGGGCATGCGGTTGATGTGGTTTTCCTGGGAAGCTGTACGAATTCTCGTTTGAGCGACCTACGCCAGGCGGCTGGGCTGCTGCGCGGGCGTAAAGTTGCCCCCAAGACGCGTGTATTGGTTGTCCCCGGCTCTGAGAGCGTTCGCCGCCAAGCCGAAGCTGAGGGCCTGGATCGCATCTTTCGGGAGGCGGGCGCAGAGTGGCGCACGGCCGGGTGCAGTATGTGTATTGCCATGAACGGCGACCAGCTTGAGCCAGGCCAATACGCGGTTAGTACCAGCAATCGTAACTTCGAAGGGCGGCAGGGTAAGGGCGGCCGCACCTTCCTGGCCAGCCCCTTGACCGCTGTAGCAACCGCCATCCAGGGTTGTATTACCGACCCCAGAACGATCTTGTCATAAAGGTAAAAACGCTTATGCAATCATCGCCAATGTACCCAGCCCCACTTTCATCGCGCCTGATCCCACTGCCCAACAACGATGTAGATACGGATCAGATCATTCCTGCCCGCTATCTCAAAGTGACCGATAAAAATGGCCTGGCTGAAGGCCTGTTTTACGAGTGGCGTTATTACCCGGATGGGACACCGAAACCTGAGTTTCCTCTCAACCGTCCAGAATTTCAGGGAGCACAGATCATGCTGGCGGGGGATAACTTCGGCTGTGGTTCCTCGCGCGAACATGCCCCCTGGGCGCTGACTGGCTGGGGAATCCGGGCTATAGTGAGCACGCGCTTTGCGGATATTTTCCACAACAACGCTGTAAAAAATGGATTGCTGTTGGTCGTTGTCGATGCCGAGACTCAGCGCAAGCTTTTCGAGCTTGTTACGCAGAATCCCTCAGCTCAAGTAATGATCGACCTGGAAGCCCAAACCCTGGTTTTCCCGGATGGATACACTGCAAATTTCCCCATCGATCCCTTCGAGAAACGCTGCCTTCTGGAGGGAGTTGACCAGCTCGGTTATCTGCTCACGCACATCCCGCAAATCGAAGCTTACGAGCGGGCGCTGCTGCTGCAGCAAGGGATTATTTAATGGGATATCCGGTGGATCAAATCTACTTATATGATACAACCCTCAGGGATGGCACGCAGCGGGAGGGGATTTCACTTTCTGTGACGGATAAGTTGAAGATTGCCGTCCGGTTGGATGAATTCGGGGTGCACTATATCGAAGGCGGCTGGCCAGGCTCGAACCCAAAAGATGCTGCCTTTTTTGACCGGGCGCGTTCGATGCGGTTTAAGCACGCCAAAATCGCTGCCTTTGGCTCAACCCTCAAGAAAGGCAGTCGCCCGGAGAACGACGCCAATATCCAGGCCTTGCTCGCCGCCGGCACCCCCGTGGTCACCCTGGTTGGGAAAAGCTGGGACCTGCATGTGACAGACGTTCTGGAGGCGACTCTCGCCGAGAACCTGGGCATGATTGCCGAGAGTGTGGCTTATTTCAAGGCCCGCGGGAAAGAAGTGGTCTACGATGCAGAGCATTTCTTCGATGGCTATAAGGCCAATCCGGAATATGCGCTGAAGACGCTGCACGCCGCAGCCGAGGCAGGGGCGGATATCCTGGTATTGTGTGAGACGAACGGCGGCGCGCTGCCCTGGGAAGTCGAAGCCATTGTGAGTCTGGTGAAGTCTCAGTTCTCGCCTACGCCTTTGGGGATCCATACCCACGATGACAGCGGCTGCGGTGTGGCGAACACGCTGGCTGCTGTGCGGGCCGGGGCAGTTCAGGTGCAAGGGACGATTAACGGCTATGGAGAGCGGGTTGGCAATGCCAACCTGGTGACCATTATTCCCGATTTGCAGTTGAAGATGGGCAAAACCTGCCTCCCAGCGGAGAAACTGGCGCAGCTTTCCCGCCTCTCTTACTTCGTGGCTGAAGTAGCCAACCTCCCGCACGATACCCAGCAGCCCTTTGTGGGCACCAGTGCCTTTGCACACAAAGGCGGTATCCATGTGGCAGCCGTTTTGAAGAACGAACAGTCTTACCAGCATATCGACCCGACCCTGGTTGGCAACCAGCGGCGCACGGTGGTTTCGGAGCTTTCAGGGCGGGGCAATGTGGTCGATAAAGGACGCGAGTTTGGCATGGATGTCAGCTCAGATCAGGCTCGTGAAGCCCTGGCGATGATTAAATCCCTTGAGGCGCAGGGTTTCACCTTTGAAGGTGCCGAGGCCTCGGTGAGTGTCATGTTGAACCGGATGCAGCCGGGATACCAGCCTCCCTTCGAGCTGATCGATTTCCTGGTGATTGTCGAGCACCGCCAGGGCCGCGGCATCCTGGCCGAAGCCACGGTGAAAGTACGCGTGGGCGATAAGATCATGCACACGGCCGCCGAAGGGAACGGCCCCGTGAACGCCCTGGATGCAGCCTTGCGCAAGGCGCTCGAAGAGGTCTATCCGCTCTTAAAAGAGGTGCGCCTGGATGATTACAAGGTTCGAATTCTCGACAGCGAGAGCGGTACCCTGGCCTCTGTGCGTGTCCTCATCGATACCAAGAATGGAACGCGCCGTTGGAGTACAGTAGGCGCCAGCACCAATATCATCGAGGCCAGTTGGCGGGCAGTCGCAGACAGCCTGGAATATGCGCTGTTCAATGGTTCCAACAACGGGATATCAAGCAGTCAGCCATGACCCACGCCAACCTTGTCTTAACTCCCGGCGACGGGATCGGACCTGAGGTGGTCGGCGCCGCCCTTCAGGTGCTGCAAGCCGTTGCAGACCGTTTCGGGCACACCTTCCATACCCAGGAATATCCGATCGGCGGCTGCGCCATCGACGCCTTTGGAACCGCATTGCCCGCTGAGACGCTGGAAGCAGCCCTGAAAGCGGATGCAGTCTTATTGGGTGCGGTGGGTGGCCCCCGCTGGGACGATCCATCCGCCTCCGTGCGTCCAGAGCAGGGGCTTCTCAACCTGCGTAAATCGATGGAGGTGTTTGCCAACCTGCGCCCGGTTCAACTTTATCCGGAGCTGTTGGATGCCTCGCCCGTGCGTCCGGAACGCTTGCAAGGCGTTGACCTCCTGGTGGTGCGCGAGCTGACCGGCGATGTATATTTCGGCGAGCCGAAGCTTCGCCGTGTGGTGAATGGAGAGCTTCAGGCTATTGATACAATGTCTTATACCGAGCATGAGATCCGCCGGGTAGCCCACATAGCCTTCCAACTCGCCCGCGGCAGGCGAAAAAAGGTCAGCTCAGTCGATAAAGCCAACGTCTTGGAAAGTTCGCGCCTGTGGCGGCAGGTAGTCACCGAAGTAAGCCAGGCATATCCTGATGTAAGCCTGGAGCACGTGCTGGTGGATGCTGCTGCCATGTTCTTGATCAGCCGCCCGGCTTCCTTTGATGTGTTGGTGACCGGCAATATGTTCGGTGATATCCTCACCGATGAAGCCTCCGTCCTCACCGGCTCGATGGGCAACTTGCCCTCCGCCTCGCTGGGTCAGGTCCAAAACAGCCTCGGCCTGCCGCGCGGCTTGTATGAACCGATCCACGGCTCTGCGCCCGATATCGCCGGTAAGGGGATTGCCAACCCAATCGGGACGATCATGAGCGCGGCCATGCTGCTGCGCTATTCCTTCGGTTTGCTTGGGGAGGCAGACGCTGTCGAAGGAGCGGTAAAACAAGCCATCGCCGGCGGCTGCCGCACCCGCGACCTGGGGGGTAACTTGAACACTCAGCAGATGGCGAATGCAGTAATCGCTAACCTGGGAATATAATGGGGAGCCACAGGCGGTTATCATGCGTGTAGCTTTTCAGGGTGCCCCCGGCGCATATTCCGAAGCAGCGGTTCTGGAGTACTTCGGCTCCGATGTACTCATCGGCGATGTACCCATCGGCGATGTACCCGATGTACCCATCGGCACTATCAGCACTATCAGCACTATCGCCACTATCGGCGAAACCCGCCCCGTTCCGTACGAATCCTTTGACGCTGTCTTTGCCGCGGTGCAGGATGGTTCCTGCGAATGCGGCCTGGTCCCCATCGAGAACTCACTTGCCGGCAGCATCCATCGTAACTATGACCTGCTCCTTCAGCACCAGC
>Ga0315288_10006100_pt1 | contig 15269 bp, 14 predicted proteins | sample YL17G11_20_MG_FD_203454 | JGI IMG/M metagenome (GOLD analysis project Ga0315288, IMG submission 203454) | Sediment microbial communities from Yellowstone Lake, YNP, Wyoming, USA - YL17G11_20 | ecosystem: Environmental > Aquatic > Freshwater > Lake > Sediment | place: USA: Wyoming | collected...
ATCCTATATTTCGTTTTCTGGAGTTATTCCCGGTGGTTATAACTCGCGGGGTGGGCTTATTTTTTCTTTAATTTTTAGAGCCAAACTCAAAGGAGTTGGTAGCGTCGATATTCGCGAAGCACAAACATTTTTAAACGATGGGCAAGGAACGCTGGCAAAGCTTACAACAAAGAATTTAGAATTTAGAATTCAAGATTTAGAAGAAAAGTCCCTAAATTCTAAATCCTATATCCTAAATTCTAAGAAAGACACCGAGCCGCCGGAAGCTTTCACCCCCCAATTGGCGCGCGACCCGGATATTTTTGACAATAAATGGTTTCTGGTTTTTGCCACGCAGGATAAAAATTCCGGCCTTGATTTTTATGAAGTGAACGAAGCGCGGCGTTTCAGATTTTGGGAATTGGGATTTTGGAAAAAACAGCCGGAAACAAGCTGGCAAAAAGCTGAAAGCCCATATTTGCTCGCGGACCAGAACTTAAAAAGCGACATTTATATTAAAGCCGTTGACAAAGCCGGAAACGAAATGATTGTTATACTTCCCGCAAAACCCTGGTATCGGGAGTGGCTTGTGGATATTATAATAGGCCTCGTTTTGCTTGCCGTGCTATACTTAACAGTAAGATGGTTGCGCAGATTACTAAGCAAAAAACACTAAATACCAATAATATAAAACTAATAACCACTAATAAATTTTGGTGGTGTTTAGTGTTTTTATTAGTGTTTTTTAGTGTATGCGGAGCGGCGGAAGCCGCGACGCTGTATTTTTCTCCGTCTTCCGGCGCTTATATTACGGGCCGTAATTTTACGGTAAGCATAAAAGTCAGTTCTCCAACGTCAATGAATGCCGCGTCTGGTGTTATAAGTTTTCCGACCGATAAATTGGAGGCCTTAAGCATTTCCAAAACCGGCTCTATTTTCAACCTTTGGGTTACGGAGCCGTCTTTTTCCAATATCAGCGGAAGTGGCAATATCCGTTTTGAAGGAATTGTTTTAAATCCGGGTTTTACTGGCGACGGCAAATTATTGAGCGTGACTTTTAGAAATAAAGCCAACGGTCAAGCCGGATTGAATTTTTCCAGCGGCTCGGTTTTGGCAAACGACGGTTTGGGCACTAACATTTTATCCGATTTGGGCACGGCGGCATTTACTTTAAGCCAAGGCGCGGTCTCGGCTCCGGAAACAACCGCGGCGCTAACCGGCTTGCCTGCGGAACCGCTTATTAAACACTACGTTAAAGGCGAAGGCGGCGAGTGGGTTTTAGACCATGATTCGGGAACGGAAAAGGACTGGCTGAACGTAAGAAATCACAAGCTGGTATGGGTTATTCCTTCGGGAATCACCGGAGTTTCCATTTTATTAAACGACCGGCCAAGTTCCAATCCCGGCTCTAAAAGCGACGGTTATTTTGATAGCAAAACATATGAAGATTTAAAGGAAGGCGTTTATTATTTGCATATCAGATATCTCAATGCTTCTGGCGCCGGCCCAATTTTACACTACAAATTCGGCGTAGACATGACGCCGCCCGAGCCGTTTAAAATTATTCTGCCCGACGGCAAGGTCACCGCCAATCCAACGCCAAGAATCAAATTTGAAACAACCGACAAACTTTCCGGAATTGACCGCTATGAAATGAAATTAAGCAGTCATAATGGCGGCGAATGGTTTAATACTGCAACTTTGAAAACTGCTTCGTATATGCTTCCAAAATTGAAACCGGGAGAACACCAAATTTTGGTCAGGGCTTATGATAAAGCCGGCAATTACGCCGAAGCGAATGAGACCGTTACGATTTCGCCGATTGCCGCTCCGGAAATCACCGAATATCCTTCTAATATTGTTTCTCCCGGCGAAAAATTGATAATAAGGGGCTGGTCATTGCCGGAGGCGACAATAGAAATTCACATGAATAAGCGCAGTAAAGAGTCAATAATATTCAATGCCGATGCCGATGAAAATGGAAACTGGGAGGCGATATATGAAAATATAATTCCTTCCGGCGCCTACGAGGTCTGGACAAAGCAAATTTTGGATACAGGGGCCGAAAGCTTGCAAGGCCAGTCGGTTTTTATCGGCGTAAATTCCTGGTTCTGGCGCGCCTTGCAGTGGTCTAAAAATATCGCAGGATTCATAGTCATAGCGCTGGTTTTCTTGGCAACTTTGGCGGCTGCCGCCTATTATTTTTGGCATCATTTCAGGATATGGCGGATAAAATTGCGCCGCGAAGTGCGTGAAGCCGAAACGGCAGCCAGCAAAGGATTCAAAAAACTGCGGAGTGAAATCAAAAGCGCCAAGCCATCGCGTAAAATTTTGAAGGACTTGTCGGAAATAGAAAAATCCGTTGAAAAAGAGATTAAAGATATTGAAAAAAAATAATCGGTTGATAATTTTAGGATTTAAGATTTAACCGATAGAGAATTGTTTTCTTGCCGCTTGTCTCCAAAAAGTAAAAATCAGAATTGCTTCTGTCAAAATAAAACGGCGGTTCAATATTTAGATAGAATTTAACAATATTGCGTTTACCGCCTTGATTATCTAATTCGGCGATGGCGAGATCACTTCCCGAAAACCAAATAATATGTTCTGAATCGCGAAACCAATCTAAAAGTTTTACCGGTTCTTCAAAAGACGCGATAAAATTAGGTGTTGTATTTTTTAGGTAATTGATAAAAATTTTGTTGTCGGAAACATAAATTTTTTTGTCTTTGTCCGGAGACAAAATCTCTTCTGACGAGGTTGCGATTTTAAATTTTCCGCCGGAAATTAATTTGCCAGAGAAATCATAAACCCTTGTCGTTTTAGCGTTGTCGTTTTTTACCTCGAATGTTTCCTTGCCAACCGTAAATTCCGAAATTGTTTGGAACGGGATTTCGGCAATTTTAATTGTTTTAAGTTGAAGCGGTAAAAGGATAATATTGTTTAACTCAGCAACGAGTCCGTCTTTAACTTCAATAACTTTATTCCAGGGATAATATCCCTCCTTATACACAAAAACATTATAGTTTCTTGGCAAAAGGCCGGCTGCCAGATAACTATAATTTAAAATTCCGCCGGTTGATTCTATATATTTGTCATTAATGTAAATTTTTGCGTCTGTGCTGGAAGTCTTAATAAAAATACCGCCGGTCTTAACTATTTTAAATGTGTGAAAATCAAAATTATAGCCCTGCGCATAAAAGGCGATAATCACGCTGGTTGCGAAAAAAAACAAAACAAATATCCAAAAAATAATCCTCCTAAATTGCTTTGACATAGTAAAATACTAATAACATATATTTTATAATTAGGCAAATTGCCTAATTTAATATTCTATCGTAAGATAATGACATTATGGCTGGATATTTTATTATAAACGGAGGGAAAAAATTGGAAGGTGAGGTTACTATCGGCAATGCTAAAAACGCGGCTTTGAAAATTTTGGCGGTTTCGCTTTTAACCCCTAAAGTTATAAAAATTCCGAATCTTCCGGAAATTGAGGATATGAACCGGATGAAAGAACTATTAATCGACCTGGGAGTCCGGATTTCACAAGATCGCTTTGATTCATCTAAATTAAGAAAAACCGATTTGGATTATAAAATAGCTGATCGTTTCCGAGCTTCAATTGTTTTAACCGGGCCGCTTTTAGCGCGGTTCGGTAAAGTTTCTTTTCCACATCCGGGCGGCTGTACTTTAGGAAAAAGGCCTATTAATTTTTTTATAGATGGATTTGAGGCACTCGGAGCAAACATCAAAAAATCTGGTCAAGTTTATACGATTAACGCTAAAAAGCTTATAGGCAATAAATTTGTATTCCCCAATGTCAGCGTGACCGGCACTGAAACTATGATGATGGCGGCAACGCTTGCTAAAGGCAAAACTGTTTTAAAAAATACCGCTTGCGAACCAGAAATAGAAAACCTGGCAAATTTCCTAAATTTACTCGGAGCTAAAATAACCGGCGCCGGCACTCCGGTAATTGAGATCACCGGTGTTGATAAACTTAATGGAGGGTCTTGGCAGGGCATTCCCGACAGGATTGACGCCGGCACTTTTGTAATCTTAGGAGTAGCAGCCAATGGTCATATTAAAGTTAAGAATTGTGAGCCAGAGCATTTAGAAGTTCTTTTGATTCTTTTGGAGCAAGCTGGCGCTAACCTTGAAATTGGAAGGGATTATGTTATAGTGAAGCCCGTTAAAAAACTTAGGGCATTAGACATAAAAACACGCGAATATCCGGGTTTAGCCACCGATCTTCAGGCGCCGTTTACGGTCCTTTTGACGCAGGCCGATGGCATTTCGCTGGTGCACGAGACGATTTATGACGGCCGTCTCTTTTACACGGATATTTTAAACCAAATGGGCGCCGATATTATTATGGCTGATCCGCATCGGGTAATTGTAAAAGGGCCAAGCCGGCTCCATGGCAAAAAAATCCATAGTCCGGACATCCGCGCCGGCATAGCCCTGGTAATTGCGGCGATTATCGCCAAAGGCCAAAGCACGGTTGATAATATTTATCAAATTGACAGAGGTTACGAAAAAATTGATGAACGTTTAAAGGCCTTGGGTGCAGACATAAAAAGAGTTGAAAATTAGCATGGGATTATTCACTAAAAAAATTGGCATAGATTTGGGAACTGTTAATACTTTGGTATTTATACCTGAAAAAGGCATAGTTTTGAATGAACCGACCGTTGTAGCGCTTTCAAGCGATACCAAAAATATTTTAGCCGTTGGCGCTGAAGCCCAAGCAATGCTTGGCCGAACGCCAGAAAATATTATCGCTAAAAAACCGATGCGTGACGGCGTTATCGCTGATTACCGGATTACCGAAGCAATGCTTAAATATTTTATCCAAAAAAGTTTGGGAAGATTCCAATTCATCAGGCCGGATGTTTTAGTTACAATTCCAAGCGGTTCAAGCTCAACCGAAAGAAGGGCGGTAATTGACGCTACGATTAATGCCGGCGCCAAAGCGGCCTATATTGTCAAAGAACCGGTTTTAGCGGCTATAGGCGCTAATATTCCCATAAATTCGGCCTCCGGTAATTTAATTATGAGTGTGGGCGGCGGCACTACCGAGGTGGCAGTCATATCTTTGGGCGGCATTGTGACGGCCCACTCAAGAAGAGTTGGCGGAAATAAATTAGACCAAGCAATAACGGATTATTTAAAACGCCGGCATAATTTAGCCATAGGTGAAAGAACGGCAGAAAAAATTAAGATAGAAATCGGTTCGGCTTTGCCCATTAAAGACGAACTTTTTACAGGGGTCAGGGGCCGCGATATTTTAACCGGCCTCCCCAGAAATGTAACAATCGGCACCAATGAACTCGTTGAGGCGATTTCCGAACGCCTAAAAGAAATTATCCAAGCGGTCAGATTGGTACTAGCCCAAACACCGCCGGAATTGTCAGCTGATATTATGGATAAGGGCATAATTTTGGCCGGCGGCACCGCTCTTTTACGAAATTTTGATGAATTAGTTGTTAAGGCAACGGGCGTTCCGGCTTATGTTGCCGAAGAACCACTTTTTTGTGTAGCCAAGGGAGCCGGCTTAGTTTTGGAAAATCTTGATATTTACAAGCGAAGTATTATGGCCCGCCGATAAATTATGTATCAGAAAACCACTGAATATTTAACTAAATGTATTGAAAACAACATATTATCCCATGCTTATATTTTTTATGGACCGGATGAAGATGGAAAAAAAGAAATAGCACATTGGTTTGCAAATAAAATTCTTGATAACAAAGATTTAAAATTCCATCCTGATTTATTTATCATTAAGCCGGAAGTAAGCGATGAAGTAATAATTAACAGCATTCGCCAGCTTAAGAAGTTTTTAAGCTTAAGTCCGTATTCCGCGGAACATAAAGCGGTAATAATAGAAAGCGGCGAAAAACTTAATTCCTATGCCCAAAACGCGCTTTTAAAAACATTTGAGGAAGCGCCGACCCATGCTGTTATCATTCTTTGCGCTAAAACAATTGATTCTATTTTAGAAACTATTGCCTCGCGAGGAATAAAAATACCCTTTTGGCGAATTACCGAGCAAACTATGGATAAAAAGATGGAGGATATTTTTGATAAACTAATTAAAAGCAACTTTTCAGAACGATATGGCCTGATTGAAAAATTAACTAACTATGAACCTTTATCGGTTTTTCGTGAATGGCTTAAATTTTTAAGAAATAAGTTCTTGGAAAACCCTGCTCCGAAAACTGCTAAAATTCTTGCTGAAAGCCAAAATATTTATTTTAAATTAAACGAAACAAATTATAACCCTAAATTTGCTTACGATGAATTATTCTTACGAACTTAAAAAGATAGAGGAAAATTTAAAGACCGAACTTTCCAGTTTACGGGTAGGACGGGCCACGCCGGCTTTGGTTGAAAATCTTTTGATAGATTGCTACGGAATAAAAACCCCCCTGAAACAATTGGCCTCAATATCGGCTCCAGAACCAAGAGTTTTAATTGTAGAACCGTGGGATAAAAACGCTTTGTCGGCTATTGAAAAAGCGATTTTAACTTCGGACTTAGGCCTGAATCCGATTGTTGATAAAAACCTTATTAGAATTAACATCCCGCAACTTACCGAAGAACGGCGGGAATCGTTAATTAAAATTGCCAATGCTAAACTGGAAGAAACTAAAATTAAAATCAGGGCTAAGCGGGATGAAGCGATGAAAGAAATCGGCGATTCGTTTGTTGCCAAGAAAATTACCGAAGACGAAAAATTCAAGACCAAAGAAAAAATCCAAGAAATGACCGGTGAAGCCAATGGAACTTCAGAAAACGCCTTTAAATTAAAAGAAGTGGAAATAAGGACTTCATGACCATATTAATTTTCATTGCGGTCTTGGCAATTTTAATTTTGGTCCATGAGTGGGGCCACTTTATTGCCGCGAAAAAAGCCGGTTTAACTGTTGAAGAATTCGGTTTTGGTTTTCCGCCCAGAATTTTTTCTTGGAAATCCGGTGAAACGGTTTATTCGCTAAATCTTTTGCCTTTAGGCGGTTTTGTTAAAATAATGGGAGAAGACGGAAGCGAAATTAAAAATTCAAAAAGTTTTTCTTCTAAGCCGGTTTGGATTAGAGGTCTGATTACTATAAATGGCGTAGCCATGAATTTTTTATTGGCAGTATTTCTTTTAATTATTGGATTTTATATCGGCCTGCCGCAGGGCTTGGACGAAAAAACCAAAAGTGTGGCAAAAAATATTCAAATTCAGGTTGTTGCCATAAATCATGCTTCTCCGGCAGAGCAAAACGGCATCAAACTTGGCGACTCCATTAAAAATTTTACTGAAATATCGGCATTGCAAGAATTTATTAATAAAAATAAAGGCAAAGAAATAATTTTGGAGGTCCAAAGAGGCCAAGAAATTTTAAAAATCAAAGCAATTCCAAGAATGAATCCGCCGGAAGGGGAGGGAGCGCTTGGCGTGGCATTGGTAAAAACCGGCATTGTCTCTTATCCCTGGTATCAAAGTATTTGGCTCGGCATTAAATCATCGTTTATGGTAACTTGGGAAATAATCAAAGGATTTGCCGGCCTCATTAAAAATCTCATAGTGAGCGGAAAAGTTCCCCAGGAGATCTCCGGGCCGGTGGGAATCGCAGTTTTAACCGGACAAGCTGCTAATTTGGGGTTTGTTTATCTTTTGCAATTAGTCGCTTTAATTTCCTTAAATTTGACCGTTTTAAATTTGTTACCGATTCCGGCGCTGGACGGCGGCCGCCTCCTTTTTTTGGGCATAGAAAAAATAAAGGGCTCAAAAGTCAATCCAAAAGTGGAGAACTGGATTCACTCCATCGGCCTTGCCTTGCTTTTGCTTTTAGCCGTTCTCATCACCTGGCGCGACATATTAAGGTTGAACTAAATTGCTGGAGCATATTATTTTAACTTTAAAAAACAATTTATATTTTTAACTTTTCCTCATTCGTAATTTCTGAACGATCGTTGTTGATTTCCGAAATTGAAAAAATAAAAAAACCCGCCGATGTTCTGGCAAGTTTTGCAAGAAAAGAGATTGGTAAAAGACAACTCCAAACCTACCAATCTCATTCACATGATAACACTTAAAGTTATTATTGTCAATATTTTCAGATTGACTAATTTATCGTAGAATATTAAGAGCTTAATCTAAACTTAAATAATATTAACATGCGACAATCACAACTTTTTGGAAAAACTTTGAGGGAAGCGCCTAAGGACGCCGAGGCCTTAAGCCATATTTACCTTGCGCGAGGCGGCTTTATCAGGCAATTATCGTCGGGCATTTTTAGCTTTTTGCCCTTGGGTTTTTTGGTTTTAAGAAATCTTAAACAGGTCATTCGGGAAGAACTTGGTAAAATCGGCGCCCAGGAAATGCTGATGCCGGTAATTCATCCGGCTGAAATCTGGAAAAAAACCGGGCGCTACCATGAAATAGGAAAAGAATTATGGCGGCTGAAATCGCAAGGCGGCCAGGACTTGGTGCTTTCAATGACTCACGAAGAATCAATGGCGGAAATCGCTTCAAAATATATTCAAAAACATGATGATTTGCCGCTGCTTCTAAACCAATTTCAGATAAAACTTCGCAATGAAGCCCGGCCCCGGGGAGGGCTCTTGCGGCTTCGGGAATTTATCATGCAAGACGCCTATTCTTTTGACCGAAGCGAAGTCGAACTCGAAAAAACATATAAAAAGGTTTTTGGCGCTTACCAAAATATTTTCAGGCGGCTAAATTTAAAAACGGTTCCAGTTAAAGCTGATCCGGGGATGATGGGCGGGTCGGATTCCCATGAATTTATGATGCCGGCCGAAATCGGCGAAGACAAACTAAAGGGCAAAAACGCTATTGAATTAGGGCATACGTTCAAACTTGGCTTGAAATATAGCAAGCCATTCAATATTTTTTTCCAAAATAAAACGGGTGATAAAAAATTAGCGGCAATGGGCTCATATGGCATCGGACTGGATAGATTAATGGCAGCAATTGTTGAGGCCCATCATGATGAAAGGGGTATTATTTGGCCGGAGGAAGCCGCGCCTTATAAATTCCATTTAATTGAACTAAAAAGTTCCAGAAAAGAGATTAAAAAACAAGCAGAAAAAATCTATAAAAATCTTGTTGAAAAAGGCATTGAAGTATTATACGATGACCGCGATGATAAAACCGCCGGAGAAAAATTTGCCGATGCGGATTTAATCGGAATTCCCGCAAGAATCGTAGTGAGTGAAAAAACATTGACAAATGATAGTGTTGAAATCAAGAAAAGAAATGAATTAAAAACAAATTTGATACAAATTCGTAAATTCGTAAAAAATTCGTAAATTCGTAATATATGCTTGATAAATTATTTAAATTATTTTCACGGGATATCGGAATCGATCTTGGCACGGCCAATACTTCGGTGTATGTAAAAGGCCGGGGAATCATTATTAATGAACCGTCTGTTGTTGCTATTAACAAAAAAACTGATCAGGTGTTAAGCGTTGGCGCTGAAGCGAAAAAAATGGTCGGCCGGACACCCGGCCATATTGTTGCGGTGCGACCGCTCATTGACGGCGTAATTTCCGACTTTGAAGTAACGGAACAGATGATTCGATATTTTTTCAACAAGGTTCACAATGATGCCTATCGGTTTTTAGTGCGGCCAAGGGTTGTTATCGGTATTCCTTCCGGCGTTACTGAAGTGGAACGCCGGGCGGTTGAAGACGCGGTAAGAAATGCCGGCGCCAGGGAAGTATACCTTGTTGAAGAACCTATGGCGGCGGCTATTGGAGCGCGCCTTCCGATTTCTGAAGCGGTAGGCAATATGATTGTCGATATCGGCGGCGGCACCACCGATATCGCCGTAATCTCATTAGGCGGCATTGTGGCCTCGCGCAATTTAAGAATTGCCGGAGATAAAATAAATGACGATATTATTCAATACGCCCGCGATAAATTCCAACTTCTGATCGGCGAAAGAACCGCCGAGGAAATAAAAATTTTAATTGGTTCGGTTTCGCCGCTTAATGAAAAACTAACCGCAACGGTTAAGGGACGCGACTTGATAAGCGGTCTTCCAAAAGAAGTGATAATCAGCGACGTTGAAGTGAGCGAAGCCATTGCGCCTTCAATTAATGCTATTATTTCGGAAATAAAAGATGTTGTAGAAGAAACGCCGCCGGAACTTGTTGCCGATTTAATAACCCGAGGCATTCACTTGGCTGGCGGCGGCAGTTTACTCCGCGGCCTTCCGGAATTAGTCCAAGAAGCCACTGGCATTCCGACGCGCCTCGCCGAAGATCCGTTGACAGCCGTAGTCCGCGGCTGCGGCATTATTCTTGAAGATGTTGAATCGCTCAAAGAAATCTTGATTCATGAACAAGAATAGTTTAGCGGTATTTTTTCTTTTGTTGTTATTAAGCGTAGGCATTATAATTTTTGACCAAGGCCTTATTGTCTTATCAATTGGCCACTATCTTGGTGAGATCCTGAAGCCGTTTGAAAGCGCCATAAGCAATATCAGGAATTTTCTGTTTTTTTGGCAAGACGCATTTCTAAATATCAAAACACTAAAAGAATCTAACATTAAACTGGCATCGGAAAATTTGGAACTTTATGGCAAATTAAAAAACCTGTCTTTACTTGAAGAAGAAAATTCATCCTTAAAAGAGCAACTCAATCTATCAAATAGGGGTTTTGACGTAAAACTTGCCAAAATTATTAGCCGCGACTACCAAAATGATCGCGCTTTTATTATAGATAAAGGAACAAATGACAGCGTAGCCAACGGTATGGCCGTAATTTCTAAAGGCGATACAGTCATCGGCCGAATTGTTGATGCGGGCTATAATACTTCAAAAGTCCAAACAATTTTAGATACTCAAACAAGAATCGCGGCTGTAACTTTGAACAGCCGCGTTTTTGGTTTGGCTCATGGGTTGGGTTCAGATATTGTGTTTGACCTTGTTGCTAAGAATAAAAATCCAGAAAAAGGCGAATTAGTGGTCTCTTCGGGGACTGATGAGATTTGGCCCCGAGGCCTTATAATTGGAAAAATTGGGAAGATAAAACCAATGGGCAATCAGGTTTTTAATTCTGCCGCCATTGAGGCGCTTGTTAATATAAAAGAATTAATGGATGTTTTTGTTATAACATCTATGTAGATTGGTTGAACTAAATTGCTGGAGCATATTATTTCAACCTTTTATTCTAACGCAATTCCCAAACGATCGTTGTTGATTTCCGAAATTGAAAAACAAGAAATTAAAAACAAAAAAACTGCCGGGACGCCTCGCATTTACGAGTTTCTAATGCGATTTGTCTCGGCAGTAGTTTCTAGAGTGTCCACTCTTCTGGGAGCGGACTATCGAGCTTGGCTACGAATCCGACGCTGTCGGCACCCCGGTGGCTGGGGTTGAAGACAACCTCCCATTGCCACTCGTTGAGCACAGCGGCTGCTTCCATGGGATCAACGAAGGGAGGGCGGCCGGGATAGCTCATCTGTATCTCGCTCGGAATTAGGAATCTCCCAAACATCCGAACGTTACGTGGTTCGTCTCTCCCGTGCCCATACTTGGTAGTTGCTCCCATGAGCATTACCTGGAAGGGCAACTTGAACTCCCGCTCGTGGCCGAGAAGCTTTATGCCTGCTTCGAACGGCCTGACAGTGAGCTCGATTTCGAAACGGTTACCATGCTTCTCAAGCATGTGCACCCATCCCGATACGAGAAGGAAAGGACCCGGACAATTCGTGATAAGAAAGTGCATTGTCTCCTGGTAGATTGCCATAACGGCACCTCCTTCTTCGGAGTTTCTGCCTGTGTTGGCCCAGACAGATAAGGCCCTTACTGGGAGCATAACGCTCCTAGCGACCTGCTCTAGCAGGAATTATTCAGAGTATATCATATTTATTATTATTTGTCAATATTTTCAGATTGATAAACTTATTGTAAAATATAAGAGTTTAGTCTCAACAAATGATAAAACAATTTAAAAAATTTTTTCTCCTGTTAGGAATATTTTTTTTCCTGCTCATTATAAGTTTTCAACAATCATTCCTTAATCCTTCATATGCCGGTTTTAATTTTATTTTGATATTAATTATATTTCTAGCAATCGTGCGAGCTAGTAATGAAGCGATGATATTTGCGTGGTTATGCGGCATTTTTGCTGGCATTAGTCATTTTTCAGGGCCCGGAATGTTCAGTTTAATATTGCTCATTACAACGGCATTTTTAATTATGATTCGTAAAACCGCGTTTTTCACATTAAAGATTGAAAATATTATTTTATTAAGTGTCATCGCTGTATTTTTACAGCGATTTCTAATTTGGGTTGTTCTTGATGTTTCGCCAGCTTTGAATTGGGCTGGATTTGCCGCAGAATTAATAATTACCCCGTTAATTCTTGTATTAATTTTCAATATCAAAAGAATAAAAAATCTAAAACAAGTTAATGCCTAAAAAATATCCGACTGAAATCCAGCCGGAAGAAATCCTTCTTGACAAAAAAGCAGCAGCTAAACTTGAAATTCCTGTGAAAAAAAATGGGTTTTTTTTCACTTTTTCAATTGCTATTTTAATTTTAGCGGCAATTTTATTGCGAACCTTCTGGCTCCAAATCTTAAGGGGAGATTATTATTCAGAAAGATCTAGCAAAAATACGATACGTTTATACCAAAACCGGCCAATCAGAGGCATTGTTTATGACCGTAATAATAAGGCATTTACTGAAAATATTCCTGATTTTAATCTGTTAATTATTCCAGCCGACCTGCCAAAAAATTCTTCAGAACTTCAAAAGTGGATCAAAAATTTTTCAGAATTTTTGAAAAAAGATGAGACCGAAATTTCTGACTTTGTAAAAAAACTCAATAAGTCATCAACCGAGCCGGTTTCTTTTGATGTAGATTTAAATCACGATGCCTTGATTTTGCTTGAAACCCAATTACCCAATTTGCCGGCAGTTTTTATCAGCAAAGAAACAAAACGAACTTATACAGACGGCGACTACTTTGCTCATCTTGTCGGTTATCTTGGGAAAGTATCAAGCGAAGACCTTAAAACCAACCCTTCGTTTTCATTACGGGATTTTATTGGCAAGGACGGTTTAGAAGCCCAATATGAAGAGGATTTGCGCGGCATCCCCGGACAAATTGCGGTTTTTGTAAATTCCGATAATACAGTATTAAACACGCTTATTGCTAAAGAACCTTTAGCCGGAAATAATTTGATTTTAAGCGTTGACGGCAATCTTCAAAAACTTTTGACTGATGCTTTGCATGAAAAAATGGCCCAGACTAATTCGTCTGGTTCGGCTGCTGTGGTTTTAGATGTTAAATCCGGAGAAATCCTCGCTTTGGTTAGTTTACCCAGTTTTGACAACAATCTTTTTAGCAAAAGCTTAAGCAGTAAAATATATCAGCAATTTGTTAATGACAAAACTCGGCCATTTTTTAACCGGGCGATTGCCGGCGCCTATCCTTCCGGTTCAACAATTAAACCTTTTGTAGCTTCTGCCGCCTTGGCCGAAAATATAATCTCGCCCGATTACAAAGTTGATGATACTTTAGGATATATCACGGTTCCTAACCAATATAATCCGGATATAATTTATACTTATCATGATTGGAAAGCGCACGGATTTGTTAATATGAGACAAGCCTTAGCGGTATCGGCCAATGTTTATTTCTACACTATCGGCGGCGGCTATAAAAATATTATGGGACTTGGCATTAATCGGATTGAAAAATATCTGAAACTTTTTGGATTTGGTTCTGATTTAGGTATTGATTTACCCGGAGAAAGCAGCGGCCTTGTGCCAAACCCGGCTTGGAAAAAAGCGGTGAAAAAAGAGGACTGGTTTACCGGCGATACCTACAATGTTTCCATCGGCCAAGGCGACATTTTGGTTACACCGCTTCAAATGGCTTCTGGAATTGCTGCTATTGGTAATGGCGGCACTCTTTGGCGACCAAAAATTGTCTCAAAAATCACCGATCTTGATGGTAAGATTGTTAAAGAATTCAAACCGGAAACGATAAGGAGTTTAATTATTAATGATGAAAAATTAAAGATAGTTCGCGAAGGCATGCGAGGCGCTGTGACCAATGGTTCGGCTTGGCTTTTAAACGATTTGCCAATTAAGGTTGCAGGCAAAACGGGTACTGCCCAGGTAACCAATACCTTTAGGAAAACCAATGCTTGGTTTACCGGTTTTGCTCCTTATGATAATCCGGAAATTGCTTTAGCAATTATTATTGAAGGCGCTGGAGAAGGTTCAACGGCGGCAGTTCCGATAGCTAAACAGATTTTTGAATGGTACTATAATCAAAATTATGATAAACTAAAATAGTAATTTAATATATGGCGCAACAAACATATTTAAGCCCTGAGGGCATTGAGACGCTTAACAAAGAGCTTAAAAAATTAAAAACCAAAAAACGACAGGAAATCGCCAAACGTATCCAGGAAGCCAAAGAATTGGGCGACCTTTCTGAAAATGCGGCCTATTTTGAGGCAAAAGACGCCCAGTCACTTAATGAAGTGCGAATAGCCGAACTGGAAGATCTGTTAAAGACGGCTGTTGTAATTGAGGCGCCAACGGAAGAAGATATTGTTCACATTGGCTCAACTGTTGAGGTAAAATCCGGCAACAACACGGAAGTTTTTACTATTGTCGGATCAGCTGAAGCCAGACCGCTGGAGGGAAAAATTTCAAATGAGTCCCCACTAGGCCGCGCTTTTTTAAATAAAAGAGTAGGGGATGAATTTGAAGTTAAAATTCCCGCTGGAATTGCTAAATATAAAATTATAAAAATTGAGAAATAACGCTCATGCCCACCCTTGAGGAATTGCGTCAGACTAGGATAGAAAAACTTAAATCAATTAAAACTGCCGGTGAAAATCCTTATCCGCCAAAAGTTAGGCGAGAGCATTCTGTTGAGACAATTTTAAAAAAATTTTGGATTTGGTCTTTTGGTCAAAAAAATGTTTTTTTGGCCGGGAGAATAAAAACCATCAGAGTCCACAGTAAAGCTGCATTTTTTGACCTTGAAGATGGCACTGGAAAAATCCAGTGTTTTGCCAATCCCGCCGATTTAAAAGATTTTGACATCGGCGATTTTACTGAGATTAGAGGTAAATTGTTTAAAACAAAAAAGGGAGAAAAAACTGTCAGGGTAAATAAAATAAAAATGATTGCCAAGGCCTTAAGACCGCTTCCCGAAAAATGGCACGGCCTTACGGATATTGAAGAAAGATACCGTAAACGTTATTTAGATCTTTTGATGAACCCTAAA
>Ga0315288_10006102_pt1 | contig 15267 bp, 13 predicted proteins | sample YL17G11_20_MG_FD_203454 | JGI IMG/M metagenome (GOLD analysis project Ga0315288, IMG submission 203454) | Sediment microbial communities from Yellowstone Lake, YNP, Wyoming, USA - YL17G11_20 | ecosystem: Environmental > Aquatic > Freshwater > Lake > Sediment | place: USA: Wyoming | collected...
GTTGCGGCCGAGCTGGTGAAGGCCGGCGCCCAGCCCCAGCCGATCGCCCGCCGGATCTACGAAAGGCGGTCCATCGCCGCCACTCATCTGCTCGGGGTCGCCCTCTCCCGCCTGTCCTCAGAACTCGACGGGCACGTCGTCACCGCGACACTGACGCGACAGGATTTCCTGGAGACAGGCGCCGCGCCCAGCGACACCGAGGGTATCATTGGTCATCTCAGAGCGATCGGGGGGCCGCGTGTCGCTCTCCTGTTCGTCCAACCGGATCACGATGGCGTGCGCGTCAGCCTTCGCTCCGACGGCAGCGTTGACGTCAGCGAGATCGCCCTCCAGTTCGGCGGCGGGGGACACGCGATGGCCGCCGGCTGCACGGTAGCAGGCACAGCCGACGAGGTGAGGAAGCGCATCCTCGCCGCCCTTGCTGGCGCGCTGCCGACCACGGAGACCGGCCGTGACGCCTGACGGTTTCCTCAACCTGCTCAAGCCCCCGGGCATGACCTCCCACGACGTCGTCGCCTGGGCGAGATCGCGGCTCGGAATCGCGCGCATCGGCCACCTGGGGACCCTCGACCCGGCCGCGGCCGGGGTGCTGCCGCTTTCCTTGGGCAAGGCGACCCGGCTGTTCGACTACGCCTCCGGCCCGGACAAGGCCTATTGCGCCGAGATCGCCTTCGGGCTCCAGACCGACACGCTCGATGCGGAAGGCGCGGTCATCGCCTGCAGCGACGCGAGCGGCCTCACCGAAAGCGCGCTTCGCGCGCTGCTGCCGCAGTTCATGGGCGAGATCGAGCAGATCCCTCCCGCTTTCTCCTCGGTGAGTGTCGGCGGCCGGCGGCTGTACGAAAGCGCAAGGGCAGGCACGCAGGTGGTAGGCGCCCCACGCCGCGTCACTATCACGCAACTGGACCTCGTGGATTTCACGCCTGGCAGTCGGGCGTACGCTCTCGTGGACATCGTCTGCACCGGCGGCACTTACATCAGGGCGCTCGCCGATGACCTCGGTCGCGCCGCCGGCTGCGGCGCCTGCCTCGGCTTCCTGGTGCGCACGCGCGCCGGTCGGTTTGACCTCGCGCAGTCCCACACCCTGGAGGAGGTGGTCGAGCGTCTCGGCTCCGGATCCGTGGAGGACCTCATCCTCTTGCCGGACTGGCCTCTCGGCGCTCTACCGGAGGTGGTTCTCACCGACCTCGAGGCGCTCGCCTTCGTCCGCGGCAAGAGGGTCCCGGCTGCGGCGGAGCCTGCGCGCCAGGTTCGAGCCTACGGCCCCGGCGCGCTGTTCCTCGGCCTGGGCGAGATCGCCGATGAAGGCGTTCTCCAGCCGCGGGTCGTCCTGCGCTCGGAGCAGGAGCTGCCGAGATGAGGGTTCAGTGGGGCATTGACAAGAGCGTCGCTCGACCCTCTTGCCTTGCGCTCGGGGTGTTCGACGGCGTCCACCTCGGTCACCGTAAGGTCATCGCCAGCGCCGTCAGACAAGCGCGATCGAACGGGGCAGTTCCCGCGGTGCTCACCTTCGAGCCACATCCGGCGGCGGTGGTTAGTGCCGCCGGCGCGCCGCCGCTGTTGACCACCACCGGGGAGAAGCTCGCCCTCCTCAGAGAACTGGGGGTGAAGCTCGTCGTGGTGGCGCGGTTCGACCGTGGCCTGGCGAAGATGATCCCGGAGGATTTCGTCGCGGAGGTACTGGTGCGGCGGCTGCGCGCCCGGTGCGTCGTGGTAGGTGCAGACTGGCGCTTCGGATCGGGCGGGAGCGGAACCGCCGCGCTCCTCAAGCGGTTGTCCCCACGCCAAGGCTGTGGCGTCACCGTCGTCCCGGCAGTGATCGCAAAAGGCGAGCCGGTCAGCAGCACGTGGATCCGCAAGCTCCTCCTGAGCGGCAAGATTGGGGAGGCAAACGGGCTGCTGGGGCGACCGTATGGCGTCCACGGCCGCGTCGTCCGCGGTGATGGCCTCGGCCGCAGGCTGGGCTTCCCCACCGCCAACCTCCAGCTACCACCCGAGAAGCTCATCCCCGCCGACGGCGTCTACGCCTGTTGGGCAGGTGCCCGCTCCCGCCACGGAAAGCGCTCGGCAAGGGTATGGCCGGCGGTCGCATACATCGGCACCCGGCCGACTGTCGAATTCGACGGCGCCCGACGGGTGGAGGTGCATCTGCTGGAGCGGCGCGGACCGGTGGGAGCCCCTGGTGCCTCGCTGAGGGCGGAACTCGTGTCTCGCCTACGCCGGGACCGCAGATTCACCTCCCTTGGCGCCCTTGTCGCCCAGATGCGAGCCGATTCCGCTAAGGCGCGTGTAGTGCTTGGCGCTTTACAGGAGGCCTGAGGATGTGGTATCGTGGCCTGCTGGCCCGGGCTCGCGCCTGGGCCCGTGAGCGATAGGACGTGCCCGAAAGGAGCAGCCGTGCCGCTGGTCAAGGAGCTGAAGCAAGGGATCGTCGTGGAGAACCGCATTCACCCCAGTGATACCGGGTCTCCCGAGGTTCAGGTGGCGCTTCTCACCGCCCGCATCAACCAATTGCAGGGGCACCTGCAGGAGCACAAGAAAGACCACCACTCCCGCCGGGGTATGCTGGTCATGATCGGGCGGCGCCAGCGGCTGCTCGACTATCTCAGCACGGCCGACATCGAACGCTACCGAACGCTCGTGGCGAAGCTCGGCCTTCGCGACAAGACCAAGACGCGGCGGCTATAGGGAATCGCCGCGCTTCGGCCCGCCTCAGGCTGGCCGGCGCGGATAACCGGCAGGAGTTCTACTCCTGCCCAACATAGTGGTGGGAGCCAAGCTCCTGCCCAACAGGGAAAGGCGCTTGACGTCAGGCGGGCCCGGCCTTCTTCGCGGGAACGATCCTGAACCCGTGTGTGCCGTTGTTGGCCTTCGCAAATGCGATGGCGGGCCGGCAGACACAGGTGTGGCGAGGTCTTCACCGACCGCCATCCCGGTCGCTCTGCGACCTAGGGAGCAGGAGGTGTTCCTACCGGGGAAGTGCCGAGAACGCTCAGGCGGCCTTGAGCCGTTTCCCGGATAGGATGCCAAGTGGCGCAAGAAAGCTGTGACCTCGGCGGCAGGCCCATCTCCATCGAGACGGGGACCCTTGCCAAGCAAGCCGATGGGTCGGTGTGTGTTCGTCTGGGGGATACTATCGTTCTCGTGGCCGTCGCCATGGCGGCCCCGCGTGAGGGCGTTAACTTCTTCCCCCTTCTGGTTGACTTCGAAGAGAGGATGTACGCCGCCGGCAAGATTCCCGGCGTTCGCTACATCCGCCGAGAGGGGCGCCCGAGCGAGGGAGCAATCCTCTCCGCGCGGCGGACAGACCGGTGCATCCGACCGCTTTTCCCCAAAGGCTTCAACAAAGATATCCAGGTGGTCGCGACCGTCCTCTCGGCCGACCTCGAGAATGCGGCCGACGTTCTCGCCATGATCGGCGCCTCGGCCGCGCTCTGCGTGTCGTCAGTGCCCTTCCTCGGCCCCGTCGGTTCGGTTCGCGTCGGCCGGACGGACGGCAGCTTCGTCCTCAACCCCACCTATGTCGAGCGCGATACCAGCGACCTCGACCTGATCGTCGCCGTCACTTCCGACGGGCTTATCATGCTCGAGGGCATGGCCGACCAGCTCCCAGAGGCAACTGTTGCCGAGGCCATCGAGTTCGCACTCCCCTACGCGCAGGACATGGTCGAGACGCAGCGCCGCTTGGCGGCGGCCGCAGGCAAGCCGAAGATCGAGTTCGCGCCCCTCACCATCGGCGACGACGTGCGCACCTCCGTCAGTCGCTTCTCCGCGGTCATCCGCAGCGCCATCCAGGACCCGGACAAGAAAGCGCGGGAGAACGCCACCGCCAAGGTGCTGGAGCAGCTTCAGACCGACCTGGCGGAGGAGTTCCCGGAGCGCCTGGCCGAAGTGCGAGCCGCGGTTGAGGAGCAGACCGAGGCGGAGCTGCGAGCGCTGATCCTGGACGGGGGCAGAAGGCCCGATGGGCGGGGAGCCGAGGATATCCGCTCGCTTTCGTGTGAGGTCGGGCTGCTGCCTCGCGCCCACGGATCGGCCCTTTTCACCCGCGGACAGACGCAGGTCATGTCCGTCGTGACACTGGGCGGGGTGGGTGACGAGCAGTTGATTGACGACCTGGGCGTGGTCGAGTCGAAGCGGTTCATGCACCACTACAACTTCCCAGCCTACAGCGTCGGCGAGGTGCGCCCAATGCGAGGGCCGAGCCGGCGCGACCTCGGGCACGGATCGCTGGTCGAGCACGCGCTCTTGCCCCTTCTGCCGGACGAAGAGGCCTTCCCGTACACCGTGCGCGTGGTCTCCGAGGTGCTGGAGAGCAACGGGTCCAGCTCCATGGCGAGCGTCTGCGGCAGCAGCCTCGCGCTCATGGACGCGGGTGTCCCCATCCGCGACGCCATCGCAGGCATCTCGATCGGCATGATCACTGACGGGAAACGGCGCCAGTTGCTTACCGACATCCAGGGGGTCGAAGACTTCAACGGGGACATGGACTTCAAGATCGCGGGCACGCGGGAGGGCATCACCGCGGTCCAGCTCGACACCAAGCTATCCGGCCTCTCGACGGACATCGTAAGAGAGGCGCTCGACCAGGCCAAGCGCGCCCGCACTGCGCTCCTCGACAGCATGGGCTCGACTATGGCAGCGCCGCGGCCGGAGCTCGCGCCGCACGCGCCGCGCGTCTTCACTCTCCGGATAGACCCGGAGAAGATCGGCGATGTCATCGGCCCCGGCGGCAAGATGATCCGCAAGCTCGAGGCCGATTTCCTCTGCAAGATAGATATCGAGCAGGACGGCCGCGTCTTCATCGCTGCCCCCGACCAGCTCTCTGGCGAACGCGCGCTGAGTGCCGTGCAAGACCTGACCCGCGAGGTGAAAGTGGGCGAAATCTACACCGGGAAGGTCGTCCGCATCGCTCCTTTCGGCGCGTTCATCGAGCTGCTCCCTGGCCGCGACGGGCTGCTGCACATCTCCCAGATCGCTCCCGAGCGGATCGAGCGAGTCGAGGATGTCCTCAACATGGGCGATGAGGTGGAGGTGCGCGTCATCGAGATAGATCCGCAGGGCAAGGTCCGCCTCAGCCGCAAGGATCTTCTCCCCGGTGGCGAAGGGACCAGCGGCGGCTCCGGGCGACGCGAGCCTAGCCGCGGCGGGCGCAGCGGCGACGGCGGCCGACCACGCGGAGGCCGCGACCGGCGGTGACCTTTGGCCCCGGCCCGCCGCCGGGGCCTCTTTCTCATGTCGCAGGATGCGCCAGGAGTTCTCCGTGCCAGGTAGCCGCTCGGCGCCAAATGCCAGGAAGACAGTCTTGCCTAACGGCGTGCGCGTCGTCACCGAACGACTCGAGCACGTGGACTCGGCTTCTCTCAGCATCTGCTCTCTCACCGGATCGCGCAGCGACCCGCCCGGATGCGAGGGCATCGCCCACTTCCTCGAGCACATGTTCTTCAAGGGAACCGCCTCTCGCACCGCCCGTCAGATCGCCGAGGCGGCCGACGACATCGGGGGCAATGCCAATGGCGTCACCGACCGGGAGGAGCTGCATCTCTACGCGCGCACCACGCACGATCAGGCCGAGGTCGCGCTGGAGCTCCTGTTCGACCTGCTCCTCAACTCAACGTGCACGCAGGAGGACATCTCGCGCGAGCGCGAGGTGGTATCACAAGAGATCGCCCAGGTTCAGGACGCCCCCGAGGACTGGATGCACGAGATGGTGCCGCCCACCGTGTGGCCAGACCACCCGCTCGGGCGCCCGCTCATGGGCACGAGCGAGACAGTTGCGGCCATCGGCAGCGATTCGATGCGGCGGTTCCTGACCGAGGAGGTATACGTCCCCGATCGCTTGCTCGTCGCCGCCGCCGGTCGGGTCGAGCATGACCGGTTCGTCGAGCTGACCGCCAGACTGGCCGGGGATCTGCGCGCCGGTCCGCCGCGAGCGACCCAGCCGGCTCCGCGTTTCAACAGCGACAGGCTGTTCATCCCTCAGAACGGGCAGCAGGTCCACTTCTGCCGCGTCTCACCCGGCATCCCGCGGACACACGAGACGCGCCACGCGTTCGCTGTGCTCGACACTGTCCTGGGCGGCGGCAGCAGCTCCCGGCTCTTCCAGGAGATACGCGAGAACCGCGGCCTCGCCTATGACGTGAGCTCCTACTTGCAGAGCTACCGCGACAGCGGGCTGTTCGTCATCACGGGTGGCGCGGCGCCGTCGAAGTTCCAGCTTGTCCTCGACCTGGTGGACCAGGAGATAGCGCGGCTGCGGGCCGAGGGGCCGTCGGCCGAAGAACTGGCGCGGGCGAAGGTGCAGATCAAGGTATCGCTCGCGCTCGCCGCCGAGAGCACGGGGTACAGGATGTACCACCTCATGACCTCGGAGGCCTACTGGGGGGAGGTGCTTCCCTTCGCCGAGATCGCCGCGGGCATAGACCGCGTAACCGTGGAAGACGTGCACGAGCTAAGCCAGCAGGCGCTGGCGCCCGATGGATGCGCCGTCGTTGCGATCGGGCCGCTGGACGGGGAGGGAGGCGAAGATGGCTGAGATCCGCGTGCTTGTGGTGGGCGCCGCCGGACGCATGGGATCGGAGGTCGTGCGCGCGATCAGCAAGGCCGATGATATGACCCTCGTCGGCGCGGTTGACCGCAATCGGGTAGGGGAGGACGCGGGCGCAGTCGCGGGCATTCCTACCGTGGGTGTCAGCATCACCGCTTCGCTCTCTGCCGCGATCCCCGCCTCATCGCCCGACGTCGTGGTTGACTTCACCGTTCCCGCCTCCGTCGCCGCCAACGTCAAGACGGCCCTGAAGGCCGGCGTTGCCTGCGTCGTCGGCGCCACGGGCATGACTGAGGAGAACCTGTCGGAGATCGCCGCGCTCTGCGAGGAGCGCAAGACGCCGACCTTCGTCGCGCCCAACTTCGCCATCGGCGCGGTGCTCATGATGCAGTTCGCAGCCCAGGCCGCTCCGCACTTCGAGGCCGCCGAGATCATCGAGCTTCACCACGCCGGAAAGCTAGACGCCCCCTCCGGCACCGCCCTCCGCACCGCCAAGCTTATGCAAGCGGCGACGGGCTGTAGGGCGGGGTCACCGAACCCCGCCGAACCGAGGGCGCAGGGCGACGCAGGCGCCTCCCCCTCCCGCGGCCAAACCGAAGGCCGCATCCACCTCCACTCCGTCCGCCTCCCCGGCCTCGTCGCTCACCAGGAGGTCATCTTCGGCGGCCTCGGCGAGACCCTCACCCTCCGCCACGACTCGACCTCCCGCGAATGCTTCATGCCCGGCGTCCTCCTCGCCATCCGCAGAGTCCGCGACCTTAAGGGCCTGGTGGTGGGGTTGGAGGAGCTGCTGTAGGCCTGCCGTGATCGAGATTGAAGGCGCGGGGTGGCCCGGCCGCGCGGGTCCGAGAAAAAGGCGCTTGGCAGGAGGGGAAGAGGCCGACGGCGAAGGAGGAGCAGAGCGGGACGCTCGCCTCGCCTCGCCTCGCATTGAGTGTTCCTGGTTGAGAGGGGACGGGCACCCCCGGCGGCATTCCTCCGCAAAAGGAGGCGCGGGAGATGAACGCGCCATCGCGGGCGGGACGGGCTGTTTCGCTGCTGTCGCTGGTGTTCGCGTGGGCATGTCTGGCGATCCTCGGCCTACCCAAGACAGCTCAGGCCGAAGCCGTTGGAGACCTCTGGCGCGGCAGCGGCTTCAACTATCCCCGGTCCGTCTCCGTCAACCCCACCGACGGGTCGTGCTGGGTAGACGATACCGGCGCGTCGAATGCCGGGGGCGCCTACCTCTTTGACGGCACAACCGGCGGCTAAGCTGCGGAGAAGATCATGCCGGAGAAAGGATGCCTGATGTCCAACTTCGCTCAGACCACCAGTTGCCCCAATAACGCTTGCTCTCTAGTGCTCCTATTCCTCGCCTGCGCGGCGCTGCTGTTGGGGGCCGCGGGAGGGGCGAGCGCCTTTCCGCCGCCCGGCACCGCCTCCGACCTGACGCTCGCCTGGGGCTACAACGGCGACGGGCAGTGCACCGTGCCGGCGCAGGCCCAGTCCGGCATCGTCGCCATCGCCGCCGGCTATATGTACAGCCTGGCGCTGACTTCCGGCGGCGAGGTGCTCGCCTGGGGCAACAACGACTTCGGGCAGTGCACCGTGCCGGCGCCGGCCCAGTCCGGCATCACGGGCATCGCGGCCGGAGGCTACCACAGCCTGGCGCTGACCTCCGGCGGCGAGGTGCTGGCCTGGGGCAACAACGGCGACGGGGAGTGCACCGTGCCGGCGCAGGCGCAGTCCGGCATCGTCGCCATCGCGGCCGGGATGTTCCACAGCCTGGCGCTGACCTCCGGCGGCGAGGTGCTCGCCTGGGGCTACAACGGCGACGGGGAGTGCACCGTGCCGGCGCAGGCCCAGTCCGGCATCGTCGCCATCGCGGCCGGCTTTCAGCACAGCCTGGCGCTGACCTCCGGCGGCGAGGTGCTCGCCTGGGGCTTGAACGCCAACGGGCAGTGCACCGTGCCGGCGCCGGCCCAGTCCGGCATCGTCGCCATCGCGGCCGGGGGCACCCACAGCCTGGCGCTGACCTCCGGCGGCCAGGTGCTAGCCTGGGGCAACAACGGCTCCGGGCAGTGCACCGTGCCGGCGCCGGCCCAGTCCGGCATCGTCGCCATCGCGGCCGGGAGTTGCCACAGCCTGGCGCTGACCTCCGGCGGCGAGGTGCTTGCCTGGGGCTTGAACGCCAACGGGCAGTGCACCGTGCCGGTGCAGGCCCAGTCCGGCATCTTCGCCATCGCGGCCGGCTACCACAGCCTGGCGCTCCATGTTGCGGACACAGTGTCGGTATCGCTCAGTCCACCCTCTCCGGCGACAGTGGCCTCCGGCGGCACCACCAGCCTCTCGGCCTCGGCCACCGACGTCTGGGACCACAGCCTCACCTGGTCCTGGGAGGACGGCGGAGCAGGCGGCCTGTTCTCACCGCCGGACTCGGCCGCGCCGACCTACACCGCCCTGGGCAACACCAGCGACAGCGATGTGATCATCTCGCTCTCGGCAACGGCCACCTGCACCGAGGGGGCGAGCGACACGGAGACAACGACCCTCACGGTGCAGCCGGTGGAGCACACCTTCTCCGTCACCGCGAACCCTCCGAATCCGGCCACCGTCCCCTCCGGTGGCGCAACCGCTCTCTCCGCCACCTTCTCCGACAGTCGCCCCGCCCACTCCGTCGCCTCCTGGTCCTGGGAGGATGGCGGCGCAGGCGGCGGCTTCTCTCCTTCGGCGAACGAGCAGAGCCCAACCTACACCGCGCCGCCCAACACCACTGACTCCGACATCGGCGTGAATCTCACAGTCAGCGCCACCTGTGATGGGCCGGACCCGTTGAGCGACAGCGACTCCACCACCCTCACCGTCCAACCGGTGGAGCATGCCCTGGAGGTATTGGCCTCGGCCGACCCAATGACGGTGGCCTCCGGCGGCAGCACCTCGCTGACCGCGAACTTCTCCGACAGTCGCAGCGCTCACATCATCGCCGCCTGGTCCTGGGATGACGGAGGCGCGGGCGGAACGTTTAATCCTTCTGGCACTGTATGGAACCCCAGCTACACCGCGCCGGAGAATACAGGGGAGACGGACCTGTTGGTAACGCTGACGGTGACGGGGATCTGTAACGGGCCGGGAATGCTGAGCGACAGCGACGTGGTGAATCTGACGGTGCAGCCAGTGCCGACCTATCCTGCCCCCGGAGTGCTGCTGGAGGTTCACCCCAACGAGCGGGCGCCGGGAGTGGGCACGACCCAGTACATCGGCAAGTCTCCGTGGACCCAGCCGACCAACGCACCTGCCGGCAGCTACTGGTGGAAGAAGTACGAGTTCGCCGCCCACGGGCCGCTGTGGGTTCAGGCCTGCGCGCAGAACTGGGACAAGACCCAGAAGGGCTATGGAGACCACGATGACACGAAGCTGCAAGTCAACGGCATCGCTCCGACTGACTACGACGGCATCCAGAGCGGGACCGGCTCGTGGCAGTGGACGGGAGGGATGGAGAGCGGCAAGCGTGTGACCCTGCGCTTCCTGGTGCCGTGCACGCCTGGCAAGCAAGTGCTCTGGATCGGCGCAGACGAGAGCCCGGCGCTGTGGTGGCTGAAGGTGATTGATCTGGAGCCGGGGGTGCTTGAGGCGTTCTAGCGGCTGGAGCGTCTCCCAACGACAGACGCGCGCATCGCGGCCCCTCGCGGGGCCGCGATGTCGGTTTCTATGACCGATGGCGGCGGGGATGCCCGCCAGAGGCGCGTGAACTCCAACATCCCCGCCCTACAAGCTACTTCGGCTCGATCATGAGCCGAATCGCGGTCCGCTCTTGACCGTCAACGATGATATCCGCGAAGGCCGGCCGGCAGATGAGGTCAACCCCCGATGGGGCCATGAAACCGCGCGCGATGGCGAGGGCCTTGATGGCCTGGTTCAGTGCCCCCGCGCCGATCGTCTGAATCTCGGCAGCGCCCTTCTCGCGCACGACTCCCGCAAGCGCGCCCGCGACGGCGTTCGGATTCGACTTCGTCGAGACCCGTAGGACCTCCATTGGCGAAGTCCTCCTGCGACTGCTGTATTGAACCTAACTCGCCAGACTGACTGCGAATGGCCCCGCTCCGGGCCTAGCCTATCTTCCTGCTTCGATCACTTCTACCACACGCTCGATCGAGCGTGCGCTCCCTGTTGCCTCGTCAACCGTGACGACAACTCCGCTCAGAACCACAGGTCCAGCCGCCACTTCGAACCGGGTCGGCATCCCCGTCAGGAAACGCTCGATGACCGGCTCGCGCTTGATGCCTATGACCGAATCCCTCGGCCCCGTCATGCCGGCGTCGGTGATGTACGCGGTGCCCTTCGGGAGAATGCGCTCATCCGCTGTTTGGACATGGGTGTGGGTGCCGATCGCCGCCGCCACTCGCCCATCCAGGTACCAGCCGAGAGCTACCTTCTCGCTGCTCGCCTCCGCGTGTAGGTCTGCTACCAGCACCTTGGTTCTTCCACGAAGGGCCTCGATTTCCCTGTCGGCGGCCCGGAAGGGGCAATCGAGCGGCTCCATGAACACCCGGCCAACCACGCTCAGGACGGCCACAGAGGTGCCCTGAGGCGTCAGGTAGACCTCCGCGCCCCGCCCGGGCGTCCCCGGCGGGTAGTTGGCCGGCCGCACGATTCGCGGCTCCCCGGCGGCGTACTCGACGAACTCCCGATGCTTCCAGACGTGGTTGCCGGTAGTCAGGCAGTTGACGCCCACAGCGAGCAGCTCATCCGCCACCGCCGGGGTGACGCCGAGGCCTCCCGCCGCGTTCTCCGCGTTCGCAATCGTGAACTCTATCCGATAACGGCTCACGAGTTCGGGCAGCCGGGCGGCAACCGCCTGCCGCCCCGGCTTCCCCATGACGTCACCGATGAAGAGCAGGTTCACGCGTCAGCCCTTCCCCAGAACTTACTTAGCATACTCGATCGCCCGCGTCTCCCGGATCACCGTGACCTTGATTTGCCCGGGATATTGGAGGTCGGATTCCTGGATCTTGCTCGCCACCTCTCTCGCCAGCGCAGCCGCCATCACGTCGTCAACAGCCTCCGGCTTGACCAGGATCCTCACCTCGCGCCCAGCCTGGATGGCATAGCAGCGCTCCACGCCCTGGCACGACTGGGCGATCTTCTCCAGCTGGTCCAGCCGCTTGATGTAGCCCTCGAGCGTCTCCCGGCGAGCGCCTGGCCGGGCCGCCGAGATGCTATCCGCCGCGTACACGACCACCGCCTCGACCGACCGGAAGGGCTCGTCCTCGTGGTGCGCGGCGATCGCGTGGACGACCTCCGCGCTCTCCCGATACCGGCGGGCGAGGTCCACGCCGATAGCCGTGTGCGTTCCCTCGGCCTCGAAGTCCACGGCCTTGCCGATGTCGTGCAGCAAACCGGCGCGCCGCGCCACCGCCTCGTTCGCCCCCAGCTCTGCTGCCATCACACCTGCGATACTCGCCACCTCAATCGAGTGGTCCAGAGCGTTCTGGCCGATGGTCGTCCGGAACTTCATCTTGCCGAGCAGCCGGACAAGCTCCGCGTGCAGCCCGGTAACACCGGTTTCGAACGTCGCCCGGTCCCCCGCCTGCCGGATTCGCTCCTCCACGGTCGCGCCCGCCTTCTCCACCGCGTCCTCGATCCGGCCGGGGTGGATGCGCCCATCGCTGATCAGGCTTTCCAGCGCGATCCGGGCCACCTCTCTGCGCACTGGGTCGAAGGTGGAGATGACGACCGCCTCGGGGGTGTCGTCTATGATAAGATCCACCCCCGTGAGCTGCTCGAAGGCGCGGATGTTGCGCCCCTCCCGGCCGATGATCCGCCCCTTCATCTCGTCCGATGGCAGGGCGACCGCGCTAACGGTCATCTCCGTCGTCTGGTCAACCGAACACCGCTGGATGGCGAGCGAGATGATCTCCCGCGCCTTCCGGTCGCCCTCGCGCCGGGTCTCCTCTTCGATCTGCTCGAGCAGCATCGCCGCCTCGTGGCGCGCCTCCTTCTCGGCCTCGGCCAGAACGATGTGGCGCGCCTCCTCCATGGTGAGGCCGGCCACCCGCTCCAACTCCTCCCGCCAGGCCGCTCTCTCCCGGTCGGCCATGTCCCGGAGGCGGGCGACCTCGGTCTCCTTCTGCTCGATAGACCGCTCGCGCTTGTCGAGCGCCTCGGTCCGGCGCTCCAGGCTCTCCTCCCGTTGGTTCAGCCTCCGCTCGGCGCGCTGAACCTCCTGACGGCGGTCGCGGTTCTCTCTTTCGATCTCCCTACGGAGGCGGTGGCCCTCGTCTCGCGCCTCCAGCACGGCCTCCTTCCGTTTCGCCTCCACCTCATCTCTGGCGCGTTCCAGTTCCAGCCTGGCTTCCTCAACCTGGCGCATCCTGCGCCAGTAGCGCGGCACGAGGACAAAGTAGTAAACGACTGTTGGCACGATGATGCCGGCCAACAGCCCGACGAGCACAAACCTCCATTCCATTGACAACGTAGGTTCACTCCCTTCATATGATCCGATCCGCCGCGGCGCGCGGCGCGGGCCTCGCCGCCCCAGGGCCGGCGCTCAACGAATGACCCTGTGCCACGCCGGATCGCGTTAGGTTTCATGCAACTGGCTCCATCAGGGTTGCCCCGGCGCGGGCCCGACGAAAGCAGCCCGGGCGCGACCACTGCTGAAGCGCGAATCATCAGTTCGCATCCTCTTCCCCTGCTATGGTGCGCAGGGCATCGTCCACCATCTCAAACCCGTACCCCCGGCCGATCAGGAAACGCCGCAGCCGCGCCAGCGTCCGGGCGTCCACGCTCGAGCGAGCCAGCCGCCTTCTCGCCAGCGTCTCCACCTGGCCTCGCTCCGTCTCGTCGTCAACCTGCTCTGCGATCAGCCGCTCGATCATGCCTCGCTCGATGCCCTTCCGGGCAAGCTCCGCACGGAGCCTGCGCCTGCCAATGCCGGTCACCTTCCGACCGGCGATCCAGGACCGGGCGAACTCCTCATCGTCAACCAGCCCTGCCTCCGCAAGCCCCGCCAGCACCCGGCCGATGACGCTTCGCGAAAAGCCGACTTGCAGCAATCGCTCCCTCAGTTCTGCGCCCGACCGCGCTCTCACCGACAGCAGCCGCAGACATCGCTCTCGCGCCGCCGCCTCGTCCAGCGGGCGGCCCTTGTTCTGGCTACTCTTCCTCCGCATCATTTTCGGCCTGAACCGCCTTGGCGAGGCCGGCTCGGCGGCGCACCTCGGCCTCGATCTCGTCCGCGATCTCGGGATGCTCCGCGAGGAACGCCCGGGCGTTCTCCCGGCCCTGTCCCAGCCTCGTGTCGCCGAAGTTCAGGAACGCCCCCGCCTTGCTGATCGCTTCGAGCGCAACACCCATGTCGAGCAACCCGCCCTCGCGGGATATCCCCTTGCCGTACATGATCTCGAGCTCGGCCTGCCGGAACGGCGGAGCGACGCTGTTCTTGGTCACCTTGGCCCGCGATCTCCCGCCTATGATCTCGTTACCGTGCTTGATCGATTCCACTCGTCTGATCTCGATCCGCACCGATGACCAGAACTTCAGCGCCCGGCCCCCTGGCGTCACCTCGGGGTTGCCGAACATCACGCCGATCTTCTCCCTTATCTGGTTCAGGAACACCCCCGCCGTGTTCGACTGGCGGATGGAGTGCGCGACCTTCCGCAGCGCCTTCGACATCAGCCGCGCCTGGAGCCCGACGTGCGAATCGCCCATCTCGCCCTCGAGCTCGGCTTTCGGCACCAGCGCCGCCACCGAATCCACGACAAAGATGTCGAGCCCGCCGCTGCGAACGAGGATATCCGCGATGTCCAGCGCCTGCTCGCCGGTCTGCGGCTGGGAGATCAGGAGCGAATCCAGGTCTATGCCGACCGCCTGAGCGTAAGTCGGGTCCATCCGCTGCTCTGCGTCGATATACGCGGCCGTCCCACCGGCTCGCTGGGCCTGGGCGATGAGATGGTATGCCAGAGTGGTCTTGCCCGACCCTTCATTGCCGTAGATCTCGGTGATCAGCCCCCGCGGCACACCGCCGACTCCCAGCGCGATGTCCAGGGCAATGGAGCCGGTGGGTATCACCTCCACGTTCAAGCGCGTGGAGCTGCCCAGCCTCATGATCGAGCCTTTCCCGTGCTGCCGCTGGATCTGCGTCATCGCCAGCTCGATCGCCTGTGCCCGATCCTCCTTCTTCCGCTCACTCATATCGTGTCTCCGCGCTCCAGTGCTTGCTCCCCGATGACGGTGTAAACGGCGCCCGTCGGCCGCAACGTGCTCTGCATTAGCAGCACCTTGTCAACGGGGCCGCCGCCGAACTCGCTACCCTCGAACTCCTGCACGACCGCAGCCAGCGCCGGGCTCGGGCCAGGCTCCCGCGCTCGGCCCAGCGTGAGGTGAGCTGCGAATGGTCGCTTCTCCCGCTCGAAGCCGTGCTGGCTGCACGCCTCGTCCGCTCTCGCTGCCATCGCGGTCAGCTCGTCCGCGCCGGCGCTGATCCCGGCCCACGCCACCCTCGGCGCCCGCAGGTTCGGGAAAACGCCGAGCCCGAGCAGTGCCAGCGTGAACTCTCTCGTCCCGCCGATCGCCGCGCTAACGCTCTGCCACGTCGCCTCCAGCCGCTCTCGCTCCACCTGACCGAGGAACTTCAGGGTGACGTGGAATGCGTCCGGGTTCACCCACTTCCAGCCCGGCTCGGCCGCCCGCAGCCGCGCCTGCGCCTCGCCTAGGCTCTCCATCGCCTCGGGCGGCAGCTT
>Ga0315288_10006104_pt1 | contig 15262 bp, 9 predicted proteins | sample YL17G11_20_MG_FD_203454 | JGI IMG/M metagenome (GOLD analysis project Ga0315288, IMG submission 203454) | Sediment microbial communities from Yellowstone Lake, YNP, Wyoming, USA - YL17G11_20 | ecosystem: Environmental > Aquatic > Freshwater > Lake > Sediment | place: USA: Wyoming | collected...
TTGGCAGCGAGCATATGTATATTGTAAATAAGGGCCAGAATCACCTTCAAGATTAAGAGACTCATCAATATCAAAGACAAATTCGGTTTGGGGGCCAAATTTAAGCATTGAATATTTAACCGCCCCAACAGCCACTTTTTCCGCCACCTTTTCAGCCATCTTAAACTGTTTCGCCAGTTTCTTTTTTGCTTCATTAAGTAACCATTCACCCAAAACCACTTTCCCAGATCTGGAAGACATTTTGCCATTCCTTAACCTCACCCAACCATAAGAAAGATGATACTCTTTACCAACCAGTTTGGGAAAAACCTGTTCTAAAGCCTTAAAAACAACTTCAAAATAACCTCTTTGTTCTGGGCCAACTACATGGACAATTTTTAAAGGAGAAAAGTCATCAAATTGTCGCTTGGCTAAAGCCATATCCTTGGCTTCGTAAGTTGGCAAACCCTTTTGATTTAGGAAAACCCGGTTATGAAGACCGTATTTTTCCCCAGGGAAGATAATGGCTCCTTCACTTTGTTTAAAAATTTTCTTTTTGAGATTTTGTAAGACAATTTTCTTACCTTCATCAGCCACTTGGCTTTCAAAATAAAGACGATCGAATTTAGCCCCTAGTCTTTGATAAATTTTGTCAAAGTAGGTTAAACTCCAACTTCTGGTTTCTTTCCAAAGCGGCATAATTGTTTTATCTTGACCATAAAGCTTCTTGTTTAAATCCTCTATCTCTAATTTGGCTTTTTCATCTTCCTCAAAAGCCTTATTTCCTTTAACATAGGCCTTACCTAAAAGTTCTATCTTTTTGTCTAAAGACCTAGGATTGGTTTTTTTTAATTTCAAAATCCCCCAAAGACATTTTGCCACGTGCATCCCGACATCCCCCTGATAATTAATCCGATAAACCAAGTTATTATTAGCTTCCAACAAACGGCATACGGCTTCTCCTAAACAAATATTTCTTAAGTGACCGATATGAAATTGTTTATGGGTATTAGGATGGGCAAACTCCACCAAAATCCCTTTTTGTGGTTTGTTTTTAGGTAAATTTCTTTTCTTTATCACTTCCTCAATTTGACTGATAAGAAAGTCTTTTTCCAGCCAAAGGTTAATAAAACCAGGCTTGGCAACCTCAATTTTGGCCAAATAAGAGGGCAAGCCATCTGAACGCCAGGTATTGACGATTTTTTCGGCCAAGTCAAAGGAAGAGTGATAGTCTTTTTGCCAAGAACACATGGCAATATTAGTGGAAAAATCACCATTTTGGGGATCAGCTGGATGTTCTAAGGCTAATTTTTGAGAGTTAATCTTTAATTTTTGGCAAATCCTACCTAGGTCTTTTTTAATTTGGTCTTGAATCATGAAACTTAGTATACCACTCCTGCCCGTCAGAGACAATCTCAATCTCCCAATTTTGGTCAGTTCTTAAAACCCTAATTCCCAAATCTTCCAGACGTTTAAGGGTTTCTTTTGACTTGATTTTCTGAAGCTAAGACTAAATGGAGTGTGTCTGTTTTCCGCAAATTCTGCCAGAAATTTTCCGGCGTTTGGTTTTTACACCAAAAATAATCCTTAAAAACAAACTAGTTTATGTTTCTGGTAAAAGTTGGCTTAGATTATCTTCAAACCGTCCCCTAGTTTTTAAAAGTTATTTAATTAAATTTCTTTATTTAGTAATTTTTTTTCTTCTTCAATTTTCTGAATAGTTGGAAAAAAAGCAAAATATTCGGCAAGAAAATAATTTATCACTTGTTCTTTAAATTCGCCAACAATTACTAAATTATCGCCTTAAAAATAACCTAAGAAACGATTTGTGTTGATCAAAAACTGTTCAATGCTAATGATCTGCTATGAAGCCTTAAGATATGTTTGTTTAGTGATTCCGTCGATGATTTTCACTGGCTATTTTTCGAGCTGGCTTAACCAGTTTAAAAACAAAAAAAAGAATTAAACGACGAAATTAATAATCTTGCCTGGAACAAAAATAATTTTTTTAATCTTTTTGCCCTCTAAATATTTAACTACATTTGTTTCTTTTTTAGCCAATTCTTCAATTTGACTTTTGACTTTTGACTTTTGACTTTCTATTTCTATTTGTCCCCTTAATTTGCCATTGATTTGAATAACTATCGTTGCTTTTTCCTCTTTAATTAAATTTTTATCGTATTTTGGCCAACCCTCAAGATGAACCGAAAATTTGTTGCCCAAAATTTCTATCCAAATTTCTTCGGTTAAATGAGGCGCAAAAGGAGCTAAGATTTTGATAAATAATTCTGCCTCCTTCTGATTCAAAAAGCCCAAACTCCATTCATTAATAAACTCCATCATTGCGGCGACCGCCGTATTAAATTTCATCCCTTCTAAATCTTCGCTAACTTTTTTTATAGTTTGATGTAATTTGATATATAAATTTGAATTTGTAGGCTTATTATTAACATTTTCCTTGACTAATTTCCAGACACGATTCAAAAACCGCCAACAGCCTTCAATTCCTTCACTACTCCAATTTATCGCCTGGTCAAAAGGTCCCATAAACATCTCATAAATTCTTAAAGTATCAGCACCAAATTTATTGATAATTTCATCAGGATTAACCACATTGCCGAAACTTTTACTCATCTTTCGACCGTCTTGAGCCAAAACCATACCATGAGAATAACGTCGAGCATATGGCTCTGTCTCAGGCACAATACCCAAATCAAACAAAACCTTGTAAATAAAACGAGAGTATAAAAGATGAAGGGTTGTATGTTCCATTCCTCCATTGTATAAATCAACCGGCATCCAATAATCAATTTTCTTTCTCTCAGCAAACTCTTTATCATTTTGCGGATCAAGGTAGCGAAGAAAATACCAATTTGAGCCCGCCCAGTTGGGCATCGTGTCGGTTTCTCTTTTGCCTGAACCGCCACACTTGGGGCAGGAAACATTAACCCAACCCTCAACAGCAGCCAAGGGCGACTCCCCTGTTCCTGTTGGCTGATATTTTTCAACATAAGGCAATTCCACGGGCAAATCTTTTTCAGGAACTGGAACTACACCACATTTTTGACAATGAACAATGGGAATCGGTTCCCCCCAGTAATGCTGGCGTGAGAAAATCCAATCGCGAAGTTTATAGGAAATTGTTTTTTTGCCTATTTTCTTTTCTGTCAACCATTCCGTAATCTTTTCAATCGCCTGTTCAGAAGTCAAACCATTAAATTGGCCAGAATTAATTAATTTCCCGTAATCAACAAAAGCATCTTTGCTGGTATTACCTCCGCTTACTACTTCCCTGATTTCCAATCCATATTTTTTAGCGAAATCATAGTCTCTATAGTCATGAGCCGGCACTACCATTACCGCTCCTCCACCATAGGTCGCCACAACATAATCGCCAACCCAAACCGGCACTCTTTCCTTATTTAACGGATTAAGACAGTAAAGGCCGGTAAAAACACCGGTTTTTTCTTTAGCCAGCTGGGTTCTTTCAAATTCTGACTTTTTCTTGGCCTTTTGAACATATTGTTGAACTTTTTCCAAATCTTCTTTATTGATTTTTTCTTTGCCTTTAAGAAGACCCAACACTAACGGATGATCCGGGGCAATGATAATGGCTGTTACCCCAAAAATCGTATCGATTCTGGTGGTAAAAACTTCGATACTGGCCTTTTTACCACTATCAATTAAAGGAAATTTCAAAGTCACTCCTTCACTTCTACCAATCCAATTAATCTGCTGGGCTTTAATCTTGGGCAAATAATCAACCTTCTCCAAGTCTTTTAAGAGCCTGTCGGCATATTCCGTAATTTTAAACATCCATTGTTTGCGTTCTGTCTTTTCCACTAGCGTCTCACAACGTTCGCATTTGCCGTCCACCACCTCCTCATTGGCCAAACCAATTTTGCAGGAAGGACACCAATTAATCGGAATTTCCGCCTGATAGGCTAAACCTTTCTCAAAAAGTTTTAAAAAAATCCATTGGGTCCATTTATAATATTTAGGATCGGTAGTATTGACCTCTCTTGACCAATCAAAAGAAAAACCCATGGCCTGGCATTGTCTTTTGATATCAGCAACATTTTTTTTGGTCGCTTCGGCCGGATGAATTCCGGTTTTTAAAGCATAATTTTCTGTTGGCAAACCAAAAGCATCCCAGCCAATCGGAAACAAGACATTAAAGTCTTCCATGCGTTTTTTACGAGACAAAGTATCCAGGGCAGAATAACTCCGGCAATGACCGACATGTAAACCCTCTCCTGAAGGATAAGGAAACTCAACTAAAAGATATTTTTTGGGGGTTTTAGCAAAATCAGAAGCCTGGTAAAGACTCTTTTCTTCCCATTTTTTCTGCCATTTCGGCTCAATTTCCGCGGGATGATAATATTTAGTCATTTTGAATAATTGTAAAACATTTGTTCATTGTAGTAAACTACAACTAATGGTCAGATTCCTGCTCCATACTCTGTTTTTGATCGTCGCCGTGGCCTTGGCTTTTTTTTGGACCAGCAATCCCCAGCTTTCCTATTATAATCTTCAGCTAACGGCTGTTTTTGTTTTATTCTTCTTTCTTAATCAGATTCTCGCCCGCCGCCGCCGGCAGAAAATCAATTTGACGATTGATGCGGTCATTTTTACCGTGGTGATTCTTCTTTTGGTGACTTCCACCGGCGGTTTAACCTCACCAGTGTTTTTTTTAATCTACTTTCTTATGTTTGGCTTGGCTTTGTTGTTTGAGCCTTTAATCAGCGTTTCTTTAACCGCCGTCATCGTTCTTTTCTTTTTATTCACCCCCACTAAAAAAGAACCTTTCCAAGAGCTTCTCCAGCTTTTTTCTCTTCTTTTAATCACCCCGGTCGCTCTTTTTTTTGGCAAACAATATTTAAAAGGGTTACAAGATGAGGAAAAAATTAAAATTCTTGAGGAAGAAGAAAAAATCATGGAAGAACAAATTGGAAAAGAAGAAACAGATATTCTTCTTTTTACCTGTTTAGAGTTAAAAAAAGGTTTAACCGAAATCCTTGATCAAACCAGCCATTTATTGGCCGATTTAAGCCACTTAACCCTCAATCAAAAAGAAAGGCTTGGCAAAATCAGAGAAAAGGCCATCCAGCTTTTACAAAATTCAAAAAAAGTTAAGGAAGAGGTCGATAAAAACACGGATGAAAGTTAACTTCCTTTTAAGAACAGTTTTACTTTTAGCTCTCGCTTTTGTTTTTTTTGTTTGCTTGTTAAACCAAGCTCAAGCCCAATCATCTTTAAAGTCAACCAATTATGAAATTACCTGGCCCAATTTGAATATGGCCGCAGGAGGATCAACCTCGCCTGGTTATAAAATGGGTATTACCGCTGGCCAAAACTCACCCGGTCTTTATTCCTCCAATGGTTATCGAGTCAGAGCTGGTTTCCAATATATTCATTCCATTATTCCCTTTTCTTTCCAGATTTCGACCCAAGCCTTGGCCTTTGGCAATATCAACCCTGAAGTGTTAACTAACAACCAAAGTCTAACTTTAACCGTTAATTCCGGTTCCGCCGGTGGCTATCAGGTGACAGTTTGGGAAAATGATGAGTTAACTTCAACGGCTTTGTCAACGATTCCTGACACTGCCTGTGATCCGACTGACACCTGTACCCAAAATAACTCTGGAACTTGGACACAAACAAACACTTATGGTTTTGGCTACAATATGACCGGAACTGATGTCCCGGATGTCCCACCAGATGAGTTTACTGGCAGTAAATACAAAAGATTTGCCAATGCCGCTAACGTTCTTCCCGCCGAAAGCCCAGTGAAAATTATGGGCAAAACCCCGGTCGAAGGCCATGTTGCCGGTAAAGACAAAACCGCAATCATGAATGCCAGAATTAATATTTCCAACATCCAGGCAGCCGGCACTTATCGTAATATCCTAACCTTTATTGCCATCCCAACATACTAAAATGAAACTCAAAATCTTTTCCTTAATTAGCTTTCTTTTTATTATTAATTTTTGGTTTCTGGCAAATCCAGCCCAAGCCCAGACAATTTCGTTAGACATCTATCCCCCTTTATTGGAAGTTACTCTTAAACCTGACAAATCCATCACCCAAGTTTATAAAATTACCAACAATAGTGAACAAGATTTTATTATGAATAGCCAAATTGTTCCTTTTGAACCAGCGGACGAACTTGGCAATGCCCAGTTAAATTTTAGCAGTCAATCTCCGGCCAGGGAATGGTTTTCCTTCCAAAATACCGATTTACAATTAGGCCAAAGCTTTCTTTTAAAATCAGGACAAACCCAACAGATAGTTTTAGCTGTCAAAACACCGACTAATGCTAAAGAAGATGACTACTATCTAACATTGCTTTTTGAAACCCAACCTTCTTCTCTTAATGAAGAGCTATCAAGTGCTCAAGCTCAAGCGAAAATTGGGGCCAATATTCTTTTAACGGTTTCGGAGACCGGCGAACCCCCACGGAAAGCAGAAATTGCGGAGTTCAAGATACAAAAAACAAAGTTTAAAATCATTGATTCCTTTACTCAACCTCAATTTGTTTTAAAAATCAAAAATATCGGCCGCTCTCTTTTCAAACCGATGGGAACGATGACGACTACCGGCTGGCTTAAACAAAAATATTTTTTAAATCTTTTACCGGAAAATATCTTAACGAAATCAACAAGACAAATTGCCTGCGAAAGTAATGCTGAAAGCAAAACCTGCCTTTTACCTTCGAAATTCTTATTTGGCCCTTATGAAACTAAGGTTGAATTTGGTTTGGATAAGGTTAGCGCTGACTATAGCGCAAAAATCACCTTTATTGCCTTGCCCATAAAACTCATCTTAATTGTTCTTTTGTTAATCATTTTAATCATGATTGTTAAATTAGTTCAAAATAGGTTCAAACTATCTCTTGACAAATAATACCAAATTCTGCCAAACTGAGCTAACAAGGAAAATGATGAAAAATTATCACTGGCTTAAACAAAGGACAAAGACCTTTGTTTTTCTATTTTCTTCATTTTTATTTTTAATCGCTTTTGGCTTTTTTTTAGTTAGGCCAGCTAAACTCAACTCAGCTTCACTGACCAATGCCTCAGCTACTCTTTCTAATTCGCGTCTTTCTTATTCCGGGCAGGTTCAAACTGGAGTCAGCGCCGGAGTCATAGCCATTAATATTAAAACAGCCGGTAATATTCCTGATAAAAATACTAACCATATCTTTCCGAAAGACACCATTTCAGTCGGTCCCAATGGCAATTTAACGGTGGCCTCGATAGTTGACACTGATACTTTTATGGTCGGTGTCGGTCTTTCTGCCCCAGCCTCTGACGGAGACACAATTTATGCCACCCAGTCTGGAACTCTAACTGTAGCTTTCACCACCACCTATGTTATTCCGGCTGGTGGCGATGTTATTGTCACCATTCCTGATCCGGCCACTAACGGTAATGATGGCGCCCCAGACACCGCTGATTCCACCGCCAATAACGGATTTGATTTCAATACCATCACCACCGCCAATATCACCTGTCCGACTGGAGCCAACTGGAGTAAAACTTCAGCCACCGCCGGTAGTGGTTCCGGCCACACTGTCATTTGTACCACTAATGCTGAAGTGGCTGCCAGTTCTGCCTTGACCGTGATTGTTGGTGATGGGACGAAGGGCCTAGTTAATCCGGCGCCAATTTATTCTGGACATACTCAGGGCATGGCCGATACTTATACCGTTACGGTACAAACTCGTGATTTAGGCGATTTAGTGATTGATGATGCCAACACTAAAGTAGCGCCGGTAGAGGCTGTTTTAGTTTCCGCAACAGTTGATCAAACTTTAACCTTTCAAGTTCGAGGGATTACTGCTGGAACGGCCGCCTGCGGAACAGCGGTGGATATTACAACCACGGCATATTCGGTTCCCTGGGGAACTTTATCAATAGCGGATAGCTTTAAAAACGCTGCCCAACAATTAACTGTTTCCACCAATGCTGATGCCGGTTATACTGTGAAGATCGAAGAAAATGACCAAATGGGTAAAAACGGGGTGACCTGTGACGGAGCTGCTGCCGGAGAAGCCAACAATTGTATTGAGGACACTACCTGTAGTGTCAGTGGTCCTTGCACTGAAGCAGCTGGTTATGGCTGGACTGATGCCGCCAGTTATCATGGCTTGGGTTATTCTTTAGAAAATATCGGTGCTGATACTGATGCTGTTTTTGTCTATAATTCTAATAATCCTTGTAGCAACTCAGCCGGAGCCGGAACTTTCTGTGCCAAACAATTTGCCGATCAGGAAGTTCCTGAAACCAAAGCCACCATCATGTGCGGAGGAGGAGGAAGTTGTGCTTCTAATGGCCCTGTTAGTTCCAAAGATGTTTATGTTTGTTACAGAATTGCTATTTCCGCCACCCAGCCCGCCGGCTACTATTATAATAAAGTTAAATACACGGCTACCGCTACTTTCTAAATATGCCCAAAAAACTGCCCAAGAAATCAAACAGAAAAATAAAACAGGACTTAAAATTCAAATTCTTCTTCCTGTTTTTATTAACCGCCACTTTGTTTCTCCTGATTTTCTTTTTCTTTTTGAACCAAACTCATGCCCAAGATAACGTCCCTCTAACAGTGGCTCCGGCCCGCCAAGAATTAACCATCAAACCTGGTGAAAAAAGTGCGGTGATTATTAAATTTTTTAATCAAGGCGTCGAACCAATTTCCGGTATTTTAAAAGTCGCTGATTTTATTGTGGAAGACAATGAGGGTTCCCCAACCTTTATTGAAGGGCCGACTCAAATTTCACCTCGTTTTGCTGCCGCCTCTTGGGTAGAACTGCCCTATGACAAAATCACGATTGCCCCCAAAGACAAAGTTTTAATCCAAGCCAAAATTACGGCTCCGCCGGATGCCCAAGCCGGCGGCCGTTACATTGCTGTATTTTTTGAACCAGGTGGAACTCTACCAGAAGAGGCCACCACTTCAGCTTCCCAAGAAGCGATCACCCCTATCACCATCAGAATTGCCGGCTTAATTTCTATTAGAGTGGCTGGTCCGGTTGAGGAAAATGCCTACGTTAAACAACTAAAAGCCCCTCGCTTTTTAGAATACGGACCGATTCCGATTACGACGGAAATTCTTAACAAAGGCAATTATCATATCAAACCTAAAGGCACGATCACCATTTACAGTCTTTTTGGTAAAAAGATTGACCAGCAGCTTTTAAAAGAGCAAAATATTTTTCCTGATGTCAGCCGTCTTTACGAGAATAAACTAGGCCAAAAATGGTTGTTGGGTAAATATAAAATTGAGCTAAGCGCCAGTTATGGTGAAAGCGGGAAAATATTAACCGCTTCTGTCTTTACCTGGATTTTCCCCTGGAAAATCGTCAGTGTCATTGTCTTGGCCATTATTATTATCATCCTTCTTATCTCACTCTTCTATCATCGTTTAAAGAAACGCGCTGAAGTCTTGGAAGAAAAGGTTGAAGAACTGGAAGAAAAACTGGAAGAAGTGGAAGAAAAGAAATAAAGATGGATGAAAACCAAATCTCTTGTTTTGCTCTCTTTCCTCTTGATTTTTGAGTTTTTAACTTTTGCCTTTCCCTCATCAACCCAAGCCATCACCAATCCTATTTCTTATGAAATCACTGTTTCGACTTCAATTGGGGAAGGGAGATTAACTCTTTTTGGTTATACTTCACCCAATGCTTTAGCCCAGCTGCAAGGACGCCAGATTGCTGAAGAAGTGATTGCCGGGGAAAATGGTTTTTTCTTCTTTGACCGCGTTTTTCTGCCCAAGCCCAACCCACAATATCCAGAACTTTGTTTAAATTCAATTGACACCCAAAGCCGGATTTCTTTTCCTAATTGCCTGCCACCTTTACCCACCGGGCCTTTTGATATTAGTATTGGTCCAGTTTTACTACCGCCAACTTTTACCTTAACTAAGGGCAGCTTTCTTCCCAAAGAACAGATTGTGGCTTCTGGCTTAACCATCCCCAATTCAAACGTCATAATTTATTTGGCCAATGATGCTACCAAGAAATCTTTCCTTTCCCGTCTTGTTCCGGAAGCTTTTGCCTACAACCTTCCCCAATATCAAACTCAAGCTGACCAAAACGGCCGTTTTGAATTTAATCTGCCAACTATTAAAAGGTCTAATTGGAAAATCTTTGCCGGAGCTAACTGGCAGAACTTCCCTACCCCAAAAAGCAATACTTTAAACTTTAAAATCCAATCCTGGTGGGAATGGTTCCTAAGTAGGATCATTAGCCTTTTAAGAGCTATTTTAAGCCTTTTAAAGCCCTTTTTATGGTTGGTGATTATTTTACTTGAATTAATTATCGTTACCATCTTAACCAATAAAAAACTTATCTCTAAAAGGAAAGAAATCTTGAAGATAAAAAATTAGAACTTTCTTTAACGAAAGTTGACTTTTACTCTTTGAGGAAGAATTTGATTATTAACCTTTGCCTCAATAAGATATTCCGCTGGAACTTTAGCCCCAACATCAAAAATAGCCCTGCCCAACTCATCAGTGACCGCCTGAACTGGCGTTATCTCCAGTCTTCCATCTTGACCCAAGAAAACGGGTTGGCCATAAACTCCTTTTCCTTGAGAGTCTAAAATAAAAATGGTTACCCGAATTTTTTCTTTGATACCAACCTGGGCTTGTAAAGGAGAGGCAAAAAGATAAGAATTTTCCAGGGCTATTTCTCCGACACTTCCTCCCGGGGTGAAAGCCCGGCCAAAAAAACTTGTCCGCTGTTTTACAAAAGTAATCGCCGCCCCTAAAGAGAAAAGAAGAATTAAAAAAATAATAATCGCCAAGATAATCCCCTTTTTAGAACTTTTGTTTTCTTTTTTAGGTGATTGAGGCAGGTTTTCCATTAATTACAAGTTAACTTAAAGATCATCGGCTGTCAATAACCATCTTTTCCCATCTTACTAAAGGATATAAAAAATATTTAAGAAATATTTTATGATGAATGTAAAAAAATTAGGTTTAACTCATCTTTTTGCCCTAATAAAAAACTTTTTTTATCCATCTTTATTCTTAGCAAATAAAAATTAAACTGCTAATTAAAACACATTCTCTTTTACTCTAGGATATCATCATTTTTTTCACTTTTAGACTCTAAATTTTATTAAATTATTATTAAATTTTTTAGAATGAAAATCTTTTTTTAGAAAAAATTCTTCATTTGAATTCAAAAATAAAATTATAGGACTAGATTTATATAAAAAAACTTTAATATATCAAAATGATTCAAAAAAAAATTTAATAATTTCTGCAAGGCTTTAAATTTTTTTGATATATTTCGATATCTATTGAAGAATCATTTGCGTCAATTCTGCGTTAATTAATGACTATGAAAATGACTATGAAAATATCATTCCTTTTCTTTTAAACCTCTTTTTATACCTTGTCTTAGTGCATCAAAGACTATTAATTCTCCCTATTGACAGCTTCGGAAAATCTTTATTATAGTAGTAGTATAAGTATAATTCAATATAATCCGTATAATTTAAAGCTAAAATAGAATTTGCGGTAAAAAATCAAATGATCAAATACAGCCAAAATTACACCATAGAAAGACAAAGCAACTTCTCCGGAATTGCTGAAGCCAGTGTGGCTCTTTTAATTTTTGCCAGCACTTTTATCTGGCTATTTCTTTAAACCATGTTGCTGCCCGAACTTTTTAAAAACTATCTTCAAGTTGAAAAAGTCTCATCCATTACGGTCAAAAATTATTTGGCAGATATTAACCACTTCCTAGAATGGCTAGCCCAAAAAACTGGTATTAAACATCAAATTGTCGGTAAAGGCATTTTTGGGCTTTTTACTGAAGAAACCCTTAATGAATACAAGACTGAACAATTAATCAAAAAAACTCCCCTTTCCACTCTTAACCGCCGTCTCTCTGCCTTGCGTAAATTCGGTCAATTCGGCCTAAGACAAGGCTGGCTTAAAGAAAACCCAGCAATCACCAATGCTGGATCAAATTTATTAAGCAAAGATCAAGACCAAAGCGACAAAGTTTTATCGGAATTTCAAAAACAATTGGAAAAAGAAAAAATTAGCCCTTTAACGATTAAAAATTATCTTTCTGATTTAAGGCACTTTTTAAACTGGTTGGAGTTCAGTTAATAAAGGGTGCGGGCCCTTAAAAAAGTGGTTCAACGGGGGGAGCCATTTAACCGCCTTTTGGTACCCGCATTTTTATTATACACCCGTCAGCAAGCCAAAATTCATGAGCCAAAACTGGTTAAAAATTAATCAACAATCAATCCTCGCCTATCAAAAAAAATTGGCTGATGATTTAAATCTTTCCCCAGCCACAGTTAAACGCCGTTTATCCTCCATCAGGAAATTTTGTGAATGGGCTCAAAAAGAAGGTTATCTTGAAGAAAATCCTTTTAAGCCTCAGGGAGAATTACCAGAAAAAATTACTTACACCCCCAATAAGCTCAAATCGTCACTATCAAAAGCATACAAATCATATCATAATATTCCGGCAACTAAATATTTCCATTGGGCAATTCTAATTATTTTTTGTGCGACCCTAGGCTATGGTGCTTATGACCAATTCTTCAAAAAAGTTCCTTCTCCTTTTGCTTATCCAACCTCTTTAACCCCGCCAACTCATAATTTATCTTTTCAGGGTCGTTTAACCGATTCTTCCAATAACCCGATTAGTAGTAGTACCATCGCTATTACTTTCAAACTTTGGAATATTGGCGTTGGTGGTACTGAAGGAACTTGTATTAGCCAAGTCGGTGAAAATTGTCTTTGGACTTCGCAAGTTTGTTCGGTAATCCCTGACCAAGACGGAATTTTCTCGATTCTTTTAGGGACAACTTCCGGGGATGGCTATACTTGTGGTTCGGCCATCACAATTCCCGCCTCGGTCTTTTCGGAAAATCAAAATGTTTATCTTGGAGTGAAAGTCGCTGACGATGACGAAATGAAACCTAGAATCCAAGTCGCCACGGTTGGTTATGCTTTCAATGCTGAAAATTTGCAAGGTTATCCGCCAGGGACTGGGATTAATTCCATCCCCTATATTAATAATGCCGGCGATATCCTCATCGCTGCCGCCTCACCCATGATTCAAGGCACTTCCGGCACTTTTGCTATTGAAGGCCAAACTGGTGTCACTATTCAAGCTGGCACGGGTGTTGGTGGCAGTATCACCATTTCCCCCAAAGGCGCAGGCACAGTTAATCTCACCTCAGAAGCAACAACCGGTAATCTTTTAAACAATCAAGGCGGCGCTAATTTTGGCACCGTGGGAGGTAAAGAGGCCAATAATCTTTATTATGGCTATGCCGGTACTAATTCTACTAATTTAAATCTTTTAAAATTAGAAGCCGGGGCCACGCCAGTTGCTAAATTTACGATTGATGCCTCAGGCAATGCTTCGGCCGCCGGAATTTTAAAAGCCTTAACAACTGGTTCTTACTTAACTGGTGATATTACCGTTTCTGGTGGTGATATTACTGGCGCCAATAGCGTCAATCTTGATATTGGTGAAGCCGACGCTAATTACATTACCTCTTCCGTTGGTTTGGCAGTCGGTGGTGCTCAGACTTATTATATTAACAGCTCTGGTACTGGCAATCTTAACGCCTTAACTTTAGTCGGAGATTTAACCGCCAAAGCTAATGCCACCATTTCTGGCACTCTCTCTTTAGGACCGCAAGTTCAAGCTTATGCTGGGGATTGTAATCCTTCTACAGCGGGAAAAATGTATTACGACGGTGATACCAACAAATATTATTTCTGCAATGGTTTGACTTGGACAGAAATGAGTGCCGGCGCCGCTTCTTATTGGGCTTTAAACGGTAGTAATCTCTATCCTGGCTCAACCACCTACAACGTCGGGATTGGGACAACCATGTCTAGTTTCAAACTCCAAGTCGCCGGCAACATTGGTCCGGATCAAGGTCCTTATATGACTTCTGTAACCGAAACAAAAACTGCTGTTGATACCGATACCAACGGCGCTGATACCTCGATTGCCATTGGCGTTGATGGTCTACCGATTATCTCTCAAAAAGGCAACAGCGGTCTAAGAGTCTGCCATTGCAATGATAGCTCCTGCCTTTCCGCCACTTGTAGTGATATCGAAGGAACTACTGGTTATTTTACTTCAATCGCTATCGGGACGGATGGCTTACCGATTATTTCTGAAAGCGATTTGAGCACCATAAGAGCTTGTCATTGTAATAACATCTCTTGTACTTCGGCAACTTGTAATAATATCGAATCGGTTAGCAATGATTACAAAACATCTATTGCCATCGGCAATGATGGCCTTCCCATTATTGCCTACCATGACAGCTCTGGTGGCTTAAGAGTTTGCCATTGTACCAATAAGCTTTGCAACACCACAGTTTGTAGTCTAGTTGATAGCACTGGCGGATCTAGGCCTGATATCACAATCGGGGTTGATGGTTTGCCCATCATTGCCCATTCATATGAATATAATTACTATCTTCGAGCCTGCCAATGTAATGATGTTGCTTGTAGCTCGGCAACTTGTAATAACATCGAAAGTGGCGGCAGTGGAGGGGCTGGACGTCCTAATGCCATTGCTATCGGTAAAAACGGCTTACCCCTTATTGCCCACAGCGATGGACGTTTAAGTGTTTGCCAATGTAATGATGTTGCTTGTAGCTCGGCAACTTGTAATACGATTGACTCGGATAGTGCCTCTGGCAATTATGCTTCGATTGCTGTCCCATCCGACGGTCTACCGATTATCTCACAAGCATTGGGAGATGACTTCGGCAGTAAATTGAGAGTTTGTAAATGTAATGACTCTTCATGTACCTTGGCAGCAACCTGTACGACCAAAGAAACAACTTACGGAGTTGGTCTTTATACTTCGGTTGCCATTGGCACGAATGGCTTACCGATTATCTCCTACCAAGACTCAAATAATAATGACTTGAAAGTTCTTGAATGTGCTGATGCTTCTTGTTCATCAGCTTCGGGAACCATCTTGGCCGGTGGGTACAATCTCGGCGGCTGGATGAGCAATCCTCGCTCCTATTCTGTCCCCTTCCAAACAGTCAATACCTTGCAAATTGCCAACCCAACCACTTGGAGTAATCTTTCTTTTCTTGTAGGTGGGTCGGAAAAAATGGTCATTAACCCTTCAGGTAATGTAGGAATAGGCACCACTAATCCTACCTCGACTTTTAATGTTGGAGCCAGTAATCAACTAGGGATTGATTCCTCTGGCAATCTTTCAACATCCGGAACTTTGACCGCCGCGACTGCCAATACCCTCAAC
>Ga0315288_10006105_pt1 | contig 15258 bp, 16 predicted proteins | sample YL17G11_20_MG_FD_203454 | JGI IMG/M metagenome (GOLD analysis project Ga0315288, IMG submission 203454) | Sediment microbial communities from Yellowstone Lake, YNP, Wyoming, USA - YL17G11_20 | ecosystem: Environmental > Aquatic > Freshwater > Lake > Sediment | place: USA: Wyoming | collected...
GGCGCCAGTACCCCGTCCGGTCCGAGTTGCGGGTTCTGCTCAGCTCCGACGGGGTACTGGCGCCTGGCGAGCTGGTTGGCGCAGTTGATAGGACCATAGGGAAGGACCCGGTCGGGCTGGCTGCCCTGAGCTCACTCTAGTCTGTTCATTTTTGAGCAGGAGGCGTTAAGTGGGTCGCGGTGCTCCAACTAGACGGACTGGGGCACGACGCACTGCACCTGGCCGTTGCGAGTGCTTGCGCGTGGGCCATAGGCGATCCAGATCGTGCCGCCGTTGACCAGATTGCCTTTACCAGGCCAGTCCTTCCCAGACATAGCGTCGCTGGCGCTGGAATGGATCCTAAGCCGCGATTAGCGATTTTTTCGCCTCGCCGACATAAACAATCATCAAAGACATCGGGGCGACGCGCTTAGTCAAAGCACACAACCCGACCGTCAGGACTTCATCACGAACAGCTTCTTGATGGCAGGACTATAGCTAGGCGAAAAAAATGCCAGATAGGCCACCGCCACGCCGACCGCGATCGAAAGCGGCAAGCCGCTCGGTTCGAGGAATGCGTGCACCATAAAGATATTGATCGAGATCGGAGCAATAACAACCAACGCAAGCGGCACGAAGAAGCCGATCGCTAGGGCGAGACCGCAAGCCACTTCCGTCCCCTTCAGGAGGTAGAAGAAGTATTTGCTCGCCTTCAGACCGGCGAAAAACGTCGCCATATCTCCCTCTAGTGGCGGTGGTGTGGTGAAAAAGAAAGCAATTCCGCCGAACAGGAAGAGCAGGCCGAGGAGAACGCGCACGACGATTTGAATCTTTTTCTGCATAGAATCTCCGTAGTATCGGACTAACGACAAGACCGAAATATGGTCGGCTTGATTTTACCTCAAAATTAGATTTTTAGGCATTCATGGTCGCGCTCACCTCTTCGGAGTCGAAGCGCTCAGCGTAAGTGGCTGAAAATCAGCAATTCAGAGCTTAAAGATTAGGCGGGCTATATCTGTCTGACGTTCCTAACAGGTATTTATTGAACTTGCCGAAGTCACCAAAAAACCGGTTTTCTAGATGATTTTAAGAATCTAGCTTTGGGCAAAAAAACCTGGGATTGGCGCCGCCCGCACCAAACGGCGCTTAACCAGTGAGCACGCGCAGGGGCATCTCATTAGACAACTTGTTCAGAAATTCTGACGACATAAAGTTAATGCTGCGAAGAACGGATGCATTTGTGCCGACGCGCAAAGCGAGCTGCCCAGATTTATTGGCTCTGAATCGCCGTAGCTTAGCCATGGGCTGCGAATTTGAGGTGTTCGAACAACTGGTGGGTGAAGTCATTGGAAAAGTCAGTAGGTTGGCGTGTCAATGCTGGGTGATCGCGAGCCGTTTCCGGGTCACTATGCATTTAGATCTCCTCCGACCCAGCCGATAGATGCCAATGGCAATGTCGACTCGGAGGAGGGACGCATGGGTGCGACGGGGCGGGAAGATCATATCGAGCTCTTCGTGGACATGGACGAATTCTATCGGCGGGTTGACTTTGTCAGCTCCTACCTGGAGCTAGAGTGGCTTGGCTTCAAGACGGAAAGCTTCGAAGGCTCCTTCAGGGCCAGGCGCCTTCCGGAACTTTTCGCTTTTTGCACCGCGAATCCCGAGTATCACATGATGACCTACACCGACCAGGGACGTATCGCCAACAAGTACGTGCCGGGCAAGAAGCTCTACCTACTAGCCAAAGGTGACAAGAATCCTTGCCTCGTGCTCAACCATCTGATTGATGCGTCGCGCGCCTTAGTCACGGAAGAAATGATCTGCTCGGCTCTTGCCATGCTTAACGATGTCAATACTGGTGACAAGTGACAGCGTGCTCATCTGCGCCGCCTTTTCGGGATCGCCGAGGCGGTTGTCGTGAAAGAGGGCCCACGTGACATACCGTCTATGGGCACCGCAGTTGTTTGTTCGGCGTAACTCCCGGATGAGCAAATACTGAAACAACGCGTAGGCGTCAAAGTCGTCCTCGCTGTTGAAATCCTTGAAGTGCTCCACCGTTGTGGGATTGTCGGTAAGGTGAGTACAAATGGCCTTACCGCTGCGAGTTTGACCGAAGCGTTGCGCTGGCATCTTCAAGGGATCCTCCTGCTTTACTAGTTCAACTAGCAGAAGTAGTGGAAAGTTCAAACCTCTGCCAGCGACATGAGGGCTGATAGAATGACAGGCAGAGATGAGCCTCCAGAAAAAGGACCGAGCCAGCCGGTCCAATTCACTCTTGCCACCGGATATTCCGATAAGCTACAAGGCCGCCAACCGCCGGAATATACTTCGGTGGTCCTACTAATCTCCGCTTACCAAATCATACCCCCTTAATCTCAGATCAGAGCACAGAGAGCACGTGCTCAACTTGACTGCCGATTTTAGACCGGCTTGGACCAAATCTCGACCAGTGATCGCTCCGTGTCAAAACGGCTGATGATTTAGTCGATAAAAACGCTGCAATTCTAGCTATCAAGAGGTTCCCATCTCCATGGCACAGACTTTGCTTAGGGGTTATTGCGCAACGTTGCGCAGGATTCACTAAAACATCGAGGGAATTAAAATGGCTATCACTCACATCGTTTCCAGCATTACGTCCGACGACCTGCGCAATGTTTCGGTCCAGACCGCCGAAATGGCAAAGCTCGTCACAGCAATTCAGTTCAACATGATCGCGATTCAGAACTGAACCCAGCTTTGGGAGAGACCGCGATCAAGATCGCATCTCTCCATCCCTTCACTTTTAATTCCTATAGGATCTGCAATGATCAGCATCTTCGGTTCAGAGCAAACGATCAAAAACATCTATATGCTTGCCGCGCAGCATATGGACGGTGATGAGATCTCAACCGTCGAGCAATTGCGGTCGCCGTATCTCAAATTTCTAACGCAGCATCAGCCGCGGCAGGCCCTGAACTACGGAAGCGATCCCATCGCCATCGATGAAGCAGCAACGGCGGTCCTTAGCGCGGCATTTGGGCACAGCAAGTTCAACGATCTTTCGCAAGAAAATTTGCTTGGCGACCCAGTCGCCGAAAGCGAGAAGCAGCGCCTTAAAACGCTGGTGCGCGATGGCTACGAATTCCTCGCGAGTCGTAGCCCCGCAGTCAAGGCCATTTTTGACTTGGCGATCCACAGCATCTTCTTCGTCAAATCCAAGAAAAGCGCCCGAGGGCACAATTCGTTTGGCGGATCATCCTCTGGCGCCATTGGCTCGATATGGATCAGTGGCCACGGCTACTTCAATAAATTCGATATCTCGGAATTCCTGCTGCACGAGCTGACTCATCACCTGCTATTCTTAGCCGAGCGATGCGAAGGCCAATTTCACTACGATGCCGTGGCATTGCCAGACAATTACGCCCAGTCCGCGATCCTGAACTACAGAAGGCCGCTGGATAAAGTCGTTCACAGCGTTGCCGTCTCAACGGAAATTATCCTAGCCCGCCAGACCTTTTTGGGTACGCAAAACGTTTCATTACACCCTTCTACTGCCCTAATGCTAAAGCAAACGGGACTATCGATCCGCAGCATATTCGAGCTGCCAAATCTGGAAAGCCTCCTAACGCCCTGGTCGATTGATTTGATGCGGCGCTGCGAAAATATCCTCAAGGCACATGGCAAAGCAGCATAAGGTAGTCACCGCATGAATATCATATTTAAAAACAATCTATTTCGGGGCGCAGCTACCCTTTGCATCTTGCAGCAGGTGTTTGTTGGTCTTTCGACCTTCATCATCGGCTCCGCAGGTGCTGCACTAGCCGACCCTAGCCGAGTGCTACTTCTTCTTGGGGCGTTCTTTGGATCGAGCGCCATGGCCTATGTGGTAGGCACTAGCTACCAGTGGCTAGGGGTGCGTTTGGCCAATGACCTTTGGAAGACCTATACCATCGGCCTACTCGGTGAACTGGGTAGCGACATGGGCTATGCGTCACCAGCTAACAAGAATCTAACCAACACTTGGCTTACCGGCGAAGCGCAGTCCACCCTGGAGTACACCGCAACGTTTGCCTTAGATTTCCTGTCCATCAGCTGCAATGTCCTGTTTACCCTGGTAGCTTTTCTAGCCATCTTGGGCCCGTTGATCACCTCAGCTATCGTCTTGGCATTGATTTCGTCGTTTTGCCTATTGATCGTGGCGCGGCGTGCCATCAAAAGCGCTGGAAGCGAGATCCAAGGGGCGAAAATGGCAGCACTCATGTCAGTGCAATTCCTCTGGGACCAGATTTTTTTTGGCAATAGCAAGACGCGCTCGACTCCGATGCAAAGAAATGAGGTCTTGATGCTAAGCTACTTTAAACAGGCTGAACGCTATCGCTTACTTGAGCAGGGGGTGTCGTGCCTTCCCATCTTCTTCTCTATGGCGGTCCTATATGCAGCGGTCGCCCATCAAGTTCACAGCGGAGCGATTGTGCTGGCGGCGTTAGTCGCGGTTCTGCCGCGCACGTTGCAGCTCTTTCAGAACGTGCATACGATGACGACCTACAGCAGCCAGTTTCTCCTGCTGAAGTCCAAACTCTCCAACCTTAAACTCTTCAGCAAGCGTCTAGATCGGCGTCAGGCGGGCGAGCATGTACAAAAGGCGGAGATTTCCATCTTGGATATGGCGACCGAGACCGATATTCCTCTGGATGAGCTGGTCGCCCAGGTCGCCTCCAAGTCCCGACTAAAGCCCGGCCGCCTGCGGTTAACCGGTCGCAACGGCGTGGGCAAATCATCGTTCCTTCGCGACCTCAAAGCGCTGATGCCACAGGCGGTCTTAGTCGGCCCTGAGATCCACCTCCTGCCCATCGAGTTGAAGGGATCGACAGGCCAGATCCAAAAGCAGACGCTGATGGCCATGATGGAGCAAAACATCGAAGTCCTACTCGTCGACGAGTGGGATGCCAACCTCGACCAGGCCAATATGGAAAGTGTCGACGAGCAGCTGCAAGCCTTCGCAAAAAATGGCCTTGTGATCGAGGTGCGGCATAGCCGCCTAGAACTCATACGCCGCGACGGCGAGTAGTTCACGTCCCCACGTCTCAGCATCACGTCGAGCTGAAACGAAAAGATAAGCTTCGTGCCTTTATCCTGCTGGGCGCCGACCTTTCATCAGACGATCGCCTGGGTGACAGCGGGGGCGGTCGCAGTCAAGTTGATTTTACCATCCAGTGCTGACGCTGCTGCAGTCTCGACAGGTGGGACGTCGAACACGAACTGCGTCCCCTGACCTTGCTGCGAGTAGATCGAGATCTTGCCACCCAGCTCCTCCACCAACGTTTTGACCGCGTCCATGCCGACGCCGCGACCAGAGATATCGCTCACCTCGTCCTTGGACGACAGGTTCGGTACAAAGACCAACTCAATCTTTTCTTGGTAGGACGCAGTGGCAGCCTTATCGGCAGTCCAAAGCCCACCCTGAACTGCCTTCTGGGCAAGCTTATCGCCGTTGACGCCTTGGCCATCGTCTTTGATGACGAAGTGGAGCCAGTCATCTTTTTTGCGGTAGCAAGCGATCTGAATCGTGCCTGTGATAGATTTGTGGGCTTCGCGCCGCACATCTTTGTCCTCAATTCCGTGGTCGAGGCAGTTGCGAACGATGTGTACGAACGCTGGGTCGAGCCGCTGCATCTCGGCATGTGAGATTTCGCAACTATCGGCGACGTAGGCGAGGCGGACTTGCTTTGTGTCGCGGCGGTCGTTCAGTTTTTCGAGATAGGCCTCATACTTGGCAAAAACGTCTTTCACACCGACCCGCAGACAGTTCTCCAACATGGTAGTAAGCACGTCATTGCGAGTCGCTAGTGCGTGAGCAGTCAAGGTGTCGTACTTGTCTTTCGTAAGAGTGACCTTCCCTTGGCTCTCTTTAAGCCTGAGGACGGCCTCGAGGTCGCTCGTTTCAAACTTCCACTGGTCTTTGATCAACTCCCAGTTGGTCGCAAGCCGCGCACTCGACGGCCCCTCTTCGTCGAGTAGCGTCTCCAATTCATGAATCTCGTGCGCAAGGCTAGCGAACTCGAAGGTGCCGATTGAGCCTTTGAGCGTATGGAGATCGCGGCGGAGCTGACCGAGGTCGGCAGGCTTAGTCGCCTTAGTCGCGATGAGGTTGTCAGCGCGGCGAAAGAGCCCGATAGCCTCGTCGAAGAAGCTCAGATAGCTATCCAAGCTTGCGGCTACCCGTGAAATTTTGCGAACCCGCTCAGCCTGGACGACCGCCTCGCGCTCGTTCTTGAGCTTCTCGGTGGCGTCGTTCGCTACGACGACGACCTTTTCGAGCTGACCGTCTTTGCCGTTGAGTGGGCGGTACTCGAGCTGGATGATGCGGGTGCCATCGATAGTCAGCGACTTCGGCAAGAAAGAGGTAGTCGAATCGAAGTCACTCATGAAGTCGTCGCCATCGACATTCCAGAGGAGCTTCAGACACGTCTTGACGTTGTCTTCGGAGATCGATGAGTATTTGGTGACGAATTCCTGTAGCGTTCGCACGTCGCCGGACCCAGGGATGATCTTGGCGAGAGCTTGCGAGCGCTCGGGGGCGACAGTGCCATTCCTATCGAAAAAGTAGAGCCCTTCGCTAAGAACGGCGAGCAGACTCTTGGTGTTCTCGTACGAGAGCTCAATTTGGCGCGAAAGAATCGTGATGGTGGTCCCGACGATGCCGATACCGAGGGCCAGAGCCAAGGAGATAAGCAGTAGTGAACGCAGGTTGCGGCTAGCCATTTCAAGCCGAGCTGCTTCGGCGTGCTCGGCGCCGAGTCGGGCGAGCTCTCGGACCTTTTTCTCGTATTCAAGGCGCTGCGGCTCGTACTCGGAGAAGTAGAGGATGCGAGCCTTGTCGGCATTCTCGAAAAGCAGTTCTAGAATCTGCGTGTCGAGCGGGCGAAGCGTCGTCTCGTCGATCTTGGTGAGATCGGCTATGAGATGACGCATCTCAGGCGACGAGGCTTCATCCTTTAGCTCAGCTAGGAGCTTTTTGTGTTCGTCGTAGGCTGCAATTTTCCTGCCCGAGTAGACTTCGAGCTGCGAGGGATCGATCAGCAGTGCCTTGGACGCGTCGTCTTGCGTTAAGCGCAGCGACAGGACGCTATTACTCTTGCCCTGGACACGCAGAGCCTCGGCGAGGTCGGCCGCGTTCGATTCGAGCCCCCGAAAAGTGATCCAGGTCACGACGCCCGAGACAACCACCAACGGCATAACCAGGGTAAGGTAGAATTTCTGAGCGAGACTGAGCCGTTTCCTGCGCTGTGCGAATACCATTTCTCTCCCTTTCTAAGTCTCCTTGGCCGCGGAGAGACGTCCATCAGTATGCGGGTGCGGCGCGAATACAATGCGCCATCTTGCAAAGGAGCGGTCGGCTCGGAAGTGCCTTAGGGTCTTAGATTTTACAAGTTCATATTGACTAGGCTACACTATGAGTAACGGTGCTTGAAACATGTATGTGCTAAGAATCTCGCTGGTGCTCGGCACGCTCGAGCCTGGGGCTATATTTAGTGGAGTGTCGAATTTGAAGCGTATCAGCAGTTTTTGTTTCGTCATACTCTTCACACAGACGTTTGCTTTTAATACCGGTGGACTGGCCTTTGCCGCGACCGCCGCAAAGACCTATCTTTCGTCCTATAATCGTCCGAAGGATGTTCCTTTCCCCAAAGACAACGCCCATTCGAACGCGCGCGAGGATCTCGGTCGCACGCTCTTCTTCGACCCCAGGCTTTCCGGCTCAGATTGAATCTCCTGCGCTACCTGTCATAATCCGGGGCTTTCCTGGGGTGACGGGCTTGCCAAAGGTATTGGGCACGGAATGAAGCCGCTCGGCCGCCGCACGCCGACGATTCTAAACCTAGCCTGGGGCGAGCTGATGTTCTGGGACGGGCGGGCCGACTCTCTGGAAGCGCAAGCGCTCGGACCAGTAGAATCGACTGGAGAGATGAATCTGCCGCTCGATCAAATGCTAGGCAAACTCGAAGCGATGCCAAGCTATCGACCGCTTTTTGACAAAGCGTACCCAGGCGAGGGCATCAGTAAGGCGACGATCTCGAAGTCTATCGCAACATTCGAGCGCACCGTCGTCTCCGGCGACGCGCCCTTTGACCGTTGGGTGCGAGGTGACGAGAAGGCGGTCTCAGCGAATGCTAAGCGTGGCTTTATGCTTTTTAACGAGAAAGCTCTTTGTTCGAAGTGCCACAGCGGCTGGCGATTCACCGACGACAGCTTCCACGATATTGGCGTTGCCGGCGATGATATCGGACGCGGCAAGATCATGCCCGATATCGCGGTGCTGCAGTATGCCTTCAAGACTCCGACCTTGCGCGACGTCGACCGCCGCGCCCCGTATATGCACGACGGTTCGGAGAAGACTCTCGGGGAGGTTGTCGACTTCTACGATAGAGGTGGGAAACAGCGGCGTCCGGCAGTCTCCGAGCACGTCAAGCCACTACAACTGACGAGTGAAGAAAAAGCTGATCTTGTCGCCTTTCTTAAAACCTTAACGAGTCAGGACAAGCCTGTCGTTGTTCCCGTACTCCCCAGATAATCGAGGGTATTGCCGATGAAATTTACATTATCACTATCGTTCGTTGCCATCGGTATGTTCTCTTCGGGGAGCGCCTCTGCCAAAGACCATGCCGTTTCTCAAAAGGGTAAGGCATTCGCAGTCGAGGAGATTACGGTGGCCGCCGGAGATGCAGTCACCTTCAAGAACGACGACGAAACGTCACACAACGTTTTTTCATCGACCGAAGGAGCCAAGTTCAATCTTGGCATTCAGAAACCAGGTCTAGAATCCTCACAGAAATTCGCGACTGCTGGCACGTTCGAAGTACGCTGCGCTATTCATCCGAAAATGAAACTCAAAGTCGTGGTTAAGTAAACCGTGCGGAAAGGTCGATCTATGCGAGGATTTATCTCAGCCGTGGCTATCGCGGGAATGCTTGTAGTTCAACCCGCTATCGCAGCCGGGAAGGGTGAGACTTGGCCCATCGCCGTCCGCCTTAGCACTAAGGGTAACGACATCGCGTTCGACCAGGCAGCGATCCAAGTGCCTTTCGGTCAAAAAGTGCAAATGAAATTTATCAACCAAGCTGACAAGGGTTCAGAGATCCTACACAACGTCGCCATCTTGAAGCCAGGAAGCCTCGACGCGTTCGTCAAGGAACTTCAGGCGAACGGCTACGATATTGCGAAGATGCGCACCCACAAATCCGTCCTCGCGATGACTAAGGCTCTAGAACCAGGATCCGAGGAGACGCTTGAGTTCAGTCCAGCAGAGCCGGGATTTTACCCCTACATATGCCTCATGGCGGGGCATGCCGACATGCTTGGCATGAAGGGGATACTGAACGTCAAGAAATAGGTGCCTTAGGGCCCGCCAGGAAATAACTTGCACATTTGGGCGCCAGCTGACGGCCGTCTGCGGCCGCTTTCAAAGCGAAAAATCCTCGAAATACCCGAGGTATTCCTCCGTTTTTTCGCTTTGAAATCGACCACAGCCAACCATCATCTGACACCCAAATGTGCAAGTTATTTCCTGACGGGCCCTTAGTAGCGATTCGGCGGTTAGCTGAACTTGATCGCCGCGCTGCATGCAGAACCTCGCCGCGCAAAGCGCGCCCCTCCCCTGCAGGTCCTCTGCTAAGGCTCAGAGTTGAGCGGCCATAGTCCGCGTCGAAAACATGGCTGCAATTATTGCTGTTAGTATACTTAGCGAGGACCGCATTGCCCGCTCCTTCCTGGCCATTTGATCGTTCCTGAGCAGGCAATCGCATGAAGGCAATGCAATCAGGCATTCCTGTTCACGCAATTTAATTCACGAAAAGCCTGCTCCAATCGCTTACTAAATTCTTGTTCACCCTGGCGCAGCCAGACTCTGGGATCATAGTGCTTCTTATTGGGCTGGTCGGCGCCATCTGGGTTGCCGATTTGCGCCTGTAGGTAGTCACGCTTGTTGGAATAATACTGGCGAATCCCATCCCAAAAGGACCACTGCAGGTCGGTATCGATGTTCATCTTGACGACACCGTAGGAAATGGCCTCCGTGATTTCTGCGGCCGTAGATCCCGAGCCGCCGTGGAAGACGAAATCGACCGGCTGCGCTCCGGTCCGCCGCTCGCTGACGATGTAGTCCTGGGAATTCTTCAAAATCACCGGAGTTAGCTGCACGTTTCCCGGTTTGTATACCCCGTGCACGTTGCCAAACGAAGCGGCAACCGTGAAGTGGCTGCTGACCTTTAATAGTTCATCATAGGCATAGCAGACGTCTTGCGGCTGCGTATAGAGGCGCGAACTATCGATGCCGGCATGGTCGACTCCGTCCTCCTCGCCACCGGTGACGCCGAGTTCGATTTCTATGGAAGTGCCGATTTTGTCCATACGCCTGAGATACTGGGCGCAGGTGCCGACATTGGCGTGTAAATCATCTTCCGAAAGGTCGAGCATGTGCGAGCTGAAAAGTGGTTTGCCGTGCGCGCGGAAAAACTTTTCACCTTCATCGAGCAGTCCGTCTATCCAAGGCAGGAGCTTGCGGGCAGCATGATCGGTGTGCAATACAACGGTGACGCCGTAGTGCTCCGCGAGTAGATGGACGTGGTGGGCGCCGGCGATCGCCCCCAAGGTTGCGGCTTTCTGCCCGTCGCTGGTTAGGGATTTGCCGGCATAAAACTGTGAACCACCATGCGAAAACTGAATGACCACCGGCGACTGCAATCGCTTGGCGGTTTCTAAGACAGCATTTACGGTGTTGGTACCCGTAACGTTGGCGGCAGGCAACGCGAAGCGCTGTGCCTTGGCGCATTGATATAGGCGTTTGAGCTCATCGCCAAAAATCACACCAGGTTTAAATGGAGTCATGCGTTGGGATCCTCCCGCGTTATTAAATTAGGCCATCTTCAGTATCTATCCCTTTTACTGGTGGCAGACAAGATTGATCATCGCGAATCGGCAGTCCAGAGGCTATCCGGAGGGGTTGAGGCTAGCCACCACATTCGCAAGCTACCAAACCTATGCTCTGACGAGCTGACTCAGCATCGCGACTTTGTGGGAACCGGTTCGGGCGGTTGAGACGACCCCAGCGATCGGCAAGGATGTAGTCGGACAGTTGAAGGCGAGCACGCCAACAGATATGGTCCCGTTTAAGCAAACATGCCGCCCGTTCGCAGAACTCATACCACCGGGTATTTGCAAAAGACTAAATCATAAGATAAAATTTGGTTGTCCCCATATACCAGTCACAAATTTGTCAACGTTTGCCGATGCTGCGGCACATTTTTTTCTAAAGGATCATCACTATGAACCTTCATATTAGAATGGCTGTGGTTGCCGGTTTGCTGTGCAGCGCCACGTCACTGCTTGGCTGCAAGACCACCACCGGTAGCGGCGAGAAGTCCGTGTCGTTTGAAAATGCCGAGGTCATGAGTCTGCAAGAATGGACCACGGCCTGCCAGAAAGAGTTAGATCATCCGACGACCGGATCCGCAGCGAAAAATGAGCTGATGCAGGTTGCTGATACCACAGACTGTGCCTCAGCATACCCAACGGTTAAGGGGATTCTGGAGCAGGTCTATCATCGGACATAGGGCTAGTCCTGGGTGCTTTATGCCAATACCAATATATGCAGTGCGAGGTGTCTCGTAAGGCTACCGTTCACCAGTTAGGAGTGCGTTACCATGACTACCAAGCTACTGCATCTATTGACCTTCGCTGGTATGCTGCTCTGCTCGTCTTTCACCTCTGCATTTGCAGCCCAGATGCCGCTGACGCAGTGGGAGACGCTAGCGCCTGACGAGGTGGGCGAAGCCAGAAGATCGGCAGACGAGCTGTTGCGGCAAATTAAGCACGACTACACGGATCAGGGCAAACGGGCCTTTCGCGACGCCCACCCGCGCGGCATCGGCTGTGTCGCCGCAACGTTTACCGTAGAGCCAAACTTGCCTCTCAAGTATCGTACCGGGGTCTTCGCCGTGCCCGGTAAGAGCTACGACTCGATCATACGCTTTTCTTCCTCACTCGGACCTGTAGGGGATCAGGCGAAAGATGCGCGTGGGATGGCAATTAAGCTCTTTGGCGTGCCGGGTACAAAGCTTTTAGAAGATCAGCCTAATGCCGGGACGCATGATTTCCTCCAGATCAATGCGCGGACTTTTCCTGCAAAAAATACCCATGACTTTGCCGGCCTCGTCCGTATCAAGACCAACCCTCTGAATGCCATTGCTTTCTTGCGTGAATCACCGATTGCTCATGCCCTTGTCCTAAAGGCGGCTTTTAGTCTTAGTTCGGGGAACCCAAACAATGGGAAGAGTTTAGCGGAGATGCAGTTTTTTAGCATGGTCCCCTATTTGATGAAGGGTAGTTCAATCAACACCCCTGTCAAGTTCACGAGCCGGCCGTGCGCTGGTGTCGCGCAACGGAGTTTGGATGGCAGCGATGGCGAGTTGCGAAACGACCTGCAGAGTCGGCTCAATGAAGGCGACGTTTGCTACGACTTTCTCTATCAATTCTATCGCGATGGTGCCGGCTATGACGTCGAGAACGGCATGAGCGATTGGGGCGGAGATCCGACCCTGTTCACCAAGTTTGCAACCATTAACATTCAAAAGCAAACCTTTCTCACCGATGAAAAGCTCCACTATTGCGATAACCTGTCGATGCAGCCATGGCATGCGCTGGCCGAGCATCAGCCGCTCGGAAATATCAACCGTGCGCGAAAAATTATCTACGAAGTGATATCGAAATCGCGCCACGCCACTAATAACGAGTCGAATAAATACCTAGAGCCGACTAGTAGCACGGATTTTCAGGCCCTACGCGATCCTAAGTTTAGCGTTTGGGATGCAATTAAGGTCCCGGCAGCAAACTAGCTTCGGTCGCGAAATTGAATTTCGCGACCAAACTAAATATATGCATAAATTGGGTTTTCCATAATTTTGGAGCTGACTAATCCGCGCCCTATCCTCCAGAACCACGGCAGGGGTCGGCCTCGTCCTGCTGGTGCTCCTGGCATTTGTCGCGGCAGGTCCGGCTTTGTATGGGTCGTTCATTTGGGACGACCTGACCTTTGTCCGTGATAATCCCTTGGTCAACGGCTCTGACGGCTGGTCCTTGATCTGGTTCACGTTTACGGCTGAAGATTACTGGCCGCTTTCTTATAGTCTATTTAGCCTGGAACGCCGCTGTTTTGGTGAGGCGACCTTTGGCTATCATGTAGTCGCAGTAGCCCTGCATGCCGCGGCCGGCGTCGGGGCTTGGCGCTGTCTTAAATTGTTATCTGATTTTGGGCTCTTTTCGGCGGCCGCGGCTTGGGTGGCTGCGGCCTGGTTTGTCGTGCACCCTGTTAATATGGAGGTCGCAGCGTGGATTTTTCAGTCGAAAACCAGCCTGAGCGCCCTGCTGTTTTTTGCGGCGATTTACACTTTTATGCGCGCGGTTTCCGTTGAGGGGCGATGGCACGAGCGATATTTTGCGCTGACGCTTGGTCTTTTTGCGCTGGCCATGTTGGCCAAAAGCGGTGCGGTTATGTTGCCGATCATTCTGACTGGCGGTCTATTTCTCGCACCAAAGGGCCGCTACGTGGTGCGGCGCGCCATGGCTTTGGTGGCTGGGCTGTTACTACTAGCAGGACTTTTGGGCGGCCTGAGTCTTTGGGTTAGGCAGCTGCACGCCATTGGTCGCGTGGTGGTGCGCTCAGATGATGTCGCCGGGCGACTTTGGGTGGCGACTAAAGCTCCCTGGTTCTACATCGGCAAGGCGATCTTGCCCTTAAATTTAAGTGTGATTTATCCACGCTGGAACCATCTTCCTGGCAACCTTGAGATTTGGCTGCCGGGTGTTGCCATAATGCTGGTGGCGGGGTGTATCGTCGTGAGCTGGCGGTGGCGGTGGAGTCGCTTAGCGGCAGGGTGCCTTGGCTATACTCTGCTCATGCTTTTGCCTTGCCTTGGCGTGGTCAATATTTCGTTTATGCGTTACTCATTTGTTGCGGATCATTGGCAGTACTTGGCGATAATCGGTCCTATAGTGTTGGTCGTAGCGGGACTCGAAGGACTCTTCGCTTTGCGCTGGCATACTCTGCCGACTCGAAGTCTAGCCACTGCGGCGACGCTGCTGCTATTGGTTGGTATGACCACCCTTTCCCGGCGCAGAGCTGCAACTTTCACCTCCGAGGAAGCGATGTGGCGAGCGACACTAGCCACAAACCCTTCGGCCTTTCTCGCCCATAATAATCTGGGGATCATCGAACAGGAAAGCGGGAGATTGGAATTAGCCCTTCAGCATTATCAAAGTGCTCTTGCCCACGGCCAGCAGCAAGGCGCCGATGTAGAGGTGCTCGGGGGCATAGCCTATAACTATGCCCAGGTTCTGGCGAGCCTTGGCCGACTAGTAGAAGCCTTAGCACAGGATCAAGCGGCGTTAGCATGGTTGCCGAAATCCGCTCAGGCGCATTGGCTGGCAGCGGATTTGCTTCGAGGGCGTGGGGATGCTGATGCAGCGATCCTTGAATACCGTGCGGCACAGTCCTTGGCGCCGCAGATTGCGGCGATTCAGGCCAGTTTGGGGGAGGCGCTGCGTGCGGCAGGTCAAGTGGACTTAGCCTTAGTAGAGCTTGAAGCGGCGGTGCGACTGTTGCCTGCGGCGGCCGGCGTCCGTCAGAGCCTTGGGTTAGCCTATCTTACTCTAGGCCGCCCGCTCGATGCAGCTGAGCAATTTAAAATGGCTGTGAGTTTGGCTCCCGAGGTATTTTCTCACCGGATGAACTTAGGTTTCGCCTATGCCTCTTTAGGTGCTTGGGAGCAAGCCACGGACGTCTACCAAACTGCTGTGGCTACAATGCCGAGCCAGCTTGATGGACAGGTGGCATTGATTAAGGTTTTGACTCGGCGCGGACTAAAGGCGCGGGCCTTACGCGAATTGCAGCGCATCAAACACTGGGAAGAGCACGAGGAGCTGCGCGAGTTAGAGCGAACTCTTAGGCCCTCAGGTCCCTAGGGGAGCCGTCGCAAGGACATTGCATGCAATCACCTTGGGTGGTGGATAGGCGCATAGGCATCAGCGTGGGCTAGCCTGTTTTAGGATTTCAAGAAAAGATGCACCATATTTTTCCAATTTCACATCACCAACGCCCGGTATAGTACGGAGTTGCGCTAAGGTCTGTGGCCGCTGCTGGGACATGGCGTCAAGTGTCGCGTTTTGGAAGATGCAGTAGGACGGCAGATTTTTGCTGCGAGCCAATTCCAAGCGGTGGCGCGCCAATGCATCGCGAAGGCTGTCGTT
>Ga0315288_10006108_pt1 | contig 15256 bp, 16 predicted proteins | sample YL17G11_20_MG_FD_203454 | JGI IMG/M metagenome (GOLD analysis project Ga0315288, IMG submission 203454) | Sediment microbial communities from Yellowstone Lake, YNP, Wyoming, USA - YL17G11_20 | ecosystem: Environmental > Aquatic > Freshwater > Lake > Sediment | place: USA: Wyoming | collected...
GGGCGAGGACATCAGTGACCTGCCTGTGGCAGGGTTTGCTCCGGAGTGGATGTCGGAAAAGGCACTTAGCATCGGTACTTACTTCGTTGCCTCCGGTGTGAACACCTGGATGGGCGTTGGGTCGCCTGTCGCAGGCAGCCCGGAGGTCGTGAAGTTAATCACCGAGGGATGGCAGAAGAAGTTTGGAGCGTCCTGGTACTTCGAGCCGGACCATAAGAAGACTGTGAAAGATGCCATAGCTCTCATTGATGCCAAGAGGAAGGCACTCAAGCTCGAGGAGTACAGCCCGACTAAGTATGCTCAGAGCAAGACCTATTTGCCTGGCGATTACTTCCCCGCCGAGAAGCATGGCGCTTACTCTCTGAAATAAGCATAAAGCTGGTAGAAGGTAAAAAGGGCTCAGCCTTTCAGGCTGAGCCCGAAGCAAATGGCAGTCCACGGAAGAGGATCGCCATAGATCTAGGGTGCTTGGCCAAAAAGTCGCTAAGGCTATCAAGTCTGCTACAACGTAAGTCCCACCGTATTATGAAAATACAAGATTAAGGAGCAAACGAATGGAACACAAACTACCTGAACTACCTTATGCGAAGAGTGCCCTAGTCCCTCACATATCTACTGAGACCCTGGATTACCATTACGGGAAACACCATAAGGCATATGTCGATAACCTAAACAGACTAATACCCGGCACGCAATTTGAGGGCTCTTCCTTGGAGGAGATAGTCAGAAAGGCATCCGGTGGCATTTTCAACAATGCAGCTCAGGTTTGGAACCATACGTTCTATTGGAGCTCAGTCTCCCCCCAAGGCGGCGGTGAACCTACTGGAGCTATTGCCGGTGCTATAACCAAGAACTTCGGATCCTTCGCTCAGTTCACGGACAAGTTCTCCAATGCTGCGGTGACATTGTTCGGCTCGGGATGGGTATGGCTGGTCAAGAATTCTGATGGTAGTTTGTCAATAGAAGCTACAAGCAATGCGGGCAATCCGTTGAAAGATGGCAGAAAGCCCCTGCTTACCTGCGACGTGTGGGAGCACGCATACTACATTGACTACAGGAATGTCAGGGCAAAGTACGTAGAAGCGTTCTGGAAACTGGTCAATTGGGATTTTGTCAACCAGAACTTCGTCAAATAACAGATTCTGCAGTCGCGGGTTGACTCAACAGCGGCTTGCTATAAGCGCACTAAGTAACAGGAGGAGGAGCCCACATGATAAAGATTGGCAGCAAAGCACCGGATTTCTCACTCAAAGATCAAAACGGCAAAATAGTCAAGTTATCGAGCTTCAAAGGCAAGAAGGTCGTACTTTCATTCAGGCCTCTGGCATGGACAGCTGTCTGCCAGGACCAGATGAGGTCACTCGAACAGAACCATCTGAATCTTGATGAATTGAACGCTGTTGCTCTGGGCATCGGTGTCGATTCTGTGCCATCCAACAAGGCCTGGGCAGAAGCTATGCACATAAAAAATACAAGGCTACTCTCGGATTTCTGGCCACATGGCGAAATAGCGAAGTCATATGGAATTTTTCGAGAAAAAGACGGCTTCTCGGAGAGAGCCAGCATAGTATTAGATGAAGACCAAAAAGTCATTTTTACCAAAATATACCCACTTGCCCAACTGCCCGAAATCGAGGAGATACTGAAATTGATGAGGAGTTAACCGTTCTGCTGGTTTATTGAAATGCTCAAACTCAGTGGATGCTTCAGATCAGTGTTGATTAGAGGATTGAAATGAGAAGGGCAATCTGTTCGCTCAATTTCATGTACGGTATGGAGCGATTCGCCACAGAGATTTACCGTGCACAGCGTAGTGCTTTCGGCGAGACTGGCATCGCTGAGAAGTTAAAGCATGCTACAGAGAATGAGCAGCAGCACGCCGAAAGCCTCAGAAATCGGATTGTCGATCTTGAGGGTAATCCGTCAAGGTTTTCGGTCCTTTTCCTGATTGCGGGTAGATTGCTGGGCCATATCACCAGGTGTTTCGGCAAGAAGCTCATGCTCAGGGCTGACATTCTAATTGAGAAGAGAGCAGTCAAAGACTACGGCTATTTTCTAAGGACAATGCACTTCAATGAGGGCACAAGTCTGCTGATAAGAAGTATTATCAGCGACGAGGAGCAACACGTCCAGAACTGGGAAAAAGCCTTGAGTCTATTGAAAGGTACAGCTGAGTAGCCTGCTAAATGATTCGCTCTTTCGAGCCTGCAAATATTTGATTCGTGGTTGGACTATTTTGTTGGGTCGAAGGAAGAGAAGTGACAATACTTGGCCCGACATAACGATATATTTTACTGCTTAGCTTACTCACTTCTTCTTAGGAAAACCTAGGCTTCACAAGATAAGATTGTTTGATTTATATTTATTTTGCCACAGCCCTCTATGGTGACCTCACTTGGTCCTTATGGCTCCGCACTAGAATCTAACCAATGATATAATTGGCTGGCAGTATTGCAATAACTATGAAAAGTGCAAGGGGGGAGTAAATGGAAGGTAAGACTGAAAAGGATAGATGCAAAGTCGAGATTGAAGCACTGCGAGATTACAGAGAAGGCATTCCCGAAATTGTGGATGAACTTGTTGCGACATGTAACCGTGATGATTGCTTTGACCACGTTGGCACGGAGCCAATTCCATCCAGAGACGCAATAATCGGAATAATACATCGACTTCAAAAAATACTCTTCCCTGGATATTTCATGCCGGAACGGCTTGACCGGGTCAATCTGCAATACTACCTGGGACAGGAGACAGTATCGCTCTTTGAAGAGCTTTCGCGTCAAATAGGCCTGTGCATAAGGCATGAATGCCTCAGACGCAATTTACCATGTACCCACTGCGAGGAACGTGGTCGTGAAGAAGCAATAGAGTTTATCCGAGAATTGCCCAATATCAGGCTGCTCCTAGCTAAGGATGTTCAGGCAGCCTATGAAGGAGATCCTGCAACGGGTAGCCATGATGAGATCATCTTTTGCTATCCTGGCCTGCTCGCTGTAACAGTCTACCGGACAGCCCACCAGCTTCATCATCAGAATATCTCGCTTATGCCACGTATTATGAGTGAGTACGTCCACGGACTTACCGGGATTGACATCCATCCTGGCGCCCACATCGGGGAGAGCTTTTTCATCGACCACGGTGTTGGGGTGGTGATAGGGGAGACAGTGTGTATCGGTAACCGGGTTAGGATCTACCAGGGTGTTACTCTTGGCGCCCTGTCCCTTCCCAAGGATAGCGTAGAACGACTTCGTGGCCAGAAACGCCACCCTACCATAGAAGACGACGTGATAATTTATGCAGGAGCGACAATACTGGGAGGCGACACTGTTATCGGCGCGAAGTCTGTTATTGGCGGCAACGTATGGCTTACAGAATCTGTCCCTCCGGAAACTAATGTCTTTATCAAGAAGCCGGAGCTTGTGCTGAAGAATGACTCCATAGGACGATAGCCGGCGGTTTGAGTTTGCCCTAGAACAGCTCCAGAAATGGTGTTGGGCCGGGATTTTATAAATTTGTGGGCTGATCCGAATGACTTGGTTCAGGCATCTCAAGTGAGTTGTAAGCCCTGTGGCCTCTGAGGGCAGAGAAGTACGACTCACTGGGACTGGATCCTCATCTTGAGACATATGCTTATCGTGACCATAGCATTCAGACATAATCGAAGACGCTAGAGGCGATGGAGGTACAGACATGAGGACAAGTTGGCGGACTGGTCTTCTCCTGCTCTTGATCTTGCTATCCGCAGTGTTCTACGGCATCAACTATGGAATATACAGGGACACCACTTACATGGGTAGGCTGCTTACGATGCAGCTCGGCTTTGTACCGGTACAGGTGATCCTAATCACCCTTTTCCTAAATAGCGTGATTGCCGGCAGGGAGAAGCGTGCCAGGCTGGCAAAGCTCAATATGGTCATCGGGAGCTTTTTTAGTGAGTTCGGGGAGCACCTTCTGAGGATCTTCACGGACCTCGATCCGAAAGGCGATGATCTAAAACGCGGAGTATTGTTGGCAAGGGAATGGACTGACACCGATTTCGCTGCAGCACATGACTATGTCAAGAAACATGACTATGCCATTCGAATCAATGCAGGAAGGCTGTTAGAGCTACGCGAGTTCCTGTTGACTAAGAGAACTTTTATGCTCTGGCTGGTGGAAAATCCCAACCTGCTTGAACACGAGTCATTCACGGACCTCCTGATGTCCATATTCCACCTGACTGAAGAGTTAGCGCACAGGGGTGATCTGTCCACTCTCCCTGACACTGATTACAGACACCTAGCCGAAGATATAAAGAGGGCATACAGGTCGCTTTTGTCCGAGTGGCTCGAGTACATGAAGTACATTAGAACCTCCTACCCATACTTCTACTCTCTCGCGGTGAGAGCGAACCCGCTCAACCCTGCCGCGAGGCCTGAGGTGACCTAATCGCAGAACCAGATCGAGGTCACCTGAGATGTAGGATTCACAAAGTATGGTGATGTATGATGAGTCAGCGAAAATATAATCGTTTGGTCAAAGAGAGGAGCCCCTATTTACTGCAGCATGCGGAGAACCAAGTAGACTGGTATCCTTGGGGTGACGAAGCCCTGACACGTGCTCGGATAGAAGACAAGCCAATACTACTGAGTATTGGCTACTCAGCTTGTCATTGGTGCCATGTAATGGCGCATGAGTCGTTTGAGAACGAAGAAATCGCTCGCTTGATGAATGACAATTTTATTAATATCAAGGTTGACAGAGAGGAGCGCCCGGATCTCGATATGGTCTATATGGAGGCGGTCCAGTTGATTACAGGTAGTGGCGGCTGGCCTTTGACAGTCTTTCTCACCCCAGAAGGCAAACCCTTCTATGGAGGCACCTACTTTCCCCCTGAAGATAGACGGGGCATGCCCGGCTTTTCGAGGGTCCTCCGTACAGTGTCAGACGCATATCGAAATCGGCGTACGGAGGTGGAACAGGCGACACAACAAGTAATAGCCGCGCTTAGTCCAAAGACCAATATCCTCTTGGGTACGGAGATACCGACGGTTGATATACTCAGCCGGTCCTATTCGGCTCTCAAACGGGATTTTGATAATGCCAATGGTGGCTTTGGTTCAGCACCCAAGTTCCCCCAACCATTAGCTCTGGAGTTCCTTCTGAGACACTATTACCGAACTCGGGACAAGGACGCTCTGGCGATGGTAACTTTAACCCTTGAAAAGATGGCAAAGGGCGGCATCTATGACCAACTAGGCGGTGGGTTTCACCGTTACGCTACCGACAGCCGCTGGCTCGTACCACACTTTGAGAAGATGCTTTATGATAATGCGTTGCTAAGCCAGCTATACTTGCATGCCTATATCGTTACTGGAAGACCGTTGTTCCGCCGCATAGCTGAAGAGACTATCGATTATGTTCTCAGAGAAATGATCAGTCCTGAAGGTGGCTTCTACAGTACACAGGATGCAGATAGCGAAGGCGAAGAGGGTAGATACTACTTATGGACACCCGATGAGATAAGGAAGACGCTTAACGAGAGAATGGCGTTTCTAATATGCAACTACTACGGTGTGACTGACAAGGGTAATTTTGAGGGTCGCAATGTTTTACACGTAGCCGGTGATTTTCATTCAGACGAATCCGGCAGCATCAGGCAAGCAAGGGCATTGCTACTACGGGAGCGTGAGAAACGAGTCAAACCGAGCCGAGACGAAAAAATCCTGACATCTTGGAACGGACTGATGCTTTCGAGCCTCGCTGAGGCAGCCTGTGTCTTTGGCCGTAATGACTACCTGACGGCGGCTATCGCAAGCGGCTCTTTCTTGCTGAACTCGATGACTTCTGGTGGACACCTCTGGCGTGTATACAGTAGTGGTCAGTCTAACATTGACGGCTACCTTGAGGACTATGCATTGGTCACAGATGGCCTCCTGAATCTTCATCAGGCCACTTTTGCTGGCAAGTGGTTAAGGGAAGCCATAAGGTTGGTTCACGCCATGGTTGAGGAGTTCTGGGACAATTCAGCTGGCCTATTCTATGATACAGGAAAAGGGCATCAGGCTCTGTTTGTTCGTCCTAGAAGTACTCATGATGGAGCATTGCCTTCAGGATCTTCGGCGGCCACCCATGTGCTGCTTAAAGTCGCCCACCTAACCAAGGACAAACGGTTGGAGCAGATAGCAGTACGGTCGCTTGGGGTTATGCGCGAGTCGCTGCCCACATACCCACTTGCCTTCTGTAACTGGCTCTGTGCCCTGGATTTCTACCTGTCAACCAAGAAGGAATGCGTGATAGTCGGCAACCCTGATAGCAAGGCCACCATAGAGATGATGCGAGTCCTCTTCAGGACCTGGCTTCCCAACAAGGTAGTGGCCGCTCTGGATCCTAATGACCCAACAGCTATTACAGAGTTAAAACTGCTTAATAATAAGAGCATGATCAATGACCAGCCCACTGTATATATATGTGAGGGATATTCATGCCAGGCACCTGTGACAAACCCGGATTCATTAAGGAATCAACTTCAGAAACATGCCATGCATTAGCAGTTTCAGTATGTGACGAAATGTATGACTCCCTATTGCAGCAGAATCTAAGGAAAAGCCGGGGCACGGTGGCACTGGCGCCCTCCACCTGATCGGATATCAGTGAAGACATATCTTCGCTTGATGGGGCAACGCTCAAACTATTTATTAGGCTAAAGGGGTGCATGATACTTGGTTCGGACGGCAAGGAGTCGCCCTTTGAAAGGTGTGGCTATCCCTTGACTGGGATTTAGAGACTCCAACCTCGTGGTTGTCCAGAAAAACTAGTTTTGCCCAGAGGTCTGCATCAGGTTTGATTGGCAAATAACACAAGAATGTGATAGTATCTTGAAGCTAACATATTCAAACTGTGTGCCTTAGAAGGGAGGGCTATAAGATGAGATTGCCACAGTATGTATCAAAAGACGAAGTCAAACGTATATGCAAAGAGCTTGGGTTCAGGGATTGGTCAGCCATAACCGAGCCCAAAGTCAGTGAAAAAGAAGCTGCTGCCATCCTAAAAATCGTCAACATTAAGAGAATGAAAATACCTCTCCAGGATTTTCAGCAAGGACTTGAGGTGGAGCTTGAGCATGGTACTAGATATGAAGATGCTAATGTCACCAATAATCATCCCATTCTGACAGGCAAGATTGTTTTGGCGCATCTTAAAGAGACGCTTGACTATTACAAGCGTATTGAAGTTGTTGAAATTGAAGGGGACCTCCTGAAGGCTGTTATGTCGAAAAACACAAAGAAAATCGAAGAAAAATATAGGAAGCTTGTGGCAGCGCAGGGTTTGCTGAACAAAACGATTTCGGACCAATTGAAATAAAGCCGTCGACCCTTTGTAACTGTTATCCAGGTCAATTATAAGCGAAAGGTGATTTGTAAAATGGATATCGGCCTCAGTAAGCAAATTGTGCAATTCATGGAGAAATGTCGTGTATGTACGATTGCCACTGTCAGTCCTCAGGGTCAGCCAAGTGCCTCCACAGTATTTTTCAGAAATGTGGAGATGGACATCTATTTCAACACTGGTAGGGATAGTCAAAAAGTGCGGGATATCAACTCGAATCACTGGGTAGCGCTAACAATGCAGGAGCCTGGAATTGTTCCCGCTGCTGATCGAGATATCAAGGGCATTCAGTACCTCGGGGAAGCCACGATACTGCCTGATGGTGAGACCACCGGGGTGCCTAGAGGAGTGATCTCGAGACATAAGGCTTTCAACAGCGCAATGCCGGGTAAGTCGGTAATCGTCAAAGTGGCGCCCACAAAAGTGTACTTTATTGACTATTCTCGTGGTTTCCGTCACAGAGATATCCTCGAGTTATAAGCAAGACTATGGTGAAATCTGGCTGTGAGTCTATGTATCGCAATTTGGTTTCCAGGGTATGATGTGGATACAGCATGCCTGCTCTATTAATTGTGATAAAGATATCATGTTAATGGCGTGAGGGCTGCAAGCAAAGCTAATCTTATTGCTTCTCTAACGATTGAGATAAACAGAGAGAGTTTGCTACTGACAGCTCTATTAAAAATAAACAGGCCAATATTTAGTCAGGCAAGCTATTGAATGTTAAATGGCGGTTTGCGTTTTTCTGCAAATGTCTGTGACTAGGGATTAAGTAAAGTCGAAGGAGGTTAACAATGAGCATGACCAAGGAAAATCTCGAATTCGCTTTCGCCGGAGAGTCCCAGGCCAATCGTAAGTACTTGTTCTTCGCCGAGAAAGCGGAGCAGGAGGGACATAAGCGTATAGCACGATTGTTCCGAGCCGCCGCGGATGCTGAAACTGTACATGCGCGCAATCATTTGAAAGTGATGCAAGGGATAAAATCTACCCGGGAGAATCTTGAGACCGCTATTGGCGGTGAACATCACGAGTTCACAGAGATGTATCCCCAGTTCATCAAGAAGGCGAATGCTCAGGGCGAGAAGAAGGCCGCAGATAGCTTCGACCTAGCTAACAAAGTCGAGAAAATTCATCATAGCCTGTACAGTGACGCTCTTAGTAAACTCGATAAAGCAGGTACCGTAGAGCTCAAGCCATTCTATGTGTGCCAATACTGTGGTAATACCGTCGAAGGAGAAGCCCCGGAAAAATGCCCGGTCTGCGGCGCACCCAAGAAGATGTTCAAGCTCGTAGAATGACTGTCATCTACTGTTACGACGGATCGAGAAAATATGAGCGATCAGAAATTGTCCTGAAAGATCTGCCAAAGAGAAAGGTCTTATATCTGTTATGCAAAGGGCCATGGCGTCAACTGCCGGACATGCTTCGCAGTCTCTCTGAGTATGCGTCCCGGAGGGGAATAAAAATGATGGGGCCTCCAAATGCGTTCTACTATAATACACCTCTAGAGGTTGGCGTACAGGACCTCACTTGGGAGGTATGCTATCCTGTAGGAACGAATGTTCCAGATTATGCTGACTACCAGTTGAAGGCTGGTGTACGAGAAATACCAGTGACAAGGGTGGCCGCAATAATTCACCAAGGTTCATATCGCAAAGCATCTCTATCTTATGAGAGGCTTCAAACCTGGATAAAGGCGCGAAGGCTAAAGGTGTCTGGGCCAGCGGAAGAGTTGTATCTTACCGATATTGGCAAAACAAATGAAGAACAACGAATTGAGATCCGCCTACCTGTCTCCGCAGCTTGATGTCTCTGGCTAATATGAAGGCTTTCTGGTCTTGAGGCGTGGAATTCTTTTCGAGCATGAAGCACTACACCAGCCCGGTTCATTATCCTTCTTAGATAACTGACCAGCCCCGGTTATTTTGCCAATTCCAGAGTAGTAGCTGACGGCATCGGACTTGCTCCAGAATCAAGTGCTTCCGGAGCGGCAGCCTAATTGAAGCTCAGTCTAGTTTAATGGACGAGATACCTTTTTGAAGCGTCAGTAAAAAGACCATGACGTCACCCGGAGGGCTCTAGATAAGTCACAGGCACCCCCTGTAAAGTTGGGAGGACTTGCCCCGGCTGCTTGACGGATGTTCCCAGCCCCTATACAATTACTCTGGCTTTGCGCAAGAGGCTATTAGCTGCTGTAACGCCGGAACCAGTTGCTTCTTCTCGAAGAAATGTTCGGGAACAGTCCCGCAAGGTGTACTAGTGGTAATATTATTACCATATTTCGAGTCTGACCGCCTTAAAAATGGCAGTGTTATTACCTCAAGACAGTTGGCGCTAAGCTGCTCTGTCAATGCCCACCCCAATACAAGACAATGTCTCGAAGAGAATCAGGGTGTCAGTAAGCTAGGTTGACCGAGACCTTGTTTTGGAACTACAAAGTAATCCCTACGGAATTACATACAGCGGCAACTCTACTGACAAAATCGCTGAACAGTCAACCCTGATATCTTCCCTGGACAACGACACAATATTGGCTGAACTGTGCGCCAAAACCACTGGGTTTTGGAATGGCAGCTAGGATCGTAAATCCACGACAATAACTCCAGCTCCAGAAGTGTTACAATAATTGGGGCTGGTCACATATGATCTAGCATTCACATTCATAAGTCGTCGTTCAGAGTCATCTGACCAATCTACCAGCACGGAGGCTCAGAATGGTATTTGAGAGTAGTACAAAGGAAAATCCGGCAGAGTGGTTGCTGGAACCAAACGATATTGGTGTGAAATATCTAGCGATGCGTGATCTAATCAAAACCGATGCGAAAGAACTGAGGGCCGCAAAGAAAATGGCACACAGTCAAGGCCAGATTGCTGATGTGCTTGAAAAGATGCATAAAGAGGGATATTGGGTGCAACCCGGAGCCGGATATAACCCTAAATATAGAGGAACAGTGTGGTCGCTTATCTTGCTTTCTCAGCTCGGTGCTTCAGTTGAAATGGATAAGCGGGTAGCGACAGCCTGCTCGTACTTATTGGAGCATGCGCTAACAGAAGATGGACATTTTACGATGAAGGGGCTTCCCTCAGGAACTATAGATTGTTTGCAGGGGAACCTCTGTGCTGCCTTATTAGGCCTGGGTTATGAAGATGAACGCATCTATAAGGCATTTGAATGGATGGCCCGAAGCGTTACGGGAGAGGGCGTATCTCCGATGCAAGATAAGGCAGCTTCAGTGCGTTACTATGCTGGAAAATGTGGCCCTTACTTTGCCTGTGGCGGTAATAATAAATTGTCCTGTGGCTGGGGGGCGGTAAAAGTGATGCTGGCTTTCAGCAAATTGCCCAAGAGGAAAAGGACAGACCTGACAAATAACGCGATTAGCGCAGGGGTTGATTTCCTGTTCAGCAAAGACCCAGCCAAGGCAGATTATCCCTGTGGCTACAGCAATAAACCTAGTGGCAATTGGTGGAAATTCGGATTTCCCGTCTTCTATGTGACTGATTTGCTGCAAAATGTTGAAGCGCTGGTTGGATTGGGCTATGGCAACGACCCCCGGCTGGCACGTGCTCTCAATATCATCCGTGAAAAGCGGGACAGCCAGGGGCGCTGGTTGATGGAATACGACTATGCAGATAAAACGTGGTGTGATTTTGGCACTAAGAAACAACCCAGCAAGTGGGTTACATTGCGCGCATTGCGAGTACTCAAAGCGGTTGCACGGTAATAGACTCTTTTCCAGAGGCGTGGTTATAGTACAAACAAATCAGACATCCCGATGTTTATTCAATAGTGACTAAGTCGGGATTGTCGTGAATGATACCGCGGGGTTCGATTAAAAAGAGGGTGAACATGAAAAGAGCAAGAATAAAAAGGTCAACTGCGAAAAGAGAGGAAGTATTTGAATACATGCTCTTGCTCGTTCTTATTGTCCCAAGTGTAGAGCAGGTGCTCGCTACATTGCTCTTAGGAAATCGGAGGAGGTTAATGAAGGAGCTTCATGATGATCTCAGACCGAGTTTTTGTTCTTGACACGCCTTCTATTCTAGGATAGGGTATAAAGGCAATTACTATCACATTGTGCCGGTGCCTGATTACACGGCGAAGAATCGTAAGCGGCATGTAGGTAATGTGCGCATCTTCAGGTATGGTGATGGTATTCGTTTTGCGTCGAAAATGTCGCTTAAGAGTCCATGTTTGATCCGAATGACAGGGCCTGACGGCGCCCCTACCAATTATGACAATCGCATTCAAACTACCTGCATTGAGTTGGAGGCGTGTGAATAATAGAGCAGACACTATCAAAACAGCTTTAGACGGTCGCCAATTTAAGTATTGGGGTGCTTACGTTGGCGAATATACGTGTCTGTGTGGTGGAAAAGGACGCGAAGGTCTACAGTTTGAGGACGTTGCGACAGGTGAGCGTGTCGTCTTAGGTGAGAAGTGTGCTTTGCGCTATTTACCGTTCGGGACACTTCCGGAGCGTAAGAAAGGTCGGCGTGTGCAGTTCAGTCAGGCTTTTCTTGATTCTTGGGTATGAAAGTGTTGGAGGTCAGTAATGTGGGAAAATAATCATCACAATGGTGGGCCGGCTAGAGTTTCATTACAATACAAAGACTATATTCGAGAGATATCTGATTGGCCTAAGCGTGGGGTTGTTTTCCGGGATATTACGCCTCTGTTAGGTGATTCCTCTATCTTTGGTGCGGCAGTGGATGCGATGGCTTACAGGTTTCAGAATGAGGATGTAGCTATTATAGCAGGAGTAGAGGCCAGAGGCTTTGTGATTGGTGCAGCTCTGTCTTATGCTATGGGCGTAGGTTTTGTTCCCATACGTAAGAGTGGTAAGTTACCGCATCAGGTGCTATCGTGTTCATATCATGGTGAGTACGAGGAAGGTAGTCTCGAGATGCATCAGGACGCAATAGCTGTAGGTCAGCGTGTTCTAATTGTGGATGATGTGTTAGCTACAGGTAATTCCGCTTTGGCGGCGTGCGATTTAGTAACAAGAGCCGGTGGAATTGTGGTCTGTGTGGCAGTTTTAGCGCAACTGACCGAATTTAATGGGCGTTCTCGTTTGAATTGTCCTGTTTATTCTTTAGTTCAGTATTAAAGAGGTAACGATGAAAGTGACGATGCCTACGACATTTGACAGCTTCTATACTGAGTGGGCGCCAAAGTTTCGTACTGTGGTGCGCAGGATGGCCTTGTCAAGACCTTAGTCATGCAAATGCCAAAAGAGAGGGATTGTCAGGAGAAAGAAGCTGAGCTGCCCCCGGAAATGGTACCACTTACAGAGTTAGAGTTACGAGCATTTTAGCTTCAGGAGCAAGCTAACCCCCAACCCTCTGCACTCAAGTACTTAACTACAACCTTTCCCCAAAGCACTACAATTCAACGCATTCGTATTTACAACACTTGGGTATGCGTATATATGGTTTGCGAAACTAAGGGGCTTTGTTTTGAATTTTAGAGCTTGGGAGCGGTGTTGGGCATGTGGTGAGTGTGGAGGCTGGGCTGGACTATGTTGGCATGATTACACAAGATGGCTTATTGTTAAGTCGGTACAAACATCCCTATGTTAATACCAAGGTGAGAGCTTTCTAAAAACAACTGCAAGTTAGGAGAATCCAACTTTCGCGTTCAACCCTGTGCGCGGATGAACCGCGAAAGATGATATGCCACCAAAGCCATGTCCTCTTTCGTCAGCATTTCGGGCTCTCTGGCTATACAATAGGGAAGCCCATCGGGATTTAGCACCCATAGTTCTGTAGTTTTATGTTCGTCAACCCACCAGCCAGGAAATACTACGACTGGTTTTACGGGAAACCATTTACCAGTGCTTTCATGAAGTACGTCGCAACGTAGCCATTTAGCGCTTGCCTTTGCCTGCTCTACCGGACTTGGACGGATGGATTTGCCAGCCACCAGAATGTTTTCCCCGTTGACCGTGACCTTTGAGTTTGGGTTCGTCGGCTTACTGTACGTTTTCGTCTCGACCGAGAATATACCACGCTGGGAGACTATGACATGGTCAACATTGAAGTTATTACCTACCACATCATGGAAAACTAAACACCCTTGCTGGCGAAGATTTTCCAAAGCTTGCCCAACGTCCCTTTCTCCATCACGTCCTAGCTTAATATCACGGCGACGCCTCCTGAGCTTGTAGAATTTGGGGATGCAATATCCTAGCAGAATGATTGCAAATATAGTGGCCACTATTGGTTGTGGCGGAGAATTACTATACCAACGCCACCACTCCCAGATGGCCAAACACACAAACAACAAAGGTGCTAGGAGGAGCAACAACATATCCCATTTGATTTTATCCAATTGCTCATCAAGCGATTGTCCGGGATAGCGAAGAGGCTTTTCTTTTAGGGGGCTTCCTTTTTCATTTGAGCTCATGATATTCTACATATTACCAATCTATTGGATAATGTGGCACAAAACTGTTTTTTATCTTACTGGAACGGATGCACAAATCTTATGGTGAAGTCATAGAGTATGTCAAGTTTACGAACCATGGTCCAGTTGACAAGGTATAGCTGATGCAATAATAGGTTCAGTATGCGACCACAATGCTGCCTCAAGAAGGCATGCTATCCGGTAAGACGGTAATAGACTCTTTTCCAGAGGCTTGGTTATAGCACAAGCAAATCAGACACTCCTATATTCGTCCAATGGTTACCTCTGAAGCTACGGTAGGTTCAAGAACCATCTGAAGCAGCGATAAAAGTTGTGAGTCGTCAGATTTATGGGTAGAATACTAACCACATAACTCAGTCAGGAGGTTAGCATTGCATAGTAGACATGAGGCTCTTCACGAGGTTTACATCACCAAGGATTTAGGATCGGAAAGGAATGAAGACCTGATAGCTTTCATCAACAAACACATTATCGAGTTTAAAGGAAAGACAGAGGAAAGACATGGCATCCCGCAGATGCTCTTTGAGGAGAAGCTAGACGCCCAGAGGTTTGCCAAGGAGCTTAGTTTGCGACTTAATATTCAAAAAGAACACATAACTGTCAAGGCGAGGAAATTCACGCGCTAACCCACCGTACTTTGCGGGTAGCATTAGAATGTTGGCGGATTCTTTGAAAAAATAGATTGTGGTAGAATTTTTATTGACTCCTTGCCGGAAGCATGGTTATAGTACAAGCAAATCAAACATCCCTATGTTCGTGAGTTGGTAGGCCTCTGAAGCTGCCGCAGGTTCAAGAACCATCTGAAGCAGTGACTGTAGATCGTCCCCCGGGCTTTTTAGGACAGCATGAAGCACTACAGGGCGGTGGTGGGGTAGTGTGTCCTGTAGATTCACATTGCATTTATGACAGCCGCCAGACTCAGGGCAGTATCTTCTCGGTCAGAACCTTGTCTACAGCCTCTTTTACCTCTTCCTTTTTGCAGACTACCCTCCACATCCCCTGCGGAACATTGAAGATGCCCCATCTTCGCTTTATCTCTTTACCCGCTATGACCACAAAGTTATCGGTCTTCTTATCCCTCGCAACCATAATCATGCTCGGGTTTGTCAGACCCTTGGCAGCGGACATGAATCCTCTGAGCTTCATCTCCTGAATATCCATTTCCTTACCTCCAATATGAGAGTGATGTGCCCTCCGATCGCGACATTCTACAGCGAAAGGTATAATGGCGCAAGAAATCTACTAATCTAACCACTGCAAAAACTAGCATGAATAAGGAGGTGAAGGATGCCAAAGGCAAAAGTCAATGGAATCAACATCAATTACAAGGTCCAAGGGCATGGAGAATCTTTGGTTCTCATAATGGGATATTCCGGTGATCAAACCGGCTGGATGTTTCAAACACGTGCCTTCAAGAAGCACTACCGTGTTATTACTTTCGATAACAGAGGGGTGGGA
>Ga0315288_10006109_pt1 | contig 15256 bp, 12 predicted proteins | sample YL17G11_20_MG_FD_203454 | JGI IMG/M metagenome (GOLD analysis project Ga0315288, IMG submission 203454) | Sediment microbial communities from Yellowstone Lake, YNP, Wyoming, USA - YL17G11_20 | ecosystem: Environmental > Aquatic > Freshwater > Lake > Sediment | place: USA: Wyoming | collected...
GTACCCCCGCTACTCCAACCGACACCCCGACAAGTACCCCCACCACCGACCCATCTGTCACTCCTGCTCCAACCGAGACGCCGGCTGCCACGCCAACCATTTACCACACTGTTTTGACTGGCGCAGCGCTCAGTGCTGTCAATGTACAGGCTGCTTCCCTCGGCGGTTTTGACATTGCCACTACCTTTAAATCCGATGCGGCCACCACCTTCGCCGACTACACTGGCGACCACGTAAATCAGTATATGGCGATTGTATTGGATAAGCGCGTTATCTCATCACTGATCATAAAATCCAAGATTCCAAACGGACAAGGGGTTATCGAGGGGAAGTTCACCCAGGATAGCGCCAATACGCTTGCCATCCAACTGCGCTACGGTTCATTGCCCATTCCCATCAAAGTGGTCCAAAGCCGCTCGGTTGGCCCGACCTTGGGCGAAGAATCCGTCCGCCGAAGTGTGATTGCCGGCATCATTGGCCTTTTGGTTGTTGTCATTTTTATGGGTCTTTACTACCGGTTGCCGGGTCTAATTGCTGATGCGGCGCTGATCACATTCGCGTTGATCTGCCTGATGCTCTATAAACTAATCCCGGTCGTTCTGACGCTATCCGGTATCGCCGGCTTCATATTAAGCATCGGTATGGCCGTGGACGCCAATATCCTTATTTTCGAGCGTCTGAAGGAAGAACTGCGCGCTGGCCGCACCCTGCGCCAGGCCATAGACCTGGCTTGGAAGCGTGCCTGGCCTTCCATCCGTGACTCGAACTCCTCCACCCTCATCACCTGTGTCATTCTGTTCTGGTTTGGCAGCGCCTTTGGAGCCAGTGTGGTCAAAGGCTTTGCCCTGACCCTGGCTTTGGGTGTAGGCGTCAGCTTGTTTACAGCTATCATCGTCACCCGCACTTTCCTGCACCTAGTGCTGGATACAATCAAATCCGCCGAACATCCCCGCTGGTTCGGTATCTAGGAGAACCCGCGATGAATATCATCAAGTTTCGTTACATCTATTTCGGCATCTCTTTGTTGGTTATTGTTCCCGGCATCATTGCCTTAATTCTCTGGGGACTTCCGCTGGGGATTGACTTCACCGGCGGCAGCCTGCTCGAGGTCCAGTTTGCTTCAGGCCAACCACCCTCCATTACTGATGTCGCTACCCTTTATAACGAATTGTCCACAACGCAAATGGATATCTCGAATCCTGTGGTACAGCCCGTCGGGAGCGACTCGCTTTCGATCCGGTCAAAAGAGATGAATGATACTCTGAAAAGCCAGATCATTGCGGCGCTGAAAGACCGCTTCGGTGGCGGTCAGGATGTCATCATTATGAACTTCACACAGGTCAGCGCGGTGATCGGCAAGGAAGTCGCCATCCGCGCCGCTGGAGCGGTGGCTCTGGCCTCCTTTGCGATCCTGATCTACATTACCATCGCCTTTCGTAAAGTGCCGAATTCTTTCCGGTTTGGCACAGCCGCCATCATTGCCACCATCCACGATATCCTGGTGACACTTGGAGCGGAGGCAATCCTGGGCCACTTCCTCGGCTGGCAGGCTGATTCCCTTTTCCTGACCGCATTGCTGACCATTATCGGATTCTCGGTGCACGATGACATCGTGGTCTTCGACCGCATCCGCGAGAACTCAAACCTTTACCGCCGCATTGACTTCACGACCGTTGTCAACCATTCCATTGTACAGACCCTCGACCGCTCGATCAACACGCAGTTGACGGTGATGTTCACGCTGCTGGCTTTGGCTCTCTTTGGAGGCGCCAGCATCCGTCATTTTGTGGTCATCCTGCTGGTCGGCGTGTTCTCCGGCACCTATTCATCTATATTCAACGCCTCCCCGGTGCTGGTCGTCTGGGAAAACAAGGAGTGGCGCAACTGGTTCCGTCGCAAATCAGAAACAACGATAATCTAGACGCAAGAACTTCCGAGGTTCAACCCCGGAAGTTTTTTATTGTCCACGCACCTTCTAATTCCAAACATACAGTTTTCATAGTGAAGCCGCTCCATGTTAACCACTTCCATTGACAAAATTAATCACTTTGGATATACTCACCTCGTCGAGTCGTTGGGTGCCCCCCTCACCCAGCGGCTCGGCATTTTTAACGGGGAATCGATATTGACATTCGTTCTCTTTCCCACCATTCACGCTTTGCCTGATAGGCGCCAGGACCGTCTCGACCGCCCGCCTGAGCAGGGTTTGATAGCGTTTTACATCCACGCTGCGCGGGTCCGGTCGTTCTGGTACGTCCCACGCGCGCACCCCCGGCTTTCCCAGCGTGAAGAGAAAACGTACGCGCTGCCCTGGCCGCACCACTTTCCCGGCCGCCTGCAGCTGGCGCACCGCCCGCGCCGCCTGTGAGGGGGAAGAATACTCGCCCAACTCCCGGCTCAGTTTTTGAGATACCAGTAACTTCTCCACCGGCACGCGCCTGGCCCTTAGCGCCTCCATTTCCCTGCGCACAAAAGCCAGAGCCTTCGGGTAGACTTCCTTCAAGTGCTCCGCATCTTCAGCCTTTGCCAGGATCTCCATGATGGCCATCTGCGTCTCCGCGATGAACGGCGCGGTATCCCTGCGCCGGGCCTCGATGCCGCGCACCTTGATCGAGCCATCCTGGAACACGCCAAAATAGCGGTTCGCCACCGGCACCCGTTCATCCACGCGCGACGGCAGGAACACCACCCAGCGGTACACCCCATCCAGAGAAATCGGCAGGCCGGTCCGTTCGGTGATGTCTGCCAGCAAGGCCTCAAAATCTGCCGGTGTCTTGCAGCCATCCTTGTGCACCCACAGCCCATCCACGTACATGTGGAGGATTTCATAATCCAGGTCTTCGGCGGCTTCCTTTGCCCGCAACAGCGCCTCGCGTCCGTAAGCGGTCACCGCCTCGTGGGCTTCTATGCGCCCAAAGCGGGCATTCTTGTAGCCCAGGTAGCCGAAGCAAGTGACCAACAACCATTTATGTGCGCTTGCCAGTGCCTGATAGCCTGGCCTCCGGCAATCCCATCGGTGCAGGGTCAGCAGAGCCAACTTGAGCGCCAGGCGCTTGTTCAACAGCGGCGCCAGCGTCATGGGGACGATCCCCGGTTCACCCTCAGCAGGTTCCAGGTCAGTCCCCGCCCGCGGCACTTCCGGCGAAATATTGAAGCGCACCATGATCCCCGGATACATCGAGACGAAATCGATCCCGCCCACATCCCGATGCAGTCCCACCGTGGGCTGGTACACCATCCCGCCCATATCCGACCGCATCAGATCCATGGCAGTTTTGGGAGTCTCCGCTTGATTCTTGTGCCAGGGAATGAGAATGCCCTTCTGGAGGGCGGTGACGAATTGCATGGACGAGATCCCCGTCCCCGGAGAGAGTCGGGCGGCATCCTGGACCGGCTGGCGGGTGACGCGCGCCATCTCAAGCACCCCTTCCATGCCATAGTCGTTCCAGAGCATGGCATTGTGCCGGTCGAGGTGCCAGCGCCCGCGCAACTGCACCTGCCGGCCGCGGTAGACGATCTGCCCATACGAAAAATAGGTGTGCTCTTTCCGTTCCACCACCGCCTGGCTTTCATCTCGGTTCAAAGGGAGCGTGGTCCCGCTCTCTTTGCAGAGTTCCATCAGCAGCGGCATCAACCAGGTATCGCCCCAAGAGGTCAGGATCACGTCCGGGTCATAGCGCCTGAGGTCGGCACTAAGGCCGATTAGAAGCGGGGTGCTTTTTTCAAGCGGCAGGATATACCGGACGCGCTCATAAGAGACAATAATTGCCCTGGGTTCTCCATGCGCCGGGTCGCAGTCCGGTTCAAGCGACAGGATGCGCAGCGGAGCTGGTACAGGTTCAAGATCCCAGGGAGTATCCAGAGGAGTGATGCCCACGATGGTTTTGCCACGCACCTCAAGCCGGCAGCGCGCCAGTGGGAAGACGCCGAAAGCCGCCGCATAGCGCAGTGGTAAGGAAATGTCGGCGTCGTAGTAGGTCAAGTCGGGAAAGGCAGCCACCATACTCCGGAAGATTTCATCCAGCTTTACAGGTTGCAGGACTTCAACAGCCAGAACAGCCACTAGCCGAGGCGGCATCAAGCCACCATCGGGTGTTTCGGCGCCACGAGGCGCCGAAGTCCCCTGGAACACATCCCTGCGTTCTGTGCGCGATAAATGCACGGGAACCGCCTGCGCTTTGAGCCAATTCCAGAGCTTCCGGAGGTGTGGGGCTGGGCCAGCGGCATAAACCGTCGCGGCAAAATCCTGGACGAAGCGATGTCGTTCCCCATCCTCTCCGATCAGCCAGAGGGTCAGGTTGGTTTCGTTCGGGTACACGTCCAATAACCATCCGGTAAAAGTTTGCATCATGTTTTCTGGGTGTCCACTAGCCGAGGCCTGGTTGAGGCGGATTTTGCGGTATCATCCCCCGAGGGGACATCGTCTCCGCCAACATCGTCCCCGAAGGGGAAGGTCCCCGAACACCGTCCCGGTGTCCTTCCGGGAGGGGGCAGGGTAAGCACCTCGTCCCCCCAGGGGATCCCCGTGGGATGAGTCGTCGATAACGCCTCCACCCTCTCTCTCAATTTCATCACTTCTTTATGCTCTTCTAGCAGCATCGAAAGCAGAAAGACCTCAAAGGGCAGAGCGTGCGACGCATATTGCGCCGCCGCCAGGTGCTGCCGGGCAGACACGAACAGGTCATCCAGGGCCAGTTGGTCCGCCCTTCGTAGCGCCCGCCGGAAGCGGGCAAAGGCTGCCTCTTCTTGCATGAATACGACTGTAGCGGAAGGTAAGGTGCGTCCCATCAGAATAACCTCATTGGCTCAAGAGCCGGCGCGGCCATCTGCACGTGATAACTATCTCGCGCTGCCGCCTGTATCATCTCCAGCAGTTCGCGCCCCGTCTGGCTGTGGACCGCCGCCGGGTGCACGCTCACCAACCCGCTTGATTCTTTCTCCAGCCGGTCCAGGTTTGTCAGGCACTGCCCCAACAGCCGTTTTCGCTCCCCGGCCTGCACATTCTCATCGTAGAACGTGTTGAGCAGATCCAAAACGACAAAGGGTGCTTGGATCGCCGGGGTGCTTTCCAAAAGGGAAAGCGCCTGATAACATGTAAACGCCCGCGAAACCGTGATGCGGTTGAGGACCTCAGACCGCCCGCGCGCCGCGCGTGCCACCGTATAGACATTAAACCGGTTCCCGCCGTCCACCACCCGCACAGGCCCCGCTTCTGCCAGCCGGGCTGTCAGCGCCAGCAGTGTCGGGCAGATCGCCCGCGGACCCACCACCAGCAGCCAGTTCCCGGTTCTTACTGCTATTTGCTCAGTACTCTGTGGTTCGATGTTTGTATTCATGCCAACAGGGTATCCCGCCCGCTTAATAAAAACAATCCCCTGCCGGGGGAGGCAGGGGGGGATAATGGACTTAACCTGTTGGGTGAGCCACCGCTGGGGGAGGGCCGCACCCACGCACCCTCTGCTTCGACAACTGATTACTCCCATTCCGAAAAATCCCAATCTCCCAGCGCCATTCGCAGTTCCGACTTCCCGTGCAGGTTGAACTTCACCAGCGCATTGCGCACGTGCGTCTTGACCGTCTCTTCCGAGACCCCCAGCCGCGCCGCAATCTGACGGTTGGTATATCCCCGGCAGGCCAGCGCGGTGGCCTCCCGCTCGCGCGGTGAAAGCGACTGCCAGCGTTTATACAACTCCCTGTGCGTCTGCCGCTGCGCCAGGGCCGTGATCAGCAGGGCGGCCTGCACCTCCTGTGCCGGGCGCTGTTCCTGCTCCGCCAGGTCCATCAGCGCCATGTGCAGGCTCGCATCCAACGCAAAAGAGCGTCTCCCCGCCTCGCGCTTCAATCCCAATCGTGCAAGCAATCCCTCAAACCGCTTTATCATTAATCATGATTATATAGAACATATGTTCTTTTGTCAAGCCCCCAATACCCCGCCAGTAGGGCAAGTCGTTACTGTGCGGTAAAAAAAACCACAATATCCTGTGGAGAAATCCAGAACGCGTTGTGGTTTGGTTAAAAGATGGGGTCCACATAACCCCCCCCCAGAGCGAACGGCAGGAGGCTTCGCCGTCACTGGTGTTGTTGGTTATTGATACCCGACCTGCTTTTTTCCTTTCCTGGCATGTTTCTTGCCATACATCAGGTCATCTGCCTGGGCGATCAAATCACTCACTGTGCAGGGAGCCTCAGGATCATAGCGCGCAATACCCATGCTGAGGGTCAGTTGATAGGGCCGGTCTCTCTGCTGGTTGCGCGCCGCCAAGCCGGCCTGGATGCGGTTTGTTATGATTTCGGCGCTTTCCCTGGTGGCATCCACAGCCAGAACCACAAACTCATCCCCGCCAATGCGGGCTGCGATATCCGCCTCGCGAAAGGTGTTCTTTAAGAAGGTGGATACCTCCTTCAAAGCCAGGTCACCATGGGCATGTCCCAGGGTGTCATTGATCTTCTTCAGGTCGTCCACATCACCAAAGAACAACAGCATGCTTCTCTTAATGCGGTGCGCCAGTCTCATCTCCTGTTCGGCCAGGATGGTGAAGCCCCGCCGGTTGTATAAACCGGTGAGCTCATCGGTCAATGATAGACTGCGTATCTCCTGTTCCATGCGCTTGCGCTCAATTGCCTGGGCCACCTGGGAGGAGACGAATTCCAAGAGGTTCAAGTCTTCCTGGCTGTAATGAATCCCCTGTGTATAACTTTGGACCGCTATCACGCCGATCATGCGGCCTTCCACTTTCAATGGCGCACCCATCCAGTCCACCCCCACCGTCCCCACCGCCTCCACCTCGCCTTGTTGTACGAGTCGGTCAAAGATCTCCCGCGTGGCCAATAAGGGATGTCCGGTACGAATGACATATCCGGTCAAACCCTGGATTTGTGTCGGTGCGGGTGGCGGTTCGTCATATTGATCAATATAATAGGGGAAGCTGATCAGGTTGCTGGCTGCGTCAATCAATGCAATAAAGAGATTTTCTGCTGGTATCAATTCTCCAAGGATGGAGTGTATGGAACGATACAGTGCGTCGATCCCCTCGCTGGTCAATGTGGCCTGGGTGATCCTGTATATTGCATTCTGGACCAATTCAAGCCGTCTGCGTTCGGTGATGTCATGCGCGGTTGATAAAACGCCTGTGACATTCCCCTCAGGATCTTTCAACACGCGGCACAACCATGCCAGCAGACGTTTTTCCCCATCCTTTCGTCGCTGCCAACTCTCAACGTAGATTAATTCATCGGATCCCTCAAACAAGGGTTGGACATCCGCATAAGTGGTTTGTTCGCCTTCGAAGAAGAGGGCTGCTTCCTTCCCGATCACTCCATCTCCGAAGAATTCCATACCGGCATAATTAGCCCATGTGTATACCTTGTTATTGTCCACCTCCATGATGATGTCAGGAATGGAAGCCAGGATGGCTTCCTGGCGAGAGGAGAGGCGGCGCAGGGCATCCTCTGCCCGCTTGCCCCCCTCCTTATCATTGACAGGAACTCTGGATTGCAAGCGGTCAACTTCCGCTGCTAATTTTTTCAACTTCGTGTTCTTTGCCTTTACGCCAGGTTTCTTTTTGGAGTTCATGAATCTTCTCGATTCAGCAGAGGCAAGTAGACAGGCGACTAGATGATAAACGTGTTGCCTTTGCCCATTTCATTCTGACCCTCGATTTTATCGCTGTTGCCATTGGTTAGCCTCTGGCATACATTCAGTATCAGGCTGAAGCCTACAGCCTTGCTCACATACATATGACCATTTTTACTACTATACAAGATAATTGTCTCAAAGGCAAGCGCCCTGGAACTAAATTCTTCCCTCGTCAGGGTTCTTCTTCACCTCTGCCGCTTGCCCCTCCGCAAAGGCCATTTACTTTCCCCACTTCGTTTACATTTGTACCCGCCTGTTCCCGTACTTTGGGGGTAGTGGTAAAAGCTCTTCCTGCATTCCTGCAGGGATCTCTCCACATTCCTCCCCCCATTTAACTCCCCCTTCCATTCTAACTTTAATCGTTGGGTGGTTGAGATTCTCATATTTGAACGCGACAGCGCTTTCCGAAATTGCCAATGAGTGGCTAAGAAAGAAGTTGATAAATCAACACCACGAGTGCAACGATTTCAAAGTGAAGAAAATAAGAATAGATCTAAGTATTCTCCCCTGGCACCTGTGAAAATGGCAGGTGTGAGGACTCTGTAGTGTAATATGATGATTAACTTACGGTAGAATACATTGCAAATATTTGAACCCACTAGGTACTGTGCGAATTTCCAAAACACAGGGTACTGTGCAAAGATGTAAACCTGTATCGATTTAAATCCCTGTAGTTTGATCATTCAAAGATCACGCATTTATGCAAGAAGTAGTAAATAATCCACTCCCATCGCCACTGCAGAAGCCCCATGTGCGCATTTCGCTCAATTCAATCGAAAATCTTGACTCATAATCTTTTGCTGATCAAACGACGCCAGAACCGCGCAGGGATGTGCAAGAGACACCGCAACAGCCATTTCTTCACCAGGATAAGGCCGATACCAACCAGGATTAGGATAATAGCCAAGCCGGCCGCCCAATCCAGGATGGTCTGGGCAATTGGTACTTTCCAATCTGGCTGGCGGCGATTGACGAAATCGACCAGTTTTTGGGTATCCGTTGCCGGGATGCGTTCGAAGAGGGTGGAATTGGCCATTTGGGGAAAGACCAGGCTGGTCGGATCGGTCATATTGTAATAGCCATCTTTAATATCAAAAACCGAACCTTCATGAACCAGAGGTTTCAACAGCTCGCTTTCATTTCCAAACAGCGGATCGTAGTGATGCGACACGTTGCTGGATTGGAGCTTGATCACTTCATAGTCATTCATATCGGGGACAATCTTCTCCACAGGGAAAGTTTTCCCCGAAGAGATTTGATCCCAGGTCTCGATCATCATATATGACAGGTCCGTGGCGCGGAATTGGATATCAAGCGGCATCAGATAATACGCCCAAAGGCTGGCCAGCGAGATTACGTTGAGGGCTGCAAAAATTAGGAAGGTTGTCCGATTGGATCTCCATTTCCCTGTCCAACTATCGAAGGATTTAGCTGCCAGGATGGCAAGCGGAAGGATGAAGGCGGCGGTAAAGCGCGTGTTTGCATGCAGCGATTTAAGGACAGGAAGCTGTCTTAATTGGGTATAAAGGATGCCTTTGGTGGTGGCGAATGAAATCGTTAACAGGATGGCAAATGCCATTAATATTGCCGCAACAACCTTCTGTACCAGGTTCTTTTTTTCCAGCTGGTGCTTGCGGAACATCACCATCCATAGCCCTACAAACAGCAAGATGAACAGACCCGGCGTTAAAGCAGAATCCAGCTCCCAGAATCCGTATTGGGTTCCGGTCCACTGTTCCAGGCGCAGAGTGTAGGAAAAACAGGACTTGCCCAGCAATTTCAGGAAAGGCAGCGTGCTGGTCGGACCGATCAACTGGAGCATCATCCCCATCAACCCTCGGATCCAGCTTACGGAAAAATGATCGGCGACTGTACGGGGGAAGTTCTTCATGTAGGCGGCCGTGGCATACAGTTTTGAGCCGCACAGAAGGGCAGTCAGAATACCTGCCCACAGGAGAACCGGTAGGATTTTCCGCCAGGAGAACAGGGATGGTTTGAGGAAATAGGCAAGGGGCAGGATGATCAGGGTTGTGAAGACACCGATGACACCTATATACACTCCGCCGGTATACACCAGCGCGGCCGCTGTGATCGCAATGAAAATCCCTGCCAGCCATGCTGGAAGTTTGGGATGAAGGAGTGCGTAAACGAAAATAATGATTAGGGGAAAGGTGATGAAATTGACGTGACCAACTACTAGTCGTTCGACCATGAAGCCATTGGCAGAAAAGAAACTGGCACCCAGGATTGCCGATAACGGTTTGAGATTCAGAATGTCTCTTAAGAATATAAAGGTAACCAGGAATCCGATCGCGATATAGATCGCCGCTGAAGCCAGCACCGCTTCCCAGGGATTGATGAACCAGGTCAATAATTGCGTGAGCGAATATTGCATCTGGAGCGGATTGGCGAAAGCTGGCAGGCCTCCCCCAAAACTGGGAGTGTACCATTGGATGGTCAGGCCGTTGATTTTGTAGTGCAGGTAGGAATCGAGCAAGCGGGGAAGAAACAATCGGTAATCATGTCCAACAACGGGGTAGGCAGCGTTCGAATACATAACCATGAAAACGATCACAACCAGTATATTCAATCCGATCAAAATTGTATTCCATCGAAGGCTTTTCATTATTAGTTTCCTCGAAAGTCATAAACACCACCAGCTGTTTGCCAGGTATGCCGACAGGCGGAACAGGCGAGGCATTCGTCCTGATCTAAAAGGGGGGCATGTCCGCAATCGGGGCATTTAAAAAACGCGATAGGGTCAGCAGGGATTGAACCTGTTTGTCCCCCTTCTGCCCTCGCCTTTATGAACACGCTCGGGGTAATTTGCCATAACGCTCCGGTCCATTGGAAAAGAGAATCCAGACCTGCCAGGATACTGGCGGGGATGGTGCGCTTGAGAACACCCACGCGGAAGTGCGAGACAGCCAGGATCTTTTCAGTCTGGAATCCCACTTCCCGGAGCCATCCACGCACTGCAAGCGGGTGGAAATCAAAGTTCAGCGGGGCGAACTCAACCGGTTCCAACCCGAACGGGCTCCAGGTCTGGCGGCGCAGCGCATAGCGCAGGATGGCCTTTACGTTCCGCTTGTTGGCAAATTCCAGAATGAAAGTTGCACCCGCCTGGAGAACATTCCGCACCTGACGCAACGCGGCTGGCGCATCCGCCATGTGGTGCAAAGTCCGGATCATCGTGGTTGCATCGAACAGGCTGTCCACAAAAGGCAGGCGATAGATATCTGCTGCAACGTAAATGTAACGTTCTGATCTGCCCAGGCGTTCCTGCGCCTGTTTAAGTTGGGTGCGGGAGTAGTCCAGCAGGACGACGCGCTCGAAGCCTTGATAGCGCAAGGTATTGCGACCTGCGCCGGCGCCCAGTTCGAGCATCAGTTTACCGCTTTGAGGAAGCAAGCGTTTCAGGGCAATGGCTTCGCAGCGATCCTCATAATCGCGTTCTCCTGTTTCCCAGAAGCGCGTTTGATAATCGGAGCCTTCGTAATCGATGACGGGGGGGCGTTTTTCTTCTGGCATCTTATTTCCTGTCAACACCAATAAGCATGATCCCCTTCATAAAGCTGTCATTTTGGATTTCATTAACAGTTAAAACAATGACGCGGCTCCCCAGGTCAGCGGAGCAAGCCACTGTGGCTAAACCAACCTTGCTGGCAACGACAACACAGATTCGTTTCATGCAACTCCTGATTAAAGCAGCATTTCATTTCTCTGGGATTCGCCGCAATTGAGGTGCAAGAGCGGGCGTTAAGCAGGCAATGCCCGCCCCACACCCCCACTTCTCCCTGTCTCGGAATTTCCTAACACCCAGGTCTTATTGAATTCAGCTTTAATATACCAGAAAAACACAATGGAAAGGCGTGCCACTTGTTGGCTTACCCTGCCTCTCGGAAGGATGACTACCTATTTAAAGTTACCTTGTCCAGTGTGGAGTAGGTATGGAGGGGCGGCGGAAACGGAGACAAAGCAGGTAATCATTCCATGATCCTGCTCGCGAAGGTAATTGGCATAATCCCTTATTCCACCGTAGTTAAGGTAACCGGGTTGGCCTGGGCTGGTGCGCACCCAATAATTTGCACCATCGTAAATGACTTGCCATCGAAAGCAAGATAGTCGCCTTCGGCAAACTTTCATCATTGCAACTTTGTGGTATATTGCAGTCATGCGTCTACTTTTTGTCGCGGACGGGCGTTCCCCCACTGCGCTCTCCTGGCTGCGCCACTGGATCGAGACCGGTCACTCGACTCACCTTGTCTCGACTTATCCATGTGACCCGCCTCCGGGATTGGCTTCATTCCATATTCTGCCGGTGGCTTTTGGCGGGATGGCTCGCGGACAGAGTAATAATTCAGTGGGTTCAACACTCACAAACAGATTTGTCAGAAGTTTCCGTGGATTCCTGCTCCCACTGCGCTACGTGCTCGGACCTCTCAGCTTGCCGCCCCACCAGATGCGTTTCCGTAATCTGGTGGAGGAAATCCAACCAGACCTTGTCCACGCCCTGCGCATCCCCTTCGAGGGGATGCTGGCTGCTGTAACGTCGACGGGCATCCCGCTGGTGATCTCCATCTGGGGCAACGATCTAACTCTCCATGCTAGTGGTTCAATTCTGATGGCGCGTCTCACCCGCCGCACCCTGCGCAGGGCCAATGGTCTCGTCGCCGACGCGGCCCGCGATATCCGCCTGGCACACGATTGGGGTTTCGCAACCGGTAGGCCAACGCTGGTCGTTCCGGGGTCGGGAGGTATCCGTCTCGATGAAATCGAAGCAGCCTCGACATCCGGAACTCTACCGGAGGAACTGCCGGATGTCCCGATTGTGGTCAATCCGCGCGGGCAGCGTCCCGGCAGTCTTCACCAGGATGTCTTCTTCCAATCCATCCCGCTGGTGTTGGAAAAAATCCCGCAGACACAGTTCATCTGTCCTCCGCTGGCAGGTGATTTAGAATCTCAACATTGGGTTGATTCGTTGGGAATCCAATCGAATACTAAACTTTGGCCACGCCTGAACCGGGTACAAATGTGGGCGTTATTTAAGAAATCTCGGGTCTTTGTCTCGCCCAGCATCCACGATGGAACACCCAATTCGCTGCTTGAAGCAATGGCCTGCGGATGTTTCCCGGTGGTGGGGAATATCGAGTCGATGAAGGAGTGGGTGACGCCGGGAGTCAACGGTCTGTTGGTAGATGCAACCTCCTCGCGCGCTCTCGCAGACGGGATCCTTGCCGCCCTGGAAAACCCCGCTCTATGCGCGGCTGCAAGAAAAGAAAACGCCCTCATCATTGCCGAACGCGCTACTTACCAGCATTGCATGGCAATGACAGAGGCGTTTTATCTAAAGATCAGCAGGGACTACCCTTAGGTTGCTCCCTGTTACATTTACGCCCGGGGGACGCGTAAGGTTTCCAGCCGCTCCTGCAATTCAATGCGTTTCATATTGGCTGCCTGACGGATATCTGAAGCCAAACCTTGGGCACGATCGTTGATCTGGACACGCAGGACCTTGCCTGATGAAGGGGCAAAGAGCAGTGCCATGGCTGCACCAATGATTCCGCCGATCAATGTCCCGATGAAGAAACTGAAAGCCCGTCGCATAGAAACCTCCTGTGAAATCCGGTTATTGTTCTATTCATATTATAGAGCATAATGAAAAGCGATGGAAGATTGCCATAGTACATATTTTGTGGAATAATAACCAGTGTTGCGCGTATCTTCTCGAACGCGACAGCGAAGGTAAGTCAAACCTATAACAGTAATACCAGCCCGGCCCCTACCTGAAAGGAGGGTACCATGACCACACTTCCCCCACAGCTTAAAGCGCAATCCGCGCGTAAAAAGAATACCACGCTGACTTTCCGCCAGAAAAAAGAACATGGCGAGCCAATCACCGTGTTGACTGGTTACGATTACCCCACCGCGCTGGCTCTTGACCAGGCCGGGATTGACGCCATCCTGGTCGGTGATTCGCTCGGCATGGTGGTACTGGGCTACGAAAACACCCTGCCTGTCACGTTGGACGAGATGCTGCACCATTGCCGCGCCGTGGCGCGCGCGGCCAGGACAGCCCTGCTTATCGGGGATATGCCTTTCATGTCCTATCAGGTATCGACGGAAGAAGCCATCCGTAATGCAGGCCGTTTCCTCCAGCAAGGTAGCATGGAGGCAGTCAAACTGGAGGGTGGGCGCGAACGCTTGCACACCATCCGCGCCATCCTTGGCGCGGGGATTCCGGTAATGGGACACTTGGGTCTGACTCCACAATCGGTCAACCTGCTGGGCGGTTTCCGTCCACAGGGACGCACCGCCACAACCGCCGGGCGACTGCTCGAGGATGCGCTTCTCCTCGAAGAAGCCGGGTGTTTCAGCCTGGTGCTTGAATCCGTACCGGCACGCCTGGCTGAAATGGTCTCGAAGCGGCTTACCATCCCCACCATCGGTATCGGAGCCGGCGCAGGTTGTGACGGTCAAGTGCTGGTGACGCACGATCTGTTGGGTCTATTCGACCGCTTTACGCCAAAATTCGTTCGAAAATACGCTGACCTGCATACCGAAATGCAGAGTGCGTTCACGGCGTATATTGCCGATGTACAAGGCCGCAAGTTTCCAGCGCAGGAGCATACTGTCGAAATGCCCGACGAAGAATGGGAAGCTCTTGTTCATAATCTCAATGCTGGGAGCAAATCCACTCAATGAAACGCGACTCGATCCTTATTCTTGGTACCGGAGCCTTGGCGACTCTCTTTGCGGCGAGGCTTGCCGCTGCGGGTGTTTTCGTCAACATGCTCGGAACCTGGCCGGAAGGATTGGCTGCCTTGAGCGAAAAGGGAGCACAAGTGGAAGGCGGTGATCGGGCATTTCATGTTCACGCTACAAACAATCCGGCCGAATGCAAAGGTACGCGTTTTGCGTTAGTGCTGGTCAAAGCCTGGCAGACGGAACGCGCCGCCCACCAACTGTCAGGCTGCCTTGCCGAAGATGGTGTGGCATTGACCCTCCAGAACGGGCTTGGGAACGATACAGTGCTCGCGAGAGCCCTGGGCCTGCCGCGCGTTGCCCGGGGTGTGACAACTCTTGGCGCGACTCTGCAAGCTCCCGGCCTGGTCTGCATGGGTGGAGATGGACCTGTGTCGCTGGAATCCCATCCGCGCCTTTCTCCACTGGAGGAGATGATCCACCGGGCAGGTTTTGTTGTAAACGTGGAAAGCGGTTTTCAATCGCTGGTATGGGGCAAACTGGTGGTCAGTTCGGCCATCAATCCGTTGACCGCACTGTTGCGGGTGAAAAATGGCGAACTGCTCGAACTCCCATCCGCGCGGGCGCTGATGGGGGAACTGGCGCGCGAAACCTCTGCGGTGGCAACAAACCTGGAAGTGACACTATCCTTCCCGGATCCCGAACGCACCGTTGAAGAAGTGGTGCAGCTGACAGCCGGGAACCTGTCCTCCATGCTGCAAGATGTCTTGCGCGGAGCACCGACTGAAATAGATGCTATCAACGGTGCCATCGTTCGTCTGGCAGATGAAAAAAATCTACAAGTACCGGTCAACCGGACGGTCTCGTCCCTGGTAAAAGCCATTCCTCTTCATGGTATGATTACTGGTACTGCGG
>Ga0315288_10006110_pt1 | contig 15256 bp, 4 predicted proteins | sample YL17G11_20_MG_FD_203454 | JGI IMG/M metagenome (GOLD analysis project Ga0315288, IMG submission 203454) | Sediment microbial communities from Yellowstone Lake, YNP, Wyoming, USA - YL17G11_20 | ecosystem: Environmental > Aquatic > Freshwater > Lake > Sediment | place: USA: Wyoming | collected...
AGAGGAATATAGGGTGTAGGGTAATGAGGGTTGAGTTATCGTATAAAGCTAGGTTCAGGAAGCTTAGTGGAAGTGTGCCTTGGTTGGTTACTGTTATGTTGAGTGCAACCCTATATCCTCCCAGCCTAACATATGAGAAATCGGTGACCGCGATATCCCTCACTATAGAAATCGTTTGTGGCGAGCTTGAGGTTTCGTTGCCGAGCCAATCTATGGCTGATACGCAGTATTCGATGGTATCAGCATCTGTTCCGAGGAACTCTGTGAGCGTATACTGTGTGGAGTTGAAGGTATCTCCAGAACTCCATTGCATGGTTGTGTTTTGCCATGGTCCGCCGTCTACAGAGTAGTGGAGGAGCACCTCTGCGATTCCGGAAGGGTCTCTCACGGTGGCATTGAATGCGAGATGCCCATCAGGGGTCATTATTGGTGTTTCCAGTGATTCTATTGTGGGCGGTTTATTGTCTGTGGATGCGAAGTATATGAATTGCCAGATCATTGCGCCTGTTGCGTTTTTGTAAGCTCGAAGGGTCACGAGGCCCGTTTCACCTTCTTTAGCGTCAGGCGATGCCGTTATGTTCACAATTATGTCATGCGGTGTCTCAAAGAAAGTGCCAATTGGAGGATCAACTGTATAGGTCCAGCCAGGTGGCAGATCTGTTTCTACTTCAAGGTAGACAAGTGACCCTCCAGTTAGAGGCCATTCGAAACTGGCGGTTCCTCCTTTCACGACGTAACATCCGTTTGAACAGACCCAGATGTGAACGATGTTCACTGTGATTCTTACTCTGTGAACTCCGCTTATGGTCAGGTCAAGTTCGAATGTCCCAGAGTAAGTTCCAGGGTCAAACACTATCCAGAGAGGCACATCAAGTCTTCCGTTCAAGGGCAAGTTGTACTCTGCATATTCTGAAGACGGTTGATCAACACGCAGATGAACTGTGCCGTTGGTGTAACCTAAGACACGAAGCAGTCCCTCGTACCCAGTAGAATCTATTGTTAGGTTTCCAATTGGCACCTGCAATGCTCTTATGGTGTAGTTGAACTTGAAAATCGACGGGTTGAAGGTGACGTTGGCTGGGCATGTAATGATGATGATCTCCGTACAGGGAATGCTTTCAAACAGTTGTAGGATACCCCTCGTCATATTGTTGTCTTGGAGTTCTGCTTCCTCTGGGAGAGGGTCAATTGCGGCGCTTATCGTATAGTTTCCAGCGGCAAGTCCGGTTGTGTTCCACAAGAAAACCAGCGTGCGACTGCTGAAGGCATTCAGTGATGTTGTTGCATTTCCGATAACTACTTCGTCACCAATGACCTCTGTGTTTAGGTCTGCATAGATTCTGACAAAGGCCGTTTCTGCAGTGCTGCCTTGGTCCTGTATGGCAACTTCAACCTGTGCTAGGTCGCCTATGTGGGCGGCGCTTTCCCGAGGCCAGATATAAAGAACTGCTAGGTTACGAACACTTGGTAGGAAGTTAATAGCGCCGTTAATAAATAGATTGTTAGACATATTGTTGTCGTCTGGATCAGCTTGCGCAAATGCGCTTGTTATGAGATTCCCGGGTGGGGCCGAACTTGTGTCCCACCAGAAGTTCATTGTTGAAACTGAAGATTTTGGTGGCAGCCATGAACTTTGAACTCCTATGATCAGTTCATCGCCGATCATTGCGGTGCTCGTGTCTGCGCATACTGTCACCGAGAAACTCTCAGGAACGTTTCCATTATTCTCTACGTCAACCTGAACACCTACAATCTCGCCCCAACGCACCGTGTCCTTTGACAAACGAACATCGATAACTGCAAGATCATGATAAGGGACGCCATTGAGGAAGTATCCATTGGCGATGGTGTGCGGAATAGGCATTTCTGACTCATCAGGCAGTTTGGAATTCGTCAGTGCGATTGTTGTCTCACCTATGGCTAGGACTTTGAATGCTAGCTCTATGAGTGCTCCGCTTCCGGTTCTGACATTTTCGGGAGCCAGCAATGTGTAGCCGAAGTGGGCAGTCTGGTTTGTGGCGTCACGAGTCAAGTTGATCTTCCAAACTGGCACGAAAGCGTTCCCTGGGTCGAGCAAGGGTTCCAAGAAGTGACCTGCTGGGCGAACTGCGCTCTGCAAACTGATCACCGTATAATTCCAAGCCAACTTGAACTCGTAGGCGAATGCGTCTATAACCTTCTCGATGTTTACATCAACTGTAAAAGTCTCTCCAACCTGAGCAGTTATTTGAGACGGATTCAATGAAATACGCGTCGCACGCAAATTGCTGCGCATGCTAGGATATACGTCGATATTGTTTGCGTCAATGAAATATGGCTGATCCCCGATTCCGTCAGGTCCAACATCATTCTGGTCAGGGCCCAGGTAGATGTCTGTGCCAAAATAGTCGCTCCAGTAGTTGCCGCCCGAAGGATAACCATTATCCCACACATTAGAATCAGAGTTTGAGATGTATGCATTTCGAACGTTTCCCACAAAGTCATTATAATAGATCCTGTTGCCAGACGCCATTTCCAGATAGATGCCATTCTGAAAACCGCTGACTCTTGTGCTCATGATCGCTACGTTGCTTACGCCTACTAGACTGAAGCCGTCTCCAATTCCTGAACCGTGAAGCTCAAAACCTTTTCCGTCAATAATTATGTTGTTTCTTTGCACGATAATATGGTCACTTATGCTGTTGGTAAAAACATACGTAACATTGTCAAAACTCGATAAATTCGCTGACACAGGATCAATCGAACCATCAGCCCTAATGTACACCGTTCCACTAGCACTACAGATTTGATAGTCCGAAATCAGGATAAGTGAACATATCATCAAGGTCGAGAACATTATTCCAAAGGCTTTTCTTCTAAACATATCTCTCACCCAAAACCAAAGACTATAGCTACTTGGACGATGTCGAAGATGTCAATCCTTAAATCACGGTTCACGTCTGCTTGTGAAATGTATAGCGGCTCGCCGTAGTATGCGCCGAAGTGGCTACAAACGATGGCAATGTCGAAGATGTCTACAACGCAGTCCTCGTTGAGGTCACCCAGAACCGTAACCCAGAACTTTTTCTCGATAGTTCTTGGGCCGAGAATCATCGGCCAGAGGCTTGATTCAAGGTTAGCAGTCACCCAATCATAAATTGCACCGCCTGATACTGTGACAGTCACTCGCATAGTGTAGATGCCTCTGTCCAAGTTGTATAGTATTCTTGGGATCAAAAGAGTCCAAAAGGGTGATAGCAAAAGATTCCTAGTGTCGCTTAACAGCACAACAGTGCCGTTAGGACAAACGACCTCTACAGTTACGTTGATGTATTGATCTTCGTCCACATCATGGTGCGTCACGGGAACCATTATGCGTACGCTCGTTGGAGTCGTGCTGTTGATCTTAGATGGCGAAAGCTGACTCGCCGGAGCAATGGCCTCTATCGTAATACCCCAGGAGGGCCCGGGTGGGCTATACCAGTTCACAAAGTCATCCATTATATGACAGTACGTCGGATTCCTAACCAGCGAGAGTGTTTGAGCATCGTTCGATACATACGTGAATGGACCAGAGCCGACCAGCATTTCCGGGCTGTCTGCCATGTCGCCCGCAATCTGTGCTGCAGTGTGTGTAGCGATGTAAGGATGCCAAATGTGCTTCGGAACTATTATGTTACTAATGATCCAATTGACTGCCAGAGAGTCATGTACGTCCAGCAAGATCTCAACGGTATACCTATCGAGCCTAAAGAAGCCGACGATGCGGTCGAGTGTTGGCTGCCACCAAACGTCTGGGCAACCTTTAGCTCTAAGCTCAGCTGGCATTTCGATGAACGTGTAAATAAGGTCGTCTATCACCAGTGGCTTGCCATCCGACCACAGCACGTCTGGACGAATAGTGACCGTCACCTTTGACAAGGTTTCAGGGTACCATTCGCTGTAGTCAATCCATGTGCCTAATGTCCAGTTCTCCGCAATTCCGGGAACTTCAACAGGACCTTGTGTCATTGGGTCACGTCCGCCCAAAGTGTCATATATTCTGCCATATACTTCGGCTTCCCAGTACCAACTTGAGTACATTGGGTTCAGAGTCTGCGGCATGTCAATCTCTTTCCAGCCGTATCTGGCGATCATGTTGCCATCACCGTGCTGGAAGTTTCCTGGATAAGCGTTCAGGAATGTGTAAGCACTGTTCTCACCCTTACCCTTCTCGTTAACGACCTGAGTCCAAGACTGATGCCGATACTTGTCTTCAGCATCACCCAACGCTGCACCATCGTTTCCACCTGTATACCACTTGTTATACGCCTTGGGGGCAGAAGTCGAACCCAGCGGGCATTCAGCTGCAACCTCAGCAAAACGTTCCTGGAAAGCATAGGCTGCCGACCGGGCTGAGAGAGCATCAGAGGAGTACTTTATTCCCTCCAGAGCATCCTGCATGACGGTGTCGTATTGGCTGATGGCACCATAGTTCGGCGGGTCTTCTGGGTGATAGTAGTTGTCCCAGTGGTACAGGTCGAACAAGTAGTCTGGGTCTGGACCAACATAGATCCAGCCAGCAGTGTAAAGATGGTAGTTCTTCCAAACCATGCACGTCTGCCAAGCTTGACCAGCAGTGCAAGGGATCCTTGTGTAAGAAACCTTAACCAGTGGGTCGTCAAAGCCGTTGCAGAGCATGTCTGCAGCACCCTTCCTCAAGATATCTGCTCTTGTGTAGGCAAGTATGTTGAAGTCTTCACTTGCACCATCGTAGACATTGTTGTCGTTCTTGTCCCAGTAGCGTTTGCCGCCAGCACCACCTAAGTGGAAGCCACCAGCATCAAGCTTCGCAGCAGCATCCACAACACTTGGTGGATAAGCGTAGGCTGACAGCAAGCCTGTGTAGCTGATTTCTGGGTGAATCCAGTAGCTCATGTATGCTGGAATCGGAGTGTAAATTGGCTCGTACATACCCATACCTGGACCTGATGCCAATGTGACACGGTCTACAAGGTGAGTGCATGCTTGCCTGAACTCCGCTACAGCCATTGGGTTTGGATACACTGGGTTCGCATAGGCTGGATCCTCAGGATTACCCAAGTACTGGTTCGGATTGTTGTTGAAGTTCAAAGTGTAATAGACATTTTCACCACCATAGCCAACAACTGCAATGTTGGGATCGGTGGACAAGTTGTCTACCATTGACTTCTCAAGAGGCCAATCTGTAAAGTCGATTTCGCCAGCCTTCAGAGCATCAATCTCAGACTGAAGTGAAGCATATTTTTTAACCAAGATCGCGTCGATTCTTGGACCATAATTCTCGAAGTAGTTGTCTTGCGAACCATCTGGATAAATGAAAGCTAGTGAAGGAGCAACAGTCATCGACAACATCAAAACAACAATAATCAGCGATGTTAACACTACTGTCTTTTCGTTCATTCACTCTTCTCCTCATTCTCCAAAAATCTATACAACGTTTGCATACAATAAGCGGGTGGCAGGGTTATTAATACTTGTGAAACGTTGTTCTATGCCATCTTTCCGAATACGAAAACAGTAACTGAAAAACCAAACTCAAGACAATGAACACCTCATCGCATGCATCTGGATAAGCATCGACGATCCCCCGTTTCGTGGGTCACTTTGGACCTATGCTCAGAATGGTTCGAGCTTCTTCCGGACTTGAACCAAGATGGGGTCAAGTCCAAAACGTGGAAAAAAGCGAAAATGTGGGTTAACCTGTTTCTCCGAAGTGCAAAGCAACTACCACGAGGTCAAAAATGTCGACTATTCCATCACTGTTGATGTCGGCGACTGGATTCCAGTTGGGATCGCTTGGTGTGGAGCTAAAAGCAAGAGCAACTATTGTCACGTCAAAGATGTCGACAACGCAATCTTTGTTAATATCACCCGGAGACAATACGTGTATCATTGCATTCGTAGCTTCGTGGGGAACCGATGTCAAATCTGGGCAAACCAGCCTGACAGGTCCCGCTGTGCCGGGATAGTCATTCAGGATTATGTCTGTAGAGCCTGAGCTGATGCAATTGAAGGTAATTTGCGCCAAGATCCCGCTCCCCGTTCTACCAAGTTCTGGAGCTAGCAGAGTGAAGCTTAACCAGATTCTGCCATGGGTTGCGTTGTAATCGTTCTTGATTTCCCACTTCGGAACAAACCAATAACTCGGATCAATTTGAGGTTCCAAGAAGTGAGTTGCTGGTCTTGTAACGTTGGAAGCGTTTAGAACCGCATTCCTGTACCATATCTTAACCTCGTATGAATATAGATTCACAGCATCTGAGATGTTAAGGTCAACGGTAAAAGTCTGATTGAGCTCCAAAAGTGTCTCAGAGGGTGTCAGAGACACGATAGCAAGAGCCACTGTTACGTTGCCACTTAAGGCTGTGCTAGGTAATAGAACTGCTACCGAATCAGCAAGTTTGACATCACCAAGTGTCAAAGCCGCTACCCCTTCAGCTAAGGTTCTGAAGGTCAACCTGACCACGATCCCACCACCAGTCCTCCCATTCTCTGGGGCTAGCAGGGTGTAGCCGAAGTGGGCTGTCTGCAATCCGTCAACACGCGTCTCGTTGATCTTCCAGACCGGAATAAAATAGTTAGCAGGGTCGACTTGTGGTTCTAGGAAGTGACCTGAAGGACGAACAGAACTCTGCAGCTCGACAACGCTATAATTCCAGGTTAGCTTAAACTCGTAAGCGTACAGATCAGCAACATTCGAGACATAGACATCAACAGTAAAATTCTTTCCAAGATTAACCATCATTTCAGAAGGCTGCAGAGAAACAATGGCGATGGCTACTGTTACATCGCTGCTCAAGCCAACGTTAGGAAGTGGTGTGCTCGCTGTGTTGGCGAGGTTTACATTGTTTAGCGTTAGCGACGTTGAACCTGCAGCAAAAGCTTTGAAGGTTAGTTTCACCAAGATTCCGCCACCCGTTCTGCCCGTCTCTGGGGCCAATAGAGTGTAGCCGAAGTGGGCTGTCTGCAATCCGTCAACACGCGTCTCGTTGATCTTCCAGACCGGAATAAAATAGTTAGCAGGGTCGACTTGTGGTTCTAGGAAGTGACCTGAAGGACGAACAGAACTCTGCAGCTCGACAACGCTATAATTCCAGGTTAGCTTAAACTCGTAAGCGTACAGATCAGCAACATTCGAGACGTGCACATCGACCGCAAATATCTGCCCAAAACTGACCGACATTTGAACAGGTTCCAATGAAACAGTCGTGTTCGCATACGGATTCATCAAAGGATAGCGGTCTTGACTGCCCGTAGGAACATAGTATGGCGTGTCTCCTATCTTGTCGCTTCCCGTCTCATTCTGATAAGAACCACTATACAAGTCAACGCCAGCGTAGTCGCTCCAATAGTTACCACCCGAAGGATAGCCATCATCTAATATGTTGGCGTCTTCTATTGCTAGGTAAGCTTGCACGGCGTTGTCTATGAAGTTGTTGTGATAGACGACATTGCTCGTAGATGTCTCGACCCATAGTCCGTAGTTGTTGTTTGAAAATTCGTTTTTGATAATGGTGTTGTTTGAAGAAAGGCCGGCAAGACAAATGCCAACAAAGTTGCTTGTTATAATGTTACCACTTACGTTGCTGCCAGAACTCGTCTCGCTGACATAGATTCCATACTTCCCGTTTGGCATTGTTGTTCCGCTTCGTCGAATAGTGAAGCCGTTGACGTTGACGTTGCAGGCGGTGATATTCACAACGTTCCCGGTGAAGTTTCCGTCGATGATAGTAAGATATTTGTTATCTCCAATTAGTGATACAGCCTTGTGAATAACAACATTTTCATAGTAGGTTCCTGAAGAAACAAGAACAGTGTCTCCATCGTAAGCCACGTTTATCGCGCCTTGGATTGTGGAATAGTCCTCAGGCACTCTCAAGGTTTCGGCGTAGATGGGTAGGACTTCTTTTGTAGAGTAACAAACATCGTAGCCACTACTACTAAGGTTGGTCCACGCGACAGCAGGCAAGTAACGCCCATTAACGCTTCTGTAGACAGTAATAGCTGGTTTCGTGTAAATTGATGACACGTAGGTCGATGTGTTAGTGACTCTTTCTGCTGCGCTCCACGACCATAGAGAACTGAAGTCTGCTTGGCGATAGTAGATGGCGCTGTCTCTCCAATAGGCTGCCCGTATACTTCCGCTCGTGTAGGGACTTGTACTGTCTTGTCCATCAACAGTCAATACTGGATTTCGCTCGTCTACGCCCCAGTCTAAGGCAAGCCATCCCTGGCTCCACAGATTCCCATTGTCTACACTGTATACATACTGTATATCGTTCAGGTATGCGGAGTCGTAGTAGACATGCCATGCAATGACCACAGCCCCGCCGCCACGAGTGCTGATTGTGGAGGGCCAATTCTTGTTGCGACTAGATTCGTCACAAACCCATTGCTGGGTCCATGTAGCCCCACGATCCTTCGATTTGTCAACAACTATGGCGTATGCACTGTTGTAGTCTGCACCCCACTTGTAAGCGATGTAGATCATATCATTGCCATCAGAACCACGAGTTGTGGTTATGCTCGTTTGACAGTGCACATTGCCGTCGGGCCAATTACCATGGAGTTTTTGGAGAGACCATGTTGCCCCGTCGTCTATTGATTTTGCGAACATTACATCCCGGTCGTCATAAGAATATACGTACTCGTAGGACATGTATTGTCGGTCCGCCGTTCCATACTGATACTCAGAGGCAATGGATGGATAACGATCATCATTTCCCAGGACATTGGCGACCGCTGAAAGAGCCCAGTTCCCACCAGCGTATCTTAGAACGAAGATGTCGTGGTCAGTTGTAGTCCATTCGCGTTCAAATGCTACAAATATGTTGTTGTTATCACCGACGTCGATTGCGATTGAGGGGTACTGCAGATTGTTACTCCAAGACAGAGTGTAGATTCTTGACCATATGTTTCCTCGATCCATTGATTTCGATACACAAATTCCATAGAATCCAGAAATGTTGTTATAGTGCTCATAGGCAGCATATAGATAGCCATTGCTATCGGTTGCGATTGAAGGGTTAAGCTCACTGACGGAAAATGATTCTTCACAGACTGCTCCTTTTTCAAGCCAATCGAGTCTGCGTGGAGAGGACAAAAGCCAGTTGACTGAGTTTAAGGCGAGTGTTTTTTGCTCAGGGTTCCTCAAGCAATATAGTGGAAAAGCATAGTACGCGACTTTGGATATTGTCCCTTCGAATATCGTCACGGCGGTCCAATTGGTTCCAGCATACCGTATGACTTCCATACCAGTGTTTGCGGGAGTCACTCCATCGTCATAGTTCGGGCTTGTGGCCCAGGTGAAGTTGGATGATAACCCTGATGTCACAGGATGGTTTGGTTTGGTTACTGTCAATCCAGTTGTTCCCGTCTTGTCAACTTGATAGATTGCGTGAGCCACGTTCACCATGAAGCCGTCAGCGTGATGGTCAAAGCCGATGTCTTCTCCTTCGATTAGAAGATTTCCTCCTTGTGCAACATACGATTCTAGAGTCTGGGCATCAGACCCACTTACTGCTTCGCTCCAATAGTCACCGCAAGTCCATATTACAAGTTTGAATTTGGACAAGATACCTAGAGGTGGGTTACCCATCGATGATTCATTCCAGACCAGGAAGCTGTATCCTGTGTCATTCAATGCTAATGCAAATGCCGACAGGCTGGTGCCATTCACATAGGCGCTTCCGTCATTGTCATTTACGACCAACAATGATTGCACGTTGACAAGCACGCTTACCATTTCAGTGTTATCAGTGGTATCATACTCACCCTGCACGGGCGGCGCGTATGCCGTTACGTTGAATACTGCTTCTCTCGGAGGTGTCCAAGGAAAGCTCATAGTATAGTTGGAACCTCTAGACAACTTCGAGATCGTCTCGTTGTGAACAACTACGCCATCAATCATCAGAAACAGTTCCACTTGGGATTCATTTTCTAGACCACGGTTGTGGACTGTGGCGTTCAGCAACACTGACTCACCAAGATCCATGTACACTGGGCTCTCTAAGCCAACATCCAACTGGTGTTCTTCAGAAGGCAATCTGACCTTAAGTTCTGGATCACCGAGGAGGTTTATTTCATAGCAGCACCATCTGTCAATATTGTTTGTAGCTACAAGACCAGCATTGTCCTCTTTCGAATCTTGGTTCGCCATTCCAATATTGAGAATGTTTTCTCCCAACACGGCATCCCAGAATTGTCGATCAAAATGCTGTGAAGGCCCATCAGTACTGTCGCGCTCGCCCCATCCATACCTCGAGTTTGCGATAAAAGCCGCTGCACCATGAGCGCCATTCGTCAAATGCTCACCTATGCAATCATAGTTGGCGTAAGTTCCACTCGTTGTTCTATCATCAAAAGATCCTGAGTAGCAACCTTGGCTGTAGCCAATGAAGTAGAGCCCATCATTCGTCAGAGAGCTGTCAACATCTGGATTGTACATTTTCATAACGTAGTTTACGTTGGCATGTCCGAGATGGTTGATCAAATTAACATTGCTGTTGATCACGTTGATGATGTCACTTTTTGGCCAATTGTTGCCAGGGTAGTCTCGATCATAAAGAGTACTCATGGCAAGCATGTCAGAGTACGGAGAGTCCATGAAACCAGTAGTGTTGTAACCGTGAGCAGAAGAGCCATCTTTGATCTCGTCCTTGTAGTTTCCACCCCATTCAGCAACACCTCCAAAGCCTAGTCGTTCGCCTACCATCCACACTTTCTTCAAATCAGACGTGTTGGAAGTAGTCTGATAAGTCAAAGTCTTACGTACAAAGTTCTGCACGTCAGCATAAGAATCAACGCACGCCCTTCCGACGTATACCTCAGCAAAAAGGTCAACCTCTCCTCCACCAGGGCCATCATTGGGTTCACCATATATGCCGTCGCCGTCGTAGTCGAATGTGCCATCTAAGCATCCGTAATACATGACTGCAGGAATATCATAGTCGGTGTATGTTCCAGCTTCCACATAGAAGCCACGATGCGGTATGATGCAATCTCCGCTTTCGCCCCCAGCATCGCCCCCGTCCCCATCACCTGCTAATAAGACGTAAACCGCCCCGTTTCTGTAGGCGTCGATTATGAAATTGCGAATCTTTGTTTGATTGTCTTCACGACCGTCAGGTCTTGTCCCATTGTAGTTCGCGTAGATCCATTCCACTGTCACAATCTCGGTCGAGATTCCCCGGGTGATCTTGTTATCTCTCAGCGCTTGAAGGTTGTATGGTCCAGGCGTATCGCTTAGTTCTTCGTTTGTAATAATGACATACTTATAAGCTGAAGTCGTTTCCAACGTAAAGGAATATTCAACAACATCTGGATTATCTACTGCGCTTCTTAATGTTTCGTATTGTAGCGGACTCAGGACGGGGCGTGATCTTCCAGTTTCTTTCACGTTGGCAGTTTGAACTTCAACCCTGATGCTTCCGTAATAAGATAATTCTCCCGCTTTTGGCAGATACTGCAACGGGAAAAGATTGAGAAGGGCTATGTCGTAGCCCATCTTGTGTTGAATCGAGAATTCGCTATGCATCTTGCCCGGGAACGGCTCCATGGAATCATACACGGTCCGATTCGGAAAATCACTCACATTTGAGCTCGACGATTCAATCACCGAAAGTGGTAAGCATTCTGTGCCATATTCTACCAGATGTGCGCCAGGAAGCACGATCTTTCTTTCACCTACAACGTCAAGACTTTTAACCTCCTTTCCCGAAGGAATTGCTATTCTTGCGGTTCTAACCGGCAAGACTGGGTTTCCATTGTCCCCAAACTGAAAGCAACCGTCAATTCTTACAGAAACATGTGAAGAATCATTCAACAATCTGACCGTGCAGACTTGGGGGCTGGGAAAATGATAAGTGATTGATATGCTGTCTCCTTGAATCTTCATGACAGGAAGCTCTGATTGCCGCGGCGATTCAGACTTCAGCCCATAGTCATTGGAGTGGCTTGGTATATTACCAGCATTAGTAGCAAAGTCCGATTCAAGAAGCAGTGATTTCGCTTGTGGCGACGTTTGGGTTGTTGCGGTCCCTTCTGCAGTCATAAGGGCTGGAAACAATACTTGCATATTCAGCAACATTACCAATAAGATTGTAGAAACTGTTCTATTCATTCTCCTGTCTCCACGAACTAGGTATATCCTTAATGTGGTTTCACCTTGTATTTCAAACTTGCCAAACCAACCTATAGAACAAAGTTCTATCCATAACAAAGATAACAATCCGCGTGCGAGAACGCCAAGACTAGATACTTCTAGCTAATACTGCTATGTCGTCAGCGAAGAAGGGCGGATATAGAAATCAATGGAATCCAGATTGAGAACGTCAGCGAAGTGTTTGTGCACAAGACCCCCAATCTAAGCTGCCCAAAAACGGCTACAGAAAGTAGGTAACTCAACTTAACAGAACCGGATCAGAATGGCACCATTCCAACATGTCGCGGAAGAGGACGCCAGGACCACAGCGTAAACAGTAACTTTCTCCAGGGGCCGCCAACGCTGGCTCCCAGGCGTCCTCCCACCTTTTCACCATCTCCTCTTCAAACAGGTTCCCCATTGAAGGGACAATGGTCTTTAAGTCCAACGCCTCTTCAAACGAGCCCATATGACTCCAAAAATCACTGTTGAAGGGACAATGTTAAAAATAACCATTGCCTCTTCAAGGAGCCCTAAAATACTCGTAGTAAGCCAGAGAACACAGAAAAAAAGAGGGAAGCTTGCTGGTTAGAGTGGTACAAATTCGCTCCGTGGATGGCGGGTCCGCTGGGATTTGAACCCAGGACCTGCGGCTCTCTTCAAGCTTTGCTTTAGAAGGCCGCCGCGCTTTCTGGGATCCTGTCTATCCATGCTGCGCTACGAACCCTCGCCAAGACTGATATTAGATGCTGAATATAGTTTTATCTGTCTTCACGTGTTTTGCCGGAAGATTTGACACAGCATTTTGTGGAAGAATGTTCCCTAAACTATTTAAATACCCACCAATCTGTATATACTTTGGGGGAGGGAGAGCATGTCGGATATTCCGGTTCCTCTCGTGAACTATATCCAACTGATAAGGAAGCATAAGTCTCCTTATTATGAGATCGTAGAGTTTCTTCTGAAAGAGATGGAGATGCGCTATAAAGGAACGGAACATGTCTCTGAGATAGTCTACACAATTAATCCGCGCATTTTGCAAGAGGAGATCGAGAAAAGTCTTAGAGACGAAAAGCTAACCACAGTCAACGTTTGTCGGACAATACTGGCAATGCTTTATGGGTCCAAGCTAAACGACGAGAAGGACTTCTTTGTCACAACGACAAGCAGTGGACGGAGAAACTATCACATCAAGGTTAACACGCGAACACTAAACTCGCTGTCAACCCTGATCTTGTAGACAATGTACTATTCGATGTAGATAGCTGGCCTGCACGGCATAGCTACTATTGATCTCTGTTTAGGATCATAACGGTTTTTGTCTTCTTCACCGTAGACAACAACTTGTGCCTTGAACCTGTCATCCAGGAAACTCGCTGCGTCTGTTATCGCTTCGCTTTCATTCAGAACCCCAGTTTCCAGCATGGTTTGTCTTCTTTCCTTTGGCAACGCGTTTACGTCTTTGATGATTTTGGCCGCGAATTTGGCAATCTCCTTCAGATACTTCTTCAGTTCTTCGTCTGCTGCCAGTTCTTTCATTAGGTCGCTCATCTTTACTTCGCCCTGCACTGATTTCTCCAACGTTTTGAGGTAGACTTTCCACTTCCATTTGGCAGCCGTGTAATAGCATATTTTCTTAGGCATGATCTTGGTTGCTTTGAGAACGTTAAGTGTGTCGTCGATCACTTCTTTTATGAGATTCTCTCGTTCTTCTGCAACGGGGTTTTTTTGCTTTGGATCAATCTGTGGCCACTGCACCTGTGAGATGAAGCATTTCTCCTGTGTATGGCTCCACAGTTCTTCGCATATGTGAGGCGCGAAAGGTGCCAGAAGCTTCAGCCATGTCTTTAGGGCTTCGCGTAGAACTTTGGCTTTCATGTTGCCTTTTCTGCGCGCGTACCAGCGGAAGTCGTTCCAGACTTCGAACAGGGCTATTTCTAAGGCGGTTCTTGTTTTCATTATTTCCAAGTTTTCTGTTACAGCGGCAATGCGACCTTGCAGCGTGCTCATTAGCCATTTTTCGTGGTGTCCGTTTTCGCTGGTTTTGGCGTTCTGGAATATTTCTACTGCAAAGTTGTAGAGTGATTCAAGTTTTGCTTGCAGGTCTTTGGCGTTTTCTGCTCTCCAGTCAGGGTCGTCCATGCCTTCAGCGCCCATCATCAGAGCGCATCTTGTGGCGTCTGCTCCGTATTTTTCGATGGCGTTTTTCATGGTGACAAAGTTGCCTTTTGATTTGTGCATTTGTTTGCCTTCGATCATGAGCATGCCGTTGACGCCTATGGCTTTAGGCCAGTGTTCACGGCTGAAGAGTGCTGTGTGATGGAAGATGAAGAAGGTCAGATGATTGGGAACCAGTTCTTTAGCGGAGACTCTCAAATCTACTGGGTACCAGTACTCGAATTCACTGTGCATTTCTTCCAGTATCTCAGCGTCTATCCCTGCTTTTGCGGCCAAGTCTTTCGGTTTGCCTTTTCCCGTGAAAATGTAGTCAAACACTTCTTTTGTCAGCGCTTCAGGTTTTATGTTGTGCTGTCTGATGTGCTTGTTAATGGTGTAGAATGCCATGTAGATCGTGGAGTCGCTCAGGGTTTCGATGATCCAGCCTTTGCCCCAGGGTAACGGTGTGCCGAAGCCTGTTGTTCTGGCGCAAGCCCATTCTTTCAGCCAATCAATCACTGTCTGGAACCAGGGCATAGCCGTTTCAGGATATATCTCCATTTTGCTGAGAGCTTGTTTTGCTTTTTCCTTCCACTCCAAATCGGAATAGTTCAGGAACCATTGGTCTTGAAGGACTTTGACTACGCATGGAGTCATGCATCGGCAAACAACGGATTGGGGAAGGTCGTACATCGCGTCTGCGATTCCGCGGGCTTTGAAGTCAGCGATCAATGTTTCTTTTATGTTTCTAACAGGTTTCCCAGCATAGTTTCGACAGTTCTCCTTCAATACTCCGCCATGAAACTCCTTCTTGTAAAGCTGATTCGTTGCCTCGTCAGCTTTGGGATCGTTCTGGTCTTTCACGCCGAGTTTTTGCACGATTTCTATGGCAGGATATTCGCCGTAGCCTTCTATTTTGATGAGCGAGATGGGTTTTATGGTTTTGACGGATTCCGC
>Ga0315288_10006111_pt1 | contig 15255 bp, 10 predicted proteins | sample YL17G11_20_MG_FD_203454 | JGI IMG/M metagenome (GOLD analysis project Ga0315288, IMG submission 203454) | Sediment microbial communities from Yellowstone Lake, YNP, Wyoming, USA - YL17G11_20 | ecosystem: Environmental > Aquatic > Freshwater > Lake > Sediment | place: USA: Wyoming | collected...
CTTTTCCCAGTCGCGCGCAAAACGTCGGAGCGACACGTCATCTGCGCCCGCGACGCCGCCGTTCTTTCTCACTTTGTTCCACGCCGCGCGCAGGTTGGGCACCGCGAGCGCGCTTGCAAAAAGCCCGCGCGGACTCATTCCGGAATCTCTTGGGGCGCCAGCGCGACCGTCTCTTGCAACGACTCGCCGCTATCCAAAAACGGTCCCACCACCGTTTCCTTCTCCAACACCAAGTGATGCCGATACGTTCCCTGCTCAAATGCGTATACGTGTACCGGCACCCAATTATCCAACATCGCACGGAGCGCCGCCGCAAATGTCACGGGACCGCCGTAGAAAAAATGCACTTGGGTCACACCCGCCGCCGTCAGTTTGCGCTTGGATTCGTTAATCTCCCGCAAAATCTGCGGAAACTTGTCCAGGGGCACAACGCCCTGATAGTAATGCGTCTGAACCGGCATCGCACGCCGATTCTCTTGCAGATATTGCCGCACATTTCCCTCAATGTCCATCCCCAAGCCGACGACGAGCGCGACGGGATTGGGCGTGCCGAGCGGACGCGTGCCGCGCCGCACCAATTCGGCATACCGCCGCGAGTTGCGCCAAAACAAAACCACGACGACTGCCACCGAACCGATTTGCAGTATATTCGCAATGACGCTCAAAATATTCCAGATCACTTCCCACGCCATTTTTACCTCCGTGTCCGCGCCGCATCGCGCACACTCTGCAAATTCACCACCTCGCCGATTTCAAATTGAGGCGGCAGCGTATCCGGAAGCGGGCACAGGCGCGCGACGGTTGGAAAATAGCCCATCCGTCCATGCAATTCCGCCAGCACGATCACCGCGATGAAATTCAGCGCGGGCGGAATGACGACGACCGGCGCGGTCTGCCATTCCCGCGGCGTCAAGCCGACCGCATCCACCAGCGCGCGCACCTGCTCCGCAAACGATTGCGCGTGATCGAACCCCGCCATCTTCTCGATGATGCGTTCGGCGCGCTGTCCCGTGAGCGCTTCCAACTGCGCGGTTTGCGCGGGGGTGAGCGGGTGGGAGAAATTGAGGATGATCATACCTCTTTCATGCTTCATTTCTTATCCTGCGTGTCTGCCCCATCCCTTGGGTGGTCTTGTGTCCGGTCCCGCAGAAGTAAGCATAGTCCGCCAACCGATTTGACCAGCGCACTAACTCTGCATCACCTTCCTCGCGCATTGCCACGCGATAGTGCGCCTCGCCCACACAGCCGATCTGCCGATGCGCGCCAAAACTCATCACCTCGGTGTGCAGATCGAACTTGGACACCGCTACATGGTTCATCACCCAATCCAGAAAGACCTCTTGCGGCTCCAGCGGCTCTGAAGCGAACGCGTTCCATCGCAGCAAGTAACTTTGAAAAACGCTCCGCGCGTCCGGCAAGAGATTGAGCATCTCGCGCGATTTGAAACTCGTCGGCGATTCCAAGCGCAACACAATCTCCGTCTCCGCCGATTGCGCCGTGGCAATTTCCGCGTAGGTGCGCTGCGCCACCTGAGGTTGACCATCCACCGTCAGAATTTCCTTACCGACCCGCACCGTGCGCTCGCGCTTCATCCCTTCCACCACATATCCCCAGTACTCATCCTCCAGCAGCGTCAATCGAAAGTGGAATTGCCCGCGCGATTCTGCAATCAGTGGTGACAGCGTGAACGGCTTGGGATCGGCTTGCTCGTGGACAAAGCGTGCCAGTCGCGGCTCCGCGGCGTCCAGCCAGCGATGGAAGAGCGCGTGCAGCGCGCGCGCCGGCACGCCGCCGGATTCAGGCAACGCGCGCTCGGTTTGCATTGAGACGACAATTGAGTACGGCAAGTTACACCTTCACACGGATTTGCTCTTCTTGGGCGGTGGCTTTGGTCCCGGCTTGCATTCGAATACCGTGCGACCATCCGAAGCAGTGTAGATTTTGATGATCTCACAGCGCGCCGAACTGCCCTCCTGGTACATTTTGCCTCCCAACTGTGCGGCGGGAATCATCGCATAGCCCTTGCTTGGATCAAGCTTCGGAGCCACAACAGCAACACTACCATCTTCATAGATTTTCCACACTGTGCCGGTGAACACATCTCCAATAGCGTATTGCTTTGCGGATTGTGTTGGCTGGCTTAGCGATTCGGGTTCGGATTGCTCGGCAAGTTCGCGCGACGCAGTCACCGTCGCTTCCGCTAGGTTCACCAGCTGGGGCGCAAAGTGCGCGGGGTCTGGCAAGACAGGACGATCACGGTATTCGTTGCGTTGCCGAGGCGGAACGTTCGGTAACTGAACAGTCATGTAACGAGTGTTTGCCCGCTGTTTGTCTGCCAGATAGCGATTCTCAAGCGTCGCCGGTATTTCAGGCGGATACCCTGGCCATTCCAGCATCTTGAGTAACATCCCAATCCGCATCAAGTCCGACAGGTGCTGGCAAGGTTTGCTGGGCTTGAGCACGCCCAGAACGTGATCCTCAAATGGTTTGATGAACTGCTGCTTCACGCTCGAGTCGGAGACTTGTACACCCGCGCTTGGCGCGCCTGTCTGCCACGTATCGCCGTCGAAGAGCGAACTGTAACGCGTACTACGTGTGGTTCGATATAAGGTCGCGTCCAATGTGACCGCGCCCTGACCGAGCGGCTTGCCCATGCCCAGGTTATGGCAGTACTCTTTGGCGGGTCCCACTGGTTGCAAGACCCAACACAGCGCGCCCAACTCGCGGTCAGACAGGTTCTCGAAATAGACGTGAAAGGTAAACGTCTTTTCCGTTTTAGTCGGTCGTATTTGAGTGTGCTGTGTGCTCTGGGCATCCACATTGCCTTGCTCTGCGACGCTGGGATTCTGCCCTTGGTGCCAGTAGAGTTTGTGTCCGCGCAGGGCAGTCTCCTCCTGAGAACTGTCATAGTGACTGAGCGCGTTCTTGTCATTCGGCTCCTGTTGCGTCAGGTAGTGCTGGAACGTCGTCGGCTTGGGCGTAGCAAGGATTCTTGGCACGATGGCGCTGTCTAGCACGTCGGCTTGCGTCGTCGTCGCGTCTGTGACGAACACACGACTGGCATACGCGCGGGCTTTGCCCCTTTCAGGCACGGGCAGTTTTCGCTCTCGCATGTCTTCCAGTTCCTTGCGCGTGCGGACATATCCGAACAACCCCTCGGCATAGTCAATGTCTTCCGGGCGACGCAGGTTCGGAGGCACGAGATCAATTGGGCGATTGCGATAAGGTAGCCGGAACATCTGCGCCCGACCAAAGAAAGTCAATTCCCCATTTTCGCGCAGTAAGAAAACTGGCTCGCCATCTCGCAGATACCCGTTACGCTTACGCTCTGCCCCGTGCGGCTTGTCATCCGGAAACGCCGACGCTTGCCATGGTGTGATTTGGTCCTCGTCCTGAAAGCGGTCAACGAGCCGCTTGTTGATGTCCCCTTCGTCGCGGTCATTTGGAACAGGAATGACCTCCGGTTTCGCTTTGGGCACAAATACGAATGCCATGTGTTTGGACTGCATGGGACCTGTCAACATCAAAGTTCCTTCTGAATGACCTTGTGAAGGTTGCGTCTTGATGCTCGTCACTTTTAGATACCTTAGGAACTTGCCAGCCGAGTGTGGATGGTCTCCTTCGGAGGTCTCCGTCTGAACCCAAACCGTGCGATGTTGAAACCCCCATTTCGGTGTTGCGTTGGGACCTCTCCCTTCGTACAGCGCATCTGGTCTTTCTAGATTGAATACATTGGCTAGATCCGTGTTCTCCACTCGTGCTATCGTGCATGTCTCAATCGCACAAGACCCGTCAAGACGGATGCGCCAGAAGCCTCCCTCTGTCTCTGAACGATAGCCGTCTCCCTTCACCCCGTTTCCACTAACCAGTCTCTCATTGTAGTACTTGCCAATAGCGGAATTGTCCACCGTGCGGAAGAAGAGTCGTTTGTCTGTGACCCACTGCACCTTGCCGTAACTCGCAATCTCCAGCAAGTTCCGCAACATCCCGCGCAGTGTACTCCCAGGGATTACCGGTTGATTCCGGTCGTCTGTGTGGAAAAAGTCAGACAGGTTCTTGACCAACCTCCGAAACTCCGGGTTGCCGCGCTCAGGCAACGGCACCCCATCGGCATACTGACTCGAACTCTGCCGCTTGAACTGTTCCAACGTCACCGGTCCGCGCACATAGATCGGTGATTTCGTCGTCAGTGTCACCTCAAAGTAGCCCGTGTTTGTATAGCCCTCGTTCGCAAAAGTGTCGTGGTTGGGCAACTTCTCTGGATCGTCTACGGCTTTGACGACAACCTCCGGCAACGGCACAAAGTTGTACGGTGCGCTGGCGATTCTGTCAGTTCGATTCGGGCTTGGGTTTTTGTGTTTCGGATTCATCACTCGCCTCCTAACTTGATTGGCACAAGGTCCACCAACCGGCTCAAGCCAATGCGTGCTTGCCCTGTCACGTTGTCGTACTTGATGTAATGCCGCACGGTAAGCGCAACGCGGTCTCCCGCGCTCAGCCCGGTGATCGGCGGCGCGTGCTGCAAACCCTGTTTGCCTTCAATGAGCAAGGTGAACTCGCCCGCCGCTTTCCCTTTTTCGCCAAGCGTGCCCCACAGCCAATTCTGCTCGACCAGGCTTGCCTCTGGTTCACTGGTTTCATCGGTGATGAGTCTGCCGCTCCAACCTTGATCACTTTTCCAGACCAAGAGTTCGGCGCTTTTGCCAAAGAGCCGCGCCTGCTGTAAGGTAGTCGCGCGCAACTTGACTTGCACTTCCGGAAAGACTTCGCCAGACAACTTCAATCCATTGGCGTTGAACTTGCCCCAGATCACTCCGTCGTCGGCATACGCCAGCAAGAAGGTAAATCCGTGTTGCTTCGCTTGCGTCTCCATCCAGACGTGCGGGTTGGTTTCAAGAGTTCCGTCCACTTTGATCTCTTTCCAACGCTTTGCGTTATCCATCTTCGCCTCCCGTTGACGGCAATCCTTTCCACGTCTTGAATGTGTTCACAAACACGTCCATTGCTTCTTTGCCGACGATGTCGAGTTTGCCGTCGCCGCGCTCTTCAATTGTCCACCTCTCGCCACCATACGTGATCGTCGCTTGCTTGCCGCGCAAGCGCCCGCGCCCCACACTGCTCTCGCCACCCAGCGGCAGGTCGCCAGTCCACAAATCTTTCAGCACCAGGAGCAGCAACCCTGCTTGCGCCTTGAACAACTCTTCCGCTTTGGAGTCGTGGGATTGACGAAGAGTGACATTGATCTCGATTGCCATTTCGCCTTTCTTGCCCCAGATGGGCTGTTCGCTAAAGAGCGCTTGCGGATACGCGCCGCCGGTGAAACGGTCTATCTTCACGCGGCTCTGCACGAGATCGCCGATGCTCTTGTCAACCGGGATTTCCTGTTCCTTGACAAGCACGCGACTCCCGCTCGGCTCGTCGTCATGCGACCGGATTCGCTTTCCGAACATCCGGTTAACCAACTCCTCACCCAAATCACGTCCCAGCACCGTGTTGGCAATTCGCAGCGCGCGCCCGCGCATTGCGCCCGCCACGCTCGTGCCGGAAAGGATCGGCGTGGGTTTGCCGTTGCGATACGATTGCAAATGCACCATATCCGGTGCACCGCTCTCACCAGTGCCCGAGCGGATCAACAGCGATCCATCTAACTCGAATTCGCCGTCTAACATAAGCATTTTTCGTTGGTCTTCAAGCGGCGCAACATTCGGCAATTGAGTGCTGTGCGGCGTCACGCGGACCGGATCGTGCTTCAGCCAACCGATCAGCCCGTCGGCTGTTTTCATCTCGTATCGCCAGACATGCCATCCAGCCACCTTGCACTCGCCCAACCCGCGCCGTTTACGCATCCCCAAACCGATCTCCTTTTGCTCGAACCCCTTCAGCGCCGTGATGAGCGCGGGGACAAGATCGCCGTTCTTCTCTGTGAGCCAAAACTCAAACGAAAGTGGGAAGGTCGTGCCTGCCGCGAGGAGCGCAAAATCGTACTTGTGCCCGCCGTGAGCGTCTTCTTCCACCGTGCGCGTGCTCGGATCAATCGCCACGCCGTCGCGCCACTCGTCCGCCGGTCCCTCTTTTGGCGATTCGCCCAGCGCGTCGTCCACCATCAGCCAACTGTGGACGGTTGCCTTCTCCGCTTGAGAATCATCCAGATGACCAAAGAGCCGTTCGGCAAGTGACTTTTGAGTAGACTTGGGATCCTCTTTCCAACCGCATCCCTGTTCATACTCTCGCAGGTAATTGCGGAGCGCGCCGGCGATAGACGCGCCGGTGAGGAGCGGTGAATGACCGTCCAGCGGATCGTAGAGGAGCGGAATGTCAGTCAACCCCTCGGCGTCGCCATTACCGAAATGCGCCGGCGTGATCAAGCGTAGCGTGCCACAAATGAAAATACGCTCGATTACCTCGCGGTTGTTGTCCCATTGCGGTTTGCCATTCATCGCCCGCCTCCCTCTTGCTGTTTCTTGGCGGCTTGGATCGCTTGCTTGAGAACGCCTTCAATCAGCCGCGTGAGTGTCTTGTCACGTAGCCCGGCAAAATTGGCTGTTACTTCGCCCAAAGTTGGCTTTTCCGCAACTGGGTCAAAGGAATCTTTTTTCGCGATCACATCCAAAATCCAATCCTTCAAAGATTCGCCCCTCACCCGCGCGGTTACCCATTCCCGCTGTGAAAGTTTGGACAAACGCTCGAAATGATTCTTGATTTTGGCCAAATCGTCACTGTGCCACGCTTGCCGCGCCGCCAGTCGCGCACGCGCAAGTTGCGCGGGGCTGGGCAACCCCCTGAACGCTTTACCGTTATTCGTCAAGGTGTTGATCTCTCTCACGAGCGCGCGCTCTAACTCGCTCTGCAATCGCCGATCCACCATCCGTTGCACCAGATTGCGACTCTCAGTCGAGAGAGTCAACGGCTTGGCAGGGATTTCCCGTTTCTCCAAACGGCTTCGTTGATAATCTGCCTGCGCGTGCAAGTTGACCGCGATCCGACCGAATCCCTCGGCGCGCCGTTCGCCGATGCCGGTCGCCGCGAGTTTTTCAAGCACATCTCGCTTGTTCGCATCAAACACGAAAACACTCCCGGCTTGAATCGCCCACGCCTGCGGTAACGGCAAGCCCCACTGCCGATTGAATCCGCCGACCAGTCGCATTCGGCAGAACGATTCGCGCGGCGACACGCCAACCAAATCGCCTATTCTCCCGTCCACCTGTCCGTTGTCCCGCCGAAGAATCACATCGCTCAAGCAGGTTAGGGTTACGCGGTCTTTGAACGCTTCGGCAGGTTGCTCCGGCGTATACTCGCGCCAGTCCGGAACAAGTCTCACGTCGGTGATTCGTACTGCGCCATAGCCAGCCGTGTGCGAGCGACCCAATGTCAGCGTACCTTGTTCCAAGAATGGTTGTATCTTCCCCAAGAGCGATTTATCCTCAGTCACAATCACACCGGCAAACACTTGTCCCGCCGCAAGCGCGTCGTAACGAAAGACCTGACTTGTCTTTTCGTTCTTGCGACTTGGGTCGTCGCTGGCATTATGAACGGCAACACACATTTCCGGTGCGCCCAGTTGCACTGAGTCTGTCCCTTGCCAATAAAACTCGCCACTCGGCGGTTTGGCTGGTTGATCCCAGGTTTGTGACTTGACCGCAAAGTTGTATATCTCTGCGTCGTGTCTGTCCGCGTTATCTTTCTCCACGAGCCACGCCACGGGCTTGGGCAACATTCGCGGGTTGTCGCCGGCGTGTGCTGGATAGGCATTGAGATAGCACACCGCTCCATTGAAAAACAAATCCTGAGCGGTCTTGTCTGCGGCGTCCAAGTCGCCATAGCGAGCGATCACCGCGCCGCGCACCGTGCTGCCGGGAATGAAGGGCAACGATATGGCGCTGTTCGGTTCGCCGCTCTGCGCTTGAGACACGAGCAGCGGTTCAAGCAACTCAATGAGAAATGTTAGCGCTGGCACCGCGCACCTCCTTTTCAAATTCGCCGAGCCACGCGGCAGGGATCGGTTGCGCCGCAACAGGTTTGCCGGCGCTCTGATCGAACGGGTCGTGGTCGTACAACCCCGCTTTCAATTTGCCGCGCCCTCGATTGCGTCCTGTCCCGGCGCGGCGAAACGACTGGACGCAGGCTGCAAGAAGACACTTGGATTTGGCGGGAATTAAGTCCGCGTCAAAGTCGAGTGTGGCGACGAAAGGCGTCTCACGTAAAATGACGCGCATTGAGCGGAGCGCGTTCCGTTGCGGCGCGCCGGTGCTCGGATCGATCGCCGTCTGCCGCCGTATTGCGGTGAGTGATTCAAGAGTGACGGTCCGGTCCCAATTCCGTTCAGCAACAAGCGCTCCGCGCAAATCTTCTGGCAACTGCGCGTCGCTCACGCGCATCTTGCCTATCTGCGGATCGATGCGGCTGCCCGGCTCGCCAAAGAGGAAACGCGCCGCGTTTTTCCACTCGTCCAACGCCTTCGGCATGACAATGTTCCCCAGCGCAAACAGGATTTCGGAACACTCTGCGTCCAAGAGTCCTTTTAGTGTTTTCCCACCCAGGTACGGCAACCCGTTGAGATCGTGCTGGACTTCTGTGTCCACCATCCCTGCCACGCCGTCGCCGCGTCCAAATGTCGCGTCGCTTTCCAATGTGAACTTGAGCCACAAACGCGTCAATGCGGTCGTCATTTCTTCTCCTCCTTGCCCTCTAACGGCTCGTAGAAATCCAACGCTTCAATCGCATCGAAATAGCCGCAATGTTTGTCTAGCCAACCGGTCTCCCGAACCAGCTGAGTTTGACCGGAAATTTCGGGCAACAACGGCAACCCGTCGTAGTTTGATCGGAATTGCACGACTGCGTTCGGTCCCTGCCGGAGAGCGTCGCGTAGCGCCTTCACTTTGTTCCGGCGACCGATCCATTTGCCCTTCTCGTCTTGGAACTCAGTCATCATGGACTTAAAGTTCTCCCAAGTGCGCCACTCGGTATCTTTGGTTGTGCCGTCCAGTTGGAAGCCCACCGGACGCATAAGGAGACTCTTGCCTTCGGCTGATTTGTACTCGCGCTCACGTATTTGTTTCAACGGGAGTACCACACCACTCGTGGCAAAATGCCAGTCCATCACTGCCCCCTTGCCCTCGCGCGTCCGCCTGCCCAGTTTGTCCTTTGCGGATTTTGCCAATTCTTCTGCCAAGTCGTACGCGCGCGAGAACGGATAATGGGATTTCACAACCGCCACACCGGCGCGCGCGTACAGCGGATCTCCCATCTCGCCCTCGCACGCGCCGGGCAATTTCTCTGCCGCGAGCGTCTGCAAGTACTTTGCCGCCAGCGCCAACCCGTGGCGTCCGTCGCAGACGAACGTCACATCATCACCGCCGAATACGATCGGGCGAAAGGGCAAGTATCTTTTCCCACCGCAACTTCTCATGAGCAAATCTACCGTGGCGCGTAGCGCCTCCATCGCCTGCTGGTTGACCGCGCGGCTCAGCACGCGCAATTGCTTTGCATACGCCGCGTTGTCTTGGGGTGATGGATACACCTTGGCAATCGCCTGAAAGCGTTCGCCCATGCGGTTGCCATCCGTGTGAACTACGGCGATGTAACTCGATTCACCCTTCTCACCAAACCGGTCAAAGTCGGTAACAAAATCATCGAACATGCTTCGTACCCGTGGCAAGATGCTGTGCAAGCGTGTGCGCGCCGAATCATAGCCGTCCAACTTGTGTCGTACCACCTGCGAAATCAGTCGTTCTTCCGGGTCGCGACCTATCGCCGGCAGTCCCGTAAAATTGCACTTGGCAGTCACCCCCAGCCCCGGTAGCGGCACATCCGGCGCGCGCTCCATCTTCCACTTTTGCATATCCTCGCGCAACTTGGCGTGCTGTGCCGAAAGGGCAACCACATCCCCGTCAAACTCCGCGTGCCCAACGACGAGCGCAAGTCCGCGCGCTCTTTCCAGAACTAGGCGCGTGAGTTGCCGTGTGAATTCCTTGGCGATTCCATCCTTGGCACCCTCGAACAGGATGAGCGCGTTGCCTCCGCCCGCGTAGATCACTTCAGCCCGGATATTGCCCACAGCAATGCTTCGATCTTTCAGAAACTTGAGTTCGCACTTTGATTCATCCCACTCGACGTTGGCTGGCAAGTTGAGTTTCTTCAGCGTATCGGCAACCCATTCGCTCGTCGCGCGCGCCACCAACTCGGATGCGCCAACGTTTTGGCGCAGGTTGTTGCTGCCAAAGATGTACTCCTGAATCCCAGTCGCTTCAATTTGCGTTAGCGTCACAATCTTCATCGCATTGCCTCCTCATCTTCCTTTCGCGAAAATTCACGTGAATTCGCGGATCAGAACTGGTTCGCCGTCTTGAACCAATCCGCGAATTTGCTCGCCAGGTTTTGCAAATCGCTGCGCCCAAATACGCGCAGTTTACCTTCAGCATCCCAGTCGCGCGCGATCTTCTCTTGGAGTCTCCCCGGATCGTCTACACAGCACACCAAACCGATGCGTGCTTCGTCACCGCCCATCTGCCGCGCGCGAACAAAAACCTCGAACAGATGGTTCTTGACATTTCTGAACTGGCCCTTTGGATTCTTCCGCTGGTCGTCGTTATTCTTTCCCGCGCCTTCCTTCTCCTCTGCCTCCGTCGTGATGCAAGATACGGCGAACAGTTGGTAACCAAGTATGGCGGCTACATCTAAATCGAATGTGTCAGGTTTTCTATCGCCCTTCGCACCCTGCTTGACCGCCTCGAAAAAGAGACGGTTGCCAAACGATTTGAGTTGCAACTGAGAAGCAATCTGGCGAATGCAGATCAAACTGTGATCTTCAAGCCAGCCGCCATTGAACCATTTGGAGCAATCGACCAGTGCCGCGCCCGGATTGTGCGGGCGGAGCAGGATGGCAACTTTCTCTGTTGTTGCCAGTCCCGGCCCGCTGCACAAATTGTCCAGCATGTCACTCACGGGCTTGAGTTCGGGGTACTTGGTAGCATGCGGGAGTGTTGTGAATTTCTCTTCCTCCATCCACCTTCGCCATTGCACTATGCCTTCTGATTTGCTATGCACTTGGGCAATCGCCGCACATAGTTCCGCCAACTCAGGGAAAGTATCCGGATCAACCCACGTCTCTCCTTTGGTCCGTTTGTACCCGTGCAGCGCTGCCAACTCTTCCAGACTGGTTTCTACGAGATCCCTGATTGCCGGTTCCTTCAAAATGCCAATCTTCGCACCAGGCTTTGTGCCCTGCCGATCTATTCGCAACGCCAATTTGCGCGGGTCAAGATAGGAAAAGACCGGGCGTGGAGTTCGGTCTGCCAGCGCGTGTTCAATAGCTCGGTACGTGTGAACAGACATTGGCTTGGTTCCACCCGCGTAACTCAAGCCAATTTCACCTTTCAAATCGCATATAATGTTCTGGACACGATTGTAGATCTCCAAACTATCCGCGCTAGGGATCGGCTCAAGATGTATGTGTTCCTTCAAATCAGGACACTTGTCATACAGCGCATCTCTCAGTCGCTCCGCCGCTTGTCCTGTGCTCGGTTCCCCGTCCGCACCATCGGAATGTAGCAACCAAACCGTCGCGTCGGGCTTGGTCAGCAATCGCGCGGCGACGAAGTTGGGTAGCGGGTTGCTTCCAACCAATAGAAGGAGATGTTGCGTACGATAATCATCAAGATTCTGCGACATGATGGCGTCCTGCTTTTCGGAACCTACTACAGTCGAACTCCATCCGGGAATCACTCGAATCTTCTGCGCTTTTTTGTGTTTTTCATTCGCGCAGATTCGCGCCGATTCGCGGACAACAAAAAATCGCCAGACGCGCGCAAACACGCGCGTCGGCGATCATTCACCCACGACGAGAACGAACCCGCTTCAATTACCCAGCCCAGGGACGTTCCGAGAACGGTACGATGCAACATCGCACCTTGACCTTTCGCGCCAAACCGACAGTGAGCGCGTCACTGACTCACAATGGACGAACGGACTTACCCAGGGACAAAGCCAAATTCAAGAATGAAGGCAGAAGAGAACCTACGATGTGTTCATTCTTCCGACCTTATTATACGACAACTCCTTGCAGGATGAAAGCAGAAGGACCAAGCGAAACCAATCACATCATTCTTCCATCTCTCCTGTTTCATCTTTCACCCCTCAACTCTGCGCAAGCGCCTTCACCACATCCGCCAGATGCTCGCGCCATTTCGGATCGCTATCGTATCCCAACCACGCGCGCGCGCGCGACACGCTCACGCGATCCTTGAAGCGCGCTTGCAGTTTGCTCGCCCGCGCGGCATCCTCGCGCCCGAACTTGACGACGATGCGCCCTTCTTCGATGGTGATTCCCGTGATCTGCGCCTGCATCGCCGCGACTTTGAGCCGCAGCAGGTAGAGCAGGTTTTCGATTTGCTCGGGTGGCTTGCCAAACCGATCATCCAATTCCTTCGCGATTTCTTCCACCTGCGCCTCAGTCGTAATGTCCGCCAGACGGCGATAGAGCCGCAGCCGCAAACCCGAATCGGGGACGTACTCTTCAGGAATCTGCGCGGGCAAAGGCAAATCAATCAACGGTGATGCGAGCATCGCCGCGCGCGGTTTCCCACCCGCGTCCGCGCCTTGCGTCTTCGCGCGCGCAACGTCAATCGCGCTCGCGAGCAGGCGGCAGTACAAATCGAAACCGACCGCCGCGACATGTCCCGACTGCCGCGCGCCGAGGATTTCGCCCGCGCCGCGAATTTCGAGATCGCGCATCGCGATTTGAAAGCCCGCGCCCAGTTCGCTCGCCTCGGAAATGACTTGCAGGCGATCGTGCGCCTCCGCGCTCAAGGGATGATGCTTTTCGTACAGAAAATACGCGTACGCGCGCGCCGCGCTCCGTCCGACGCGCCCGCGCAACTGGTACAACTGCGCGAGGCCGAACTTGTCCGCGTGCGCGAGGATGAGCGTATTCGTGTTCGGAATGTCAATCCCGCTCTCGATGATCGTCGTGCAAACGAGCACGTCGTATCTGCCCGCCGCGAAATCCGCCATCACCGCTTCGAGTGCCGACTCCTCCATCTGTCCGTGACCGATCGCGATATTCGCTTCGGGCACGAGTTTCCGCAACTGATCGGCGACGATGTGAATACTGCGCACGCGATTGTGCACGTAAAACACCTGCCCGCCGCGATCCAGTTCGCGCAGAATCGCATCGCGCACCAGGCGCTCGTCGTACTCCGCGACGTAGGTGCGAATCGGCAGGCGATCTTCGGGCGGCGTTTCAATCGTGGACATATCGCGCGCGCCCGAAAGCGACAGGTAGAGCGTGCGCGGAATCGGCGTCGCGGTCAACGTCAGCACATCCACTTGCTGGCGCAATTGTTTCAATTTTTCTTTGTGAACGACGCCGAAGCGCTGTTCTTCGTCAATGACGAGCAGACCCAGGTCTTTGAATGCCACGTCCTCGGATAACAAACGATGCGTGCCGATCACGATGTCCACCGTGCCCGCTTGAATTTTCTCGACGATTTCTTTCTGCTCCTTGTCGGAGCGAAAGCGCGACAACATCTCGATTGTGATCGGAAAGGGCGCGAGGCGTTCGGCAAAGGTGTTGTAGTGCTGCTGCGCGAGCACTGTCGTCGGCACGAGAATCGCGACTTGCTTGCCGTCGTTCGCGGCTTTGAACGCGGCGCGCAGCGCGACTTCGGTCTTGCCGTACCCCACGTCGCCGACGACGAGGCGATCCATCGGGCGCGGACGCTCCATATCGGCTTTGATGTCGTCCAGCGCGCGCAGTTGATCTTCCGTCTCGACGTAGGCGAACGACGCTTCGAGTTCGTTCTGCCACTGATTGTCGGGCGCGAACGCGTGACCCGACACGACTTCGCGCGCGGCGTACAGTTCGAGCAATTCGTCCGCGATGTCCTCGATGGCTTTGCGCGTGCGCTCTTTGACTTGCGCCCATTCCGCCGTGCCCAGCCGACTCAACGTGGGCGCGTGTCCGCCCGGCGCGACGTAACGACTCAGCCGATCGATCTGATGCACCGGCACGTACAGCATATCGCCGCGCTGATATTCGACCTGCAAAAATTCGCGCTCGGGTCCGTGCAGCGCGATGCGCGTCAAGCCGCGAAAAATTCCGATGCCGTGATCCACGTGGACGATGTAATCGCCAACCGCGAGATCGGAGAAGAACGCTTCGGGTGACGCGGCGCGCGTCTTGGCAATGCGGCGCGGCTTGGGACGCGACCAGCCGAAAAGTTCCGCATCGGTAAGCAGTAGGCAGTGAGTAGTAGGCAGACTGCTTTCTGCTTTCTGCATACTGCCTAGTTGTAATTGCCATCCCTCCGCCAACGCGCCCTGCACCAACCCGATATGCTTCGGCTCTGGAACTTTCACGATGCCGTCAACCGGCTTGATGAAAAATTCGCGCTCGCGCAAAAGTTCGGAAAGGCGCGCGGCTTGGCGCGTGACGATGACGATGCGCGCGTTTTGCTCGCGCTGCTTGAACAACTCGTCCATCACCTTGCGGAGTTGTCCGCCGTAGCGCGGAGCTGGCGTAAATGGCAGTCGCAATGCCTCGCCTGGCGTCGCGTAATCGAGCAGCAGTCGCTTGCGCGACAACAATCGCTCGCGCAATGCGTTCCAGGCAAAGTACGGCAGCGCGACGTTCGGCGGCAGTTCGCGCCGCGCTTCCAAATCGCCGTGCACATCTTCGGCTCGAAATTCGAGTGACTGCGCGTTCGCCTCGACTTCGCTCCAATCTTCGACGACGAGCAAACCTTGTTCCGGCAAATGGTCAATCAGCGATGCGGTATTCGGATAAAAGTATTGCAGGTAGAATTCAATGCCGTGAAAACGCTTGCCTTCGTCGAGCGCCTCGCGATCGCGCTTGAAACCCGATTCCGCAATCGGATGGCACGCGGACAAATCCCACGCGGCAATCTTTTCAAGCGCGGCGCGACCGCGACCTGGGAGCGCTTCACTCGCGGGCGTAAGTGTCACTGCCTTGAGTTCCTGCGCGGAGCGTTGCGTCGCGGGATCGAACGCGCGGAGCGAATCAATCTCATCGCCGACAAATTCGATGCGGATGGGTAGCGGATGCGCGGGCACCCACACGTCGAGGATGCCGCCGCGCCGACTGAACGCACACGGCGTTTCGACAACCGCCTCGTACTCGTAGCCGAGCGCGACGAGCGCGGACAAGAGTTCGGTGAGGTTCACACTTTCGCCGCGTCGCAAGGTGCGCATCCCCGCGACGAAATCGGCTGGCGGCACCGTCTTTTGCATCACCGCGCG
>Ga0315288_10006112_pt1 | contig 15254 bp, 5 predicted proteins | sample YL17G11_20_MG_FD_203454 | JGI IMG/M metagenome (GOLD analysis project Ga0315288, IMG submission 203454) | Sediment microbial communities from Yellowstone Lake, YNP, Wyoming, USA - YL17G11_20 | ecosystem: Environmental > Aquatic > Freshwater > Lake > Sediment | place: USA: Wyoming | collected...
TTTTAATGATACGCTCAAGGGAAAACACTTACGCGACGCGTTTGACAAATTGAAGGAAATGAAGATAAAGACACCCGAAGACCTCGGGTTCACAGAGAAAGAGCTCATTGACGAGTTAAAGAGAGTTGTTTTCTTTTCTGCACTTAAAAAGAAAGAAGCCCTGCAGAGAAGGCTTAAAAGCAGTTTAAAGCATCTCGAAAACTTGAAAAATGGCACAATTTACAACGAGAAAAATCTCTTTAAATATTATAGAAAAGAAAGTGAAATAAACACGATACGTCGCCACCTTGATAGCTATCCTACCATTGAAATCATAAAATACCGCACAGGATGGAAATCTTCAAAAGATGCCGAAAAAGAAGTCTATGATTTCTTTAACGTGATTCTTTCCCCGATAAGGCCTCCGTCTCCCATTGAAATGAGCAATTTCTTTTTGAAGGAATACCACAAAATCGGCTCTTTCAAAGGATTGTATGAGAATCTTATAATAAGGCGGCCGCTCACTCCCGGGAGGATTTACGCATTTACAAGAAATATGGTAAAATTTATATATGAGAATAATAAAAAATAAGGTCTTGCTTTTAATTATAATTTTTGTAATGCTCTTAAATGTGTCCGTCTTCTTTTACCCGTATAATTCAAAAATCAGCGCAAAAATAATTGAATTTCAGGATGCTGGCGAGCAGTTAAAGGTAATGGGCATTGTGAAGGGGTATAAAGCTTATGGATTAGAGGAAGATAAAATCATAACAGAAGGGGAACTCCTTGCTCTTCTTTCGAGAACTCTTGGCAAAAGTGAAATTTCCTTAGATCACAAGCTTGTTTCCGAAACCAACTGGTTTGATAGATTTGTTAACAATATGTACGATGCTTATACTGATATCAAATCAAAAATTGTAGAGTATTATTACAAATTTCTTTCTATTTTCCCTAATTACCAACCCTTGCCTGGTGTCAAAAAGGACAGCTGGTTTTTCAAGGATGCACTATATCTTAAAATTAGAGGATACAAATTCCCTGATGATTTTTCTCTTTATAAAGAAATTAATGAAAGAGAGCTTTACTCCATGCTTCTTGATACGCTGTCTCTGGGCGATAATAACGAAGATATTTCTGTCCCAACTTTAATCAGCAGTGATGATAAATTGAAAATTTTGCTTGCGATGCATGGGTTGCTTCCAGATAATTTTCAAACAAATGAACCCGTCACGAGAGGGGAAACTTTTAACATTATCCTCAATGTAATCGAGAAGTGACAGATAAAATGAGTGGCGGAATGGAGCGAAAACTGTGCAACATTTTCACAGTTGAGTAAACTTTACACAAATTTTTGGGTAGATTTTTCTCAAAGAGAAAAGAAATTTAAAAATTCGTACGAGCAGTTATAAAAAAATAAAAGGAAAACAAAACAAGTTTAAATTAACTCTTCTTGCGTTTATCTTGGTAACATTTCCATAGTCTGGCACGATTTTTGCACATTATAAGTGCAAGGTTGTATTTTTAATTTTAGAGTTGTTCCTTGCTGGAGAATAAAAACTCCAAAGTACCTTGAAAAGAGAATGAAGAAGTAAAAGAATGGAAATTCCTGCTTTGAGGTTTGGAAGGCAAGCGAGTAACTGACGTTGAGAGCGAGGTAAGCTTAACTCAACACAGACCGTTAACCCTTTCAGGTTTCAGGGCAGTTTATTTCAATATAAAAGATTTGCTTCTCTTAGTCTTTGCGAGGAGGGCGAAAGCCCGACGAAGCAATCTCGTCTTTAAAAAGAGACTGCTTCGCTAACGCTCGCAGTGACGGGAAAGAAGTAACGCATTAAGCGGAGGTGAAAAACGAGCACAAAAACAAAGAAAAGAAACAGTAACAAAATTTTTAAAGCTTTAAAAATGAATCTACTGAAAGGATTGTAGATTACAAATGATTACAAAAATCTAAAATTATTCGCACGAAAGGAGGCGAAAGATTATTATGAAAAAGATTCTAAGTATTCTTCTTACAGTAACAATGGTATTCACCTTTGTTGCTTCATTCAGAACACCCATAGCAAGCGCTGCAACTATGGCAATAAGCAGCACTGATGCGGCAAAGAAATCTAATACTGTTACTAATCCAAAGAATTACTATATCGGAGCACCAGGCGCCAAAACAGCATTTGTTGACGGTACCTATGTGTACAAAATGGGTGATATCGTCCACGGATCAGTCACATTTACTGACATTGTTGCAGGACAACCTTATGTAGTTGAATTGCTTGCAGCGACTCTTGGTGTTTATAGCGTTGTTGTTGACTCGGTGACTGCATATGAAGTAGCAGGCGTTCTAACTTACCCATTCCAGATCAGCACAGGAAACGTTTCCTACGATGGACCATATATGTTGCAGGTGAGGGAGACAACAGGTACCCTGGAATCTATAACCTTTGGTCCAATTTTCATCCAGTACAACATTACCTGGATAAATAAGACAATTGAGTCTTGCTTTGGGTCAAACACAATTTCAGGTTACATCACCCGCGGACAAGGGCAAACCGTTCTTGTTCCAGTGATAGTTGGCGTTACCGACCCTAATGGAGTCATTGTTGCAAGCTATACCGTTGCAGCGTTATCTTCAGGTATGTTTGCTCTTTCATTCATTGTGAACCCTGCAACGCAGGTTGGCGAATTCAACGTATTTGTGAGAGACGCTTATGCGTATGCTGCATATACGTATCCTCCATATCCTACACAACTTGCAGTTAATCTTACTACTCTTGGAATAACTCCAGACAACGACTGGATGATTTACGACACTCTCGACAATATTCCTGACATCACAATGACTTTGAGCACCTACATCAGCCCTGTCCGTATCTACAGGAACCAAACAGGTCAGCCAGTTCTTCTTCACCTCGTTAATCAGGACGGAGACCCTGTGACTGGGGCAAGCTGGGTAGTAACTGGAGTAACCGGATCGGCATACACAGAAATCTCCCCAGGTTTCTACAGATTTGTTATTGATGTGGGCAGTTCCGTCGATGTAAGGTTCAAGGCAAGTAAGGTATGGTATATTTCTTTAACAAAATACTCTAACGAACTCATAATTAATACTGTTGCCCTTGGCGTATTCAATCCATATGTTGATGTAACAGCACCGGACGCAGTAGGGCGTTATGGCGATGGCACTCCATGGATTCTTGATTCTGTTGAGAGCGTTTATGATAAACTCCCATGCACAATCGGAAACAGCTTCAGCATCATGGTTGACTCGTGGCACATTCCAGATTCTTTGGACGACGACTGGCTTGTTTACGATGCATCCTGGACAATCACGGGCGTTAAAGTGAGAGGATTACAAAACGGCAATTTTTACGCAATTGGTAGCCCCGGATATTACGACTTAGGTGTTACGAAAAAGGTTCTTGTTACCCAGAAAACCAAGATTTCAGTTACCATAGATATGACTGCCTGGGAAAGAGTTGACAAGAGCGACACTCATGCCATTTCCAGCGATTATCCTTGCGGACACTGGGATGTAGAGCAAATGAGTGATGCTCAATTAGAGTTAGCTAGACTAAATGCCTGCTGCCATACATATACAAAGACATTTGACATCTGCGAGGTTAACTCCTGCACATACGGCGGGGTGACGCTAACGGGTGCAAATATCACTGATTCTACGACAGTTGAAGTCGGAAAGAAAGTTGACAAGGTTTCTGTTTCAGTCGACCCAACTGGCGCACCGGCAGATTTAGTTTGCTCATGCCCTAACTACATTGTATTAATGTATATGACCAATTCAGATGGAACCCTTTTGAAGAATGCATTTACAGTTGACACCTGGAGTGGAACACCAGCAAAGGGTTCAATGATATGGTACAATCCTGTTAATGCCACTGGACCTGATAAAGGACCCGATCCTGATGAAGATTTAGATGTTCTTGCAGACCAGCCAATTCAAACATTTATGCCCACAGGCCTTTACAACGAAAGTAGAGCCCTCGTGGACAACGGTCTCAAATTTGGAGACTGCCCATTCAACCTCTATGGCATTACATTCAACTATCCAACAGGTACAACTTGCGGATACAGGCTTGTTATAAAAGTATTTGGTCTTGAGAGAATATTTGATGCTTGTGGAAATATGGATATGATTTATCCCATGATTGCAGAGCAGTTCAATCCAATCACTGTAACTCCATCTGTTACAACCCTTTCTGCAACTTATACAATCACAGAAGGAACAATTGATCCAGACCAGATGCTTGCAGGCGTTCCTGCAATAATTGACATTACCGATCCTGGATTCTCAGTTGACGGTGGAGTTGCTTATTGGAATGCTGTAAGCTGGGCATACTATTGGAATGGCACATTACTTAGTTCTTCTAGCCAATATAATGTAACTTTTACGCCCTCTACGACTGATACAGGTTATAGATTTGTTGCAAACTGCCCGTTCAGCGACGCAGGAACATTCAAGATTGTTGGAACTTCATATTACTATGATTGCACAAAGAAGGAAGTTGTAACAATCGAAATCGAGGTTGTCGCTCCTGAATTTACAGTTAAGATTGGCCTTATGGATGGAGCAGTTATTGATAACGATAACATCCTTACCGAAGGTTTCGCAGAAGTTCTTTATGTTACAGCCGTTGACCCAAGAGGAATCCACGACTTCTCAACAGATCCTAACTGGAAGCTCTATGCAGAAGCCGCTTGGAATGATTGCGATTTACCAACATCTGCAATCTGCACTGAAGGCGTTGCCGGTGAGTGCTGCGGTGCTCAAGGCGGTCTTGAGGTTGTTGGCTATGATAACCCATGCATCGAAGATGATCCGATGGTTGACCTCTACTTTGTAAGCTATGATTGTGCTTATATTTACGTAGATTCCTTCAAGCTTGTTCCTCCGACAGTTACTGTTGATCCAGAAGAAGTTCCATTCACGATTCCTACAACTGCAACTCATGTGACATTTACAGTGACCGATGCACACGGACACGGTGCACCTGGTGTTAGCATTTATATTGGTGGTATGAGCCTTGGATTTGGCTCTGGCGCTTCAGGTTACAGCTGGACCGCTTCAACAGGCGTGACCGGTAAGAATGGCGAAGTTGACTGGGGATTCGTTCCTCCATTCTCCGGTAGATACTATATTTCTGCACATGTTGATAGCGGATGTGACTGGCCATGTGCTTGGGACGGAATTAACACTACTGCAGTCCTTGAAGCAGTATACCAGGCACCAGTAGTTGACACCACTAAACCTGTGGTTGAAGCATCTGCTCTTGCAACAGTAACTTCACCAATGGTTACAGTTGCGGGTAAGGTAACCGATAACGTTGGTGTTGTTTCACTATGGATTGGCGCAATGAAGGTTGACTTTGCACCAGACGGTACATTCTCGGCTAAGGTTGAGGTTGCAGAAGGTGCAAACACTATTAAGGTTGTTGCATTTGACGCTACAGGTAACATGGGTGATAAGACTCTCACGGTTACCTATGCAGTTCCTAAAGTTACTGTCGTTAAAGTTCAGATTGGTTCTGACATAATGACTGTTAACGGCAATGCTGTTCAGATTGATGCTCCAGCAGAGATTAAGAATGGTAGAACTTTCTTACCTCTCAGAGCAATTTCTGAAGCGCTCGGCGCAACAGTCGAATGGATTGCAGAGACCCAGGGTATTACAGTAACCCTTGGTGAAAATACCATCGGTCTCCAGATCGGTAATACCTCAGCGGTGGTTAATGGAACCGTTATGACTCTTGATGCTGCTCCCTATATCAAGAACAACAGAACAATGGTTCCATTCCGTGTCATTGCTGAAGGCCTTGGCGCAACTGTCGAGTGGGATCCAGCACTGAGAATTGTTACTGTTACTCTTACTCAATAGATTCAAAATATAACCTTCTGAAAAGAGCAAAGGTTACAGAAGATTAAGTTAGTACAAGCCCCTGCAAATTGCAGGGGCTTTTTTATATCGAGAGGTGGACTAACCCTCTTCGAAACTCTACCCTCTCTGTCACTGCGAGCGAGTGTTTTCCACGAGCGTGGCAATCCCTCATTGCTTCACCCAGAAAGAGTAAAAGCGAGATTGCTTCGTCGCTTCATTTCATTCCACTTCACTTGCCGAAGGCTCGGAAAGGAGTGCGCAATGACAAAGGATTTCTTTTTTCGATTAAAACGTATTAAAATATACGCGTGTTTTTAATGGAGAGGTAAAATGAAAAAAATAGTATTATTATTTCTTATTATTATTTTCTTGGTCGGTTGTTCAAAAACAAATACAGCACGCACTTTTACTGAAGATGAAGCACGAAATTATATCAAAGAGGCAATAATAAATCTTAATAAAACTTCAAATTTTGAAGCAACTTCAACTGTGCAGATTTTAATTAATGGAACAGTAAGTAGTGCGAAGAGCGGCGAATTAATATCAAATTCAAGCAATGCTTATTCTGTGTCAATGGTTGAAGAAAGAAATGGCAATAAAAACATTGTCTTTAAAAGGATAATCTTTAACAACATTCTATATGAGTATGACAATGTAAAAGGTTATTTTAATAGAGTTTCGGAGAATCAGTCTCAACTTTCGTTAGATTACGATTACTATCAACTCAACAAAGCCTTAATAATTAAGTTTATTAATCAGATTTATGACCAAAGCAATGTTAAGTTCGGTGAATTTCTCAAGGAATTGACTTTTGAAAAGGAAATCAAAAACAAAAACGGGGAAGTTTTAGTTTTCACCTACAAAGAAACCAAAGAAACAGAAATAAGCAATATTGAACAAAGCGGAGAGATTTTCATTTCTCATTACGACGGAGAAGCCATTATTTCACAGGTTAAAGATACGTATCATGTTGTTTTTAAGAAGGATGGAACAACAGCAGACACGATAACTGAGGTAATTATAAATAATATTAGCAGTGCTAAAAAAATAGAGCAACCAAATATCAATTAAAATGATTTTTATTGAATTTTCCCTTTCTGTCATTTTGAACGAAGTGAGAAAAATCCCTCTTTTAAAGAGAAGGTATTCACTATTTACTTATGCTAATAAGAAAAATTGAAATTCTTACACCTGCAAATAAAAAACTAATGGAAACCTCCTTGTTGGAGAAAAGCGCTCGCCTCAGTATGATATTTCTTTTTGTCATGCTGAACTCGTTTCAGCATCTTATTCAGGATGAAAGAAGCGATTGATTTAAAATTTGCTTTTTAGTAAGAAAAGTTTTATAATGACTAAAACCAGATTTTTGGAGGTTATTGTGAAAAGAATCTTGATTTTGACTTTAATTATAATGATGTTACTCTCAATTTTTGGAGCGTTTCCGAAAACGATCCTTGGAGACGTTGAAATAAAAAACGTGACTGTATCTCCTGTAACAATTGATTCAATTGCTCAGTATACCGTTTATATCGTCCTCCGTAAAGATTTAAATAGAGGAGAAAATTTGTATATAAAATTCCCTTCAGAATGCACAATACCCCAGAGCATTAACAAGGAATTAATTGAAATTGCAGGATATAAACCTTCTTCTGTAATAGTTCAGGGAAACCTTGTCACTCTGACTCTGAGCGAACCTCTTTTACAGAACCAGGGAGCAGGAACAGGCGGTGTTGCAGTTGTTTTTTCATCGTCAATCGGAATAAAAAATCCTTCTTCTCCCGATGTTTATTCTATTGAAGCATGGTCAACAACAGAGCCAAATCGTTCAACTTATTCGTTTTACATTGGAGTGATCACGCAGGGTTCAACAGTCGCAGGTCTTAATGTAGTTTTAAGTGACAGTGGGGCCGGGAAATCCTCAAGATACGATATTTCATTCAGTGTTACAATGGATGGGGCACTAATCCCTGGGGGTTATATAGATGTTTTTTTCCCGAAAGGAACTACACTCCCCAAAACTCCTGATCTATCAAGGGTTCTTATTAATCTAGCCAATCCGTCAGTTGTGAGTGTACAGGACAGAAGAGTGAGGGTGTATGTTCCTGAAACTCGTTTTATTGCTCCTGGTGCGTCCTGCAACATATTTTTTCTTGAGGATTTTGGAACTATAAACCCTGAGTTTACCGGTAATTTTGCAATTCAAGTTGCAACAAGTAAAGATGCAGGGCTTGCAACGTCGAATCTCTACACTCTTTATGGTACGCCTGTTCAGTCTCTCAATATAATAGCAGTTCCTTCTTCCCAGAAGATGAATGCCGAATATACAATCGAATTCAAAACTTCTCAGATAACTGGGCTACTTACACATGATAAGAGTAAAATTAACATTAAATTTGCAGATGCCTTTGTTCTCCCGCAATTTGTAAAACCAGGCGCAATTTTTGTTAATGAAACGCCCTGTACCAATGTTACAATTTCATCCAATACGATTACTTTGATCTCTCCTGTTGATATTTCTGCAAATTCATTGGTTACAATTCTAGTTAAAAAAGATTTTGGTATAATCAATCCAGATATTATAGGAACTTGTGAAGTGTTTCTCAATACTTTATCAGATGCAGTTTATGTGAGTGATGCAATTTCGATTACCCCATCGACTATCTCAGAACCTTCAGTTCAGCTTTCCAACAGCGCTGCAGGGCAAATAAGTGCTTATAATATTTCTTTTATTACAGGAGTAAGCGGAAATCTACTGCCCGGAATAGACAGAGTTAATGTAATTTTACCTATTGGGACAACTATTCCTTCATTAATTCCCGCCTCAACAATTCTTGTAAACGGTGTGCCTACAACTCTTGTAGAGATTTCAGGAACAACCCTCACTATAACACTTCCTGTTGAAATAAAAGCAAACGGAGTTGTTAATATTTCCATAACCGAAGGAGCTGGCATTAGAAATCCAGTCCAATCGGGAAACTATGTACTGTATGTTTTTACTACAAAAGAGCAAACATCAGTCTCTTCAAATTCATATACGATAAAGAATGTGCCACAGACCACTTTAAAGATTTCTCCAGGAATGCCCGACGGCCTGAACGGATTTTATAGGACTCAGCCGTCTATATCTTTTACAGCAACGAGTGCAGTCGACCCGAATCCAACAATTTATTATTATTTTGATGGGAACAGTCCATCGATATTCACTGGCACTGCAATAGTTGTGCCAGAAGGCATCCATACGCTCTATTATTATGCTGTTGATAAGGAAGACCACAAAGAGGAAGTCAGGTCACTTCAACTTAAGGTAGACACGATTCCTCCACAGATTGTTGTGATTTTTCCTCAGGATAATTCAGTATTGAACAGCAAAACTCTTATTGTTAAGGGTGTGGTTGATGTTGGTTCAACGGTTAAGGTGAATGGTGATTCGGTAATAGTTGATGGTCTTGGCAATTTTGAGGCAAGTGTTGAAGTTTTGTCAAGTCCACAGGTTATTAATATATCGGCAACTGACCCGGCAGGGAATAGTTCGCAAAAAGTTTTAACGGTTTATCTTGACACTACTCCCCCAAATCTCACTATTGTTAAGCCTTTAATGTTCCAGCAGGTGAGCAAATTGCCTTTAATTATAGAAGGCATAACTGAAAAAGGAGCAAAAGTAACCGTAAATGGAGACAGCGCCGAGGTGCGAGAGGATGGAGTCTTCAGTTATTCTCTCAAGATTCTTCCTGAAGGACAATTTGCAGTGATTGAAGTGATTGCAACAGACGAGGCAGGGAACTCAACAAAGAAAACCGTGAGCGTAAAATACAGCAAATCAATTGTAATGAAACTCCAAGTGGGCAATAAGAATGCGCTTATAAACAATGAGACTTCTTCTCTTGAGGCTGCTCCGGTCATTAAAGATGGTAGAACGATGGTTCCTCTGAGATTTATCGGCGAAGCTTTTGGCGCGGAGTTTACCTATGACTCTGTTTTTAAGATTATTGACATAAATTTTGGAAGTGATAAAATAAAGATGCAGATAGGCAAAAAAACTGCTATTGTGAATGACGTGGAGATTGCATTAGATGTTGCACCATTTATCGTAAACGGCAGGACGCTTGTGCCAATTAGGTTTATTTCTGAAACTTTTGGTGCAGAGGTTGTTTGGGACGGCACAACAAAAACTGTTACAATTATTTATCCTAAGCCATAGGAGGAAGTGGTGAATTTTATAAAGAAATTGTTTATGTGGATATTGGTAATGTTATTTGTTTTTTTGATATTTCCACTGAAGTCCTCTGCAATAACAGTTGTCCCTTTGTTTGAGATTGAAGTCACTCCTATAAATGCAGGTTCTGTTGCTGAATATCGCATCTACGGAAGCTATTCCGAATATAATAAAATAAAAACTCTTAAGGTTTACTTTAGAGCAGATACAAATTTTAAAAACCCTGGCGCTCCATCTGGAAGCGTACTTGTAAATGGAGTTCCTGTCTTAGGCACCCAGTTCAGGAAGATTGAGTCGGACGGTTCTGTCGAGGCGACTCTCTATCTTTCTCAATATATTAACAGTGGTGATAAAATCGAAATTCTTTTCAAGAAAAATGCAGGAGTTGTAAACCCTATAACCCCTGCGACATGCTACAAACTAAGGGTAGCATTAATAAATTACAATGGCGTTGAAGTTGAAACAATTCTTTCGAATAGTTATAGAATTACTTCTTCTGCAGTGCAGAGCTTGACTGTAAATGTAGATCCTACTATAAGGGGTATGAAGGCGGAATATGTGGTAAGTTTTGCAACAGGTGCGCGAGGAGCATTAAACGCAAATTCTGGTGGGATTAAGGTTAAATTTCCAGAAGGGACAATGTTCCCAAGTTTTCTTTTTAAGACAAATGTTCTGATTAATGGACAGCAGGTATCTGCTTTATATAGAGACACGGAAGATCCTAATGTAGTAAGGATTTTTGCTTCTTTTGACATACCTGCGAATTTTCCTGTTACATTGGTTTTTAAAAAGGAATTAGGCCTCTCGAATCCACTACAAATAGGACTGAAGAAAATCTTGGTTTCTACTGATCCGGAGCCCGACTGGGTCGAATCAGAGCCTTACGAAATTTTTGAGCCTGAGATTCAGGATTTAAGTATTTCTCTTTCCCCAGATTCCATTGCTTTGCATCCTGAGATAAATATGAATTTTAAAACTTCTCCAGTTGGATTTCTTTCAAAAGGAGAGAAAATTTACATTGAATTTCTTCAAGGCTTTCAAATTCCAAGTGCTATAAATAGTGATTTTGTTTTTGCTAATGGTCAGAATACAGAAGCATTTTCCATGGGTAATATAATTGAAATAGTGTCTCCTCAGAATATTACTCCCTTATCTCAGGTTGAAGTGAAAATTCTGAAAGAAGTAGGCATCACAAATCCATCTTCTCCTGGTGATTATACGATAAATGTTTGGACCGACTCTGATAGTTTCAAGTCTTCTTTCAATGTTATCATCAAGCCTTCCACCCTTACCGAAGTGAAACTTGAAGCTCAGTATTCTGGATTAAACACAGTGAATGCTTTTAAAGTTTCCTTTAAAACAGGTCCTGTATACGCTCTTAATAAGGATATCGATAGAATTAAGATGACTTTTGATGAAAACTTTGTGCTTCCTGAAGGCTCTCCCCAGAGTTTGATTAAGATAAATGGAATATTAAGCCCCAATGTCATAAAAGACGGGTATACCATCTATATTACTGCACCTCTTGACATTCCTCCTTCAAGTTTGGTTGAAGTTGAGATTCCTGATTCGTTTGGAATAAAGAACCCCTCAAATCTTGGCGAGTATGGAGTGAGGGTTTCCACCACAAAAGAGGCCGAAGAAATCGAAAGCAACAAGATTAAAATAACACCTCTCCCTGTTGTTGAGTTGACAGTGGAGCCACAAGCACCAGATGGTCAGAATGGTTATTATAAAACTGCTCCTGAGATACGTCTTTCAATTTCAAACGGAGTGAAAGTTTTCTTCAAGGTTGACGATGGTGAGTTTGCAGAGTTTACAGCTCCTTTTAAGATTGACGAAGGCACTCACACGATCTATGCCTATGCAATGGATGAGGGTGGCAACAAGGGAGACACAATTAGAAAACAGTTTTCGGTTGATAATACACCCCCAAAGATTACTTTTGATAATGCTAACTCCGACCCTTACTTTAAAGAAAGCCCTGGAAAACTTACAGGGAATGTCTCTGAGCCGTGCACTTTAAAGATAAATGAAGTAATTCTTGAGTTGAAGGACGACCTGCACTTTTCTGTTGAGTTGAATGTCTATGAAGGCATGCCAATTGCAATTTTTGCAAGAGATATTGCGGGGAATGCAGCCACGCTTCTTTTAACAGCGCATATTGATAGCAAGCCACCTGTGATAACTTTTATTAGTAAGGTTAATCGGGTACAGGGGTTAGGCGTAAATTCGGTAGAGACGACAGAACCCGCATACACGATCCAACTTAAAATTGACGAGAAAGGCAAAGTATTTATTGATTCGAATGAGATGTTTTCTGACGGACAAACATACTCTTATAATGCTAATCTTATTGATGGTGACAACCAATTTATTATAAAAGCAGTAGATACTGCAGGTAATGAAGCCATAGAGACGCTTCTTATCAAAAAAGTTAACGAAAAGAAAATTATCCTTCAAATAGGTAATAATCTTGCAACTGTTGGAAGCGAAACCATTGAGCTTGAAGCTGCCCCCTTTATTGAAAAACGGTTTACTCTTGTTCCTTTGCGTTTTATTGCAGAAGCTTTCGGGGCAACGCTTGACTATAACAGCGCGTTACAGATTATTAATATTAGTTATAAGGCTACTTCAATCTCACTACAGGTGGGTTCAACGATTGCATTTGTCGATAATGTTCGAAAAGAAAAAGATCTTGAGATTGCGCCAGTCATTGTTAACGGGCGCACCTTTGTCCCAATTCGATTTATTTCCGAGACTTTTGGCGCAGAAGTTCTCTGGGATGGAACAACAAAAACAGTAACAATTGTCTATAAACCTTAGGCAATGTTTGAGGTTTGTTATAATACTCTGGCAGGATATTTCATCCTGCCTTTTTTATTTTGCAAAATTATTTTGATTTTTTTTACTAAAGATATAATATTTCAAAGCAAGTTTTTGCGAAAGGAGGAATTATGAAATTTTTTAGAAAGTTAACTCTAATTTGTGTGATGTTTGTTTTAGTTTATTCTTTTCAACTTGCCCCGAGGAATATTGTCTTAGCCGGTCAATACGACTGGGTTCAATTGAATTCAGGGCTTCCTTCCTTGAATCACACTTCAATTGCCGTGAGCCCTGTGGACTCTAAAATTATCTATGTTGGCACAAGGATTGGTTTGTGGAAGACGGTTGACGGAGGAGATAGTTGGAGCTATGTCTCTATAGGAATAAAGGAAGAGTTTATAAAGTGTGTAACATTAAGTTATCAGAACAAAGATATTGTGTATGTTGGTACATACGGTTACGGAATTTTCATTTCGGAAGATGGAGGACTTACCTGGTCAGACATAAGCACAGGGCTTATAAGCAAGGATGTTGAGACCATTGCATTAGACCCGAAAAATCCTAATGTTATCATTACGGGCACTTATGGAGCAGGTGTTTTCAAAACAGTGAACGGAGGTAAATCTTGGGTTGCTAAAAATAGTGGGCTTACAGAAACAAGAGTCAAGAAAATTGTTATTGATTCTCTGGACTCGAATCTTGTCTTTCTCGTTGCTTATAACAATGCAGGTATTTTCAAATCTGAAGATGGAGGGAGTACCTGGAAGGAAATCAATGAAGGCATTACGGGAAGCGATAAAGACATTTCATCTTTTTCTGTTGACCCAGTGGATGAAATCCTTTACGCTGGCTCAATGGGAACAGGAAAATTATTCAGAAGTGGAGATTACGGAGATACCTGGAAACTCCTCAACGCTAAACTTCCAGAAACCTGGATAAACGAAATTATAGTAAATCCAAAGGATAATAAAATTGTATACCTTGCAACGGGAAGCGGAGTCTACAAGTCAGAAGATAAGGCTTTGACCTTCAAAAAGAAAGACGCTGGTCTAATAGATGAAAACGTTAAAACGCTGGCTATGGACCCAACAAAACCTGAAGTCCTCTACGCAAGTACTTCACAATCAGGAATTTTCAAGACAATAGATGCTGCTAATTCGTGGATGCAAAAAAGTTCCGGGCTTCCATTCTACTCAATAATTTGCATTCAGGTAAATCCAAAAACTTCAGAAATTTTTACCGGGACAGAGATAGGAATTTACTCTTCAAAGGATTCAGGCAACACATTCTTACTGAAGGGGCTTGAAGGGAAGTTTATAGAATGTTTAACTTTAGAATCAAATGATCCCTCATATATGTATGCGGGAACCTATAAGAATGGCCTATTTAAGTCTGACGATGGTGGGTCAACCTGGAAACAGCTGGGGCGGGAGATCCAAGCAAGAAATGTACTTGATGTAGAAATAGACCCTAATGATAGCCAAAAAATGTATGTTGCAACTGACAATGGTGTTTACAGGTCGACAGATGGTGGAGAAACCTGGAGGGAAATAAACAATGGAATCAAAGAATTATGGCTTTTCTCTATCGAAATTGACCCAACAAATCCCAAAATAATGTATGTTGGTTCAGACGGGGGAGGTGTTTTCAAAACCGAAAATGGCGGCGAATCCTGGAAGGCTATTAATTCAGGTTTAACTAACCTCTATGTGCTTATGTTTAGACTTAATTTCAAAAACCCAAATGTCCTTTATGTGGGAACTAATGGAGGAGGAGTTTTTAAAACTACTGACGGTGGTAAAACTTGGGTCGAATTCAATAAGGGGCTTGAGAATAAGATTGTGTGGGATATAAGGATTCACTACAAATTTACAGAGTCGGTTGCCGTTGCAACCGAAGGAGGCGTTTACCTTGTTGAGAATTACGGCACTACCTGGGAGAAACTTCAAGGCGGAACTGCCCCAAACATAGTCAATACCTGTGCGTTTGCCTATAGCGATTGGAGCCAGATTTATGCCGCCACTTATGAGGAAGGTTTCTTTAAGAAGCAGATCTCCCGCAAGGTTACGGTAACAGCAACTGAAGGCGGAACAGTTTCTCCGTCGGGTATTGTGGAAGTTCCTTTTGGAGGGTGGCTCAATTTTACAATGACGCCTAAAGAAGGTTATAAAGTTAAGGAGCTTTACCTGGGGACAAGGCGTTTTGACCCTTACACGAGTTTTAAAGTTACTGAGATATCTTTAAACACTTCATTCAAGGCAGTTTTTGAGAAGATAGCAACCGAACCTAAGGAAACTGTAATTGTGCTTCAAATCGGAAACCAGAACTTCACCGTGGATGGCGAAACGAAAA
>Ga0315288_10006113_pt1 | contig 15253 bp, 11 predicted proteins | sample YL17G11_20_MG_FD_203454 | JGI IMG/M metagenome (GOLD analysis project Ga0315288, IMG submission 203454) | Sediment microbial communities from Yellowstone Lake, YNP, Wyoming, USA - YL17G11_20 | ecosystem: Environmental > Aquatic > Freshwater > Lake > Sediment | place: USA: Wyoming | collected...
TCGCCAAAACGTTCGTTATCACCGATGTCAACAGCGTCTTGCCGTGGTCAATATGACCAATCGTCCCGACATTGACATGGGGTTTCGTCCTCTCAAACTTTGCCTTCGCCATTTGCTCTTACCTCCTCGTCAGACGCTTTGATCGATTCACTAAGCCGGAATCCTTCCCTCGATGCGAGCGACAATTTCCTCCGCAACCTGGGAGGGAACCTGTTCATACCGGTAAAATTCCATGGTAAAGACTCCGCGTCCCTGGGTCAGGGTGCGGAGGATGGTTGCGTAGCCAAACATCTCGGCCAGGGGCACCTGGCTCTTGATGATCCGAGAGCCGCCCTTCATCTCCATGCCCTCGATCCGGCCGCGGCGCGAATTGACGTCGCCGACCACGTTGCCCAGGTAGTCATCGGGCGTGACCACTTCGAGCTTCATGATGGGCTCGAGCAGGACCGGCGAGGCCTTGAGAGCCGCCTCCTTGAAGGCCAGCGAGCCGGCGATCTTGTAGGCGATGGGTGTCGAGTCCACTTCGTGATACGAACCGTCGACCAAAGTCGCCCGGACATCCATCATGGGGAAGCCGGCGACGATGCCCGTCTCCATAGCCTCGCCGATGCCGTCCTTCACCGAGGAAATGAACTCCCGGGGGATCGCCCCGCCGCGCGTCTTGTCGATGAATTCGAAGCCCCGGCCGTACTCATTGGGCTCAAGGATAATCTGGCAGTGCCCGTACTGCCCTCTCCCGCCCGTCTGGCGTATATATTTGCCTACGCCCTCGGCCCGGGCCAGGATTGTTTCCTTATAAGCCACCTGGGGCTTGCCCAGGTAGGCCTGGACGCCGTACTCGCGGTTGATCCGGTCTATAATGATCTCGAGGTGCAGTTCGCCCATGCCGTAGACCAGCGTCTGCCCGGTATTGGGATCCTGGATGACCTTGAAGGTGGGGTCTTCCCGGGTCAACTTTTGCAGGGCAGCGGCCAGCTTAACGTGCTCGACGCGCGTTTTGGGCTCGATGGTGGCCGTAATGACGGGCTCGGGAAAATTGATGGACTCAAGGACGATGGGGTGGTTCTTGACGCAGAGCGTATCCCCCGTGGAGAAGTTCTTCACCGAGGCAAGGGAGGCGATGTCGCCGGCGTAAACGTCTTTGAGGTCCTTCCTCTTGTTGGCGTGCATTTCCAGGAGGCGCGAGATCCGCTCTTCTTCGTTTTTAGTCGAATTGTAAACCGGCATCCCGACCTTTGCCTTACCCGAATAGACGCGGAAATAAGCCAGGGACCCGACAAAGGGATCGCTCATGATCTTGAAGACCAGCGCGGAGAACGGCTCCGCGTCCGAGGCCTTCCGGCTCTCAACGGCTCCGGTCCGGGGATGGTGCCCTGTAACCGGCGGGATGTCCACCGGCGAAGGCAGGTAGTCGACAATAGCGTCGAGCAGCGGGTGAATCCCCTTGTTGCGGAAAGAGGCGCCGTAAAGCACGGGGACCACCTTCAGGCTGATCGTCGCCCCGCGGATAGCGGATATCAACTCTACCTCGGTCGGCTCGACGCCGCTCACATATTTTTCCATGATGTGGTCATCCGTTTCGCTCAGGGCCTCGACGATCTCCATCCGCCGCCGAACGGCCTCCTCGCGGCGCTCCTCCGGGATCTCTTTGACCTCATGGGTCGTGCCTATCAGGTCGCTGCCCCAGTCGAGTTCCTTCATGCGGACCAGGTCGACAACGCCGCGGAAGGCGTCTTCCCGGCCCAGGGGGATCTGGACGGGCAGGGGCCTGACGTTGAGTTTTGTCCTCATCTCTTCGACCGCCCTCTCGGGGTCCACGCCGATTCTGTCCATTTTATTAACATAAACAATCCTTGGAACACCATACCGATCCGCTTGTCTCCACACGGCCTCGGACTGGGGCTCGACCCCACCCACGCCGCACAGGATGATGATGGCGCCGTCCAGGACTCTTAGCGACCTCTCGACCTCGGCCGTGAAGTCGATATGTCCCGGGGTATCGATGATGTTGATACGGCAGCCGTTCCAGGAACAGGTGGTGGCGGCAGAAGTGATGGTAATGCCCCGCTCCTGCTCCTGCACCATCCAGTCCATAACCGCCGTACCTTCATCCACCTCACCTATCTTGTAGGTAATGCCCGTGTAAAAAAGGATTCGCTCGGTGGTCGTAGTTTTCCCCGCATCGATATGGGCCATGATGCCAATATTTCTGACTCTCTCGATCGGGTGCGACCGCATAAATTTTTAACTCCATATCTCTGTCTATCAAGACCTTTTCGGAGTTGATGATGGAGATTACCATTTATAGTGAGCAAAAGCCCTGTTGGCTTCCGCCATTTTGTGCGTGTCTTCTCTCTTCTTGACCGCTCCGCCGCGGTTGTTGATGGCATCCAGGATCTCGGCCGAGAGCTTCTCCTCCATACTCTTGCCGCTCCGTTCCTTGGCGTAGCTGAGCAGCCATCTCACGGCGACGCCGAAGGAGCGGTCTGCCGAGACTTCCACCGGGACCTGGTAAGTGGCTCCGCCGACGCGGCGGGACTTAGTCTCGAGGAGCGGCCGGACGTTCTCGATGGCCTTTTCCAAGACCTTGAGCGGATCGTCTTTGGCCTTAAGCTTGAGGATGTCCATCGTGTTGTACAGGATCTGCTCGGCCGTCGTCTTCTTGCCCTTCTTCAGGGAAAGCGAAACGAACCGGGCCACCAGAGTGCTGTTGTAGAAGGGATCGGGCTGGATCTTTCTCCGTTTGATTTTACCTCTTCTCGGCATGGACGACTCCTTTGTTTATCGTCAGGACTTTTTCTTTTCCTTGGGTCTCTTGGCTCCGTAGCGCGATCGGGACTGCATCCGGTTCTGGACGCCCTCGGAGTCCAGCGTGCCGCGGATGAGGTGATAGCGCACGCCGGGCAGGTCCTTGACCCGGCCTCCCCGGACGAGGACGATCGAGTGCTCCTGAAGGTTGTGGCCGACCCCCGGAATGTATCCGGTCACTTCTATGTTATTGGTTAATCTGACTCTGGCGACTTTTCTCAAAGCGGAGTTCGGCTTCTTGGGCGTCGTGGTGAACACCCGGATGCAAACTCCTCTTTTCTGGGGACACGAATCCAGAGCAGGCGACTTGCTCTTATACCGCTTGGAAACCCGGCCTTTTCTTACAAGTTGGTTGACTGTTGGCAATAAACCTACTCCTTTATCTTGAAGTCTGTTTTGTTCATCCCGAACCGGAATAGTATTCTCGGCAGGAATGCGCGCATAATAGCAGAAACAGACTGCTATGTCAAGGATATTGAGGAATTTAGGAGGAAAAATCAGCTCCGGACGGAAACGTCGACTTCCTTCTCGGCAGGGGCTTCTTTTTCTTCCTTCAGCTCAACGTCCCGGTAGTACTTGTAACCGGTCCCGGCGGGAATTAATCGCCCCATGATAATGTTTTCCTTCAGTCTCCTCAAATAATCCACTTTCCCATAGAGGCTGGCCTCGGTCAGGACCCGGGTGGTCTCCTGGAAAGAGGCCGCCGCGATGAAGCTGTCCGTGCTCAGAGCGCTCTTGGTTATGCCCAGAAGGAGAGGCCGGGCCTTGGCGGGCTTGCCTCCCTTCTTCATGACTTTTTCGTTCTCCTCCTGGAAGATGAACTTGTCCGCCTGCTCTTCCACCAGAAAATCCGTGTCCCCGACCTCCTCGACCTTGACCCAGCGCAGCATCTGGCGGATGATGATCTCAATGTGCTTGTCGTTGATGGTGACGCCCTGGAGGCGGTAGACCTCCTGGACCTCCCGGAGGAGGTACTCAGCCAACTCCTTCTCGCCCAGGACGCGGAGGATGTCGTGGGGGTTGACCGGGCCGTCCATGAGGGGCGTGCCGGCCTTGACCCGCTCGCTCTCGCCGACACTGAGGTGGGCGCCCTTGGGGATGAGATATTCCTTCTCCCCGCCCCGCTCGTTGGTCACGGTCAGTTTACGATAGCCGCGGACCAGGCCGCCGAACTGGACGACTCCGTCGATCTCGGAGATGACAGCCGAGTTTTTGGGCCGCCGGGCCTCGAAGAGCTCTTCGGCCCGGGGCAGGCCGCCGGTAATGTCCTTGGTACGGGAAGCTTCACGGGGAATTTTGGCCAGGATATCGCCGGCGAAGATCTTCTCCTCATTCTTGATCTCCAGGTTGGCTCCGGAGGGCAGGTAATAGCGGCGCAGGACGACGGGCTTGTTGTTCTTGTCAGTTTTATGGAAATCAATGATTTCGACCCGGGGCTGCATCTTTTCGTCCTTGGGCTCGATGATCACCTGGGTGATCAGCCCGGTGAACTCGTCCTGGATTTCCTCCATGGTCAGGCCCAAGACGACATCGTGGAATACGGCACTTCCCGAGTCCTCGCTCAGGATGAAAGTGTTGAACGGATCCCACTCGGCGAATTCCTGGCGCGCCCGGACTTCCTGTCCATCCTTGAACAGCATCTTGGCCCCGTAGGGGACTTGGTAGTGCTCGACCTCGCGGCTGCGGTGATCGAGGATGGCTATATTGGCGTTACGGTTGACGACGACCAACATGCCGTCCTTATTGACGACGGACTTGAGGTTGTTGAACTTGAGGACTCCGTCGTTCTTGGCCTCGAGCTTGGATTTCTCGACGCCGCGCATGGCGATGCCGCCCACGTGGAAGGTCCTCATGGTGAGCTGCGTTCCGGGCTCGCCGATGGATTGGGCGGCGATAATGCCGACCGCTTCGCCCAGCTCGACCATCTGACCGCTGGACAAGCTCCGGCCGTAGCAGAGCTTGCAGACGCCGCGCGTGGACTCGCAGGTCAGCATTGAGCGGATCTTAACCCTTTCGATACCCAGATTCTGGAGCTTCTGGGCGATCTCCTCGGTAATCTCCTCGTTCATGTCGACGATGACCTCGTGGGTGTCGGGATGGAGAATCCGCTCCAGAGAGACCCGGCCCACAATGCGGTCGATGAAGGGCTCGATGATCTCGCCGTTCTCAACGATGGCCGTGACGTTGATGCCCTTGAGCGTCCCACAGTCATCTTCATCCACGATGGCCTCCTGGGAGACGTCGATGAGCTTCCGCGTGAGGTAGCCGGAATTGGCGGTCTTGAGGGCCGTGTCGGCCAACCCCTTGCGGGCGCCGTGCGTGGAGATGAAGTACTGCAGAACGTTCAGTCCCTCGCGAAGGTTGGAGACGATGGGCGTTTCGATGATCTCGCCCGAAGGCTTCGACATCAGGCCGCGCATGCCGGCCAGCTGCCGGATCTGCTGCTTGTTGCCGCGGGACCCGGAGTCGGCCATAACGAACAGCGGATTGAGCTCTTTGCCCTCGAGGCTGACCTTCTTCATCTGCTCGATCATGGCGACGGAGACCCTGTCCGTGACCGTTCCCCAGATCTCGATAACCCGGTTGAAGCGCTCGCCCGCGGAAATCGTCCCGTCGCGGTAGAGGTTCTCGATCTCCTGGACCTCCTTCTGGGCTTTCTCCACCAGCGTTCCCTTCTCGTCCGGGATGATGAAATCGTCGATGCCCAGGGAAAAACCGGCCTGGGTGGCGTATTTGAACCCCGCCTCCTTGAGGTTGTCAAGCATCTCGATGGTCGGCGTTAATCCCAGCTTGAGGTAATTGTAAAAGACCAGGTTCTCCAGTCCTTTTTTCTTGAGCATGCCGTTGATGAACGGCAGTCCCTTGGGCAGGAAGTCGTTGAACATGATCCGGCCCGGTGTCGTCTCGATAATCTCGTCCTTCAGGTTCGTAACCGGGCAGGTCATGACGGCCTGGTCGTCATAATACGGAGAGAGGTTCATGAAAGGACCGCTGAATCTCAGTTTCACCCGGGCCTGAAGGTTCACATCCTTGTTCTCGTAGGCCAGCAAAACCTCCTCGGGCCGGCCGAAGATACGGCCTTCGCCCTTTTTCCCCTTCTTATCCAGGGTCAGGTAGTAGCAGCCCAGGACCATATCCTGGCTGGGGATGGTGAGCGGACGGCCGTGGGCCGGGGACAGGATGTTGTTGGTCGAGAGCATCAGGGCCTGGGCCTCGATCTGGGCCTCGACCGAGAGCGGGATATGGACGGCCATCTGGTCGCCGTCGAAGTCGGCGTTGAAGGCCGCGCAGACCAAGGGATGAATCTGGATAGCCTTGCCTTCAACCAATAGAGGCTCGAAGGCCTGGATACCCAGCCGGTGCAGCGTGGGGGCGCGGTTGAGGAGGATGGGGTGCTCGCGCACGACCTCTTCCAGGTAGTCCCAGACTTCGGGACGTTCGGCCTCATGCCATTCCCGGGCGATCTTGACGCTTGGGACCAGTCCTTCTTTCTCCAATTTGTGGAAAATGAATGGTTTGAAAAGCTCCAGGGCCATTTTCTTGGGCAGGCCGCATTGGTTGAGCTTGAGCTCGGGGCCGACTACGATGACGGACCGTCCCGAATAGTCGACGCGCTTGCCCAGGAGGTTCTGGCGGAAGCGTCCCTGCTTGCCCCGGAGCGCCTCGCTCAGGGATTTGAGCGGCCGGCGGTTGGCGCCCAGGTGGACCCGTCCCCTCTTCCCGTTGTCGAAGAGGGCGTCCACGGCCTCCTGGAGCATCCGCTTCTCGTTGCGGATGATCAGTTCCGGCGCTTTGAGCTCGATGAGCTTCTTGAGCCGGTTGTTCCGATTAATGACCCGGCGGTAGAGATCGTTAAGGTCGGAGGTGGCGAACCTGCCGCCGTCCAGCCGGACCAGGGGCCTGAGGTCGGGCGGGATGACTGGGACGATTTTGAGGATCATCCAGTCCGGCCGGTTCTGCGATTTCTTGAGGGCTTTGAAAACCCGCAGCCGCTTGGCGTAGCGCAGTCTGCGCTGCTGGGAGGTTTCCTTCTTCATCGCTTTGCGCAGCCGTTCGGCCTCCTTGGTAATGTCGATCCGGGTGAGGAGGATGTCGATGGCCTCGGCTCCGAGCGAGGCTTCAAACTTGTCGCCGTATTTTTCCTGGGCTTCCTTGAATTCTTCTTCCGAAAGGAGCTGCTTCTCCTTGAGCGGAGTTTCGCCCGGTTCGATGACAATGTAGGACTCGAAATAGAGGACCTTCTCCAGGTCCTTGATGGACATGTCCAGGATGAGGCCGATCCGGCTCGGCGGGCTCTTGAAGAACCAGATGTGGGCAACCGGGGAGGCCAGCTGGATATGGCCCATGCGCTCGCGTCGGACCTTGGATTTTGTGACCTCGACGCCGCAGCGCTCGCAGATGATGCCGCGGTATTTCATCCGCTTGTATTTTCCGCAAAGGCACTCGTAGTCGTTGATCGGGCCGAAGATCTTGGCGCAGAAGAGACCGTCCTTCTCGGGCTTGAAGGTCCGGTAATTGATGGTCTCCGGCTTGGTCACCTCTCCCCAGGACCAGCTCTTGATCTTATCCGGAGAGGCAATGCTGATCTTGACGCGATCAAACTCTATCCGCGGTTTTCCGCCCATCGGCTGCCTTGCTTCCATCATCGTTCTCCTTTAACCATTTGCGGCACTTCGATCCCCCAGGGTAATATTTCCTCTTTCTCGGCCTTTTGCAGCTCGACGTTGAGGCAGAGGCTCTGCAGCTCACGGATGAGGACGTTGACCGATTCGGGAAGCCCCGGCGTGAATTCCAGGTCTCCCTTGACGATGGCCTCGTAGATTTTCGCCCGGCCTTCGACATCATCCGATTTGACCGTCAAAAGCTCCTGCAGGGTGTAGGCGGCCCCGTAGGCTTCAAGCGCCCAGACCTCCATCTCGCCGAAGCGCTGTCCGCCGAACTGGGCCTTTCCGCCCAGAGGCTGCTGGGTGATGAGCGAGTAGGGCCCGGTGGAGCGCGCGTGGATCTTATCATCGACCAGGTGGTAGAGTTTCATCATGTAGATGTAGCCGACCGTGACTTCCTGGTCCAGGTACTCGCCCGTGATGCCATCGTAGAGGGGCGTCTTGCCCGACTCAGGCAGGCCCGCTTTTTTAAGGAGCGCCTTGATTTCGTTCTCGGAGATCCCGTCGAAAACCGGCGTGGAAATCCACATGTTGAGCTTTTTGGCGGCCCAGCCGGCATGAGTCTCCAGGATCTGGCCGACGTTCATGCGGGAGGGAACTCCCAGGGGATTGAGCACGATCTCGACCGGCGTCCCGTCGGGAAGCCGCGGCAGGTCTTCCATGGGAACGATCCTGGCTACGATGCCCTTGTTTCCGTGGCGTCCCGAGACTTTGTCGCCCACCGAGAGCTTGCGCTTCATGGCGATGAAGACCTTAATGGCCTGGATCACGCCCGGCGCCAGCTCGTCGCCTTTTTTGAGGCTCTCCACTTTTTCCTTGAACTCGGCCCGGAGGGCGTCGATCTGCCTCTTGACTTTCTTCTCGATGTCCTTGATCTTCTTGTCGCGTTCCTCGTTTTCCTCAAGCCTGAGCTTTCCGAAATCATCGGGATCGAACTCGTCCAGGACCTTATCAATCAGTTTGGTTCCCTTGGCCAGGGAAAGCCCGGAGATCTTCTGGTCCTTCTCGACGACTTCGCCCTTGACCAGGGTTTTGATCTTCCGCCACTTCTCGGCTTCCAGGATGTCGATCTCGTCATCCAGGTTCCGCTTCATCTTTGCGATCTCGTCTTTCTCGATAAGTTTGGCCCGGCTCCCCTTTTCGCTCCCTCTCCGGGAGAAAATGCGGACGTCGATGACCGTTCCCTCGACGCCGGGGGAGCAGTACAGGGAGGCGTCCTTTACATCCAGAGCCTTTTCGCCGAAGATCGCCTTGAGGAGTTTCTCCTCGGGCGACAGCTGGGTCTCGCCCTTTGGGGCGACCTTGCCCACCAGGATGTCGCCGGATTTCACCTGGGCGCCGATCCGGACAATGCCGTTCTCGTCCAGGTTGCGGAGCAGGTTTTCTGGAACGTTGGGGATATCCCGGGTGATCTCCTCGGGACCAAGTTTGGTGTCGCGGGCCTCGATGGTCTCTTCAACGATATGCAGGGACGTGAAAATGTCTTCCTTGATCAGCTTTTCCGAGACGATGATCGCGTCCTCGAAGTTGTAACCGCGCCAGGGCATGAAGGCACAGAGAACGTTCCAGCCGAGCGACAGCTCGCCCCGGTCGGTGCAGGAGCTGTCGGCCAGGATCTGATTCTTAACCACGCGCTCGCCCTTGCGGACGATGGGCCGCTGGCTGATGCAGGTGTTCTGGTTGGTGCGGAGGAATTTGGTCAGGAGGTAGAGATCGGTCCCCACCTCGTGCTCGCGTGCGTTCTCCTTTTCGTCCACCCGAATCAGGATACGTTCGGCGTCCACGAACTCCACGATTCCCGCGCGCTTGCAGACGGTCACATCTCCCGAGCCCAGGGCGACCAGATGCTCGATGCCTGTGCCCACCAGGGGCGCTTCGGGACGGAGCAGCGGCACGGCCTGGCGCTGCATGTTGGAGCCCATCAGGGCGCGGTTGGCGTCGTCATGTTCCAGGAAGGGGATCAAGGCGGCGGACAGGGAAACCAGTTGCTTGGGGGAAACATCATAGTAATCGATCTGTTCGCGAGGCAGGAGTTTGAAGTTGCCGGCCTGCCGGGCGCTGACGATTTTGTCCGTGAATGCGCCCTTTTCGTCCACCCTGACGTTGGCCTGGGCGATGTTGAATTTCTCCTCTTCCCAGGCGGTGAGGTAGTGGCAGAAGAGCTCATAAATGGGCATCTGTTTGGGCCGGCCTTTGGCCAAGCCTTCGATGGCCTCCTCGACCGCGGATTTAAGGATGATGTCCCCAACTTTATAGGAGCTGTCGCCGGGATGGAGGATCTTGACGTAATCGATGATCTTCCCCTTTTCTACCCGGCGATAGGGTGTCTCCACAAAGCCGTAGGAATTGACCCGCGCATAGCAGCTCAGGGAGGAAATCAGACCGATGTTCGGGCCTTCCGGCGTTTCTACCGGACAGATTCGGCCGTAATGCGAGGTCTGGATGTCGCGGACCTCGAACCCGGCCCGCTCCCGGCTCAAGCCTCCGGGGCCAAGGGCGCTCAGCCGCCTCTTATGGGTGACTTCAGCCAAGCTGTTGATCTGGTCCATGAACTGAGAGAGCTGGGAGCTCCCGAAGAATTCCTTCAGAGCGGCGATAACCGGCTTGGAGTTGATAAGGTCCTGCGGCATGGCCGAAGTCAGGTCGGCACTGACCGTCATTTTTTCCTTGACCGTGCGTTCCATCCGGGTCAGGCCGATGCGGAAAGCGTTCTCGACGAGCTCGCCGACCGAACGGACGCGGCGGTTGCCCAGGTGGTCGATGTCGTCCACCGAACCCTCCCCGTTTCGCAGCCGGAGGAGGTATTTGATGACTTCGATGTAGTCCAATGGAGCGAGGATCTTCTCCTCGAGCGATGTTTCGACGCCCAGCTTGATGTTCATTTTCAGGCGGCCGATACGGGAGAAGTTGTACTTCTGGGGGTTGAAGAACAGGTTGTGGAACAGGTTGTGGGCGCTCTCCATGGTGTGCGGCTCGCCCGGCCGCAGCTTGCGGTAGATCTCGGCCAACGCCTGGTTGGTGTCCTTGCGCAGGTCTTTTTTCAGGGTATTGGAGACGATCGTGCCGGTCTTGTCCGTTTCCGGGAAGAAGACTTCAAACGGTTCCTCCCGGCCGCTGATCAGGTCGAGGTGGATGTCTTCGAGCTCCTCGCCGGCCTTGATCTTGCCCTTGATGCCGGTCAGGGCATAAGCTCCCCCGAGATCCTTGCGGTCGAGTGGCACACGGGTGATGCCTTTATCCTTGAGGGCCAGGAGGACGTCGGGCGTGATTTTCTTCTTGGCCGCAACCAAGACCTTTTTGGATTTCGGATCAACGACATCTTCGGCCGCGGTTTTTCCACTGAGGTGGTCGCCCACTTCCCAGAAGAGCTTTCCCTGCTCCGGATAAATCTTATAGATCTGGTAGAACAGCCGGAGGATCTCCTCATCCGAACCGAAACCGAGCGCCCGCAGAAAAACGGAAATCAGAAATTTCTTCTTCCGGTCCAGACGCACATAAAGCACGTTCTTGGCGTCGTATTCGAACTCGACCCAAGCCCCGCGGTAGGGAATGATCTTGCCGACGAAAAAGCCCTTGGTCTCGCCGGGCCGGTAAAAGACGCCCGGCGACCGCTGCAGCTGGCTCACCACGACCCGCTCGATCCCGTTGAAGATGAAAGTCCCCTTCTCCGTCATGAGGGGAATGTCGCCGAAATAGACTTCCTGCTCTTTGATGTGTTTGAGCCGCTTGACCTTGGTCGCGGCATCCTTGTCCCAGGAGATCAGGCGGACCTTGAGGCGGAGCGGCACCGAATAGGTGTAGCCTTTCTGGATGCACTCGTTGGGGGTGTATTTGAGCTTGAGTTGGACCGAATCTCCGCAGTGCTCGCAGAGAGGCACATCGATCTTCCGGGCCACGCCGCAGTAGGGACAGATTTCTTTTTCGGTCAGTTCGACATCGGACGGCAGAAGCGTCCCGCAGCTCGTACACCGGGCCCGGGAATTCTCCACGCCCTTCAGCCGGCCGCACTTGCACTCCCAGTTGCCGATGGCGAAGGAGATGAAGTCCAGCTGCGTCGTCTCCTTGAAATCGGAAATGGGAAAGACATCCTTGAACGCCGCCTGGAGGCCGGTGTCCTTCCGCTCTTCGGGCAACTGGTCCATCTGGAGGAACTCGGCATAGGACTGCTTTTGGATGGCCAGAAGGTCGGGCATGGGAAAGACAGTCTTGATTTTCGAGAAATCAACGCGCTGTCTTCGATGGTTGGAAATTTCTGATTCTTTTTGCATGTTAACTCTCAAAAAAGAGTTTTATTAAAAACAAAATACGCCCAAGACTAAACAGGCCGCTCTCGAGAGTCTACTGAATTTCGATGACGGCTCCGACTTCTTCGAATTTGGCCTTGATGGCGTCAGCCTCCTCCTTGGAGATTTTTTCCTTGATCGGCTTGGGGCAGGTATCCACCAGGTCCTTGGCTTCTTTCAGGCCCAGACTGGTGACTTCGCGCACGGTCTTGATGACGTTGATCTTCTTTTCGCCGGCGCTCTTGAGGATGACGTTGAACTCCGTTTTGACTTCTTCCGCCTTGGCTTCGGCCTGGGGAGCGGCGGCTCCGGCCACAGCCATGGGAACGGCGGCGGCGGCGCTGATGCCGTAGCGCGCCTCGAATTCCTTGATGTAATCCGCCAGCTCGAGCACGGTCAGGCTGTCCAGGTGTTCGAAAAACTGTTCCTTAGTTAATTTGGACATGTTTAACCTCCAACGCTATTTTTTGTTTTTTTAATTGACTCAACAACACGCCGATTTGATTCAACGGGGCTTGCCAAGTCCTTAAAAGTTTCGTTAACGGATAGGCCATGAAATAGCCGATCTTCGACAAGGATTCCTCTCGCGAGGGCAACCTGCAAATCTCTTCAAACCGGACCGCAGGGAACGCCTGTCCTTCGATGAGGCCTCCCTTGACGGTCAGGATTTTGTTCTTGCTGGAGAACTCCCGGACCATCCGGGCCAGCGCCACCGGCTCCTGGGCCGCAAAGGCGATGGCCGTCGGCTTCTTGAAATAGGGCCGCAGTTCCGCCGGGACGTCCTGACTCAAGGCCCGGAGGGCCAAGCGGTTCTTAACGACTTTGAAGGAATACGAGTTCCGGCGCAGGGCCTTTCTCAACTCGACGGATTGGGCCACGGTCATTTTTTCGTAATCCAGAAGATAGTAACTTCTGTTCTCCTTGAACATCTTGTCCAGGGCTTCGACCTGCTTTACTTTCGTGTCGCGTTTCACGGCGTCTCTCCTATTTCTCCAAGATGCTTTCCGAGATTTTAAAAGACGGCCCCATGGTTGAGGAAACGTGGATGCTGCGGACGTATTTCCCTTTGGCGGCGGGCGGCCTAGCGTGGACGACGGCCTGGATAAACGTCCGGATGTTATCCACGAGCTTGGCTTCCGTGAAGGACACCTTGCCCACCGAAGAATGCAGGATCCCGGTCTTGTCAACCCGGAATTCGACCTTGCCGCCCTTGGTCTCCTCGACGGCTTTCTTGATGTCGAAGGTGACCGTCCCGGACTTGGGATTGGGCATGAGGCCCTTGGTTCCCAGGATCCGGCCCAGCTTGCCGACGTTGCGCATCACGTCCGGAGTGGCGATGACCACATCGAAATCGATCCAACCGCCGGATATTTTTTCGATGATCTCGTCGCTGCCGGCGTAGTCGGCCCCGGCTTCTTCAGCTTCCTTGATTTTCTCGCCCGAGGCGATGACGCAGATCTTTTTGATCTTGCCCGTGCCGTGGGGCAGGACGATCGTGCCGCGGACCATCTGGTCGGAGTGCTTGGGGTTGACCCCCAGCCGCATGGAGACGTCCACGGACTCGTCAAACTTGGCGAACGCCGCCTTTTTCACCAGGGGGACCGCTTCCTCCAGGGTGAATTCGGGCTTATCCACGAGCTCTTTGGCCTTGGCGAATTTTTTTCCTCTCTTACTCACTGATGATCTCCAATCCCATGTTTTTGGCGGTGCCCTCGATGATGCGCTTGGCCGCTTCCAGGTCATTGGCGTTCAAGTCCGGCATCTTCAGCCGGGCGATGTCCTCGATCTGCCTGCGGCTGATCTTGCCGACTTTATCCTTGTTGGGGGCGGCGGAGCCCTTGGCGATGCCGGCGGCCTTCTTCAAAAGATAGGACGCGGGCGGGGTTTTGAGGTCGAAGACGAACTTTTTATCCTTGAAGACGGTGATGATCACGGGTACAACGGACCCCTCTTCCATCCCCCGGGTCTTCTCGTTGAACTGGCGAACGAAATCCATGATGTTGACGCCGTGCTGTCCCAAGGCCGGCCCGACGGGAGGGGCGGGGCTGGCTTGGCCGGCGACGATCTGCAATTTGATCTTGGCCACAACTTCCTTAGACATCTCGTCCTCCTAAATTTTTTCGACCTGTAGAAATTCCAGTTCAACCGGAGTGGACCGGCCAAAAATGGTCACCAGCACCTTGAGCGTGCTGCGTTCATGGTTAACTTCTTCCACGATGCCGTTGAAGTTGAAAAAAGGGCCGTCGATGATACGAACCGCCTCGCCTTTTTCAAAGCTGTGCTTGGGCTTGGGTTTTTCGGAGGTCGTTTCCATGTGCTCGACGATCTGGCTGACCTCGTCCTTGCTCAAGGGCGAAGGCTTCCGTCCCGACCCGACGAAGCCCGTCACCTTGGGAGTTTCCCGCACCATGTGCCAGTTCTCGTCGTTCATCTCCATTTCGACCAGGATATAGCCGGGATAGGATCTCTTCGTCGAGACCACCTTCCGGCCCGCCTTGATCTCGATCACATCTTCGGTGGGAATGATGATCTGGCCGACCTGGTCCTGAATGTTCAGTTCGATGGACCTCTGGCGGATGGACTCGGCCACAAATTTTTCAAAACCAGAATAGGTGTGAACCACATACCAATTTTTTGCCATGTTCAGTCCCGATTATCCCAAGAGGATTTTAATTCGCGTGAGCAGCCAGGAAAAGACGATGTCCATGAAAAAAAGATAGAATCCGAAGAAAACCGTAGCGATGATAACGACAATGGTCGTGCTGTAAACCTCGTTCCGCGACGGCCAAGTGACTTTCTTGACCTCTGCCCTGACTTCCTTCAAAAAAGGAACAATGCGCTTGTACCATCTGATCTTTTGTTCCATGGCCATTCCTTTTTCTGGATTAAGCGCCCGCGCTCCAGTTCAAAACCTCCTCTTCCCCAACCCGCCGGGAAGATATCTATATCAACGCTCCGCCGGTTGTCTTGGCAGGTGAGGCAGGACTCGAACCCGCAACCTGCGGTTTTGGAGACCGCTGCTCTAGCCTGTTGAGCTACTCACCTGTCCGTGTTTTCCATGCTCCCCGGGAGCGCGGCCGGACATTTCCCCGGCCGTCCTCCTCACTTCACTTCCTTGTGAAGCGTATGCTTTCGACAGAATCCACAAAATTTTTTGACCTCAAGCCGTTCGGTCTGTTTTTTCTTGTTCCGCGTTGTCGTGTAATTGCGGCGCTTGCATTCCATGCACTGCAACGTGATGATTTCTCTCATTCTTATCTCTTTTAGATCAACCTGTCATGGCGGGGCGCTTGGCGCCGCAGCCGTCTCATCGGCATCCCGCAAGATCGCGGCTCTGCCTCCGGTCCCTCGCGATGACAACGCCTCCTTATTCCTGGATTTCGGTGACGGTGCCCGCGCCCACGGTCCGGCCGCCCTCGCGGATGGCAAACCGCAGTCCCTTCTCCATGGCCACGTCCGAGATCAACGTGATCTCCAGGTTCACGTAGTCCCCGGGCA
>Ga0315288_10006116_pt1 | contig 15249 bp, 23 predicted proteins | sample YL17G11_20_MG_FD_203454 | JGI IMG/M metagenome (GOLD analysis project Ga0315288, IMG submission 203454) | Sediment microbial communities from Yellowstone Lake, YNP, Wyoming, USA - YL17G11_20 | ecosystem: Environmental > Aquatic > Freshwater > Lake > Sediment | place: USA: Wyoming | collected...
CAGGAGTAGGCCGATTATGGCCGTATCGCGCAACCCCCGCGCAGTGTCAACCCCAGGTGCCGCCAGTAACGCGCCCGCTTGCTCGGACGTCAACCTGAGTTCGTCGCTGTCTGGCCGGTCCTGGCGCTCGACCTGCTTGACGGGTGATAGGTGGGGGTCAATCGCGTTCTCTATGCGCGTGAGCAATTCGTCAACGTAGGCTTTACGGTCTGCTGGCCCATCCCCCACGTGCATGGCAGCCGCGTCGAAAAGTGCTCGTCGCGTTTCGTTGTCCTTGACGATAGCGCGATATCGCGCCCGCACAGTAGACAGGCAGGCCGCCACCGTGGAGGGTTGCCTGCCATCGGCCAGCATCGCATCACGGTACGCCGTCAAGTCAGGCTCGTACCAGGGCCGCCCGTGCCCGGCTTGCCACCTCACGAAGTGGCCCAGGCGGGAACGTGTACACTTGTCCGCGCCCGCCGGGATCAGCGCACCATGCGCGCTCGTTTCGATCGTGGTCAGTGCTACGTTATCCATTCCATCCTCCTTTTATCACCTGCTACAGCCATTGCCGCCAGTGCCACCGAGTGCAAGCGGGTGGACAGGATGGGAGGGGCCACCAGGGGTAAGGGTCGGGTTGGGTTTCTCTGCCATTCTTGCTCACCTTATGCCCTTCTTGCTTTCTTGCCCTTCTTGCCCTTCTTGCCCTTCTTGCCCCAGGGTAAGGAGTGCAAGGAGTGCAAGGAGTGTAAGGAGTGTAAGGAGTGTAAGAAGATGATAGTCTATACGTGTGCTGGCAACCCCCATGACCACTTCCGTTCCTTCCCGTCACGCTTGGCGACGATGTGCAAACGGTCCTTTGCGCGCTTCATGGTGTCCCACGATATGCCCGCGCCGTCGGCCTCATCTTGCAATACCGTTGACGACACGGGGCCGGTCACCAGCAGTGCCCGCAACATATCAACCGCCTTGTCGAGTTGAGTTTCTGTGCGCTCCGGCTCTGGCGCATCTCCGAACGTCAAGCCGTTATCGCCGATGGTGAATCCTAGCGGCTCAGGTGGGGCCGTGAAAGTCGCCTTGACGATTTCCAACCTTACGGGGTCCTCGATGCCACCATTCAGTCGGTAAAGGCCAATGACCGACCGACAAAATTGCGTTATGGTCGTGCTGCCCCGCACCCGGTCGAGGGTCATCTGTGGCGGTTCAAGTTCCCCCTTCTTGCGGGCATGGTGCACCAGGATGATGGGAATGCCCAACCGTGCCGCCATACCTGTGTACCGCTTGAGTAACCCGCGCATCTCCGCGCCGTCCTCTTTCATCCCGTGACCGCCGCTCAGGCTGTCCACTACGATAGCGCCAGTGCCCTCTTGCTTCGCCAATTGCTCTATGGCATCTGCCTCGCGCACCAGGTCCGGGACGTGGGTGGGATCACCAGGGCCGAAGATCACCCAGTGAGGGTCAACCCCCATCGTCTCAAGCCGTTCGGCGTATACCCCCCGCATTTCCTCAGTCTCGACCAGCAACACCTTGGCGGGGTTGCCGTCTGGCGGTAGACCTGTGAACGGCGTACCATCAGGCCACGTCTCTATGCAGCCGGTCAGGGTAGCAATGAGACGGGCCGCCAGCCACGATTTGCCAACGCCTTGCGGGCCACAGAGCATAGACAGGTGCCCCACGGGAATCCAGGAGGGCCACGCCCACGTCACATCACCGAAGTATGCGCGGATCGCGTCCATGCTGCTGTATGCCACGTCTCCAACCATCTCCAGGGAGAGTTCCGTCAATTCCTTGGCGGTATCGGCTAACGAGCGCTCGAAGCGCCCGTCACCGCCGAAACTTGCCCCCAGAGCAGTTATAGCCGTTCGCGCCTCACGCTGGCGTGACCAGTCGCGCACCACCTCGGCGTACTTGCCTACGTTAGAGACAGACAAGCAAGCATCCACCAGGTCGAGCAGGTGGGGCAGGTCGGCTTGCTCACGGATACGCTTGTCGAAGGTCGGCATACGTGCCACGTCATCAGCCAAAAGCACCAGGTCAACGGGGCCATCCTTGGCCAACTTGCGCGCGTCCAGGAAAAGTAACTGATGCAAAGGGTCACGGAAGTCGGCAGCCGTCAACTTGCATACCGCAGGAGTAGCGAACGCGGTAACGCTGTCCAGTAGGATAGCGCCCAACAGCGCGCGCTCGGCGTCCTTGCTCTGGCCGTCCAGGTCTGGCGCACCAGGCTCGGCTTGCCGTCGCCGGTTCGCGCGGTCTATCCTGGCGGACGTTTCTACCGCGTCGCGTTGTATCTCAGGGGTCGCAGCGGGGGATTGACTTTTCGCCGCATTCTGGTATACTGGGGGAGTACTGGCGATAGACTCACCGCCTTTTCCCCGGCCTGCCGCTTCACTCGGCAGGCTTTCGTTTTCTTGTAGATCGTTGCTCATCTCTCACCTCACAACAAAAAAGACCCGCCCACGATCAAAAAAGTGATAGCGCCGTTGTCGGCGTGGTCTCCTTTTCTGAGTGCAGACGGGCCTCGTTGCAAAGCCCTTCACCTGCTCCCGCCAGAACTGCCCTGGCGGTAACGATGCTAAAGTGCGCTCCAATTATAACGCACTTTCCCCCAAGTGCAAGTCTGGCCGTCCAGGGCCGCGAGGTCTGCCCGCAAGCGCGCCAGTTCGTCAACACGCGCCTGCAATGCGCCTTCCGCGCCCGCTGCCAACTTCCTCAGTCGGTCAACGTCGACGTTCATTTCTCAATTCCTCCCTCGATATAATGACACCGGCGGATCCAGCTCGTCGGCGGATTGTCACCAGTCACCGTGCCCACTGTCCGGTTCACTGCTGCCCACCACTGCTCCAGGGTGATGGGCAGTTTGTCAGCCGGTCAACCCTATGGTTGCGCCAGAAATTGGCTTGCGATACGCCCCACGCGGTCACCCGCTCGGATTGCAAACAGGTTGACGAGCGCCTCGCGCGTTATGGTTTCGTCGGGATTCTGAGCATACTCATCTAGCGTTGTTCCAGCATCCCTCAGCAGCCCGCGCATGGCACGTTCGTTGCCCCCTGTGATACGCTCTGCCAGTTCCCCAATTGTGAATGTGTCAGCCATCGCTCACCCCAACCTGTACGCGCCGCCAGACCATTTCTGCCACCCGCGTCTTGGCATTGTCCGGTTCACGATGTGCACAAGACGGGCAGCCCCCCAGGCTGGCAGCCGCGCCGCGCGAGTTCGCATCCGCGAGGTATGCGCCACAGGTCCCTTGCGCCAGTCTCAGGGTGCACCCAAATGCCCAGGAGGTCCCAGGAGGAGGAGCAGCCGCCTCTCGTGCGAGTAGGCCAGCCGCCACCGCCAGGCAGTCTATCAGTCTGCGAATCTCAGCGGGCCAGAGCAAGATACCAGTTGTGCACTCCCCATCTTGCTCCAGGCTCTTATCTCGCAGCCGTAGCAGTGGGGTTTCGTCGTCCGTGTGAACCTCGATGGTCAAATCCTCACTCACCCGCAGTGTGTTCACTGTCCACCTCTTGCGCCCGATCGGGGCCGTTGCAGAATGCTGGCGGGCCGTCTTCCGCAGATGGGAGCAAGGCTTCCGCCACCGCGCGCCGGTCTTCCTCCAGTTCGTGCCAGTATGCGCCTTCGGTCGGATCGCGCTTCTCAAAACTCAGATAGTCAACCAAGTCCAGGTGCACAAGCGCCACCTCGTAGCCGTCCAGGTTGCTATTGAGTTCGTCGGCCAAGTCTCGCAGTTCGCGGTTTAGTCCTGTTTCCAACTCAGGATCACCCGCGCCCAGGATCAGCAGGTCGGTTACGTCTATCAGAATCCTACCGCTCACGTCGTTTTCCTCCATTCCTGACGATATGATGGGTGATACCCTGTCCCCCCTGGTGGGCCGGGCCGGCTTGGGCCAGGGTAGCATGTCCACTCGGGTCAATTTGCCAGTTCGTGTTGCCCGTTGCCCCCCTTCCCGTTGTCGCCCGCCTCAATCATCGGCGGTACATCCCCCGCGTCAACCATCGTCGGAAGTGTGTTAACCGCCGCCATGAGTGCATCGCCCGCTTTCGGGTTCTTGGTTGCCCGCGCGATTGCTACGTGTGCCCGTGCTACCAACGCCGTTTCTGTGGTGTGCGCCATCGCGCCCAACCTCATGCGGTCAACGCCCGCTGGGTCGCTCAATCGTGCCCGCTCCCCAGATCGGGTATCAATCAGGTAATGGCCGTGTACCACCAGCGGAGGCGGTAGCAAAGTCGGCTTTTCCACACCGATGGTCACGTAACCCGCCGCCAGCACTGCGCGCTTGACCGTCGCCACGCTATGCCCCAGGGCCAGGATCATGGCAGCTAACCCCGCCGCAAGCGCAACCATCGGTATAGCGATCGCCACCGCGCTTGCCAATGTCTGCGAGGTCTTCACGTCACGCTCAGCGTAGGCCATAATACGGTTCGCTTCCGCCTGCCCGCGCGCCTCGATTGCACGCGCTTGCGCATCCGCTTCTACCTTTGCCACGATGAGCGTAGTGGACATTTGTGTAGTGTAGGCGGTCACGGTTGCCTGTAACGCCACGTCGTGTGACTCAATCTCATTCTGTAGATCGGCTTGCCTCACCTGCAAGTCAATGTCCGCGTTGCCTTTGGCAATGTCCACCGCCACGGCGGTAGCCTCTGCGCGCACCTCACGAACAGGATCACCCGCATGGAATTGCCCGTTGCCGCTTTGCACACTACAGCCCACCAGGGCCAGGGCCAGGGTAGCCATTAGAAGACAGATCACCCGTTTCATCGGTTCACCTCCATTATGATGGGATCACCCGCTGCAGTCCCCCGACCGCAGGCTTATACAGCCCGTAGGCAAGGGGAGCAAGCGCGCCGTCCACGTCGGCCAGGGGATCGTCGTCACGGGCCGGATCGGCCAGCGTATCACCGCGCCTATCACCTGTCACCGTGCCCGGCAGCCGTGTGTCACCACCCGGCAGCCGCCTATCATCGCCCTCGTTGCCTATCACCGCTGCCTGTAACCGCGTATCGCCGCCTATCATCCCTGCCACCGCATCACCGCTTTTTTCGTCTGGGGTACACCCTGCCAGCGCCGCGAGTTCTGGAGTAACGAACCTGGAGGATACCGCGTCGATCGGTTCGGTCAACCAGCCGCGTTGTTCCCATGATTGCCCCAGGGCAGTCAGTTTTCTTTTACTCACGCGCGCGCGCGCGCGCGCGCCCGCGCATGCGCGCCCGCCCGCCCGCGTGCCCGTGCCCGTGAGGTCTTCCGCTCCCATCGCATCGTACAGTTTGCCGATGGTGAACGCGCCGCCCAGGTTGTCAACCGCGAACTTGACGAGCGCGCGCTCGGTTTCACTCAGCGCAGGTCGGGCCGTCGCCGTCGTCGCTGCCCACTCGCCGATGCAATCATCGGGAACATAGACGCATTGAACCTTACGCCACCGACCGCCAGCGTTCGTCAGGGCCAGGCCGGGTCGGGTTAGTTTCTCAGCGCCGCCCCTGTCCAGGATGATACGCGATTCTGTACCATCGGTCACCCGGAACGCCAACCGCGTGCTAACGTTCGCTTTCACCTGGCGATTGAGTACTTGTGCATCAGGCCGTTGTGTTGCCAAGATGAGGGCAATGCCCGACGCCCGCCCCTTGCGTGCCAACTGTATCAGATCGGCCATGACCGCACTGTCTGCAAAGTCTGCGCATTCGTCAACCACTGCCAGGAGTAGGGGGAATCGTTCACCGTCTGGCATGTAATCCCATCGCGTCACCTGCTTCGACTGCATGACTACAAGCCGCCGCTCCATTTCCCCCAGGCAGTGCCCTACCAGGTCCGCCGCTTCCACCTCTTGGGTTGCCAACCCCACCAGGTGGGGCAGTCCAGCAAGGGCCGTGAAGTCAAGTCGTTTGAGGTCTACCAGCGCCAGGTGCAAGCGGTCGGGTCCGCACTTGCGGGCCAACTGGAGTATAAGCGCCCGGATGGTGCCCGTTTTCCCCGTGCCCGTCGTGCCACCGGCCAGGATCGCGCGCTCCCCGTCGGCCAGGTCGAAGATCACGGGTCCGCGTGCACTCAATCCCAGGCAAGCGGTATAGTCGCCGTCTGGCACCAGGTCGGGCGAGAGTGTTAACCGCGCAGGCAAGCGCACTCTCGGCGCATCGGGGTTGCGGGCCACGACAAGTGCAATGCCAGCAGAATCCGCCGCGAACACGCGCCGCCCCTGGAGGGTTGCGCGAATTTGCGCATGCAAGTCCGGGTCGAGCCACGCCTCACGCGGTACACCGCCAAGGCGGTTCATGTCCAGAATGAACGCGATATAATCCGGATCGGCCAGGTAGTAGGCTTCTGGCAACACCGCCTCACGCCCGCCGTCTTCTGTCTTGCGATACTGGTGTAGCAGTCCGCGTTGTGTCAGCGCGCTCTTGACACCGCGCCAATACGTGACCGCTTCAGGGTTATGTGTTCCCATCTCTATACCTCCCCACCGTCGTCAATTTCTTCCCACTGGGATACCACCGCCTCAAGTAGTTTTGGCGGTACGCCATCAGGGTTGACGGGTCCCAACAGGCCAGGCTCTACACGTGCCCGCGCAGGGAGTGCCCGTGCCGGTTCGCGCTTTTCTTCTGGCGGTAGCATCAGGTGGACGTCGCCCACGCCGCGCAGTGCTTTGACGACTTTCCCAACCTGAGAGGCCAGGGACAAGTTAGCCGCCTGTTGCCGCCCAGTTGCCCAGTCTTGCGCCTCAGCACTGGCCGCCAGGAGTGGAGCACGCTCAGCGCCGCGCGTGAGGTCTTGGTACACGCCCGCAGATCGCAGGGGCAAAGCGAACCGCTCACCGCGCCCCAGGGTCAAGATCGTCTCACCCGCCTCTGGTGCCCGATGTACCAGCCGCGCTCGCGCTTCCCAAACTTGTAGCCACCGCCACAACACCAGGCCAGCAGCAGCCAGGCCGGCCACCAGCACTACCCAGGGGAGGGCCATCAGGAACATGTCAACCGACTGCGCGCGCGTCTTCTGGCGCTCCAGGTTAAGCGCCTCACGTTCTGCCTGAAAGGCCATCGCTTGCCGCGTCGCTTCCACCTTGACCGCCTCTGCCTCTGAGTACCCGCCCCCATTGCCACCGCACCCAACAGCCAAGATCACAACCGCCGCCAGGATCGCGCCCAAGATCGCCAAGATCGCCGCTCGCTTCATCATGCCGCACCTCCAGAGTAGATGACCACCACGTCAACCATTGGCGGGAATGTCCGCGCCAGCAGGCCGCGCATGGTCCGCGCCCGATATGCTGCCCGCACTCGCTCACGCTGTAGCCGTGCCAGTGCCTGGCGTTGCCGCTCCAGGGCCAGGCCAGCCCATAGCAGCAGGAACGCCCCCATGCCCGCCAGCAGCATGGTCAACCCGCACATTTGCTCGAGGATCGTCAACCCGCCCATGCTACGCCCCCTCCAATTCCAGAATCAATTGACGTGCCCGCTCTGGTGACATTGGCGCATCAGCAGCCGCCACCCGACCGGTCAGACTTGACGGCCGTGCTGGCAGTTCTTGCAAATCCGCCACCGCTGCCAGGATCACTGGGGCCGGGTCCGCCTCTTGCGCTTGCTCCAGTTCGTGGGCCAGCGCCCAGGCTTCCCGATAGGTCGGGTGATGACACCGACCGCGCCCGTTGCGTAGCCAGTCGCAGGCCACGCGCCCATTGCCAAGATTGAACGGGCATGACGTCACGGAACATACACCAGGGAAGACGGTCATGCCGTGCCCCCCAGTGCCCTTGCAAATCCGCGGCGGTCGGGTGGTACCAGTCCATGCACTCGTAGCAGATCCGCATACCGCTGCCAGGCGAGTTTGCGTTCGTGCACCAGTTCCCAGTGTTCTGCATCCCGGCTCCCGTTGTAGGGTCCGCGCATCACACTTGTCCACCAGGAATCGTAAAGCGCCACGTATGCCGCCGCCGCGTCCACCAGGTCGCTAACGTCGGCGGATGGTGTACTTGCCAGCGCCGCCACACTCTGCGCATTGCAACCGCCCGCTTCCATGACACCGCCAGCAGGTGCACCGCCGAATGGTGCCGCGCCCGCTGCAGTCTGGACATTCGACAGTGCCGTGCCCTTTGCAGTTTCTACAGGTGTTTCCCATTTCTGTACCTCCATAGTTTCTACTACCTCCAGATTTCTACCGGTCACGCTCACCGTGCCGCGCCACCCGTCAACCGCGAGAGCAAAGGTTGACGGGTGGGGCAGCCGGTCAGAGTTCCCCTATGTCGTCAAGCGCAGCCTTGTGTTCTGTGGGGCCGTTCCATTGCCGGCCGTCGTCAGCCCCAGCCACCTGTAGGCCAGTGCCCGCTTGCAGTTTTCGCTCCAGTTCCTTGACCGCCTCGTACACGTCGCCGATGGTCACGCCGCCACGTGATAGACTGCTGTCCAGAGTTTCACAAATCGCCTGTGACTTTTTGCCCTTCGGTAGACTCCGCAGCCAGCGCCAGACGTTGCTATACCGCTCAGGGTCTATCGTGAAGGATACTGTTACGGTCACTCGGCTCGATTCTGGCATGTCAACCCTCCAGTATTGCCGCGCAATATTGCGCAGTAATATTCACTTCCCTTGACCTGCCAAGTACTGAGCATAGCGCCAGAATCCCAGGGCATTGGCAAAGACCGGGTTGCTCACCGTTCGGGCATGACGAAAACGCGCCTTGATATAGGGTCCCAGCAACAGCGCGCCGCCACCCGATACCAGGATCACGTCCAAACCCGCCGCGCCATTCCAAAGTTGTGATGCAGCCGCCAATACGTCGTGTGCAAACGGCTCCAGAATCGCGTCCACCGGTTGCGAGAGGTCTACGGTTTCGCCGTAGTATTTGACCTTCCGTGCTATGATTGCCTCTATCACCTGATGGTCCCTCAATTCCAGATCGGGGCAATGGTCAGTCAACCATTTGCGCAGGGAGCGCACAGCATCCCACGCGCCCTTGCTCACACTGGCCGTCTCGCGTCCTATCATCCGCAACCCTTGCGCCGAAAGTAGGTTCGTGGTCTTGCCCCCAACGTCTACCACGCCCGCCGTGCCAGTGAAGAAGGATGAATCCGCCTCATGCCCGCGGTCATCCAACGCGCAAGATAGGAGAGCGCCGAATGGCTGGGGAATGACTTTAGCAGCCGTGACCTGTAGGCTTTGCGTGCTACGCCTTTCCCGCTCTGGCCGATGTTCGCCCAACAGACGATCGCGCACCAGGTCTTTGTCACCGAGAAACGCAACCGGTAAACCTGTAACGATACGCAGTTCTGCGCGTGTGGCAGTAGTCAGTTCGGTGAGCGCCGCCAGAAAGAGGTTATACCATTCGTCTCCCTGAATCCAATGCCGGTCTTCGCGCCGGTCAAGATAGTCGCTCTGAATGACCGCTTCCCAGCCCACAAGCACGCGCTGGGGAGAGGCCAACAGAATGCCGTTGACGGGTTGCCCATCCGCAGAAAACTCCAGGTCTTGGGGAGTGCCCGTCACCGATGGGAAAGACACCCACTTGCTAGGGTCCCCGCAGTGAATTGCTTTGACCGCGCTATACCCGATGTCCATTCCGATGTTCATCTTGTGTGCCTCCAGACTTGTGTTATAATCGCAAAGGGAGTAGGTCTAACCCGACCGCCCCCCCAGCCCTGGCGTTAGCGCGCCAGGGTTTTCGTTATGCCGCATCTCCCTCAGTCGGGCCGGCTTCCCGTTCGCGCAGGAGTGCCCGCACAGACTCAGCATCAATACGGAAGGGACTGTTTTTCAGTCCTGTCAGCTTGTACGCCCGCAACCGTCTACTATTGACTAGCCTGATCACGGTCGGGGTAGAAACGCCCAGGATACGGGCCGCCTCTTTCGTCGTCACGGTTTCAGATCCCATAATCGCCTCCCTTGTTCGTGTAAGTCAAGTGTATCACACAAGTCAAGACTTGTCAAGTTTGTTCCTGCTGGCCAGCATCCCCGGCCAGGGCTTCTACCGCGCGCTCCAGGTGCACTCTACCCAACACGCGAGAGTGCCGTTCGCAGGCAATGTCACGCGCCTCGTCTATCACGGGTAGAAGTGCCCGCGCGCTATACCACCTAGCGAACGTCTGCAACCACCGATTTGCCGCAGGGGTTGTCTTTATCATCGCGCGCCCCCACGTACTGGACACCAGGGAGCACGATCGCCGGCCACGCCGGCCAGGCTCCCTGGTTCATTGCACGTGCACACCTCGACGTCAGCAGGCAGGGCCGCTTGCGCCAGGTGGGCCTTTAGCCGTGCGTGCAAGTCGGCCAATTCCTCGACGGCTTGCGCCAGTGCCCTCGACCGTTCCTCAAAGATCGCGCTTCTATTTTCGCTCATCGCTCCTCCATTTGTGCGTGCCGTTGTGGCACATGGTTAAATTCAGTCGGTACGGCTTGCCCGTCTTCCGGCTCGGTTATAAGGTCAAAGTCCAGTAGGTAGCAGATCACGATTGCAAGGATACCGAGCGCGTCCAGGATGAGGTTCTCAACCTCCATTCCGACCGTTGCCTTGTCCATCTTGCGATACCTCCCATTCTGGTGTAGAATACAAAGCGGGATAGGTGGGGTTGCGATACCTCCGACCTGTCACCGCTTGCCCTGGCGTTAGCGCGCCGGGGCATTTTCGTTACTCGTCCCTCCACGGGGCCAGCGGGTTATGCTTCCCACTGCCCAGGCTTTCCATCGTGCGCTTATAGGCCAGTAGACTTGACAGGCTCACCAGCCAGTCCCGGCCAACCTTCTGGGCCTCGATACGCTCCCGCCTTATCATCTGGCGTACATAGGCAACCGAGTGCCCTGTTATGTCTGCCGCCTCACGGGTATTAACCCATCCTTGTGCAATCAGTTCGCTCATGATCACTCTCCTGTCTGTGCTACGCTTGGGTAGCAACTTATGGCAAAAAAGAAACTCTGCTACTCATACGTAGCAAGTATACCACAGAAAAAACGCTTGTCAAGCGTTTGGTGCCCTCAAAGTGACCAGTTTGTATCTTAGGTATTGTCAGGCCGCGCCCATGCTCTGGTGGGATCGTGCTTAGACTGGCCCAAGGTTGCCCCACGCGCGCAGGGGGAGCAGGTCGGGAATGTCCGGAATGAGGTAGTTACAGAAGTGGTATTTCCGTTAGTGGTTAGACATAGTGGGGCAATGAAGATCACCCTCCACTGCCCCTGTTGTAACCGCCTACTTGACAGGAGCATAGCCAAGAGGCGGAACAAGCCAAGGTGCCCCCCAGTGGGGCAAGTGGCTATGGGTACCACTTGCCTCATCACACCTAAAGCCGAATACCACCCGGGCGGACCCCAGTGGGGCAAGTGGCTATGGGTACCACTTGCCCCCAGTGTTGGAGGGTCTGCGAGGTCTACGGCCAGCGCCTCCCCCGCAGGCTACGAACGCTTCTGAAACTGCGTCGCCCGCAGTCGGGGCATGAAGACCTTGCCCACGAACTGCCCCAGCGCCACGGTCACCGCTTGCGCGAATGCGTTACCCGGCTCTGGCGGAAGGGGCCACATGCTTTCGTCTACCGCGCCGGTACTGCAAAGCGCCGCGTCCATGGCCAGGTGCACGTCTAGCATGGCGTTCGCGTCGCCGTCGTGCCCGTCGTGTGCGGCATGCGCTTGGGCCGCGAACGCGCATGCGTCATTCAGCGCGCTATACAAGGGGTCCTCGATTGCCCGCAAACGTCCGACCAGCCGCCAACCCCACGATACCCAATTCACGAAGTCCGCGCGCCAGGCTACTATGCCAGGCCGGGCATGCTCTACCGCGTCGCGTGCCCTCTGGCGGGCGATCGCGTCTACAGCATCGGCTTGGCGAAGGCGCACGAGGCGGGACTGCGTCGCCCGCAGAGTGGCCGCCTCGTCGCGCGCGGTCTCCAGGTCGGTCAAGATCGCGGTACGGCGGTCCGCATCCGCGATACGTTCTCCCAGTTCTACAACCTCATCCACTGCTTGCTCGATTTGCTCAGTCATTGCGGATCACCTCCAAAGTGACTCCAGAACTTGCGCTCGGCTTCCGCCTGCTCGCGCGCCCGCTCGGCATGCTCTGCTGCCTTGCGCTCCTCGTCGGCTCGGATCACGGCGAACACGCGCGCACCACGCGCAGGTGGAGCGGGCTTCGGCTTCTGCGCATCCCTCACGAACGCCAACAGCCAGGCCGGGACGCCCGACTTGACCACTAGGCCAGCCGCCCGACTTTTCACGCGCGCCCGCTCCAGTTCGTCAACCGCCTCTTGGGCTTCGTCGTCGTCACCCAAGACGGCCAGCGCGTCGTCGGCCATCGTCGGCTTGCTCCTGATCACTAACGCTGTCAACCAGTCCACTTCTGTACCTCCACACTACGCTATGATATGCTCTGGCGGTCTCGGTTTCGACACCGCCACATCGCCCAAATTTAAACGGCTACACTCTGCAACCGATTGCGAGACTGCTACGAGTGCATCGTTCGGGCCACGCCCCTTCTTGACGATTCGCAGTTTGCTATCCTCGCCCGTGACCTTGGCAGCCGCGTTGAGCACGTGCTGGCGCAGGATCGGGTCGCCATCGTGGGCCACCGTGCGGGCAATGATACGCTGCCGCAGATCACTATCCGCCTTGAGACGCGCGGCCCCCTGGTCGAATTCCACCAACCAGGTCAACCCCCGCTTCCTGAATTGTGTCATGAAGTAGTGCAATTGAAAAGGGTCGTAGTTCAGTTGTACGACGTTGTACTGTGTGCACAGCCGCACCAGTTCAGGCTGCAGCATCGCGTCGTAGTCCAGCGCGCCCCCTCTGGGAGGTTCCCACACTACGACGTATCTCACGGCCACCACGTCGGGCCTCGTAGGGTGACGACTGGTGACCGCCAGCGCCGTACAGTCGCCGCTCACACTCGCGTCTACGGACACCACGAGGGGGGTCCGGTCGCCGGGCCGCAGTGGGGGGAGGCTCGGATCACGACACGCGTCCCACCACTCAGGCTGTACGAACGTCTCAGTAGCAGAAGCAAAGTCGCAGTGCACCTGGCGGCCAAGCTCACCCGGCGTCAACATCGCCTCCAGGGACGCAAGCCACCCGACCGTCTGCCAGGGTTGACGGGTGACGTGGCTCCAGAGCACGAACGTTCGGCCGTTGCGCCAGCAGGCCGGGACACCGCGCCCGTCGCCAATGTCCTCCAGACCTGGCGCAGGCTCCCCCTCCAGGCCAGACTCCAGGAGGTCTTGCCACAGATCAGACTCACCCGTGTAGCCGGCATAACCCACGAACAGCCTGCAACTGACGGTCCGGGTGGGATCGGGTTTAAATTCACTGACCAACCGCTCCCCGTCTTCGAAGATGACGCCCCAGACTTCATCGAAACTTGCCAGTGTAAACCGCGCGCCTGCCTCCCCCCGGTAGTTGCAGGGAATGGCCTTGACCGTCGTGCCACTGCGAAACGCAAGATCGTATTTGTTGGGTACGATACGAAGGTGCGGGTTCCATTCCACGCTCTGGCATAGGCTCTTGAAAACCCGGCTTTGCGCCTGGTCCTTCTTGTTGCTGATGACGTATTGCTCAGCGCCACCCGGCTCCACGTGCAAGGCAAACCACTCGTGCACCAGCGCCGCCACCGCAGACTTGCCCGACTTGGCAGGCTCGCATAGGGCAACCGTATCGTAGGGCAGCCGCCCATCGTCGCCAGGTGTGAAGCAATGCCGCAGGATCGCCGCGTGATAGTCGGCCAGGCGGATGGGTCCCTTGACGTGCCGCCACCGGCTACGCTCAGCATCGTAGTGGCGGTCAACGTAGAAACCCCACCGACTGCCTGCCCACTCTGCAATGTCAGGAGTTGCCATCGTCGCCCACCTCTTGCTTTCGCGCAGCAGCAGCCAGGATAGTTTCGTAGTCTAACACCTTGCCGTCACCTTGCACCTTTTCCAGTTCGGACACGGCCAGCCACATGCGTTGTGCCTGCCCCTGTAGCCAACCGTAGCGCTTCACGAACTTGTCTAACGGCTCAGCGTCACCCGCGCCCAGACACAACCCATAGAACAGATCACAAATCGCCTGTATCCGCTCTGCCCGCTCGCGCATCAGTGCCAGCAGGCCATCGGTTTCAAGTTCCTGGTGGACTGCCTCTTGCAGTTCCAGCGCCAGGCCGACGAGAGGGTCACCGCGTTGCAGCCGCAGGAGTGCCCCAAACCCGCCGTGTTTCAGGTTGCCTTGGTTCCCCTCGCGCCAGTCGCCGTTATCCTCGTGGTCGGGATCGTCGCGCCAGTCAAGATCGGTCATCGTCAACACCTCCAGTTAGTGCAGGCCGCAAGCGCCAGGTTGTACACGCGCTCCAACTCTGCGAGGCGGTCCGCCCAGGTGGAGGGAATCGCGCCCGCCGTGTGCCGTCGCCGGTCACAATGGCGCCGGGCCTCGCACAGGGCATGATAGGCCGCGTTGCGCTCGCGGATCACGGTCACCCGGTCACCGTCCACCTGGTGCCCCCTGGCGTTGCGCCACGACTGCCCGCAGGTCGGCCAGGTGCCTTGCCCAGTAGGCCGCCTTGCGAGTGCCAGCCCGGGCAATGACTTGCGCCTCGGCTTGGCTCAGCAGGCCGCCACGGATCGCTTGCCGCGCCTCAGTCCAGAATGTCGTTTGTGTGTTCATTGCGTATATTGTAGATTCTACGCAGTCAGTCCAACCTCAAATCACCCTGGCGCATCAGCCCGGCCACGTCGAAAGTGTAGATCGCAGGGGGCCGCCGTCGCTCCACGTTCAGCGCGCCGATGTACCCCAACGTGGTCTTGAGGTCGCTATGGCCCAAGTTCTGCTGGATCGCCACGACGTCTACGCCCGCTTCGTACAATCGCCGCGCATACGTGCGCCTGCAGTCGTGTGGTTTGACCGCCACTGGCGTGCCGTCCACGACGATGGGGTAAGCGCCCAGGACGTCTTGCACTGCCCGCGCCGTCAACCGTCCGGGTCGCACCGTCTTGCCGTCGCGGTAGAAACCACGGAACACCGCGCTGTCTTGGATGCCGGCCACCTCCAGCCAGCGGTCAACGATGGTGAGTGCCCAAGACAAAGCGCCGTAGGGGACAAGGCGCTCCTTGCAGCCTTTGCCCTCGCGGATGTCTAAGGCCAACTCACCGCCCAACCGTTGCCGCAGGTCGGCCACGTCCAGCGCCGTCAACTCTGCCTCACGAACGCCCGTGCACAGGAGTAGGCCGATTATGGCCGTATCGCGCAACCCCCGCGCAGTGTCAACCCCAGGTGCCGCCAGTAACGCGCCCGCTTGCTCGGACGTCAACCTGAGTTCGTCGCTGTCTGGCCGGTCCTGGCGC
>Ga0315288_10006117_pt1 | contig 15247 bp, 16 predicted proteins | sample YL17G11_20_MG_FD_203454 | JGI IMG/M metagenome (GOLD analysis project Ga0315288, IMG submission 203454) | Sediment microbial communities from Yellowstone Lake, YNP, Wyoming, USA - YL17G11_20 | ecosystem: Environmental > Aquatic > Freshwater > Lake > Sediment | place: USA: Wyoming | collected...
ACATTGTGTTTGACATATGAACCATCATAGCACTGCCTCCAAGTTGGAATAAGAGCTTAAGTTCAGGTGCAAGAGATGCTTTACTTTTGTATTTTTCGTGTAATTCACCGAAAATCTCATCATAGTCGGTAATATTTTCATTAATTTGTTCACCCCAACCATCAATTTTAATATCAAAAGGATCAAAACGGTTATTTAAAAACTCTATTCCATTAATAAAAGTCATCATCATATTAGCTTGAAATTTAATAGAATTTTGTTTTGATTTTTCTTCCATAATCATTTCATATTCGCCCATCATTTCTCTTAAATCGGATTCCATATTGTATTTTTTGGTTAGTTCAACGCCTTTTTTTTCAAGGGATTCAAGCTTTCTTAGAAACTTGAATTTTTCTCTGAGAACATCGTCTTTAGATAATTTTGGTTCGGATGACATTCTAGAATCCGGATTTAATGGAACATCATTAAACTTTCCATAACCATCCCACGTTTTCGTATCGGGTGTAGTATTTGCAGTTGAATGTCCTAAATTTTGTCTATCATAATTATCGTTTTCTAAAATATGAATATTTGGTTGTTCACTAAATGAAACAGACGGGCTATCGTAACCACCAAATAAATTAGATTCAAAAACATTATTTATACCACCGGATGTTTCTGTTGCTAAATTATTAAGTTCGTTTTCTAAATTATTTAAATCATCAATGTCGATTTCACTTGTTAGTTTATTGGAGTCTGTTTTTTTATCATTCATTAGAAGTTCAATACCTCCTCCAAAATTAGTTTTTTTGTTTGATCCACCAAAATTGTCTAAATTATCAAAACTCATCGAAATATCAATAATATCGTTATCCATTATGAAATAATAAGAACATTTAATTTTAAGTATTACGAATTACAAAATATATATTTTAATTAATTAATTATTTAATTTAATTATTTAATCGACAAATTATTTGTTTAAAACCCTATATTTAATAAACCATAATCCCTGTAAAAAACAATCGGATAAATCATCTTTTTTTGTATGTTTATTTACAAATCCTCTCCATTCATCATATTGTAAATCACTATTAACAATTGTTAAACAAGTTTCAATCCCTAATTTTTTGCGTTGTTTGTAATCTATTTTTTCCTTGGGTAAATAGTCCTTTAATTTATTAGAGGCACTAACAAAATCTATAATAATATTATTATTTGTCATAATAAAATATTGTGAAATCATTCCTTGAATCGTTTTCATTTTATTAGCAAGTGGTCCAATTTGATTTTCAATAATTACATTATCAATGCTATTTATATCAGAAAAAATTTTATTAGCAAGTGGTCCAATTTGATTTTCAATAATTACATTATCAATAATTACATTATCAATGCTATCTATATCAGAAAAAATATTATTAAATTTCTCTTGTATATTTCTTCCAATAGTAACTAAATCAACCTTTGTTGCATTCGTTTTTGCAATTGGAGTATAACAATTAGTTTGAATAAACTCTTGAATAACATTTAATATATTTAATTTCTTTAAAGGTGTTTCATATGTTAGTTTATATTTATCAGCAATATCAATTAATTTTTGTAATTTTTGTTTTTTTAAAAAGGCTTCTTTAAGGTCAGAAGTCGGTTGTAAATAATTGTGCAATTTTGAATGTTTTAAACAGTAACACTTATCGTCTTTGGAAAACTTAGCAGGCTTATTACATAATCCTTTTTTATCAATTTCGATACATTTGTAGTCATTTTTGTCGGTTACACTTAAGTTAATGTTATCCCATTTTAAAATTTTAATGTTTTTTGATATTATATCTATTTCAAAAAGACAAAAAGACAAATTTTTAATACCAACGTCAATGCTTATTATTTTCATTAATGATACTAAATATAATATAATATTATGTTTAAATGATTATATTATATATTAAAAATAAGTAGGTATGGAAGGTGAGATCATACGTGCTTTAAGTTGTTGTTTTTTTAGAAATTCTTGTTGTAGGTCCGAGTCTCTAAATCCAATTGGTGGATTATTTGTATCATGAAGTGAACTGTATAAATGGGGAATATTTTCACTGGGTGTGGTATTTAAAATTGTATATGGATTATTACCAGATGCTTTAATAGATTCCATAGTGTTAAATTTCATTATATCGTTGGCATTTTTTTGTATGTATTGCCTATAATTCCAGTTTGAAGTAATTCCTGCATTAGCCAGAATTTTTGTATTAGTTAACGCTTCAGGTTGCCATAAATTATAAGATATACCATTGATATTTTGTGTAGGTTCCATAGTATAATAATTATTCATATTATACTAAAGTTAGATAAAAAAAGAAATATTCAATTACTCAATTACTCCAGTTACTCCAGTTACTCATCGCCAAGTAGTTTAAGAATTTCTTGTTTCTTTAATTTAGAAACATCTGTTATAATGCCTTTACTAACAACAACTTCTCTAAGTTTATTAATTGACATTTTTTTATAATCTGTTTTGGATGTTAGATCTTGAATATCTCCTAAATCAGTTATTGAAACATTTTTCAAAAAATGTAGGTCGTCACTAATAGAATTCGTTTCAATTTCTGATTTATCAGGTTCTTCATCTTCTTTTTCTTCTAATTCTAAATCTTCATTCTTTTCTTCTACCTTTTCGTCCACCTTTTCTTCTAATTCTTCTAATTCTTCTTCGTTTTCATTAACAAAATATATTGTTTTAACCTCGTCTAAATCAGAATAATTTGTGGTTAGTTCTTCAATATGTAAATCTTTTTTATTTTCATTGTCATTTGCTAATGATAAATTAAGTAATTTAATATGATCTTGTATATTTTCACTAGTGAAATCAAAATCATCCTCAACTAAGTCTTCATCCTCATCTTCATCCTCATCTTCATCTAAATCCTCGTCTAAATCCTCGTCTAAATCCTCATCTAAGTCCTCGTCCTCATCTAAGTCCTCATCCTCATCTAAGTCCTCATCTAAGTCATCATCTTCGTCTTCATTATCAGAAACACTAATAAGACTAGAAGTATTTTCTTCACCTCCAAGTTGAGATGAATATTGTAAAACATTTGGTTCAACAAATGGGGAATCATTTAGTTTATTTTTAACAACATGTAAATCTTGAGCTAATATAGAAACTAAATTAACCATTGAAGTGAGTTTATGGTCTTGTTCTGACATTTTATAGTTAATATATACAAATATACAACCGGTTATAATAATAATAATTGCAATGCTAAATAAAAATGATGTACAAAAAAAATCCGAAATAGTCATTATTAAAAATGAAGAATATATTTTAATTATTTTTAAAACGAATTATATATTTTATTTGTTCATATTTGCTAAATCTAATATTTCTTTGGGATATTTCATATCGTGTAATACTTGCAATCCTCCTTTTATTTTTGATATTCCTTGTATTAACTCATATGTATATTCAAATTTATCATTTTTTTTGATGGTTTTCATATTATAATTTTTAATCATTTTATTTTTCGATAATTTCTTACATAATTTTACATAATGGGTTGTTAAAACACACGTTACGTTTTTATTTTTAACGACATAATCCATAAACGCATTAGCACTATTAATAGCTTCATCCGGATTTGTGCCTGAATAAAGTTCATCAAAAATGCAGAAATGTGTTTTATTAGTTTCTTCATTAATACAATCAATAATTTCCTTACATCTTCTTGCTTCGGCTTGAAATAAGCTATCTCTTCCAGATGTATCTGGGATATTCAAATAACAATGTATTTTATCATATGGTTTTAGATTTAAAGACTCAAAGCATCCATAACCGATTTGTTGCGATAAAATGATATTAATTAATGTGGATTTAATAGTGGTTGTTTTACCTGACGCATTAGGACCAGTAATAATTATATTTTTATTTAAATTACAGTCATTTTTGATAATAGTGGATGTTTCATTATTAATGAATTTGGGATAATACATTTGCTTAAAGGTTGGTTTGCCTTTTGTTGTAAATGTGGTTTTAACCAATTTATTTTCATTTATGTTAGTTCCAATATGAGATAGTATATTAAAATATCCATTAAATCCAAATGAATATAAGATGGCGTTATGATATTGTTGATTATCATATATTTTATAGAAGTTAGACATAATGTGTCCAATCTCACTCATTTTGGATAATGATAATGTAAATGGTGATATTTTACAAAGATCATTATGTAAAGAAACTAACACAGTATTATTTTGTTTTAGAACTGAATTAAAATTATTGTATTTTGTTAGTTTATCGCATTTATAAGAGTAGTAATCCATAACACTTAAAGTGTATTCCAAATATTTCCTAAATTTAAACAAATAATTATGTATCTTTTGCATATTAGAATAAAACCGAATACAAACTAATATATTTTGGTATATTGAAAATAAATACAATGTAGATGATAAAATTAAGTATATTTTTTGTCCGTTGTCGACCTCGTGAAACTGTGTGAATATTTTAAAAATAGCGTGATTAGAAATTAATGTCTTAAGTATTTCAACATATTCTTTAATTCCAAGATTAATTTGTTTAATTTTAATGATGAAAAACGGAATAATTAAAACGAATATAGGCAAACATAATGATAATATAGGTGAGATAACATTATATAATCCCATTAACTGTAAAAATTGTGAATTATTATTAATTTCTTTAGCAAATGTCCAATCAACATATAAATATTTTTCACAAAACCCGGTTTCCCCTTTAATTTCTTTCCATAAATTGACAGTATCGTTAATATCAAAATCGCTAAAGTTGTAGGTGTTATGAATTGTATTTAATTCTTCTGAATTGATATTTTTTGTTAGTTGTTGTGTTTCTTTTAAATAGTCAATATCGGTTGTATAATATTGAGATATTTGTGTAATAACTTGCGACGATGCATTATTGGATGGTTTAAATACATTTTCATAAATAGATGTTTCTGAAGTATCAATGCTGTTAACCAATTCGAGATCTGTTACAACGCTTTCGTTAAGCTTTTGAACATTTTCATTATAACAAATAGGAATTTTAAAGGCCATATTTATGTCATCGTGTTTTTTATCATTTTGGGTTTCTGTGACTGTCATTAATTAAAATAAAATATTATTTATTATTTTATTTTACGAATGTATTTTTATTTTATTTTATGAATGTATTTACAACAAACAAAAGTTTAACTAATATTAAATCCGGATGGTAATTCCTCAATTTGCGTAGAGTAATATTGCTCAATTTCTTTCATTTTGTGAATGTCTCTTCTAGTAATAAAATTAATACCTGTCCCTTTTCTTCCCCATCGTCCCGATCTTCCAATACGATGAAGGTAATTGTGAACATCCTTAGGAATGTCAAAATTAATTACTACTCCAACTTGTTGAATATCAATACCTCTAGATGTAACATTTGAAGAAATAAGAACCCGAGAGGACCCTTTTCTAAATTCCTTAAATACATTTTCTCTTTCCATCTTGTCCATATTACTATGAATACAACAAACAGGGAATCCATCTTCTTTCATTGCTTCATAAAGATCAATCACTCTTTTAACACTATTTGAATAAATAATACATTGCGACACTGAAATATGTTGATATAAATCTTTAAGAGTGAGATATTTTTCTCTATCGTCGTTAACTGCAATAAAATATTGTTTAATTCCTTCTAGTGTAAGGCTTTCCTTTTTAACACAAATTTTAACGGGATTAATCATAAATTTATCGGTAATTTGGAAAATATTATCGGGTAGTGTTGCGCTAAATAACGCAATTTGCACATTTGTATTTAAATATTTGAATATATTATAAACTTGTTCTTTAAATCCAGAAGATAACATTTCATCTGCTTCATCCAGAATAACAATTTTGATTTTATTAGCATTAATATATCTTCGTCTAATCATATCATAAACTCGTCCAGGGCAACCAACAATAAGATGAGGCGTATTATTGCGTATGTCTTGTGCGTCTTCATCAATAGAGGTTCCGCCGACAATAGTTTTAATACGAATTCCAGTCATCATATTAGATAAACAAGTAATCACTTCTGTGATTTGATGTGCTAATTCGTGTGTAGGAACCATAATAAGAGCTTGAATTATACTTTCGGAAAGATTGATTTTTGATAATGCTCCGATAGAAAATGATGCGGTTTTACCGGTTCCTGATTGTGCTTGGGCGATTAAATCGTGACCCTGTAAAATCGGGTTAATTGATTTACTTTGAATAGGACTCGGTTTTTCAAATCCGTGAGCATAAATACCTCTTAATAAATTTGGATGCAAATCGAAATCATCCCAATTATTAAAAATTTGCACAGGGGTTTCTTCTTCTACGTTAACATTTGTATCAGCGTTAACATTTGTATCAACGTTAACATTTGTATCAGAATTTATATCTGATATAATATTAGTTTGTTTAATATTTTTAAACGACATTATATATTATATATTATAGATTGGTTTTAAGTGTATTTAAATTAAATATTATATTTAAAAAAAAATTGATTTAAATAATAAACTATATAATAGTATTATACGTACAATGGCAAGTAATAAATACAATCTTAAACAAATTACGGATATTTCCAACAGTGGATTTTATTATGAAATGCCTGAAGATATTTTTGAAATTATTAATTATTTATGTGTACAAGTAGGAAGTTCAACCATAAAATCTCGAATATTTATAAAAAATAACCAATCGCTCCCTGTTAATGAAAATACAAATGATTTTAATTCATCTTATTGTCCAAATAAAAATAGAAAAAAACGTGGCAATAAAGGAATGGAAATTAGTAATGATGATTGGGAAAGTATTAGAACATTTCAAACAACAACAATTGAGCAAAATACAGGTATTGATAGTGATATTAATGCACTTCGTTTATATTTGAATAAGTTAACTGATAAAACATTTTTAGATATGAGGGAAAAAATTATCGAAAAAATTAATGCTTTTTGTAAAAATGCAACAGATAAAGAAGATGAGTTAAAAGTGGGGACAATGTTGTATGAAATATGTTCAACAAATAAATTTTATTCAAAAATATTTGCGGATCTATTTGCTGAATTAGCATTAACATATAGTTGGTTAAATGTTATTTTTAAGAAAAATTATACTGATATTATGAATCAATATAATAATATCCAATATATAGATTCAGAAAAGGATTATGATGGTTTTTGTGATATGAATAAAAATAATGACAAACGCAGAGCAATAACAACTTTCTATTATAATTTAGCATTAAATGGATTTATTGAGAAGGCTGGGATGGTAAATATATTAAAAGATATTCTTATATCGATAATGAATATGATAAAAATGAATGATAAGAAAAATGAAGTAGACGAATTAACTGAAATTGTAGGTATTTTATTTAATAAAGAAATGATTGAAGAAGTAGAGGATAAATCAGATGAATTAGAAGAATATTATGTTTTAGATCAATCAATAATAAATACGGTTAGCAGTTTAGCACAAAAAAAGGTTAAAGAACATCCTAGTTTATCTAACAAGGCAATATTTAAGTATATGGATCTAATAGAAATGTAATACAAAAAACTATTTAAACATAAAATGATTATTTACATAATATTTAATGAATGAAACAGGTGATAATATAACTATTTTTTTTAATGAGAAAAATGATGATTATAATGATAATGATAATGATTATAATGATATCAATGATGAGATAACAAAAATGATGGATAAATTTAGAGATCTCGAATTGGAGGTTGATGAAAAATCAATATGTTTAATAGATTATACGGATTATACAGTTTATACAGTTAAGGAATTGCTTAAAATATGTAGTTATTATGGTATTGATAAGAGCATAAAAAAATATAAAAAACCATATATTATTGATACCATTTTTTATTTTGAAAGCTTACCCGAAAATAATAATATAGTTCAAAAAAGATATTTAATGTGGAAAAATATATATGAATTATTAAATGATCCAATAATGAAAAAATATGTTATTTGGTAATAAATTTGTATAATTTTTAATAATATTATTAAAAATATAATATTATTAAAAATATAATATTATTAAAAATATAATATTATAAAACTAATAAACTAATATATTAAATATAACTAAATTATATATAGATGGTTGTATCTATAATTGACAATACAATAAACTACCCCGAACTTAAAAGAGTGGATCCGCAAGATTTAGGTAAAGAAAAAAATCTTTATCAAATCGAGATAAAAGATTTAAACATAATTGTAGCAATTGGTGGACCACAGAATACATTTGCTGATAAAAATGTAACATATTTTCCTATTTATCTAGTTAAGCATAATAATAAAGTGTTGCAAATTGGTGTTTATGAAATTCCTTCAACTAATATGGTAGATTATGTAGACGAAAATGCAATACTTGATATTGAACGATTAGATGATCCTTTAATTTATACTTTTTCGACAAAAGATATGATAGAAAAATTAAGAAAAATTCCTGAAGAAGAAAAACAAATAAAAATGGATAAACAAAAGGTTAAAGAAATTGTAAAAGATGTAAAGGTTGTTAAAGAAGACAAAGTAAAAAAACAAAAAAGAAAGACAGAAACTGAAATACTTATTCCAGAAATAAGAAAGGATATTTTTACAGCAAGAATTGGAGCAAACATTCACGAAACCTTAAAGGAAGAAACATCTAAAATGGCACGAGATTATAGAGATAAATATCACGAAAGTAAACAAGATACTTGGATTCAAAAATTTATGAAAAATATAAATTATTCTATAACTGATAATGAAGGCGGAGGTGAGTGTTTTTTTGCTACAATAAGAGATGCATTTGAAACCATAGGTCAAGACACAACTGTTAATCGATTAAGAAGTAAATTATCGGATGATGTAAAAATAAATTTATTTGATGATTATAAAGAACGATATGATTTGTTTTTAGCAGAAATAAATGAAACAAGGGCACAAACAATTGTTTTAAAGAAAGAACACGATGGATATAAGAAACAATTGGCAACAACCTTAGATAGAGAACAACAACAAATAATTCGTAATGCGGCTTTAGTTGTTAAACAAAAATATGATAAATTAAAAACAGAACATAAATTGGCAAACGAAAATATAACAGAAGTTTTATTTATGAAAAACATAAGAACGTTAGAGGATATGAAAAAATATATTAGAACGTGTTCTTTTTGGGCTGATGCAAGGACAATAAGTATAATGGAAAAACTATTAAATATAAAATTTATAATTTTATCAAGTAAAAATTATTATGATAATGATTTGGATAGTGTGTTACAATGTGGAGCCGATGTAGATCCAATTATAATTGCTAGGGATGAATTTACACCAGAGTTTTACATTATGGTTGATCATACCGGAGACCACTATAAATTAATTGGTTACAAACATAAAAAAATATTTTCATTTAAAGAGATTCCTTATGATATTAAAAAAATGATTATGGATAAATGTATGGAAAGGAATTCCGGAGTGTATTCATTTATACCAGAGTTTCGTGCATTTAAGGAAGGGTTAATTAGTGGCGTTGGGCTGATGCCAACATTTGACGATTTAGGTGAAGCAAAAATAATGAATTTGTATGATGATAATATTGTATTTCAGTTTTATACGAATTCGTCGGATAATCCTATACCTGGAAAAGGAACTGGAGAAAAAATACCAGTAAATATTATACACGATTTTGCTAGTTTAGCAAATATATCAAAATGGAGAAAGAAACTGGCAGATACGTGGGTTCAGCCATTTTCTTTGGATAATCATCGTTGGAGTTCAGTTGAGCATTATTATCAAGCATCTAAATTTAAAAAAAATAATCCAGAATTCTATTTATCATTTACTTTAGATTCTGGTACAGATCTATCACAAAATCCGGAAATGGCAAAGGCAGCTGGTGGAACAAATGGAAAATATAAAGGTGAACTGCTTAGGCCGAAAACGGTTATTATTGATCCTGATTTTTTTGGGTCGAGAGCAACAAAAGAGTTAAATGCTGCACAACAAGCAAAATTTACTCAAAATGAAGACTTAAAGGAACTTCTTTTAGCCACAAAAAACGCAAAATTAGTTCATCATTTAAGAGGCAAAGAACCAGAAGTATGTGATAATTTAATGATACTTCGCAATAAAATATCTCTTAAAGAAATATAAAATAAAGATTTATTATATATGCCTCAAATAACTTACGCTAGTTTAGTATTCAGTGGTTTTAATTCAAAAAGATATTATTCTTTTTTACCCCCCCCCATTTCAAATGTAAGATATCCAAAAAGTAATCATAGTTTTGTAGATGGTAATTTTGAATTTAACGAGTTTAACGATGAATATATATCTTCTTTTTCAACTGTTCCAAGGTGTATAGGATCACCACTTGAATGGGTAGTGGTGTTTGGTGTTAGTAATTGTAATCAGGATATCATTCAATATATAAACACTGTTACAGGACAATATAAATTTTATAATAGTTACAATAATTTATGCTATCGGGGTATATGCGATACTTCCCGATAGTTGTCCAATTCAATATTTATTATATTATTATATTATTATAGTATGAAACTAACAAAAGAAAGCAATGAATTAATATCATTCTTTGTAAAAAATGATTGTTTAAAAACAAAACAAACAAAAAAAACAGATGCTATTTTAAAAAACGTATATGATGAAATTAAAGAAGGTGTTAGTTATGTTAATACAATAAAGGCAAAAATGGGTAATGCCTTTTATAAACTAACAGTAAAACAAATAACAAATAAAGCACAAATTATTTGGCCAGTTACATTTTATACAGACGCATTTAAACCAGAAGTAAAAAAACATATTTACGAAAATAGTAATGGTTTATTAACCTATAAATTTAATATGTTTGATAGAATTATAACTATAATATTTGTAATAGAAGAAAAAAATATGAATACTTTAATAGAAACATATAATAAATATATTGACTATATGTTAGTTTGGTTATATATAGCAAATATACATTCATCAAAAAAATGTGTGAAACAATTAAAAATATTTATATACCATACAAGTTTATTAAAACAATTACCAAAAACAAATATGCAAATATTAAATCAGAATAATGCAAATACGGGGTTTTGTATGAGTTGTCCAGTAGATTCGGAAATAGTTGTATTTCGGAAAGAGGAATGGTTTAAGGTATTTATACACGAGACATTTCACAATTTTGGATTAGATTTTTCATCAATGAATGTTAGTTTATATAATAAAAAAATCTTACAAATATTCCCGGTGAATTCAGAAGTGAATTTATTTGAATCATATACAGAATTCTGGGGAAGAATAATAAATGCTTCATTCTGTAGTTTTATAAATATGAAAAATAAAAATAATATAGATGAGTTTTACTCAAATACTGAGGTTTATATCAATTTAGAGAAAATTTTTGCATTTTTTCAGATGATAAAAATATTAGATTTTATGGGGTTATCTTATAATGACTTATATAAAAAAACAGTTGTATCCGAAAATTTAAGAAGAACGCAGTATAAAGAAAACACTAATATATTATCGTATTATGTATTAACTACTATTTTACTAAATAATTATCAGGATTTTTTATCATGGTGTGATACAAATAATACATCATTATTAAATTTTAAAAAGACACCAACACATATAAACAATTTCTGTGCGTTTATAGAGAAAAAATATAAGACAAAAAATATGTTAGATGGAATAAAATGTATAGAAAAAATATTTTATAATATGAAAAATAAAAATAAAATATATTTATTGGAGAATTTGCGTATGACTATTTGTGAAGTATCATAATATATAATAATTTGTTAGTATATATTATAATAAAATGTGCTGGAATAAAGATATATCATTGAATACATTTTTGTTTAGTAGTTTTGTGTTATGTTTAATAATATATAATAATGCATATACACGATATAAGATAGATGAGTTAAACAATGTATATATTTATATATTTTTTATGTCTTTTATATTGATGCAATTAATAGAATATTTTATTTGGATTAACATAAAAAATCCATTATATAATAGTATATTTACGGCATTGGCAACTTTATTATTAATATTTCAGCCGATAGCATCAACAATGATAATAAGTGATTACACAGTGAAAAAAAGATTATTACAGAGTTATTTATTATTTATAGTGTTGTTATTAATATATAGGTTTGATATAAAATTCTTAAATTCAAGTGTAAGTCAATTAAATCATTTACGATGGAATACTACATTTAGTGTTAAATATGTTAGTGATATAATAGGTTTTATTATTTGGTTATTTTTCTTTTTATTTCCATTATTTTATGAAAGATTTACTTTTGCTCTAATGTTTGGATTATTGACATTAATGCTAGTCACCTATAATTATTATAAGGATAATACAGTAGGTTCAATGTGGTGTTGGATAGTAAATATGGTAATGATATATTATGCGGCATATTTGTTGTTATATTTGCCGCTCTTTAAGTAGTTTTATTATATATATTTTCGATGTTGCCAACAATATACTAATTCTTTGTAATAAGGTTTACCACATTTTTTTCCATTTTTAGTAACTGTGCATATATATTTATAAGAACCATTACCGATTGATTTTTTATTCGATCTCCATTCTTTGATCGCATCATCAAAATCGATATTCACTTCAAATTGTTGCATTTTGTTAGTTTGTTGACTTCTTGTCTTCATTTTATAAATTATTTATAGTATATATAAAAATAACTTGTACGTTGTACGTTGATTCAATTTTTTATTCCATTACAATAAAAAATTGACATTATTAAAATATAAAAGATAAAATACATAATATAACAAAATGGGAATTCGAAATTTAAATCGTTATTTAAGAAATAATTGTCCTGAATCAATTAGGTGTATACCAATTTCTGATATTTCGCACAAGAAGATTGCGGTTGATATTAGCATTTATTTATACAAATATGAAACTGAAAATGCATTACTTGAAAATATGTTTACAATGTTATCTATTTTTAGGCATTACAATATTATTCCTATATTTATTTTTGATGGAAAGCCTCCTGATGAAAAAAAAGATTTACTTCAGAAAAGAAAGGAAGATAAGAAAACTGCTAAAGAAGAATATTATAAATTACAACAAAGTTTACAAAAGGTTACAAGTTTACAAGATGATAAAGACGATATTATTGCTGCAATGAATAAACTTAAAAGACAAATTGTTCAAATAAACAAAGAGAAAATTGAAAATGTGAAATCATTAATTAGAGCATATGGCGCAACATATTATGACGCTCCAGGCGAAGCTGATGAATTATGTGCGTTACTTGTTATTAAAAAAAAAGTGTGGGCGTGTTTAAGTGAAGATATGGATTTATTTGTATATGGGTGTAATAGAGTTCTTAGATATTTTAGTCTTGTTTCACATACAGTTGTATTATATTATACCAAAGGTATTTTCAATGAACTTAATATGACATATAAAGATTTTAAAGAAATTTGTGTATTATCTGGGACTGATTATAATATTAATACTAACAACAATCAAGTAAATTTAAAAATAACTATTGAACATTTTAATAATTTTAAAAATTCAAAAAAATCAAAGGAATCAAATAATACAACTTTTTATGATTGGTTACAACTAAATACGGAATACATTTCAGATATTCATTTATTAAATAAAATAAATAATATGTTTAACCTAGATTCAAACAATAACAAACTAAATAATTTTAATAATATTAAAATTGAAAATGGAGAAATAAAACAACAAGAAATTGAAAATATTATGAAGAGCGAAGATTTTATATTTTTATAATTTATAATTTAAAATGTATTATATTATTATATTTTTTATAAAATAGTAAAATAAATAATCCAATAGGACAAAATAGAGGTTCATATGAATACAAATATACCCAAATCATAACAAAAATGAGAGCAAATAATGATTTTCTTGGTATCATTGCATAACATTCGGCCGTTCTATTATATATCCAAAGTCCAGCAAAAATAACGGCAATAATTACTTTATTGTTGTAAGATAGATAATCATCAAATATCATTTTATATTATATTATAATATGTTATAATATGTTTACAAAAATATTCTTAGAAACAACAGATCCAAATCTTAGTTGGAAAAAATTATTTGGATTAAATATATTTTCAATGATAATTGTGTCAGTTGTATTTCATACTATTTTATATACATCATTTTGTAATATTGTTAGTTATATTTTTTATGAAAAGATGTTGAGCAAAAATATAAATATTCGTTTAATTATAACTTTACTATTAATAATGTTTTTTGGTTATATAGGAAGATTATTGCACGTTAAAGAAGCATACAAAGATTTCAATTATGACCATCATAAAACTCAAACGTACGTACAAGCCCATTATAACTCTTGGGTATTTATTGGCTAAATATAAGTATTTGAATATTTCATTAATAATAAAATTATTAATAAAATTTATTGTAATTGTTTTTATTTTTGTAATTATTATATATTTTTAAGCAGTAACAGTTGAAGCAACAACTGCCTTCTCACTCTTGTAAAAGTGAGGAGACATATATCGCTGGAGATTAAAATAAGTGAGCTCATCAGTCTTCTTCAGCTTCAAAAGAGTAGCCAGCTTGGTGTCAGGATTGATCTTGCGACCATTATCCTTATCCTGAAGCTTGTGAGCACGGATGTAAGTGTTAATCTCACGAGTAACATCAGTGCGAGCCATCTCAGATCCAACAGGCTTCTCCAAAAACTTGGCAAGCTCATCAGAAATCTTAGTAGGCTTTACAAAACCAGAAGGTTGACGATTACCAGACTTACGCTTTCTCTTGGCTTGTGATTTCTGAGCAACCTTAAGCTCACGAGTCCACTTCTTCTCGAGGGAACGATATTCGGTCTTCAATGATGCAAAAAGAGAACTCAATTGGTTAAGCTTGGCAAAAAATTCAGTGGATTGAGCCAAAAGATCACTTTGCTCACTCTCAACAACATCTACAACAGGAACAGTTGAAACAGTTTCAGGAACAGAAGAAGAGGTAGAGGTAGAGGTAGATACAACATCAGGAGTAGCCTTGGCTTCCTTTGACTTTGATTGTCTTGCGGCCTTTACTACGGGGGCAGTAACTACGGGAGCAGTAACTACGGGAGCAGTAACAACAGGAGTGGTCTCAGTGACTTCGGTCTTAGATTTGCTTTGTTTTGATGGCATTCTATTATACTATATTAATATGTTT
>Ga0315288_10006118_pt1 | contig 15245 bp, 25 predicted proteins | sample YL17G11_20_MG_FD_203454 | JGI IMG/M metagenome (GOLD analysis project Ga0315288, IMG submission 203454) | Sediment microbial communities from Yellowstone Lake, YNP, Wyoming, USA - YL17G11_20 | ecosystem: Environmental > Aquatic > Freshwater > Lake > Sediment | place: USA: Wyoming | collected...
GACGCAGAGGAACAAAAGTTACAGATCGGTAAGCGAACCGCATGTATGTGTTCAAGATCGGCATTACTACTGGTCTACGCCGGACTACTTATGTACCTTTCTTGGGACAGTGCATTTAGACGAGCAGGATGGATACTCCAAAGAAGAGTTGGAGAATCCTGCCGCATCATTAGAAGATCCTGTTTCGCCTCCCAAAGAAGATAAGATTAAAGAATTTCTTGATAACTTCGACTTCGAGGCTGTTGCTGCATTAAGAAAGATCCAAGGCAAATTATCTACCATAGATGAACTCAAAACAACGGCAACAGATGTAATTCGCAGTGTTATCGAAGACAAAGATAACCCGGTATGGGTATCATCGCAAGGATTCATTGCAATTAAGAAAGATGATGGAGTTTATCTGACTTATACTCCGTTTGGAGTCAGCCCTAAACTAACTATCGAGCCGAAGAAGCCGGAATGCGACGGGATTAGAAAACTAGACCTGGACGATTAATTAATGAACCGCAAGGCCCGCGAAGCTGCGAAACTGGCTGCGATAAAAGAGCAGGAGGGCCGTCGATACAAGAAATTCGAGAACTCGGTTGCTAGAATTAGATGTGACGAAATAGAGCGAATCAAATCAGACTGTGAACACAGACTTAGGGATCACGAATACGAAGAGAAGAGGCTTAAAGGCATTATATCTATCCAGGAAAGACGGATTGAGCTGTATGATATGGCGACCAAAGAAAGAGTCGATTTAATTGAATCGCTTCGAAGGCAAAGACTAGTATTAGAATCTAATTATTTGAGATTGGAAAACGAAGCAGCCGATCTAAGACTGCGGCTGGCAAGTTATCGGCGTCTCGCCTTGCGAGATGAACCTGAAGTTCCAAAAGAAATTCAGCAGTACGATGGCATACGAAAGTTAATTCTCGATGATTGAGGAGAATATTTATGTTACCGAAATCGCTGCAAGAAAAGATCAAGAAGATGTCAGATGAACTAGGCGGAATTAATTCTTATCTGCTAATACTGGAAAACGGCGGGGCATCTATCGCAACTTTTGACGGGACACTGGAAGAAACATGTGAAAACCTGGCGGAAGGGTTCGACTTTTTCATCAAGAAGGCCGTCGAGGACGGCTTGACCCAAAAAGAATGTACAGAAATTCAACAATCGTTGCAGGAAAGCCAAATCGAGACGATAGCCGAGATATCCGAGCCTAAAATAACCCTAACGCTGGTAAAGTAGCAAAAAATTTAAATTTTACCCCTTGACTCCATATTTTGGCAGTGTATAATAGGGTACGCATGTCAAACCAAGCCTTCAAAACAATACAATCCGAAGTTTTAGGGGAGGACATTGTTGTTCTCCTCGACCCAGATGCGATAGACGAGGCCCTGCGAGCCCACAAAGTTATCTACAGGCCCGAGGAGATTGACGCACTTGAAGGGCTGAGCGACGAATCACTTAAAGAAGTTCATAAACTAAAGAAATTCTTCCGAGGGTGGGTCTGTGGCGCTCAAGTTTTGGTATAGTATTGACGAGAAGCCTGTTGGCAACTGGAGGCCGAAGATTAGCTTCGGATACTCCTGGGCCAAGAAGGACAGCGATCATAATCCCGAGTTCAAACCGATATACTTAGTGGCGAGAGGATTACACAGTACGTCGAATAAAGAGACCGCTATTGAGGCTTTTATCAGTGAGTGTAAATTTAACGAAGAAGATCCATACATGGCTTTTGTGAACATACCATCAGACGGAGAGATCTGGTGCCTTTATGCTTTATCCACGCGAGGCACCCTCGACACTTGTAGATATTCTCGAAGCGGAACAGCGGTATCCGGCGAGCCCGACCTGTTTTCGTCCATTAAAGTCCTCGATCCTGAATGGATTAACCCGTTAGAGGGCTTTTCTAAAGACTTCGAGTTCTATGGGCCGTGGAAGCCGGGGCAGACTCCAGATTACGGCGAAATTATTGCTACAATAAAAGTTATTGGAACACAGATTGCCAAAAATCTACAAAATGGCCTTGATAGCGGCAGCAGTTACAAGATCGAAGATGAGCTAGTCTACAAAAACGGTGAGTTTATCAGCAAAGACGAATCTGAGCGCGACAAAGCATTGCAGGGTAAGATTCGTAAGATCGATATAGACGATGAAGATCTGCCAGTTAATCGCAAGGCAGACAAAGAGGACTAAAATGCGGTTCTTCTATACTATTCACAAAAAGCCGAGAGGAAACTATCGGCCCCTGATTGAATTCGGATTTGAGTTAAAGCCCGAAGACACAGCACATAATCCCTATATCCCGCCGATCTTCCTGACTTACGACTATTTTAACAAAAACAGAGGCGATTTAATCGAATCGCACAACCCAAATGCAGTTGTGATTGATTTGACGCAGTTAAAGTCCGATGGCGAGAACTGGTGCCTTTGGCGCGAGAACAAACGCGGAGATAAACATAGTCATTGCGACGAATTTAGAGATTTTCCTCATAAGAAACTAACATTCGGAGGATATCAAAGCCATCCTCTTTCAAATGACTATAGTTTCTACGCTCCCTGGAAGTCGGGCGCTTCGCCTGACTACTCGGAGATCATCCCAGTGCTGTTCAGCATCAGGGAAATATTGGAAGTTTCTCTTAAAGACGGATTAGACAGTGGCGAATCCGAAGAACGAGTCGGAGATATGAGTTTAGACATCCGTGACAAACGAGAAAGTTGGCAGGGTGTGGGCACTACAGTTGAGAAGCCTGCTCCCAAAACTGTCGCAACAGACGACGGGAGGCAAGTGGCTGTCCGTCACTTAGATATTGATTGAGCCTAGCCAGCTCTTCTGCGATGCAGAACAAGGCGGACAAACAGATATTACAGAAAATGCAGAATTTTAAAGAGGAAGAAAATGCTAATGTATGTTGAATGTTGCTTTGGTTGCGCAGCTTTGGGATATGTTTCCTGAAGTGATCGCCTGGAAGAGCTTAAATGCGAAACTTTGTTTTGCTGCTTTACGCGCATAACAAAGACAGGAGCCGAGTTTAGCCCGCCATAGGCTGACTTTAATGTCAGGGCTAGGCCAGAGATCCAAAAGATCACGGTCGAGTCGGGTTGGCTGTAAGCTAATCCGGCAGCTCGGCTAACTTAACCGCCCATTGTGGGCAAACTTCAGAAAGGGGGCAGGAATGCCTCGCGGAGCAAAGGGGAAGAAGGAAATGCTCGACAAGATCACCGAAATGGCCAAGGCGAGCCCCGGAGTGTCCGTGATCGACCTGATCAAGTCGCTGGAGAAGGATGCTGTGGCGGAAGGCATCGTGAAGCCCCCGACCACGCTCAGCGACGAGAACACGAAGCTCCTCAACGATGTGGTTCTCCCGGAGCTCAAGGAAAAGTCTCTGCAGGTGCTGATCACGCCCGAGGGCGGCGTTCAGGTCCGCAGGAAGCTCGCCCCGAAGACCGACGAGCAGAAGGCTGCGGCCAAGGCCAATAAGGCGAAGAAGGGCAAGAAGTAATTAGGTTCTGACGCGACACCTGCGAAAAGAAGTGGCGTGGCGGCTCGGAGAGACGAGCGTAACGCGGGATAGTTCAGTGGCAGAATGCCGGGCTCATACCCCGGAGGTCGGGAGTTCAATCCTCCCTCCCGCTATTAGAGGCTAGGCATTTAAGTAGGAGGTCAATATGGGACTCCACCGAGAAATCATGGCCAAGATGGGCGCTTCGCTCACAAAACTCAAAGAAAAGGGCCTGTGTAAGACGGTTGACATTGGCGAACTGTCCGACAGCGACAACGACTTTCTCGACAGCGTATTCGAGGGGCTTCTGTCGTTCGGAGTTGACCGTGAAGCATTGGTTACACTCTGGAAGTACATCCAGGACGATATCCAGAAGCGCAACGCCATGACTTCCATTCACGGTCTACTTACTGGTTTACTGACTGGCGAAAAGCCACCCAAGATGAACAAAGAGTTCTACGAGCATTCGCTCGCCAAGGCCATGCGAGATGCGTTCGCCAAGATCGGCATTGAGAAAACCATCGACGAGATAATCCCGTTTCTTCACGATGACAAATGTGATAAATGTGATCACAAAGACGAATGCGACAAAGAGTGTGGAGACTAACCGGAGGTTGCTATGGGTGTTTATTCGTCAATCCCAGGCGAAGTTATTCCACCGACCAACGAAAACTGGAAGTTTCTGGGGACCATTACAGTTGAGTCTGGGCTATGCTGCATCGGTGCGCCGGAAAGCCTCAAAGATATTCTGCGAGGGCCGTTAGACCAAGGCTTTACTGATAAGTTAGGCGATATCGGCGAAGTCGGATTTAAGCAAGTCGCTGGCAGCATAGTTACTAAAACCGGCTTCGGTGATGGCGAATATAACGTCTATGCTAAAATTAAGCATGGCAGGGTTATGGAAGTTAAGATATCTTTTAAAGACGAATGCTAGCTATGGGAAGCAAGACAATTAAGGTCTGCGATTACTGCGAGGCAGAAATATCCGAGAAGGCAAACTGTATCCATTTAAACGGTGGCTGTAACTTTGGGTCGTGGAAAAATTTGGAATTCTGTAATATACTGTGCTTTATGTCTTACATGGATGGGAATATCAGGGCATACAAAGAAGCATTGGAAAAAGAGTACGAAAGTCCCGAAGAACCAAGTGGACGCGGTCGAGATGAACAACTTTTAGATATGATCAGAATGGTGTCTGGCACCAAAAAGAAGCTAAAGCCATTTGTAAAAGAAGAAATCGCATTATACGATAAGTATACTAAAAAATTTGAATGCAATCCGTTCTCGGAAGGCGAAGCAGTTCCAAAAGGTATTCGCAAACTCGAATTGGATGATTAACAATGGAATTCAAAGCATTTAAGCAAGTTTTGATTGATACTGTGGCCGAAGTGCAGGGCTGCAAGTCCATGGAGCTAATCGGCTATGCTGCCGAGAAAATGGGCGAAGAGTTTGCTCGCCATGACTTCATGCAGGCGCTTCAAGAGGCTATTGACGAAGGCGATATCGAAGAAGTAGAGTATATCTTGCCGCAGTTGGATTTTCGCATAAAGTCCTTTCTGCTGCCAAAGAACACGCAAATCTTTTTAGGGAGCTCGCCTGATGATAAAGAAAACGACGTTAAAGTGTGATTGCGGCTGTACGGCGTTTAGGGTTTCTGTAATTGGCGATAACAAATTAGTTTTATACTGCACAAAAGAAGGTTGCGAGAATTTCTTTGAGATCTCGCATGATCCCAGTCTAAAAGACATTACACACGCCGTAGCGACTAATTTGGGTGATTATGCTGTAAATAAAATTGGAGAATTTATTATCGGAGGTGTGGATAATGGAAAGAGGAGAAAGTAGCGCAGTTATTGGTGTCTCGAATGAAATTTATGGAGAATTATGTAGGTATTGGACTGGCCCTGAAGATGATTTCAATAAAATTTTAAAAAGGCTTATCTATTATGCTGGTATCGCAGGACTAAGCCCAACATTCAACACTAAAGAAGGAATAGAATATGCCAGATCTCAAAATTCTCGACCCTAAAAGTATATTATTTGTCGGTGGCAAGCCGAGGGATCTACCAAAAAACCTTAGAGAGCAAATAACCGTATCGCAATGGCAGCAAGACGACGACCGATGCTCTTCACCCATGCCTGCGCCTGATTTAGTTGTTATCATGCTGCCATGGGGATCTCACGACAAAGTAAACCGTGGCCGGGAATACGCAACCGCTCTGAATATACCAATTTTAGACGCTGCTGGTACTAAGTCTGATATGGTCAAACGGGCTGAAGATCTAGGTCTAGATATATCTGGTATCTTCGAGAAAAAAGTGAAGCCAGAACAAAAGAAATCTCATAAGTGCCGTCGCATTGAGGGCGATCTCCGGGACTTTATTTTAGCGCAGGCCCATAGTTTTAGATTTGGCTATCCACTTAAAACGGTAGATGCCTTGCAACTAAAAGAAATTGTTATGATGGAGAAGGAAACCGAAGTTGAGGCTGTTCAAATTCAGCGTTGTGTGCGAATAGCCTATAAAAGTGGGAAGTACCCACCGAAAAGCTCAACCCGTGAAATACCCATCACTCCAGATCCTGGTCTGACGACTGTCGAAGCCGAAGCGCCTGCCAATGAATTGTCTGCTCCCCCGCTAATCCCAGCGCCTGTTTTACCAACATCGCCTATCGCCAAAGAAGATTTCTGCATCACAGGGTCTGTTGAGGCAATATTTAAGAAGTTATTCGAAATGCATGACCGAATACTGTCTTTAATAGACGAACGCAATATGTTCGCCGAAGAAGTAGCCCATCTATCTGCCGACAATAAACTACTTAAAGAGAAGACGGATAAGCTCGCAAACATCGAAACGCTTCTTAAAACTTTGCAACTGAAATAACGAGGCTGTTTTGCCTCATAAAGATTTAAAATCAGATATACTCTCGAGAATTGACTTCGCTACGTTCTATGCTAAGCATACTAAAGACCTAAAGCATACAACTGGCGACAATTACTTGGGACTGTGCCCTTTCCATGAGGATTCCATACATCCGTCCTTCGCTGTCAACCTAAAGAATGGGCTATGGCAGTGCAAGGCTGGTTGTGGAGAGGGCGATGTTTTCCATTATGCAGGCAAACTTTGTAATCTAGACGCTAAAACTAACTTCCCGGCGATACTAAATTACGTTGCAAATGAAATAGGCATAGACGTTAAGGCCGATGTGCCTAAGTCTAATATACAGAAAGTTGCAAACCCTAAAAAGCCCGATACATCTAAAGAAGAAACCGTTAAATGTGCCGACCCTTTGCCGCAAAGTTTAGTTGATACGTTCAAAGCAAACCTGACCCCTGAACTCAAGCATAAACTGGCCCAAAAACGCGGTTTAAATGAATGTACGTTAGATCGCTTTGACGTTGGCTATTGCCTTGAAAGGCAGCGTTATAGCATACCCATTAGAAATACCAAAGGCGACATAGTAACCATACGGCTTTACGACCCCGATCCGCAAGCCTTTGGTAAGATGATTAACTATGTCGAGAAGCGAGGAGACAAACTTTATACATGGACGGATAAATCGCAGCTTTTAGGGCTGAAAGATATTGCTGCCGCAAACTCCCAGCGCATAATAATTTGCGAAGGCGAATTCGACTGCATGATGCTATGGGAGAAGGGCTTCCCAGCTATAACGGGCGTAACTGGCGGAAGTGCCTGGGATAAAGAATGGGAGAAGCACCTAAAAGACAAAGACGTTGTTCTGCTTTACGACAGCGATAAACCAGGAAAAGAATATGCGCTAAAGCATGGGGCGCGGTTAAAATCAAAGCGTATAGCAAAAACAGTCAAGATTGCAGATCTGCCGTTACCTGGGACGAAGCCAGACAAAGATGTAACTGATTGGTTTGCTAAGGATCACAAAACATCCGAAGAATTGCAAGCAGTAATAGACGCTGCGGTTGAGCCGCCTGATGTGCCGAGCGAACCTGAAGAGCCGGAAACGCCAGAACCAAGCGGAGATGGTGGAGATCGAGATAGACCGCCGCCGGATGACGAAAACGATCCTGGGGAGCAATTTTATGGCGAAGATCCATGGAAGCCAGACGATGGAGAAATGTGCCCAGCAGATGTAGCAGATATGTTTATTGATTCCAAAGGATGCCGAGATGAATCTGGGTTGCTATTTAGAAAGTGGAAAAACGACTATTGGCAGTTTAATGGAAAAATATTTAAAAGGATTTTAATTGATGAGGTCCGCGAATCTGTTATACAATTTATTAAAACCGTAAATAGAAATAAATCTAGAAGAACTTTTGCTATGGATGTGATAGCCAACTTAGACGCGGAGATTAGGGTTCCAAAGGATCTAAACGCCCCAATAATCCAATTATCATCTTCGCCTGTAAATGCCAAAGGATTAATGGCTCTTAATAACGGCGTAATTGATCTTAATAGCGTAATAAATGAGGAAGAAGTTGTCTTAATGCCCCATTCTTCTGATAGGTTGATGCTTTATTCACTTCCGTTTGATTTTGATCTGTCCTCAACTTGCCCAACATGGGAAAGATTTTTATCAGAAGTTATATTGGATTCTAATGTTAGGAATCTTTTACAAGAATATTGTGGCTATATGCTTACTGAAAGCCTCGGGACGTTAGGATATAACTATCAAAAATTTCTGCTTTGTATTGGTACTGGCCGCAATGGAAAGTCTACGTTTTTGGAAACCATTAGGGAGATGCTGGGAGGTACAGAAAACGTATCTACCGTATCTTTGTCGGAATTTGGCGATAAATTTAAAATAGCTGGGATGCTAAATAAAGTTGCTAATATATCGGGCGAGATGGGTGACATTGAAAAAATTCCCGAGGAGCGACTTAAGGCGATAGTTGGTGGTGACAACATTGATATTGAAGAAAAGTATAAACCAAGTGCTTCAGCAAAATTAACTTCTAAATTAATATTTGCTTCTAATCACGTTCCACGGTTTAGAGATAGGACTCTTGGACTTTGGAGAAAGATGATTATTATTTCGTTTAACGTAACTATAGATGCCGCTAGAGAAGATGCTCAACTCGGTATGAGATTAAAGAATGAGCTGCCTGGTATATTAAATTGGTCGTTATCTGGGCTAAGGAGATTATTCCAACGCGGGCACTTTAATGAACCAGAATCATGCACGGTAGCTAAAGAAGAAATGTCTACGGAAATATCTTCGGCAAAAAGATTCCTTAGAGAAAACTATATTTTTAATCCCACTTCTCCAGAAAGACTGTCTTGTCTTGAACTTTATAGAAAATATAGCGAATGGTGCAGAGAACGCAATCTTAAACCATTTGCAGATAGCCAATTTGGAAAAGAGGTGTTGTCTGTTTTTGGATTAGATAGAACAAGAGGAAGAATAGAGGGGCGAAGATCGTATTTTTATATTGGAATTGTCGAAAACGAAGACGAAGATCCACCATCTTATGTAAGCCCCGTAGATGATTACAATAACCGATGATAACTTTTTGCTGCACTTGGTGTCCCTAGTGTCCCTAGGTCCAAAAGTACCTAGGGACAGGCAAAAACGGTCGTAAGGTGTTGGTGTTAAAGGCTTTGTTTTCTGTCCCTAGTGTCCCTAGGGACACCTACTGTTACTTTAATGTGAGGAGTATAGAACGTATAAAAGGGGGTATATATAGGGGGTTTCTAGAAGCTGGGAAAACTTTTTGCACCCACCTAGGGACACCCCGTTTTTATATCCTAACCCTTTAGTGCCATAGGGTTAACGGAGCCAGGTACCTAGGGACAGACCTAGGGACACCCCTTAAAATAATATACAATGCAAAAAAAATGTATACAAAAATCAAAAAAGTGACAGAGCAATTTCTGTGATGTTCTCAAAAACGTAGATAACTCAAAATAAAAACACTAACAAAACCCTAAATCTGACGTAAGACCGCTTAGGATAAATCAACGACTTACGTCAATTTGGCCGTTTTACAGTTGAGATTTTAGTTTTATAGATAGGTGGCGTTTTAGTTAAGGATTTGGCACTATGATCAAGAAGTTATTAGACAGTACCCGTCCAGTTATTTTGGGCCGAGTTAAACTAGGCGCATGGGAGAAGGGTAAGGCTGCCGAGCGGTTTGATGAGTTTAAGATTGCTAAACTCGCTCGCGGGCCTAATAATTCTATGGTAGAGGACGTTGAGACAACAGATTTTATCCGTAACTCATTAAAGTTAAAAGACAAAGAAAAACTTCGCCGCATTCCTATCTATTTCTCTGGCAATACATTAGAGGAAGTGTTCGACTGTTGGTTTGAGCTGCGTTGGGGCGCTCGGGCATACTGTATTGGCAATGGCGAGACGGCTAAACGAGCTGTTATCTCGGTTAATAACACAGAAGCTAAGCCTATTGGTACTTTTGATATGCCAAAAGACATTAAAACAGTCGAAATTAAGGACTGGATTCAGAAAGATTGCTGCGATAAGGGCTGTAAGACTTACGATCCAAGCCCAGAGGTTCAATCTAAGTGCAAAATGTCGATGAACATGCTGTTTCACATTCAAGGGCTGACCCGCCGAGGTGGACTGTTTGAGTTTAGAAGTCATTCGTTGCATACTACTCGTCAGATTTTGTCAGGCTTAAAAGATTTCGAGGCTAAACTGTTCGGACATCTTAGTTTGCTGCCGTTTGAGCTGGTTTTGGAGACAAAGAAGACACAATCTAATCGCGAGATCTGGGTTGCCCACATAGAGATGGTAGGTGACGTTGATCAGCTAAGGGCAAAGGCAGTTAAAAATGCCGAGAATGAAATGAAGTTTATCTCGGAGATCAAGAAATACCGTGTCGAAGAGAAGAAACTGCTCACAATGCAGCCCGAGGAAATCAGTGAAGAGGACGGCGAGGCTGAAACCAAAGAGTTCTATGGCGATACCAAAGTAGATATCAAAGAAGTCGACGTAAAAGTGTTGGATACAAAGACAGATGCTGACCAACTCTTTTAGAGGTGATAATTGGCTATTTATTTCTCTTCTAAAAACTTTAAGACTGCTATTATCTACAGCGATGCTGACTATGAAAACAATGGTATTTATATCTACGGCAATCCAGAATATTTAAGAGCATTAAGTGCTAAAGTATCTAAAGATAAGCCGCAGTTAGGCTTGCTCAAAAAAGAGTGTATTGCTGGCTTTAACGACAAAAAGGGCTGCTGTTTATTCTTTGAGATGAATGATAGCATAAATGGCAGATCGCCGATTGACTTTACAGACGAGTTAAAAGAAGCTGTTAAGTATTTCAAGACCATAACTAACAGTGAATACGAAATCGCAAAGTTTGAGTATTTATTAGCAGATCAATCGGGCCTAGTGGACATGTTCTTTGCTGAGCGCGAATCGACTTTTATGGTCAAAGTATCTAACTGGCCACATATGGAGTTTAGGCATAAACGCAGATATCTATGCGCATTTTTAGATATGATGTCAGCCGCGTCAAAGATCAAGATTATCGGCGATGGTGGTGTAGATATTCCCGATAGCAAGAAGACCTACTCGTTTATTATTACCTACGAAGGATTTGGCTGGCAATTCAAGGGTACGCCTAGAGCAGATTTATTAGACAGCCTGTTTGAGCAGTATAACCAAACAATCGAAAAGTTTACTGACGAAGATGCGAACAAGTATAAGATATCAGAGCAGTTAATCAACAAAATCAACTGGCTGAGTTCGCTAGAACACTTTAGGTGGGAGTGATATGCGTATGTTTTATCAGTCGATTCAGCATCATACAGAAGAATACTTTAGCGATGGCGATAGCACTTATATTAAAATCGACTTTAACTTGCTTAAACAGATTTTGGATAGTAAGGGCACAGAAGAGACCATAAAAGAATGTCTGAAAAGGCTATTGAATCCAACACCAACAGAGAAGCCAGTTAGGCATTTGGATCTGGACGATTAAGCCAATGGATATAGAGCATCTAAAAGAGTGTCTTAATATGCACGTTTTGAATGCGCTAAAAATAGGCATACAGGGCATGACGAATAGCGACAAGGCTTTTGACGATTGCATAATAAAAGTAGTGTACCCTGGTGTCTATCTTCGGACTTTAGTTTACTCTAAAAGCGCATCAGAGCAGCAGATGGGACATGGTGGCAATATGCCATCGAGAAAAGATACTGTTTTAATAGGTTGCCCAGAAAAAGACAGATATGGTCATTGGTGGGTATTAGAGAGCGATATAGCAGCGGTACACGAACAGTCAGACCCCAAATATGCGATAGCATTTATTGACGGCTGTATATCGTCAGAAGAGTTAAAAATGGCAGATATACAGTCCAAAATTAATGATTTACTAAAAAAGCGAAGAGAATTAGCGCCGGAAGTAATTCAGCCTGCAGTTAGGCATTTAGATCTGGACGATTAAATGAACGCCGTTCTCAAAGAGATTATTAAAAGCCTGCGCGAGAATTGGCAGGAGTGGCAGTATATCAGCGAAGAAGACGTCGAGCATAAATATGTTCACATACTAATCGACAAGAAGTCAAAGATTAGAACATACATGGCTCGCGGAGGCAAGAGACCACAATTTGCGTTAGATGCGGCCAAAGATCAGACGGGATTCAGCGTGGAATCTTCTTTTCGATGTAACTTAGGTTTCTTCGCCAGTCGCAGACTAACCAAAGCAATGGAGTTCTGTATCTCTAAAATAATCGCCAAGAAGTTAGAGCCCGAGCACGGTGAACCAGTTGGCAAGGCAATTCGGCATTTAGACTTGGAGGATTGAGTTATGCCGCTTTCTTATTCTCGCATCCGTACTTTTATGCAATGTAAGAGGCAGTTCAAGTTCCAGTATATTGATAACTTGCCGTATCCCGAGACGGGGCCATTAAGAATCGGCAAGGCGGTCCATACGTTCATGGAAAACTACGGCAAGCACTGTATCGGTAGTTTCCGAGCCCGCGACATTGACTATGCTTCTAAAGAAAGCAAGCGCATTATGGGTTCTCTGGACCCCGAGGACGCCCAGCAGTTCGAAGACATAGTTGACCGTGCGATTGCGACTCATGACTTTACGCCTGCGCTTATCGAAGAGAGATTTTCTTTAGATGCTGATTGGAAGTACACTAAGTGGGACAGTGCGCGGTTAAGAGGCATTATTGACTGGCACAAAGAAGAGGGCAAGATAGTTAAAGTTATTGATTATAAAACTGACCGCAGAATCCAGCCGTATACCGAGGTAGAGCAGGACTTGCAGTTAAGGGTTTATGTTCTGGCCTTAGCTGCTATGTACCCTAACGCTGAAGTGTTCGAAGCCAGCAAAGACTTTATTCGATATGGCAAAGTTATCGGGCCGGTTGTATTCAAAAAGGCCCAGTTGGATGATTTCAAAACTTACATTGGCGGTATTCTGACAAACATTGAAAACGAGAAAGATTTCTTTGCGACAGTCGGCAGCGCTTGCAACTGGTGCCCTTATTGCAGAAAGTGCGAGGCGTACAAAGCGGAAGACCCCGACTTTCGTGACAAGCTCGACACCGATAAAGCTTCGCGGCTCGCCGAGTGGGTCTACCGCACAGAGAAAAAGGCCAAAGAAGCGCGGGAAAAGCTCCAGGCGTTCGTAGACAGTTCCGAAAAGCCGATTTACTTCGGCGATATGATGATGGGCTATACGGCCCGCGAGGAACGCAGTGTTAAAGACTCCCAAGAATTAGTTTCGGAGCTTATTCGGCGCGGCGTGAAGAAAGAAGACATCTGGGAATATATTAATTTCTCCAAGACTTCTATGGAAAAGGCGTTAAAGAAAAATGGGAAAAGAGACTTAATCGCAGAGCTCACGGACAAACACTTTGCAGTGACTACCAAGACTATTTTTCAGTTTAAAAAGAAGATCGGAGACGACGAGGAGTAATTGAGGTTATTGGTAATGGCAGACTGGAAACCACAAATCGGTGATTTTGTAGTTTACATAGGCATAGAGATGGACCGTAGTCCAAAGATAGGCAGTGTCGGAGTTATCATTAAAATAGAAGCAGGGACTAATTTCTGTGTCGTGCAATACGACGGGCAGCCAAACGTAAGTGGAGTAAACGGAAAAGGATTATGGACAACAGGACAAGATTCGATAAGGCCGCCCAGAGATCCGACATGCGATTATGGCGGTATTAAAAAGAGAATAGAAGGATTAGAGATAGAACGAGATAAAATAGACAAAGAGATTAGATCGCTCACGGATCTGTTACCACAGGAGCCAGTAGGCCCAGCAATCCGGCATTTGGACTTGGATGATTAGACGCACAGCCTGGGCTCGTTGCCTGGGCAGAATATAACGGTAGGCTGTAGGCAGTAGACCGTAGACTGGAGTAAAGCTATGAGCCTTGATGTTTACTTAACTGAAGCAAACAGAATTCCTGAAGAGCCAGAGGCTAGAATATTCATTAGAGAAGCCGGGATGACTAAGCAGATCACCCGTGCAGAATGGGATCAGCGTTATCCTAATCAAGAGCCGGTTACTTTTAGCGGCAGCAGTTCAGTTGGCAATGTTTACGAGAGAAACATTACGCACAATCTTAATCAAATGGCAGAAGCAGCCGGGATTTATAATCATCTTTGGCGTCCAGATGAGATTGGAATCACTAACGCCGAGCAGTTAATTGCGCCTCTTCGTGACGGTTTAGAGAAGTTGCGATCCGACCCATCTAGATTCAGTAAATTTAATCCAGAAAACGGCTGGGGCAGTTACGACGGTTTAATCGACTTTGTTGCTGATTATTTAGCTGCGTGTGAAGCGCATCCAGGCGCAGCAGTAAGCGTTTCAAGGTAGAGTTAACAGAACAGGGGGATTGAACAATGATACCGGGATACAAGGACAAGAACGGTTACTACGTCGATCCGAAGTCGGAATGTTGCAAGGCAGGGATCGTCTACTTCAATCGAGAGGCGAATCTATGTCAACATTCCGATAGAGCATGAGAGGCTATCAAAGTTCATCGAGTTTCGGTGCCATCGGTGCAACCGTCTGGTCAGCCGTACAGATGAGACGAATTGAATGAAACCGTGGAGACCGATTTGCGTGAAATGTGGCGAGGAGAACAGCGATGCTCCCAATGGAATTGAATGGGATGGGGAGGTGTACTGGACCTATTGCCGGAAGTGCGATTTCTGGACAGAGCACAAGGCCGAAGACGTAGAGGATGAGACAGTCGGATAGGAGTGAACAATGAAAGATGCCGTTTGGATTGCGTCCAGGTTGCGACAGATCATCGAGGACATGGGATTAAAGCCGCCCGAGATGTGGGCCGAAATGATGGACGAGTATTGGCTTCCGCAGTTGGAAGAGGTTAAACAGGCGGCAATAGACCTTGCTGGAAATACTATCATGATCTCTGATACAGAAGAAGAGAGGAGTTAGATGAAAGCGTGGCGAACGACTTATTGTGATGTGGTCTGCATCGTTGCGGCTACTTCTCGCGCAAAGGCTAAGTATGCAACTGTCAAGAGCGCCAAGGATGCTGGATACCCTGGCAGATGGACTGCGGTGAAAGCGGTCAGGGAGCCCAAGCATGACAAGTGGGCTACTGGCGCGATAGCGGTCGATGGCCGGTGCTGGAACGAAGAAGACGTAGCGAAAACCGTTGTATTTTCCAAACAGACAGTAGGGAAGGATTGAACAATGGCTTGTCTAGCAAAACATACGGTGTATCAGCCAAAGGACGAGGAATGGAAGTGCCCGAAATGTGGGGCAGATAACAATCACTTTACCATCATAGATTCTGCCCCTTTGG
>Ga0315288_10006119_pt1 | contig 15244 bp, 15 predicted proteins | sample YL17G11_20_MG_FD_203454 | JGI IMG/M metagenome (GOLD analysis project Ga0315288, IMG submission 203454) | Sediment microbial communities from Yellowstone Lake, YNP, Wyoming, USA - YL17G11_20 | ecosystem: Environmental > Aquatic > Freshwater > Lake > Sediment | place: USA: Wyoming | collected...
GATAGAAGCGGGATTCGAATACATAACAGGCGAATACAATGACGGCGGAAAACTGTTCAGAAAACGCAAATAACCCTCCTTTTTTATTAACCATCAAACACGCATGCGAAAGTGGAGATATCTCCCGCAAAGTCGCATCAATGCCAAAACACCATTGAAACACCATAACAGAAAAATAACAGATTCCGCTTTTAAGGAGGTGACAGAATTATGAAAGTAGAAGACTTCCTAAACTACCTTAAAGAGTCGAAAAGCAAGGCAACATATAAAGAGTACAAACACGGAATTGAAAAATTCGCTGAATGGTTCCAAAAAACTCCAAACGAAATAATGGAATTGCGAACGCAAGACTGGGCAAGTATAGATTTACACCAAAAGAAACGATTTGTTAGAGAAATAGAAAAATTCCACAAAGGCCTAATCGAAACAGGATACAGCATAAACTCCGCTAGAACCTTGTGTTTAGGCTTAATGCAGTTGTTCAGATTCTACGAAATGCCCGTCACGATTCCTAGCGGATCAGACGTTTCTAAAACTGTGGTAAGCACTAAAGACTTTGTTCCGACACCAGAACACAACCGAGAAATGTTTAAAGTTGCTAGCGACTTGCGTTCAAAACTCATAATCAGCTTAGGCAAGGATTTAGGATGGAGAATCGGAGACTTCGTTAAGATCAAGAAAGAGCAACTGCCCAACTTAGAAGAAGAAGCCCCGCTTCTGATTGAATTGATAACCGAGAAAGAAGACGTTATCGCTAAGAGCTTCATAAGTGCTGAATCGGTCGAATTGTTGAAAGAGTATTTGCTTACGTTGCCAAAAGATAACCTGTACTTGTTCCCTAGCAACAAAGAACATTTCATTGATCCCGACACCATAAACAGAACGCTAAACGGCCTAGCTGAAAAAGCGAGTGTCCACATTCCAAAAGGCAAAAGGCTACGATTCCACAGCTTCAGAAAACGATTCTTAAGCACTTGTGCGAATCTAAGCATAGACGTTAACATTGCTAAAATCTTAGTTGGTAAAGACGTTGAAAGCTCGATGCTTGCTTACCTAAGCGAAATTGAACACAGAGTAGCATTTATAAAAGTCTACGACGTTCTAAAGTTAACGGAGATTCCAATGAGAAAAACAAGAGAATCAGCAACAGACTTAGAGAAACGAGTAGATGATCTTGAACGACTTATACACGGAGTCGTCGCTTTAGGTGGAAGAGAACTCCTTGAAAAAGCTAGAGGTTTAGCAGACATAGAGACAATGCCGTATGAAACTAGAGAAATAGAAGTAGAAGAACAAATCAAGGCCGTCGGAGAGAGACAACTAGAAACAAAACAGAAGCTTTCGAAAGAACAGCTAGAAGAGTACAAGCGGATCATTGCCGAAAACAACAACCACAACGAATAATTTTCCCTTCCTTTCTATTCTCAAGCCTAATCAAAATTTAAATAAAAGAAATGAAGATTACGAACGGCTAACTAGAGGTTGGAAAACAGTTTTTTCATATTCGTCTGATCTAAAGTTCCCATCTCTATCTTTTGCCCCGTATTAAGAACTATGATATAACGTATGCGTATCCAATTACTGCTGATTTTATGTTCTTTTATTTCTTCTTTTGTAATTATAGTTGTAGCCAATTTTTCGCATTGCTCTATTGAAAGATTTTCATCGCGTTTATCCTGCTCCCTCACTTCTTTCACGAACTTACGGGCTTCTCTAATAGATGAATGCGCTTGAAGATTTTTAATGAAATCAATACTTGGAAGGACAAAAAGTCTTCCCTTAGAAGAAAAAGCCAGAACGCAGCTTTCACCAGTGAAACCCCAGAACGTATACTTCGGATTGATGCAACACCGTTCAACCTTTATTACAATAGTTTCTTTTTCTTCACTCATCTTCTAATCACCTCCAATCCCATCCTTATCTTCCTATAAATCAAAATTTAGCTTTTCCTGCACATGAGATTAAGAATATTACATATGTCATAGCCCTCTCTCCGTTTCTCTACGCACAACTTCAAGTTTAACTCACGATTCTAAACGCAATAGACTATAACGTGCGGGATTGTGATTGATATATCGCATGGATAACCGCACATCATTGATATACCATTAAACTTGCATCATAAATCTATATTTACGTTATGATGTGCGCGCAACGATTCAAGCTCCTTTAGGCATAAGCAACACGATTCAGGCTCCGTTCACACACGCACAACTAGCATAGAGAGGTATCCATGCGCACTATGAATAACCGATCAACTTCGTTCAAGCTCCAATTCACAAAAGAACACAGCATCAAGACGCAACGACCCCGATGGGTCATTTAATTCCCCGATCTTTAACGATCCCTACCCCTTATTTACGTATGGGTAGGTTAGTTTATGGTTATCTAACTCCAGATGGAAGGGTCAAGCATGGTGAGCGTGATAATTCCACGGTGTTGCATGGTCATGGTGTTTTCTGAAGTTTGGCGGTATTAGTCCCTTCATAGAAGAGTTAATCTCAGTCATCCTTTCTTGATATGTAGGGACAGTGTTCATCATGACAACATATGAAGAAATTCAGGATTATATCAAACAAAAGTATGGTTTCACACCGAAAACATGCTGGATTGCTCATGTCAAGGAGATTTGCGGTCTTCCAGTCAGGAAAGCACCGAACAGGTTGGGAGAAGAAAGAAGTCACCCTTGTCCGCCACAGAAAATAGAAAACATCAAAGATGCTTTCAAGCATTTCAAAATGACTTAGATGCGATTCACCGATTTTTTCTTTTTTAGAATTGGAAATTAGAAAATCTAGAGTGCGAGGGCAAGTTCTGTTTTATAAGTCTGGTGCGTAGAATCAAGAAAGATGTTTTCTCTTGTAGACTACGACTGCTACAAGTGCTGCTATCATGAATAACGGTAGAGTGAGGAATGATGGAAATTCGGGAATAAGTGCCTCAACGTTCCATTTCAATGAATCTGCAAGAGGTTCAGAACTGAAAAAATGGTCATGATGATACTCCAATACATCAAACGGTTTGCTCTTCAATTCCTCAAAAGTGTAACTCTTCGTTACAGTATCATTGGGGAACAAGTCATTAAAGAATCCGTATTGAGGCAATCCACCAGATGAGTCCTTGTAATACATCTTGAATGAACCCTCGGTTATCTCTGCGTCCAAATTCTCGTTCTTCAATGTGTAAAGGATATTGTATTGGTAGCTTCCCGTTTTTTCAACTACGTAGAAGCCAATCAAGGTCACTGTTAGATTATCAACGGCTCTGTAGGAAACATCTGTTTCACACCAACCAAGGTAAGCTGTCGAAACTGACGCCAGCACAATAGCTTGTGGTCGGAATCCATTCACACCTGCCACAAACAATAAACAGAGAATTGCAGAGGCAACAAAAGCGGTCTGACCTGTCATAACCTAATGTTCTATGATTCCGATTATTATGTCTTGTGAGACAATCTCGGATGCGCCGATGATTTCTTCTAGCTTTACCCAAACGTTCCGTGCTGAAGATGTGTTGTAAATACATAAACACAATTCCCCCCTTTTTTTTCTATTTGGACTGTGTCCATATAGCTAGAGGTTTTTCGCTCATTCTTTCCGTTTCTCCTCTTTCAGTTTGAAGAGCGCGTATTCTTTGAACCTTTTGCGCTTGTTTTTCTGTTTTACTATGTAGACCCCATACAATTCTACGAAAGACTCGGTCTAGCCATACTTGTAGTATTGGCTCTTGCGGAGCTTCTGCGAGAGGTAAAGTCGCGTTTAGACGTTGTTGAATCTTAACGATTTCTTTTTGGCGCCACTGGTTCTTATCAATTCTTTCGGTTCTGCTATAACTTTCCGCGTTTCTTGCTAATATACTACCCATATGGTCAATGTCCAATTGTAAGTGCCGACTGAAACATATTCTGGTATACTGATGGTGTAATCGGTCGTTAAATATGGTACCCCTGCTCTAAAGTCGGTTGTTTCATTGAGAGGACGAAGACTTGGATACACTTGCGTCCATGTTTCCGTAATTTCAGTCGTGACCAAGTTGAGTGTCGAGTTCCAATATAGCACAAGGTCTACTGGGTCTCCCTCGTTCTTGATGTAAAGAATCTTGTTGATTGTCCTATTGCTATTAGGCTGAGGTATAGTTCCGAAGTCAATTAATGTGACGGGATTAGTGCATTGAGCATCCAAATAAACGCCTATCTGAAGCGTGGGTGTCTTGATTACTATTCCCGTAGGTATCTGCTTTTGCGTTGTATACATATAGGCAAATGCGGGAAGAATGGCTAATGATAGAACGGTTAATGTAGCGATTATTGTTCTTTTTCCAATTTGCGTTTCTATCACCCCCTTTTCAGTTTGTGCATGCCATAAATACCTAGAACAAGTATTACGGTTGCTATTCCGACTAACACCATCACCCATATGAAAATAGAAGACTCTTCTCTGCCTACCACACGTAGGGATACAGAGATATTATGTGAAGCGGTGTAGTAGAATGCAACAACGCTAGAAGCAAACAATAAGATTAGAATTATTACACCTAGCAGAATGTAGCCTTTTATTGGGGGTCTTTCCTTTTTATTCATGGCTTTCACTCTTTACTATTCTGATTGTTTCTTTTGGTTCTGCTATAAGTTTTCCGCAAAATCACAAAACTGGTTCATAGAATTCCAAAACATATTTACTGGAAAAGCCAATAATTGGAACTTGAGAAAAGAATGCTTGCCCTTCAAATCTTTGATTATTTATTTCAATTCGTTTGTGAAATCATACCAGAATTGGAAAAAGACGGCATCCCTAAAGAATACATGCCTCAATCGAGATTTCGTAATGTTTCTAATCTCCCTTTAAATCAGTATGGAAAAGGACCATTTTGTCGTTTCAAGATTACACATGCATTTCGGAAAACTGGTGTTTACCTAGTCGTAATCAATGAAACACCGAAATATGTTGGAGAATGTGAGGACTTCGGAAAAAGGTGGAATATGGGATATGGCGTTATCTCTCCAAGAAAATGCTACAAAAGAGGTCAATCAACAAATTGCAGGATTAACAACTTGATTCTTGGAGCATTCAAGTCTGGTGACAAAGTCAACCTGTTTTTCCACGAAACTAACAACAGATTTGAGGTTGAAGACGACATCATAGAAAGACTTGACCCAGAATGGAACACCAAAGGAACAGGAAGACCAAGGAAGCGTCAAGTTCAACCCATTTCTAAGAAGACTAATCTGAATTCTTCAAAGGAATTAGGCAGGAACAAATATCAAAAACTAGAAGAATACTTGAGGAACAGTTCGAAGCAGATTGAAAACCTGACGTGTGAAGACCTCGAAAGAATCATTGGCACTAAATTGCCCTCGTCTGCTTACAAATATAGGGCTTGGTGGTCTAACTCAGGTCAACCACATGCAAAAACTTGGTCAAATGTCAATTGGAAGGTCAGTTCAGTTAATATCGGTGAATCCGTAACCTTCAAAAACATAATTAAGAAAAACAACGTGATCAAACTGGCTTAAAAACTATGATAGAAGTAACTTCTATGATTCCTTCTTCTCAGCAAAATCCCGCAACTGCTCTTTCAAGTCACCAAGACATAACTTTATTCTCTCGAATTCTCTAGGAGGTAGCGGGTTGTTGTGAGCTATAATGTTCCTTGAAGGTTCCAATTTTCTTAATTCTGCTTCGATTTCCACGTCTGCAAAAATCTTCTTGAATTCCTTGGAATTTGTTGCGATGATGCGACTAAGGTCGCGGAGGTTCGTGTAGAAAATCTCTTGCGTTCCTCTTTTCCCAACCCATCTGTTCTCTCTTTCAAAATGCTTACGCTCTTCAACTCTGTCCGCAATCTTACCAGATACAACGTTGCGATTATTCCACCAATGGCTTCCATATTTCTTTTCCAAGACACTCATTACTACATATCTAACCAGATTCTCTAGAATATACAAATCGGGGTAGATGTCAGCCATACTTTTCGCATCGTTCAAAAGATTAGGTGGAAGACCAAACTCATCAGTAACTTTCTTGCGAATTCTGGGGATTTTGGTCGTTTTTACCTCTTTCTTGAAGTCTTGCGTAAGTGGCTGGGTTTTCTTGTCTAGCCATGCTTGCAATTCGTTAGTTTCCTTTTCCCCCAATCCAAGTTTTTGAACGGGAATACGCATTACTTCATAAGCATATGCACTTTGTGCTAGTCGAGTTGAAAGAATCTTTTGCCTCGTCTGGAATGCTTCGATTCTGTGATAGATTGTGTCTCGTGGTGTTTTCGGCTCAGTTTTCCATGTTTTTTTACATATGGCTTGGAATACCTTGTTCAATTTTGGCGAGTCTTCTACACGCTTTCTTCTTTAGGTTTCGCCTTGTCTGCATCTGGTTTCTTTTTTGGATTCCGTTGGCTTTTCGTCACACTGACAGTTCCGAGTGTTGTCGCTACCATTGATGCGATGATATTCCGAGGCAGTCCTAATTCAGCTAGAAAAGCGATTTGTTGTTCTTTTTGCTTCTTTTCCTTGAAGAATACTTCTTTTCCTACATTGACGGCAATGATTTTCCCAAGCATCTCGATGTTATTGTTCAAAACATCAAGTCTTTTCAGAAGGTCTTTCTGGTCTTTGCTCATTGACTAACCTTCTGTTCTGGTTTGGGTTGTTTCTCTTTTTTCCCTTTAGACTTCATTTTGAATGACGTGACTCTCACGCTCTCTGGAGTAGTGCCTATTATCGTTGCTATTATTTCATTGGAAAAATCCCATTCTTTGAGAATGCGAATCTGTTCTTTTAGGCTTTCCCCCTTCAAGAGTTTGTTGATTTGTTCACCATTTGGCTTGCAAGCAATGACTAGAGTCAAGGCATTGATTCTCTCAGCCAAAACGTCCAGTTTTTTCAGTATTGGGTCAAACTCTTTGCTCATTTGAAGCCCTCTTACTTCAAACTTGTTCAATGTTTAGGTATAAAAGTCTAACTTTAAAGTTATCTAGTGGTATTCACTCTCTGGCCATTTTCCCTTTTCTTTTCGGCTGAAACATCAAAAAAAGCTACCCTCATCAGTTCGGCTATAACTTTTCCGCAAAATCAAAAACGGGCTTAAAAACCATGATAGAAGTCACTTCTATGATTCCTTCTTCTCATTTCCATCAATGCATGGTATGTGTCATATAGCACTCAATTCTTTGGCAAGTGCATCATAAACTCTGGGTAGCCACTTGTTGATTTCCTCTCGAGAAAAGCCTAGTATCATCAGCACTGTTTCATCGAGTTTCAATCTTGCCCAATACCTTTTCTCCAGTTGTTCAACAATTGAAGGAAATTGAACATCTTTCAGTTCTTGGAACAAACTACCTAGTTTCTGTATTTCTTTCTCTGAGAGTTTGCTGGAATTCAAAGTAGTGAAATAGTTCAGGTCACTTTCCATTATGTCAGTAAAGCCTTCTGTTGTTTGTTCTCTTAGAGTAATTATGCATAGCAACGATATGACGCTGTTGAGAAATAGGGATTGAAGTTTGCCTTCTTCCTCACTAACTCGAATGATTTTAAAAGTGTGTGGAGATATGAACCTATCATTTGAGAAGAATGCAAAGAAGTGAGTGCTCTTGGAGTTTGGTCTGAATCTCCTTGCTAATGCTAAGTAGGTAGCTTTGTCTGCTACTTCTTTGCGAACTGAATTCCAATTAAAGCCTTTCTTATCCTTCCACTTAGAGAAACTCATTATAGAGTCAAAGCCTTCGAATTCTTCCTTCACAAAATAGTCCTTGTTTTTGCCAACATAGAAACTGTCTACACTGGTAAGAGTTCTTAACGCTGGAAGAAGGCTATCTTTTGGAATTTGGAATGTTAGATTGGAATCCTTTATGGTGACTTCAATGCTGTCTCCCTCTTCCTTTCTAAGTATTAAGAATGCCCTTTTTGTTCTGTCTGTACTTGTTTCTCTAGTTATAAAGGTTAACTGAGAAAGTCCTTTTGGAGAAGCATGGAATCCTTCCCTGATGTCAAAAGTACTTAGGTATTTTAGCTTAGTCTTACCTCTTGTCCTGAGCAAATCGAGAAAGTGAGTGAACACTTCAATGTTTTCAGCGTATGATGCTCCAAGTATTGGCATCAAGTTTTCTTTCAACTCGCAAAGTTCATCATAGGTCTCAAAGTAAATATCAAAGTCTGTGTTCCGTGATATTCCCTTCTTACATGGTATATCTCTTATTTTCTCTGCTATCTTAGAAGAATCTCCTAAACCCATTTCTCTTATTGATTTCTTTAAGAAAACTACTCCAATGATGTCTTCTGAATGGGGTTTGGCTTTCTCTGCTATCAGAAGTATGTCTCTAAACTGTGCTCCTTCACTAAAAGCCAAATCTTTGACTGATTTGACAATGTATTTGATTCTGTAGTTTTTCAGCAAGTAGTTCCTTATTTCTTCAGTAGCCTTTCCTCTCCCTATGTTGATGGGTAAGACAGCACCTATTTTCCCGTGATGTTTCAATGTTAAGTCCGATAAAGCTATGAAGAAACCCCAAAGATTCACTTGATTTCCGCATATCTTAGTTAATACTTCATTATCTTTCAGGTTATTTCTCATATCTAAAGGCATTTTCTCTCTATCAGAAAAGGGAGGGTTCATTATCACTGTTTCAACAGGTGCTAACATGAAGCTTTGACCCTTTCCCTTAAGTGACACTGAACCGTCTTTTCTAATCAGTGTTCCACCTTGAGCTTGGTCTATGCTCTTTTGGATTTCCCTTGTGTATGAAGATATTTTGTATCCGTCTTCTTTGAACTTCTTTGTTTTCATTATATCAGATAAGGACAAAGAGTCCATAGTCGCTATCCTTACAGTGTTAGTCTCCTGTTCAATATCTTGACTAGCCAAATTTAGAGTTGTAATGTGTGCGGCAAAGGGCATTATGTCGATTCCAGTGATATCATTCTCAAGAAATTTTTTGTGAATCTCTTTTATCTTTTGGAACCCATGCAACTTCTCATATAAGCTCATCTTTCTTTTGTAAGCTGAGACTAGCAGTGTTCCCGAGCCACATGCTGGGTCTAGAATTGTCTCGTTCCACGAATTTATCGTGAGACCAGCTAGTAACTCTGCTGATACGGGATGTGTATAGAATGCGGCTAAAACCTTTCTCACTTCAAAAGGTATGAGGTCGTGAAAGAACCTTCCAGCTAGGTCGTGGGTTATGTGCTCAACTCTTAGCACTTTTATGGCTTTAATGACTTCGTTTAGTGTGCTTAGAACATGCTGGTTCTCTGGTATATGCCCAAGAATGTTCACTCTGTAAATTGACTGGTAGTCAATTCTTGTTATGTCGTCAAAGTACCCCTGTATCCCCCTAACAGAAGTTACTTCTTGCAGTTCTGGGATGTCTCTTCCTGTTCTTTCTCTAAAGATGTGATAGAATAAAATCTGGTTTAGGAGTAGGTATGAAGCAAGGTTGATTACTTGTTTCTTTGCTACTTCTTTGTCTTTGATTTCTCCTATTGAAGAGAATAAGTCTAGTTTGTTGACTACTTCTGATGCTAGTTCATCTGTACTGATTTGGTAGACTATCGAGTTTAGGTCTCTGATGTAATTCTCTATTTGGTCTATTACTGTTTTGAAATCTACTGTTACAGTCTTGGCTAGTATTTTCTCTTTTAATGTGTTGAATATGTTTTCTGTTGTATCTTCTACTGCTTCAGTCCAGAATTTAGTGTAGATTCCAGCGTTAATTGTCTTGTTGAGTGCTATCTGGTCTAAAAACTTCGAGTCTAGCAGAACTTGATTTCTGTACTTTTCAGGGTAAATCAATATGACTATGTTGTTAGTTCCTAGTTTCTTGCCATAATCCGATGCTTGAGCTACAGCTTTCAAACCTATCTCGGGCTTGCCGATTTTAACTTCAATGACAAATGAAAGGTCTTGCACTTTGAATAGGATGTCTGGATGAGAAGTGGTGACCTTTGTTTCTCCAATGGCGTCAAAACCTATGGATTTTAGATAACTTACCAACGCTGGATATAGAGTCCTTTCCTCAATCTTGGGAAGTGCCATTGATTTGCTCCCACATGTCAATAGTAACTGTGACTATAAAAATAGTCTTTTAGAGTGAAACCCCTTTTTTGCATTTCTATTTCTAATCGGTTGGGTTCTGTTCTGGATCGGCGAACCCCGCATCTATCTGTTTGGGCTGTCTCCATATAAGCGTCTGGGTGGTGCTCGGTGTTTCTGGCGCGTTTCGGGGTTGGTTTCGGCTTGCGGGTGCGTTTTGGGTTTGTTTTTGAAACGGCACTAGGCGCGTATTGCCGTCCATGTCTTTTCTAGGAGTTTTTGCGTGGCTTCCTTGTTTGTCCACGCTCTACTGCCTAGGGATTTGCCTTCTAGGAAAAGCTGATAACTGTCGTGGCTGGTTCTGCGTCGTTTGTCGTCTGCTCGGAAGATTCGCTGAAGTTTCTCAAGGTTCCAGTCTTCTTTTTTTATGAACCATCTTCCGATTTTCAGGGTGGTTGCGTTTTTGTCTTTGGTTCGCCACTTGCGGGTTATCTGTCGCTCGATTGTGATTTCTGTTGGTTTCAGTGCTATGATTTTTTTGAAGTATTGCGGGAAGGGTTTCCATGCTGAGAATGCTTGGCTCGTGTCGCTTTGGTAGTACATTTTTCCTCTGAAGATTGTGATTGTGCCTTCGCCTTTGACAGCGACTTTTAGGGGTATTGTGTCTAGTATTTGGAAGGGCAGGTTTGGGTAGGGTTCACATTTTCGGATGGTCTGATTTACGGGTTTAGGGTGAAAGAAGCTGTCCGTGTCGGTGTATAGTATTGGGTGGAATTGGTGGAAGATTTGGCTCATGTAGAGGTGGCTTTGTCCGAGCATGATATTGTATGCGGGTATGTTGGTTGTTGCTCCGAACTTGGGGTGGCTTTTGCCCAGTATTCCGCTTGCGGCGTTGGTGGTGCTTTTGATGCAGTATTCTTCAATTTGACTTTTGTACTTGTTGGAAAGTTTGATTTCGGTTAGTTCCTCGTATTTTCTCATGGCGTGGTCGGTCGTGAAGACGGGAATTAGGACGGTCTGCACGTCTAAGATTTCTGCGTTGCTGGCTTGTAGGTCTAGCGTGTTATAGAGTCGGTTTTTGAGTGTTCCTGTTACGTACCAGTTGTTTTCTCCGACTTTGATAGGTAAACCCCAGATGTCGCTTTCGGTTTTGAAGTCGCCCAGAATCCAACCGTAGGAGTGGCCTGTTTGTTCGTAGAATTTTTGCCATGTGATTTTTCCGAGTAGGTCGTCTGTTTTTCCGTACCATTCGGCTACGTCTTTGATTAACATGCATTGAGTTTGTATAATGCTTGTGGGATACAGCGAGCTTACGTCATTGTAGAAACATTGTCCGACGGTTCCTGTTTGGAAAGCTTCCGATCTTCCCGCATAGGTGTTGTGAAAGATTTCCTTGTGCCATAGATTCGGGAATTTGACTTTTATTAATTTGCCATAGTATTTTACGGTTGTGATTTTTGGAAGGTCGAAGTAGTGTTTGGCAACCGTGCCCCATGAAAAAATGCGGTTTATCGGCACTTTGTTGTTTAGCCATTTTTCCAAGATGTTCTCATGTACCCATTGGGCAGCTTTTGCACATATGTATGCGTCTCGGATTCCGTATTTTTCGAAGTAGGGTTTTTCTTGTTGGTTTGGCGGTCTTTTTCCGAAGTCCTCGTTTAGTGGAGCGTCTAGCTTGTGGATGTCTTCCCCGTAGTAGTCGCTGAGGTATTCGCCTACTGCTTTGAGGTTTGTTAGGTAGGAGTTGCCGTGTCTCAACTGATAGAAGAATGTGCGTATATCGTAGATGGGCATGCGGGTTTTGTTTATGGTGATGTAGAAGAGGTTTATCGGCTCATCTGCCCAATTTTGCCATGGGTACTCGCCTTTTTGGGTGGATGCTTTGAGGAGTTCCCACGCTGCTAGGGTGCCGTATTCGAAGGTTAAGGTGAAGGCGAAAAAGATTTTTGGTTTGGGGTTTTTGTGTCGGAGCCATTCTTTGAAGTCCGTCGGGTTCCAGAAGACTTTTCCCGTGTGTTCGCCTTTTGAACTGCACACTTGAACGGTGTGTATATCTTCACGGGTTCTTTCTGTTCCTGTGGATGTGGCTTCGGTGTCTATACCGAAGTATTCAGAAGACATTTGAGGTATTCTCGTTGTTTCTTTGTCGGGTTGTGTCCTTTGCAGATTCGTGTTTCTATCGGGTTCAGTTTCTTCTGTATTTCGTAGTTCCATTTGTCGGGGAATTTGTCGATTGCGTCTAACACGTGTTTGTTTTTTTGCAGGGTTTCCCTTCTTCGACGGTATTCTTTATACCAGCGTGATATTTTCTGGTTGCTGATTGTGTTGATGCAGACGTTCCCGACTATGAAGGTTTCGCCTTTCGTGTTTGTGACGACGTAAATTTCACGGATTGGAAAGTGTCCGCATATTTCACACTGTTCGTGAAGGTCTGAAATGTAATAGTCCGTCAGTGTGTAGGTTTCGGTTTCGTATTGGAAGTTGCCTACATTTTTTATGTACTCTGGTATTCTTTCATCAAGTCGTTTTAGACATCGGTCATACGTCATGTTTTCGCCTCTTTGAGTCGTTTGTTAAAGTTGGATTTGCTTTACGTTCCCCTCCGAGCCGCTTCGAGCATCGCTCCGAACCCCATTCCGCGTCGAATGTGCGGCTTCTCGTCCAATGTCGCGGGCGTTCTGTGTGGAGACATACTTTCGAGCATGGCTACAAAGCCCCATGGAATTGATCTCATAGAATCTCGATGCGCTGAAAGGTCGCGCATTTCGGCGTTGCCTCTGGAACTTGCATCTAACATTGCGAGAAAGCCATAACCCCCGCGTATTTCTGGCTCTGGCTTTTCAATTGCCCTGCTTGGACGCGCAGCTTCGAGCATGGCCCGAAAGCCCGCTTCATTCATTCGTCTTGATTGTCGTCTATATTTCGCGTCATCTGAGGCTCGTTGAATGGCCTCCTCTTCGTTGTTGTGTGAGGATGCTGAAAACGCTGAGTCGAGCATAGCTCGGAACCCTGATTTTGGTTGGGGTTCTGATGCTGATCGCGTTATGATGGTTACTCGGGATTTTGCCTCTGCTAACAAGTCTCGAAAAACACCGATTGCTTTTTCATTGCCTTGTTGTTGGTAATATGAAAGGCTGTTTTCAAGCCATGACAATAATTGTGGTGTCGGCTTTTCAAACTCTTCTGCTGTCGGTCTATAACTCAATTCAATTCACCTCTCAATGTCTGATCCACAAATCTGCGAAGGAGTTTTGATCCGTCGCTGTTTAGTTCAAGTCGTGCTTTCTTTAGAAAGTCTCTCCACGTCTTGCGGTCTATTTTGAAGCTGGCTTTGAATTGGTTCATCTTAGCACGTCCATATTCGTTCCGTAACTAATCAACACGTTTTTTAATTAGATAAGAGTAAAAGTTACTAGGTGGTAACTATTCACGAAGTTGGGAAAATAGAATATAGCGTTCCTTCCGTTAAACAGCTTGCGAACATGGAGGGCATCAGCATCTATGAGGCTAAAAAGTTGGCAAAGTTACTAAGCAAGGGTTCTGTTTGGTCTAAGGTTAAGTCACCCAAAAGAGAAATGAAAACACTTAGAATTGTTAAAAAGATTGTTGATGGTCTTCCCTGTACGTTTTCAGTGTTGCAGAGAAAAACCAAATTCAGTAAGCCTACCCTAGCTCGGTATTTAGCGAAACTATCGACGTTGACAATTGTTAAAAAAGAACGTGATCCGAAAACAGAATTAGATATTTATTATTTGAACGACATGATAAGATTAATCGATGATCCTTTTTATGGAGTTGGTGGGGTTCTGGATCATTGGTACTCAACACCTGATTATTCGATCAGTAGAGCGCTTAGAAAGAACTCGAAAGTCAAGTTAGCTATGGCTGGAAAGAAAGTCAAAATTCGGTCGTAGGGATAAAGGCGGGCATTTTGCTTGTCGCTTTGTCACTTCGGACTGTCGAATGAACACCTATAAATAGAAGGGGCTTATTCTGTGTCATTTGAAAAACGGAGTTAAGAAAATGGCAACACCAAACAAACACCAAATCGTAGAAAAGGCCATCGAGCTATTCCACAATGAAAGAGCTAGGCGCGGCGATCCATCTTTTTCCATAACGCCAACAGAACAAGAATTAAAAGAAAATGGTTTTTGGAGCGCGGCCGTCTCTGAGCTTATGCGAGATCAGTACCGTAGCCAGATTGAGAGTAAAGATTTCTTTGAGGAAAACTTAGAAGATTTCGAGTTTGATAGCGAACTAGGCCTCCAACGAGGCACTTTCATTGCGGGAAATCGAGGATGCGCAAAAAGCAATTTGGCTAAAACGATCGTGGACTTGTTTCTCAGAAAAGGATGTATTATTCGAGTGTTCGACAATAGCCAAACGTGGAGAAACTCCAGTGTTCCTAACCTAGTCTTAGTGAAGCCACGCAGTTTTTTTGAACCTAACTACGGAGAGTCTTACGTGTTCGACACTTCATTGTTAGACATTGAACAGCAGAAAGCATTCATTGAAAATGTTGCCGACCGAGAATTCATTCAAACCGCTACGCTCTCAGAAAACGAGCGGACTTGGAGAGTTTACGTTTTTGAAGAATGCGAACTATTGCTAGGCACTCACGAAACCAGTAAGAAAATAATGCGTCTATGCGCTAGCGGTCGAAACTTGAGACTGTCTTACTTAGCGATTGCTCAGAGGTTTCAAATGGTAACTACTAACCTCATATCGCTTTCTGGCCAAATATACGTCGGCGCATTGCACGAGCAAAACGATCTAAAGAAGGTTCGGAATTGGCTAGCGGACAAAACGAAGGAACTACAGAGCTTGCAAGTGGGTGAGTTTATCCGATACTGCAACGGGAAAAGCGCAAGAATGAGAACGGAGCGATTCAGAGCTAGAGCACAACCAAAAACTATTCTAGCAGAGACGAACATTACACCCTTCATGAAACCACAACCGATAGATGGAAAAGGAGAAATAGACGGAATAGCAATCCTTAGATTCGCCATGATTTTCTGTTTCGCAATTGTATTCCTCAAGGTGATATGGTGAAAACATGAGATATCAATATTCAGACCGAAAAGATACGGGTTTGCTCCCGAAGTCCGTCTTCACATGACCGTTTTCTTCTGAGCAAATATTAAGCAATTACGTAATAATAAAGACTGCTAGAGGTATCTTCTGTCGTTGCTCACTTTTTCATTTCTTCTTAGATTCGAGGA